>Ga0129306_1002558_pt1 | contig 15665 bp, 10 predicted proteins | sample P827metagenome_FD_94438 | JGI IMG/M metagenome (GOLD analysis project Ga0129306, IMG submission 94438) | Capybara group fecal microbial communities from Wisconsin, USA - P827 metagenome | ecosystem: Host-associated > Mammals > Digestive system > Large intestine > Fecal | place: USA: Wisconsin...
CGGCGCGGAAGGGCTCTATTACTACCACTACGCCGTGCAGCTCACGGACGGGTCGTGCTACGTCTTCGGTGGGGAGCGTCCGACGGAGCTCGACGCGCTTTCCGGATATGTCGGGGAACGCCAGCTCCTCCTCTACCGGCCGGATTTCCATGCGTCGGCGCGGTTCCGCGAGGGGCTTGTCTACCACATTTTCGTCGACCGGTTCGCCAAATCCGGGCGCGCGAAGGTCAAGCCGGGGGCAATCCTCGATCCCGACTGGGAGGGCGGGACCCCGCAGTATGGCCCCTATCCCGGCGCTGAGGTCCCGAACAACGTCTTCTTCGGCGGCGATTTGTGCGGGATCACGGAAAAGCTCGACTACATCGCAGCCCTCGGCGTGAAGACGATCTACCTGTCGCCGGTGTTTGAAGCGTCCTCCAATCATAAGTACGACACGGGCGACTATTTGAAGATCGACCCGATGTTCGGCACCGACGCGGACATGAAGACCCTCTGCCGGGAGGCGGGGAAGCGGGGGATTGCGATCATCCTCGACGGCGTCTTCAATCACACGGGTTCCGATTCCGTCTACTTCAACCGCGAGGGGCATTATCCGACCGTCGGCGCGTATCAGTCCGAGCGCTCTCCGTGGGCGCACTGGTATTCCTTCCGCCGCTTCCCGGACGACTACGAATGCTGGTGGGGCGTGAAGACCCTGCCGCGGGTCGACAGCGCGGATCCGTCCTACCGCCGCTTCATCTGCGGGCGCGTGACCGACAAATGGATGGACGCGGGCATCGCGGGATGGCGGCTCGACGTGGCGGACGAGCTCTCGGACACATTCCTCGACGACTTCCGCCGCGCGGTGAAGGGGCAGGATCCCGACGCCGTGATCCTCGGGGAGGTCTGGGAGGACGCGTCGGACAAGATCAGCTACGGACGGCGCAGACGGTATCTCACCGGGTCCCAGCTCGATTCCGTGATGAACTATCCCCTGCGCGCCGCCCTGATCGGGTACGTGAAGACGGGGGACTGCGAGCCCCTGCGTCACGCGACGGAAGGGCTCTACCGCCGCTATCCGAAGGAGGCGTCGGACAATCTTCTCAACTTCCTCGGCACGCATGACACCGAGCGCATCCTGACGCTGCTCGGCGGCGAGGAGACCGGGGACCACACCAACGCGGAACTGGCCGGGATGCGGATGACCCGGGCGGAGCGGGAGCGGGCAAAGCGGCTCCTCATGCTCGCGTTTGGGATCCTGACCGGACTGCCGGGCGTCCCCTGCGTCTTCTACGGCGACGAGGCGGGGATGGAGGGCTACCGTGATCCGTTCTGCCGGCGTCCGTTCCCGTGGCATGCGATCGACGGGGATCTTCTCTCCTCCTGCCGCGCCTTCGGATGCATCCGCCGGGATGAGGAGGTCTTCCGCGGCGGGCGTTTCCGCATTCTCTCGCTGACGCCGGAGGCCTTCCTGTATCTCCGCACGCCGGAGGACGGGGCAGGGGATCCGGTGCTCGTCGCCGCATCGCGGCAGGGAACGCTGCGCGTCAGCCTGCCCGTGGCCGCGCAGAATCTCCTGACGGGCCGCACGGGTCATCGCTTCACCGCCGGGGAAAACGGCGTCCTGTATCTGCGTCTGCCGTCCGCGCTGGATCCCGACGAGATCCGCTTCGATTCCACTTCCGGTTGAAAAATTCTCAATAACCGCGTTATTGCATTCCCGCGCGGGCTGTGATATTCTAAAGGCACGGTGAGCGCGCGCCGAATACTTCAACCCATACGGGAGGCAATCATGCAAATCCGAATCGGAGAAAAGATCCGGACTCTCCGGAAACAGAAAAACCTTTCGCAGGAAACGCTCGCGGCCGCTCTCGGCGTGACGTTTCAGGCCGTCTCAAAATGGGAGAGCGGCACGACGATACCGGACGTCGCGCTGATCCCCGCGATCGCGTCGTTCTTCGGCGTGTCGACGGACGAGCTCTTCGACTTCAACCGCTATGAGGCGGAGGAAAAGGTCATGGCGATCTGCCGCGAAGCCTGGAAGATCCGCGACGAGCGCCCCGAAGAGGCCGAAGCGATCCTGCGGAAAGGCCTCAAACAGTTTCCCGGCAACGACATCCTTCTCAACAACCTGCTCTGCGTCATCCCCGTCCCGGAGCGCGCCGAGGAGGCCATCGCGATTTGCCGGGCGCTGACCGAGGGATCGAGCTACGACGACGTGCGGCTCGACGCGTGGCGCATCATGGCGCAGGCCTACGAGTCCCTCGGCGAGTACGCGATGATGAAGGACGCGCTCGGGCATATCCCGGAGATCTATTTCACGCGTCTTGAGCTCGACGCGCACATGCTCCGGGGCGAAGAGCGGCTCGAACCCGCCCACAAGCAGAAGCGTCTGTCCGCCGACTGGACCGTCGACATGCTTCTCGTGCTGGCGGACTGTTACGAGGAGGCGGGCGAACGAGAAATGGCTCTCTCCCAGCTCCGGTGCGCGAAGGCCGTGATCGAGGCGTTCCGGGACGACAAAAACGTCGCGTACTTCACCGGAACGGTGTATGAGAAGCGGCGGGACGAGATCCCCGGAATCGAGGAGAGGATCGCCCGGCTCGAAGAAGAAACGAAAAAAGCATAAGAAACCCGCCGCGGGATCCCGGGAAACCGGAGTCCTGCGGCGGTCGTTTTGTTCAGTTCTTCGCGTCTTCTTCTCCGCGGATGAGCGTGAAGGCGCCGGATTTCAGCGTCTCGATCAGGACGGCCTCCGACGTGATCGGGAAGTCCGTGCGGATCCCGGCGTCCGGCATGTGATCGGGATTGTGGTGATCCGTGCCGGAGGTCATGATCTTGCCGTACTTCCTCGCCCACGCCTCGGCGATGTCGTTGTTCGAGTTGTGGCCCGGATGTCCGTTGAAGATCTCGATCGCGTCCACGGCGTTCGCGTCCGTGACGACCATGCCGTGGCGGAACGGATGCGCCTGGATCGTGAAGAGACCATCGGCCCGCGCCATCTCCGTGAATTTCCGGATCCCCATGCGGAGCATCTCTCCGGTGTGCGAGACGAGCCAGTCCTCGTCGAATCCGAAGACCAGATAGTCGTTGGAGTTCTGGATGAACCGGAATTCGAGGCCCATCAGGATCGTCAGCCGGCCGTTGGCACAGGCCTTGAGCTTTTCGTACGCAGCGTACTTCCGGCGCACCTTCGCGGCCCACTCCGCCGGATCGAGGATGTTTCCCTCCGGCGTGAAGTGGTTCGTGAGGCAGACCGTCGTGTAGCCGTATTTCAGGTACTTTTCGCAGATGCCCTCGACGGATTCGTGGGAGCACCCGGAGGCGTCCTTCGAGTGACAGTGCAGTTCGGTTTTATAGCTCATATCACCGCTCCGCAAGAATCGTCTTGATCTCGAACGGACGGAACGAAAGCGTCACGCGGCCGTCCTCGACGGGCAGTTCCTCAATCACCTCTTCGAGCATGTTCGTGAGGAAGATCTTCTTCGCGCCGGGGACGAACAGGGTGCACTTCGTCGTGCTGCGCTCGGCTTCGTAGAGACGGATCACGAACGCGTTTTCACGGTCCTCGGCGTTCTTCACGGCCTCGGCGAGGATGTTCTCGCGGTCGACGGAGAAGAGAGCGGGGACGGAGAGCGTCTTGCCGTCAAGGACGATCGGTGGGACGTTGAACGCATAAGCCGGACGGACGACGGAGGCCGCGTTGAACGGTCCGACGTGCGGCAGGAGCGCGTATTTCATCGTGTGTATGCCGTTGTCGGTGAACGGGTCGGGACGGCAGCCGCCCTTGTGCAGGGTCAGGCGGATGTCGCTTTCTTCGCAGGAGACGCCGTACTTGCAGTCGTTGAGGACCGCCACGCCGTAATTGGTTTCGGAGAGATCGGTCCACTTGTGGTTGCAGACCTCGAACTTCGCGCTCTCGAGCGTGGTGTTGCGCGTGGTCGGACGGTCGACGTGGCCGAACTGGATCTCGTTCTTCATGAACGCCGAGCGGATGTTGACGTCGAAGCCCGCCTTCAGGAGCTGGTGACGCTCGTGCCAGGCGACAGTGAGCTCGTAGTCGATCTGACGGGAGCCCGCCCAGAACACGGTGTCGAGGATCGCCCAGGACTTGCGCCCGAGACTGTACCTTGCGCGGATGCGGTATTCGACCGCGCCGTCGGAGACGACCTCGACGGAATAGGCGGATACGGCCTTCATCTTTTTGAAGACGTCGTCCTCGATCTCCCAGTTGTCGTAGGCGGTCGGCATATCCTCGCCGATCCAGAGGGTGCCGAGAGGCGCGCCGGCGAGGTTGGCGATCTCGCGCTCCGCCTGACGGTCGACGAGGGAGGTGATGTATCCGTTCCCATCAAGCGTGACGGTGTAATAAGGCGTGGTGAGGACGTTGCCCTCGCGGGTGAAGCGGCTCGCAGCCTCGGACTTCGGCGCCTTTTTCAGGGTGACGGACGAGAGGGCGGGGAGGAGTTCGCGGAAGACGGTCACGGCCTCGCCTTGCGGATTCACGTAGGTCTGGGTGACCTTATTCTCGAAGGCATGCTCGCCCTTCATCTCGACGGCGGCTTCTGTCTCGAACGCGAGCGGGTTGAAGACGGAGACGGTATCCGCCGTGTCTGTCGCCATCGTATCAAAGAAGGCGGCGGTGTTCTTCGCGATCGCGCGGTTCGCCTCGGTCATTTCCTCCTCATAGACCTCGTAAACCTTGGGGATGCAGGTTCCGGGGAGGATGTCGTGGAACTGGTTCTTGAGCAGGACCTTGTAGAGCGCGTCGTGATCCGCGGCGGTCGGAAGTCCGGCGAGGACGTTCGCGAGCTCCATTTCATAGAGCGCGATCTCGGTCTTGCGGTTGGCTTTCTTGACCATGTGCATCTGCGTGAGCGTGCCGCGGTGGAATTCGAGGTAGAGCTCCCCGTCGTAAACCGGGAGACGGTCGCGGCGCTCTTCGAGGCCATGCATGAACGCGCTGGCCGTCGTGGGCTCGATCTCGGGCATCCCCGGCAGATCCTGCGTGCGCTTCAGGAATTCGAGCATCCCGTAGGTCGGTCCGCCGCCGCCGTCGCCGAAGCCGTACGCCACGAGCCGGCGGTCGTTCGATTTCTTGTCGCGGATCTCTTCGACACATTCCATGAGGGTCGGAACGTCGGGGATGAGGTGCATGCGGTTGAGGTGCGTGATGACGGAGGTGCCGTCGATGCCGCGCCAGATGAAGGTGTCGGCGGGGAACTGGTTGCAGTCGTTCCAGCTCATCTTCGTCGTGTAGAAATACTTCACGCCGCAGCCCTGCATGATCTGCGGGATCGCGCCGTTGTAGCCGAAGGTGTCCGGAAGCCAGAAGGCGTCGGAACGGTAGTTCAGGTATTTCTCGGTGGACGGCGGGTCATTAAGGAACTAACGTACCATCGCCTCGCCGCCCGTGATGTTGCAGTCGCATTCGACCCAGACACCGCCGTTCGGTTCATACCGGCCCTCGGCAACGCGCGCGCGGATCCCCTCGAAGATGTCGGGGTAGTATTCGCGCATCCAGTCGAGGTGCAGGGCGGAGGACTGGATGAAGGTGTATTCAGGGTAGCAGTCCATCAGGTTGAGCGCTTCGGCGTAGGTCCGGGCGCACTTGCGGATCGTCTCGGACACGGGCCAGAGCCATGCGGTGTCCATGTGGGAGTGGCCGAGCACGCCGATCTTGCCGCGGGACGCCTCGCCTCCGGTCTTCTCGAGGGCGGGTGCGATCCGGCAGCGGATCTCTTCGAGCGATTCGCGGATCTCGTCCTCGTCGGCGGAGAGGGGATCGGCGATGAGGATCGGGAAGGCGTCCATGAGGCATTCGTGGGCCTTCATCGCGACGAAATTCTCGCCGGGGAGCTTCGCGATCTGGAGCACCGTCGCGAGATCGAAGACGAAGTCGCGCAGGAGGGGATCGAGCACGCAGATGCGGATGCCGCGGTAGGTGTGCGTGAAGGTGTCCGGCTTCGATTCGTCCCGACCGTACTGGTCGTAGGGCTGGGTGCCGAAGCAGGTGTGTCCGGCGTAGCACTCGATCGCGAGGTCATAGGTTTCGCCCGCCTACGCGTCGTAGGAGACGAAGAAACAGGGGTGCATGCCGCCAATGAAATTGTTCTTGGAGTTGATGATCCCGGCGGGGACGTCGCCGCGGAAGCAGAGGATCTCCACGGCGTCGGCATCCGGAACGGCGCAGAGGATCTGTCCGTCTGCTTCCTCCGGGACGGTCACGGTCGTGCGGAGCCAGAGGTTGCCGTATTCCTCGCCCCATGCCGCGCCGTTTTCCATGGGCTTCATGGCGGAGGCGTCGAGCGGCAGGCGGAGGTGATCCTTCGTCTCGCAGCCGAGGACGCCGTCCGCGTGTCCGACGGTCTTGACGATCTGTTTGGCGTAGAGCCTGAGCGCGCTCTCGAACTTGCGGTAGGTCCGTTCGATGTAGGTGGGATTGTTCATGATACACTTCCTTTTCTTATGAAATGCTGCCGGAAACAGTATAGCATATTTTCCCCCCGATTGCAAGAAATTTCCGCGAGGATTTGGCGAAACCTGTTGCACGGGGCGAAAATCCCGTGTATAATGAAAGAAGACCGGGAAGGCCCGGAACTTGTGTCTATGGAGGCAGATATGCGTCTGTATACGATCGAAAACCAGACTTCTTTCGCGTTTTCCGCGGAGAATCCCACGGGGACCCGGGACGGCGGAACGCGCGGCGGCGATTGTGAGAAGCGGAATCCCTGCATCCGGATCGAACCCGGCGAGGATCGGACGCTCGCCGATGTCGAAGGTCCCGGGATGATCACGCACATCTGGTTCACCGGCTACGTCGGGCACTCGTTCATTCTGCGCATCTACTGGGACGGTTCGGATTTTCCGTCGGTCGAGGCGCCCGTTTCCGCGTTCTTCGGATCCGCCTATGACGAGAACTTCGAGACCGCGGAAGGGAGGTATTCGATCCTCAACTCCGCCCTGCTCCTCGTCGCGCCCGGACGCGGCTTCAACTGCTATTTCGAGATGCCGTTCCGCCGCCGGTGCCGGATCACGATGGAAAACCGCGGCAAGAATCCCGAGACCCTCTACTATATGATCTCCGGCTGGCGGGGCGAGATCCCGGACAACGCCGGCTATTTCCACGCGGCCTACCGGCAGGAGCATCCGGTCGTGCGGGGCCGCTCCTACACGGTCCTCGACGGCGTGGAGGGGCAGGGGACCTTTGTCGGCGTGACCCTTGCCGCAGGGATGAACGGGAACAACACCTGCTGGGTCGAGGGCGAGGCGAAGATGTATCTCGACGGAGAGACGTATCCCTCCTTCAATTACACCGGTACCGAGGACTATTTCTGCGGCTCCTACGCCTTCGGAAACGACATCATTCTGAATCGCTACGAGCCCTTCTCCGGTCTCTATGCCGGGATGTACGCGATCTACGGCAACGACCGGGGGAAGCAGTACAACGGGCAGCAGCGATTCCTGCTTTACCGCTGGCACGTCAAGGATCCCGTCCGTTTCCGCTCTTCCTTCCGCATGGTTCTCGATAATCTCGGCTGGACCGGACCGCGCTACGACGATTACACGACCGTCGCCTATTGGTATCTGGACAGGCCGGCGCGGGTTCCGTTCGTGCTCCCTCCCGACGGCGATTTGGTCATGAAATGAACCGAAAACGGGAAAAGTCACGAAAAACCGGCGCAAATCCGCTTAAATCCGGTGCAAGTTACCCCATTGACAAAGTCAGCGGGGCGTGTTATAATGCATCAAGCGAAAGCGAAAAGACGGTGACGAAGACGCACGTCGGTCATACAGTCCTTACAGAGAGTCCGCGGTGGTGGAAGGCGGGCAGGGCGGAGCGGCGCGTATCCCTTCTGAGTCGGGAAAAGGAAAGCCCCACCGGGTGAGTAATGATTCCCCGCAGGTGCAGCGTGAAAGGCACGGGACTTATACGAGTCCGCAGAGAGGCGCGTGAGCGCAATTTGAGTGGTACCGCGGATAATATCTATCCGTCTCAAAGGATTTTGGGGCGGATTTTTTGTCGCCCGTCAAGCAAAGGAGCAGCCATGGAAAGCATCATCAAAGAGGTCGCGAACCGGATCCGCGAAACCCGCATGATCTGCGAGATCAGCGAGGAGGAGATGGCGTCCTGCACGGGCGTGACGGTCGAGCACTACCGGGAGCTTGAAGCGGGGGAGGCCGATTTCTCCTTTACCTTCATCTACAAGTGCGCGGCCAGGCTCGGGATTGACACGACCGATCTGCTTGCCGGATCGAGCCCGACGCTGAAAGAATACAGCGTGACCCGTGCGGGCGGCGGCCTACCCATCGCGCGCCGGAAGGGATTCCGCTACAACAACCTCGCGCCGCTCTTCAAGGGCAAGATCGCCGAGCCCTTCCTCGTGCGCGCGCCGTATAATCCTGCGGAAGCCGACGCTCCGATCCGTCTCTCCCATCACGACGGCCAGGAATACGACTACATCCTCACGGGCAAGCTCAAGGTCTCGGTCGACGGACACACCGAGATCCTCGGCCCCGGCGATTCGATCTATTACGACAGCGCAAAGCCCCACGGCATGATCGCGTGGGAAGGCGACTGCACCTTCCTCGCCATGACCATCTCGAACGGCGCGCCGGCCTACGACTATCCGGACACCGTGCAGGAGGAACCCGTCCCCGAAGAGAGCGTCGAAAACAAGCTCTCCGAGCTCCCGCCGGATCCCGTCGCGCTGCGGTTCATCGACTGCATTGAGGAAAACGGCCGGCTGAAAGAGATCCGCTTCAAGAACGAGGACAAGTACAATTTCGCCTACGACACGGTCGACGCCATCGCCGCGAAGACCCCGGACAAGGTCGCGCTCCTGCACCTCGACCGCGAAAAGCACGAACGCCGCTTCACGTTCCGTGAGATCTCCCTCCTCTCGAACCGCGCAGCGAACTACTTTGAATCCCTCGGCATCCGGCAGGGCGACACGGTCATGCTCGTCCTGAAGCGGCACTGGCAGTTCTGGATCGCATCGCTCGCGCTGCACAAGCTCGGCGCGGTGGCGATCCCGGCGACCCACATGCTCGTCGAGCACGACTTTGAGTACCGCTACAACGCCGCGTCGGTGAAGGCGATCGTCTGCACGGCGGACGGTCAGACGGCGATGCACGCGGAGAACGCGGAGAAGCTCGTCGAACAGGATCTCATCAAGATCATCGCAAACGGAAAGCGCGACGGCTGGCACACCTTCGACGAGGAGTTCATGGCCTTCCCCGAGACCTTCGAGCGCCGGATGAGCGCATGCGGCGAGGAGACCATGTACATGCTCTTTACGAGCGGAACGACCGGGTATCCGAAGATCGCGGCGCACAGCTACAAGTATGCGCTCGGCCATTACATCACCGCGCGCTACTGGCACAACGCCGATCCGGACGGCATCCATTTCACGATCTCCGATACCGGCTGGGGTAAGGCGCTCTGGGGCAAGCTCTACGGTCAGTGGCTCTGCGAGAGCTGCGTCTTCGCATACGATTTCGACAAGTTTGAGGCCGACGACATCCTCCCGCTCTTCCAGCGCTACCAGATCACGACCTTCTGTGCACCGCCGACCATGTTCCGCTTCTTTATCAAAGCAGGGCTCGAAAACTACGATCTCTCATCCCTGAAGCACGCCACCATCGCGGGCGAGGCGCTCAATCCCGAAGTGTTCTACCGCTTCAAGGAATACACCGGGCTCTCCCTCATGGAAGGCTTCGGCCAGACAGAGACGACCCTCGTGATCGGCAACTTCGTGGGCGAGACGCCGAAGCCGGGTTCGATGGGCCATCCGTCCCCGCTCTTTGACGTGGACATCATCACGCCCGAAGGAAAGAGCTGCGACGTCGGCGAGACCGGCGAGATCGTGGTCCGCACGACGAACGGCATCCCCTGCGGCCTCTTCAAGGGGTATTTCCGCAACGAGGAGGCGACCCGCGAGGCATGGCACGACGGCTTCTACCACACCGGCGATACCGCCTGGCGCGATGAGGACGGGTACTTCTGGTATGTCGGGCGCATCGACGACGTTATCAAGTCCTCCGGCTACCGCATCGGTCCGTTCGAGATCGAATCGGTCATCATGGAACTGCCCTACGTCCTCGAATGTGCGATCACGGCGGTCCCGGACGAGATCCGCGGCCAGATCGTCAAGGCGACGGTCGTCCTCGTGAAGGGCAAGGAGGGCTCGCCGGCGCTCGTCAAGGAGATCCAGACCTACGTCAAGGAGCACACCGCGCCGTATAAATACCCGCGCATCGTCGAATTCGTCGACGAGCTGCCGAAGACCATCAGCGGCAAGATCCGCCGGGTGGAACTCCGCCGCCGCGACGAACAAAAATAAGCGCCGATCCGTCACAGGTCGGGGGATTTCACGGTCCCCCGACGCTTTATTTTCGGAAAAAGTTCCCGTTTTCCGTTGAAATTCCCGGATCGATATAGTATAATATACACAGATTCATTCCCCGACGAAAGGATGATCGCCCATGCGCATCGTATTCCTCGATCTCGACACCCTCCGCCCGGATCACCTCGGCTGTTACGGCTATTTCCGGAACACCTCGCCGAACATCGATTCCATCGCGGCGGAAGGTGTTCGCTTTGATCGATATTACTGCTCCGACGCACCCTGTCTTCCCTCCCGCAGCGCGCTCCAGTCCGGGCTGTTCGGCATCCACAACGGCGCGGTCGGACACGGCGGCACGGCGGGAGACCAGATTCTCGAGGGCGAGCCCCGCGGATTCCGTCAGGAGTTTGCCCGCACCAACCTCTTCCAGCAGTTCCGCCGGGCAGGGCTTCACACCGTCTCGGTCTCCACGTTCGCGGAGCGGCACACGTCCTACTGGTTCTACGGCGGCTTCAACGAGATGTACAACATCGGCAAGGGCGGCGGAGAACGCGCGGATGAGGTGTCCCCCGTCGCGATCGACTGGATCCGGCGTCACGGCGCGGAGGACAACTGGTTCCTGCACATCAACATGTGGGATGCACACACCGCCTACCGCACCCCGGAATCCTTCGGCAATCCCTTCGAGGGAGACGATTTCTTCGACCACACGTGGATGACGCAGGCGATCATCGACGAGCAGCGGAAGGAAGCCTCGCCCCACGGCGTCCGGGAGATCGGCATGTACAACAACACGCCGCTTCCGTGGTGCCCGCGCCAGCCGATGGAAATCCACGACATGGACGAGTACCGCAAGCTCGTCGACGGTTACGACTGCGGGATCGCGTACATGGACATGCACATCGGGTACATCCTCGATGCGCTCCGCGAGGCCGGGGTTTACGACGACGTCTCCTTTATCATCACGGCGGACCACGGGGAGAACATCGGCGAGCTGAACAGCTATTCCGAGCACTCGACGGCGGACAACATCACCTGCCGCATCCCGATGATCGTGAAGTGGCAGGGCGGCATGCGCGGCATCTCGGACGACAGCCTGCGCTACAACGTCGATCTCGCGCCGACCGTGGCGGATCTCTTCGGCCTCGAGCCCGCGCCGCACTGGGACGGGACGAGCTACGCCGCCACCATCCGCGAAGGGAAGCCCGTGCCGCGCGAATACGCCGTGATCTCCCAGATGGCGCATGTCTGCCAGCGGAGCGTCCTCTATGGCGACTGGCTCTGGATGCGCACCTACCACGACGGGTATCACAATTTCCCGCGCGAGATGCTCTTCAACATCCGCGAGGACTTCCACGAGCAGCACAACGTCGCCGCGGAGCATCCGGATGTCTGCGACCGCGCCGCGCACTACCTCCTCGACTGGTTCGACGAGAACATGATGACCCAGCGGAATGGGATCGACCCGATGCAGACGGTGCTGCGCGAGGGCGGCCCCTATCACACGCGGGGCGAGCTCGCGGGGTACGTCGAATTCCTGCGGAAGACCGACCGCGCGGACGAGGCCGAGAGGCTCATCGCGCGACACCCGGACGAGCTATAACAATTCACAATCTTTGATTTCTGATCCAAGGAGGATTCAAAAATGTTCAACCTGGCCGATTTTCTCAACACCTATATCATCCCCTACGGCTTCAAGCTGGTGCTGGCGATCGTCATTCTGATCGTCGGATTCCTGCTTGCCAAGGGCCTCGCCAAGTCCCTCTCCAAATCGAACATCCTCTCGAAGGCCGATCCGAACGCGCAGAATCTGATCGTGAACATCGTTAAGACGGCGATCCGTGTCCTGACCGTCTTCACCGCCGTGATGGTCCTCGGCGTTCCGCAGTCCTCCGTCGTCGCGGTGATCGCCTCCTGCGGCCTGGCCATCGGCCTCGCGCTTCAGGGCGGTCTCTCCAACATCGCAGCCGGCCTCATCATCATGGTCTGCAAGCCGTTCCATGTCGGTGATTTCATCATCGCGGGCGACATCACCGGCGTCGTGCAGGAGATCGGGCTCTTCTATACGAAGGTCCTGACCCCGGACAATCTGCTCATCACCTCTCCGAACTCCACCCTCTCCGGTGCGACCGTTACCAATCTCTCCGCCGAGGAGATCCGCCGCGTGGACTTCGATCTGCGCGTCAACTACAACACCGACATCGAACTCGCCCGCAAGGTCCTCCTCGCCGTGGCGCAGAGCAACGATCTCGTCCTGAAGGAGCCCGAATCGCAGGTGTTTATCCATCAGCACGACACCTCCGCGCTCGGCGTCAAGCTCCGCATCTGGTGCAAGTCCTCGGATTACTGGACGGTGTACTTCGATATGTGGGAAGACGTCAAGAAGGCCTTCGACAAGTTCGGCATCGAAATCCCCTATCAGCACATCAACGTCATCGTCGACAAGGACGAGGAAGAATAAGCGTAAGTCTCCGTTCCATCGAAAAAGGCTGTCCGCAACGGCAGCCTTTTTTGCGTGATAGGAATTTGGTTTTGCTTTTCTCACGGCACCTCGTCGAGGAAAACGTCGTCTCTCGCGAGGAGAGCAGCGCAGTCGCGGATCGTGTTCTCCGCTTTTTCGGATTCTTCCTCATAAAGGTCCGGATCGAGGCGCGCGAGGGTTTCGCGGTCGTAGACGCTGTAATTCGAGCGGATGTTGTTGTGCGGCTTCTGATAGAAGACCTCGTCGCTGATGAACGAGCCGATCGAGACATGCGTCTGTTCGCAGACAAATCCGTGCTCCGCTTCGAGGAGGTTCTGGCCGAACATCACGCTTTTCTCATTGCGCAGGCCGAGCAGGCACAGGAGCGTCGGCATCACGTCGATATGTCCGCCCGCGACGGAGAAGGTCTCGGTAACGCCGCTGCCCGGGATGTGAATCAGGAGCGGCACGTTGAACTGATCGAAGAGGGTGTACGGCTCGCCCGTGAGAGCACAGACCCGCTCCCCGATCACGGGATCCGCGCAGGGCAGGGCGTAGTGGTCGCCGTAGATCACGATCACGGAATTGTCGTAGAGCCCGATGGCGTCGAGCTCTTCCATGAATTCCCCGATCGCCCGGTCGTCGTAGTTCACGGCGTCCATGTAGAGGCCAAAGAGTGTTCCGACGTCGCCCTCCTCGAGATCGATCTCGCGGTCCTTCGGCGGGATCGAATAGGGATAATGCGAAGACAGGGTCACGAACATCGCGTAGAACGGCTCCTCATATCCCGCGAGGATCTCGGATGACTGGCGGAAGAATTCCCGGTCGGAGAGGCCCATCGGGAACATGTCCGTCTCTTCGAGGTCTTCGAGCGAGATGAAATCGTCCATCCCCTGTCCGGGATAGGCGAGTGAACGGTTCCAGAAGGTCTCCGTGTAGCCGTGGAAGGCCAGGGCGGTCGTGTACCCGTTGTCTTTTAAGAGCGTCGGGAGCGAGTAATAATGGTTGAACGGATAGAGGACGTATGCGCCTTCATCCTCCGGCCCGAAGAGGGAGTTGTTGACGGCAAATTCCGCGTCCGCGGTGTTTGCGCCGCCGATCTGATAGTAGTAGTGATCGAAGTAGAGCGTGTCCTCCCGGAGCATCCGGTTGAGGTTCGGGGTCAGCTCCTGCCCGTCGTAATACGCGCCTATGACGAAGTTCTGCAGGGCCTCCACCTGAATGATGATGACGTTGCGGCCCTCGGCGAGCCCGTACCAGCGGCTGTCGGACCAGTCGGGGGAGGCGTATGCGGATTTGTCGACGACGCGCTTCGATTCGCCGCGACCGAGGGTTGTGAGGATGTCGCGCGCGTGAAAGACAAAGACCTCGTTTTCCATGTATTCGGCCCGGAAGCCGTCCGTGCGGATCACGCCGACGGCGCAGACCGCGCTGAGGAGCAGGCCGCCTGCCAGGGCCCAGACATGTCCGAGGGGCTTGTCGAGATGCGCGCGCAGGAAGGCCGCGGGTCGGCGCAGGAAGGAGCGGTCGAGGCCTTTTTTTATCAGATCGCGGTCCGCCCACAGGAGGAACCACAGCGGCAGATCGATGATCAGGGCGATGTGACGCGGCTGGAGGAGCCCCATGACGGAATCCGACACGCTGCCGATCTGCCATGCCATGAGGAGCAGCGTGGCCGACGGGAGCTTGGACGTATAGGCCTGATAGACCGCGTCGACCGCCAGGATCGCGGAGATCGCGAAATAGAGGACGTTCGCCGTCATCCGCGCGGTCTTCCCGGGCAGGAGGGACGCCGCGGTCCACGCGAGGAGGAGGATCCCGGTCGTCGCGAGGGAAAACGCGGCCTCGTATCCGCCGAGCATGAGGGGCGGATAGAAGATGCGGCATTTGATATAGAGAAGCACGGCGAATACGGCGACCCGGACCAGATCGCGCCGCGCGGGCGTTTTTTTCATCGGAACAACCTTCTTCGGAGTGAGTTCAAAGAGCCGTGGATCCGGTTTCCTCCATTATAGCACATTTTCCGGCTTTTGGAAAGAGTCTCGGACAATCTTGCGCGAATTTCCCGGAACATGGAGGAACCGTTTGTCCGCCGTGACTGCCTGTCCTGTCCGGGAGACGACAAACAGGACCGCGCGCCGGAGCGAACGGTCCCGTCTGAATGTTTTTTAATCCATACTTATTTGATCCGGATGCTCTTTGCGAGACCGGGGAACTTCACATTCTCCGCCTTGCCCGGGCAGAGCGGATATTCGCCGAGGCAGGTGAAGAGGAACCAGGCCGCGGTCGTGCCGTTGTCCTCGTCACCGGGGAAGCCGTCCGGCTCGTCGGAGAAGTATGCGAGCGCCGCCTTGTGTGCCCAGTACGCCGCCTTTTCGGGATGCCCGAAGTACGCGTAGATGAAAGGCAGGTGGAACGAGGGCTGATTCGAGATCGCGAACTGGCCGAGGTCGACCGCCGCCATTTCCGTCATCTCGTGGATCTCGCCGCCGTAGCCGTGGACGCGGTAGTCCGGTTCTTCGGCGAAGAGGGCGTCGAGCTTTTCGAGCAGCTTGTCCGTGCCGCCGTAGAGCTCCGCGAGCCCTTCGAGATCGTGCGGTACCGCGAAGGTCGACTGCCATGCCGACGCCTCGGTGTATTCGCCGCCCCATTTGAGGGGATCAAAGCCGTCCGCCATTTTGCCGTCGGTGTCGCGTCCGCGCATGAAGCCCGTTTCGGGATCGAAGAGATTGGCGTAATTCTTCGCGCGCCGCTCGTATGCGGGAACCAGATCATCCCGGCCGAGCACCTTCGCAACCGTCGCGATGCACCAGTCGCCGTAGGCCGCGTCGAGGGTGAGGTTCACGCTTTCGCCGTGCTCGTTGCGCGGGACATAG
>Ga0129306_1002559_pt1 | contig 15661 bp, 8 predicted proteins | sample P827metagenome_FD_94438 | JGI IMG/M metagenome (GOLD analysis project Ga0129306, IMG submission 94438) | Capybara group fecal microbial communities from Wisconsin, USA - P827 metagenome | ecosystem: Host-associated > Mammals > Digestive system > Large intestine > Fecal | place: USA: Wisconsin...
AGCCTACGAGCACGACGATGTCGCCGCCGAAGCCCGCCTTGTCGGTGGAGCGTACGGCTGTGCCGGCATAGGAGCCGTCGGCGCGGGTGACGGCAAACAGGGTGTAGCCGTCCTGTTCCGACTCCTTCACGGACACCTCTTCGTCGGCGCCGATGCGGAGGACGGCCTTGATGCCGTCGGCCTGGTTCTTCTCCTTGATCGCTTTGATGGGCTCTTGGGTGACGCTGTTGATGAGAGCCAGCAGCGCTGCTGCCACCAACGCGATGAGGGTGAGCGAGAGCACCATGTTCTTGAGGGATGATGTGAGCCGTTTCATTTCTTTACCTCCTTTGCAAAACGTTTGGGTTTACAAGCATTGTTGATGAGGGGCGTGAAGCCGTTCATGATGAGGATGGCGAACGACATGCCTTCGGGGTAGGAGCCGAACAGGCGGATGCATATGACGAGGAAGCCGATGCAGGCGCCGTAGATGAGCATGCCCTTGTGGGTCATGGGCGAGGTGACGTAGTCCGTCGCCATGAAGATGGCGCCCAGCATCATGCCGCCAGCCAGCAGATGCTTAAGGCTGAGCATGCAGATGTCGCCCATAGACATTCCGCCGCGGATGGCGTAGAAAAGTACGCTGAAGACGAAGGCGCTGCAGAGGATGCTGACGGGGATGTGCCAGCTGATGATTTTCCGGAGCAGCAAGATGGCGAAGCCGACGAGGAGCAGCAGGGCGCTGACCTCGCCCAGCGAGCCGCCGATGTTGCCGAAGAACAGGTCGCCGATGCCGGCGCTCTGAAGGTCGGCCAACGGGGTAGCTCCCGTCGTGGCATCGGCATAGGCGGTGAACTGGTGGGGCTCAGGCCACGTCGTCATCTTCACGGGGAAGGAGATGAGCAGGAAGACACGTCCCAGCAGGGCGGGGTTGAAGATGTTGTTGCCCAGCCCGCCGAACGACATCTTGCCGACGCCGATGGCAAACAGCGCACCCATTATAATAATGTATAGCGGCAGGTTGCTCGGCAGGTTGAACGCCAGCAGCAGGCCGGTGACGATGGCCGAGCCGTCGCCGAGCGTCGTCTTCGGGTTCTTGAGGATATACTTGTTGATGGCCCACTCAAACAGCATGCATGAGGCTACGGACGTGAGCGTCACAATCACAGCCCCCAGGCCGAACACGTAGAACGACCAGAGCATGGCGGGCAGCAGGGCGATAATCACCCAGTCCATGTTCCGCCGGATGCTGTCGCCGCTGTGGACATGGGGCGACAGGGATACTTTCAGTTTATTTGACATAAGGCAATTTACTATTTGAAGATGTAATGTTTACGATTTGGCTGCACGGGCGCGGATGATGCCGCCGACGGTGCCTTTGCCCATGCGGATCCAGTCGAGCAGCGGACGGTGGGCAGGGCAGGTGAACTGGCAGCTGCCGCACTCGATGCACGTCATGATTTGTTCCGCTTCGGCACGCTCCCAGTCGGTGTGCTCGGCGAGTTTCTGCAACAGGTAGGGCTCCAGTCCCATCGGGCAGGCGGTGACGCACTTCGAGCAGCGGATGCAGGGCTGGGCCTCGCCGCGGAGAGACTCCTTCTCGGTCATCAACAGGATGCCTGAGCTGCCCTTGCAGACGGGCACGTCGGTGTTGAGCAGGGCCTTGCCCATCATGGGGCCGCCGCCGATGACCTTGCCCGTATCCTCGGGCATGCCGCCGGCACGCTCGATGAGCAGGCTCATGGGGGTGCCCATGCGGGTGAGCAGGTTTTTCGGTTCGGCGACGCTCTTGCCCGTGACGGTGACGACGCGCTCGAAGAGGGGCTTGTTCTTCATCACGGCTTCGTAGATGGCGAAGGCGGTGCCGACGTTCTGCACAATGGCGCCTACGTCGGCGGGCAGGGCAGGAGGATTGGGCACCTGGCGGCCAACGACAGCATCAATGAGCTGCTTCTCGCCGCCCTGCGGATATTTCACACGGAGCGGGCAGACCTCAATGCCGGCGAAGCCCTTGGCTTTCTCCTGCATCAGGGCGATAGCGTCGGGCTTGTTGTTCTCAATGGCGATGTAGGCTTTCTTGACGCCCACGGCCTTCATGATGAGGCTGACGCCGACGAGGATTTCATCGGGCTTCTCCATCATCAGGCTATGGTCGGCCGTAAGGTAAGGCTCGCACTCGACGGCGTTGATGATGACGACATCGACAGGCGTGCGGGGACTGAGCTTGACGTGAGCGGGGAAGCAAGCGCCTCCCATGCCGACGATGCCAGCCTCCTGTACGCGGGCTACAATCTCCTTCGGCTCCAGCGTGGTGTCGCGCACGAGCGCTTCGCTGCGGTCGATGGTCGGCTCCCACTCGTCGCCCTCGACATCGATGATGATGGCAGGCTTGCGGTAGCCGCTGGCATCGACGATGGTGTCAATCTTGGCCACCTTGCCTGAGACGGACGAGTGGATGGGTGCCGACACGAATCCGCCTGCATCGGCAATCTTCGTGCCAACCTTGACAACGGCCCCTCTTGCCACGCATGGCACGGCAGGGGCACCAATATGTTGCGACAGGGGGAACACGGCCTGCTTCGGCAGCTCCATGACCTCTATCTTCTTTCCCGCAGAGAGCTTGTTCTCTTGGGGATGTACTCCACCTATTCTGAATGTTTTCATACGCTTGGGGTTTCGGGCGCTTTGGGCGCGGTTTCAACAGTAGGGATGACGACCTGGACGGGCTCAGCGGCAGCCGGAGCTGCGGGAGCCGCCGGATTTTCCTGGGCTACCGGCTTTTCCGGCGTGGCGGGTTTGATTTCCGGCGTGGCGGGGGCTTCCACCTTTGGCTTACGTGGCGGGAAGTTCATGGCCAGGATGGAACCCTGCGGACAAGCCTCTTCGCACTTCCGGCAGAGACGGCACTTCGCGGGGTCGATATAGGCCAGATTGTTCTCCAATGTAATAGCCTCGAATTCGCACGTCTTGACGCACTTGCCGCAGCCGATGCAGGCCACGGCACAGGCTTTCTTGGCCACGGGGCCTTTTTCCTTGTTCACGCAGCGCACCACCATGCGTCGGCCTTTCTTGCCCATCGGGCGGAGCTCGATGATGCCACGCGGGCAGGCCTTGGTGCACTTGCCGCAGGCCGTACACGTTGATTCATCTACTTCGGGCAGCCCTGTCTCGGGGTTCATGTGGATGGCGTCGAACGGACATGCCGCTACGCAGTCGCCGCAGCCCAGACAGCCGTAGAAGCATCCCGTCTCGCCGCCTGCCGTGTTGTGGGCGATGCGGCACGTGCGGACGCCATCGTACTGCACGGTGCGGGGACGGTTGGCGCATGTGCCGTTGCAGCGCACCACGGCCACCCGTTGTTCGCCGGCCTCGGCTGTCAGGCCAAGAATGCCGGCTACCTGTTCCATCACTGGCTGTCCGCCCACGGGGCACAGCTTGCCCTCCAGCGAACCGCCGTCGGCTGCCTTCACGCAGGCCTCTGCAAAGCCGCCGCAGCCGGGAAAGCCGCAGCCGCCGCAGTTTGCCCCTGGCAGCACCTCTGTCACCTGAGCGATGCGAGGGTCTTCTTCGACGGCAAACTTCTTCGCTGTCAGGAAGAGCACGGCGGCTAACACCAGCCCAAGCACGCCCAACGCAATCACTGCTACTAAAATCACATTCATTTTTTATTTTTTTGTTTAACGTTTAATGTTTAACGTTTAACGAACACGTCCTCTGAACTCTAACCACTAACCTCTAACCCTCATCTACAATATGAAAGGCAAACTCACGGCGAAGCTTGTCCTTGAAAAAGCTGAGTCCGACGTACCACGCCAAGGTGGTTCCGATGGCGGCCAGGGCGCAGACGGGCTCGCTGAGGGGCGTCAGCTGGGAGAGAACGACGATGACAGCTGTCAGCAACGCCAAGGGATAGAGAAACGCCAGCCGGACGGCTTTCATGCCGCCGCTCGTTGTTCCTTCCACGATGACGGTCTGTCCGGGAATGAAGGTGTGGGCATTGGGGGTGACGATGTCTATCTGTTTCTCCTTGCTTTCGGCAGCATGGCAAAGCCCACGAGCGCCACACGCCGCGCAAGCCGAGGTTTGCACGATGCGTACTGTCAACTGGTTCGCTTCCACGCGTTCTACCGTAGCCGTATGCTGTATTTTTTCCGACATTAGACAAATTTCGCGCGAAATTACGATTATCCGCGCGAAATTGCAAATTTTTTCTTCCTTTTCTACTCTTTTCCTCTAAAAAGGGGACTTAGGCTGCTTTCCGTTAGAACGGCCTTCCGCCGCCAAAGCCGCCTCCGCCACCGCCGTAGCCGCCGCGACCACCGCCGCCACGTTCGCCACCGCCGCCGCGCTCGCCACCGCCAAACTGCATGGCTCCGCGCATCATTTCGCGACGGGTGCTGCGGTCGCCAATGAGGTTGAGGCGATAGATGAAGTGAAGCATGAAGTAGCTGTTGATGCTGTTGCTGTAGGTGTCGGTATGGCCCGTGGCGCTGATGTTACGGTTGACGTTGCTCTGCTGGCCGAGGATGTCGTAGAACTGCAGGCTGACGGTGGCTGCATTCATACGGAGGAAGCTCTTTGAAATCTGGGCGTTCCAAAGCAGCTCGTTGGTGTTGAACTCGGCGCTGCTGTATCCGCGACGGCTGTTCATGCTGAGGTTCGTGGATATCTTGATGTTCTGCCAGGGGATATTGAAGTTGGCGTTGGGACCGTAGTTGAACTGCCACGTGTCCTGCTTGTTCTCGGGCTGCATCTCGTTGAGGGCGTGGTTGTAACGGACGTTGCCGCGGATGGTGATGTCCATCCAGTCGTTCTTGTAGCTGCCTGAAAGGGATTGGTTGACGCCAATCTGATGGGTGGTGGCAAGAGGATAGACCGGATTGTCGAGCGTGAGGGCGCCAGAGCGGAGGAAACTCTCGCGGTGGCTGTAGTTGAAGCCTGTGCCGGTGGAGACGTTGAAGCGCTGGTTGGTGAGGGCAGTGTTGAAGTTGAAGTCCGTACCGGCGTTCCATGTGCTCCAGAAGCCGTCGAGGTTGGTGGGGCGTGTGATGCGTCCGCCCGTCTCTTCGTTATAGGTGGTCTGGTTGACGATGTTGTTCAGCGTGTTGCCGGCATTGACGCTGACGTTGATGTTGCGCAGGTGCTCGGCGTTGTAGTCGCGGAACTCCACGCGGAGGGTGTTGTTGAAGGTAGGCTTCAGGCCGGCGTTACCCGTAGTGATGTTCATGGGGTTGCTGTCGTCGACGACCTCGATGAGCTGGGTGAGCTCGGGCTCCTGGCTGCGTCCGCGGTAGTTGACGTTGAGGCTGCGCTGTTTGGTGAAGCGGTAGCGGTAGTTGAGCGTAGGCGTCCAGTTGAAGACGGTACGTGTGGTGTCGATGTGGATGCCCTGATACTGCTGGTCCATGTGGCGCGTCTGGGGCTGCAGCTCGAAGCCGACGTTGACGTTATAGTTGTCGGTGACCCTACGGAACTGGGCGACGATGTTCTGGTTTAGCTGCTCGTCGATGGAGAAGCGGCTGAGCCGTTCGCTGAGGTATGCCTCGTATTCGTCCAGCCAGAGCCATTCGGCGAGGTCCCAGTTGGGAATCCATCCGGGCAGGTCGTAGGTGTTGCGTTGGTTGTCGCGGTAGCGGTAGCTGATCTGATAGGAGAGCTGCAGGTAGGTGGCGAGGGCGAGGGGTTCGCTCCACATGACGCGTCCGTTGAGGTTGTAGTTCTTAGAGGGGGTGTTGCTGTAGCGGTTGATGGTGGAGGTACTGTCGCCACGCTGATAGAAGCGGGTGAACGAGGTGCTCTGTGAGATGTTCTTGCTGGTGGTGTAGCCTCCGTTGGCCTGGAGGGTGACGTTGCGCCCTTCGGTGTTCATGCGGTGGTTGATTTGCAGGGAGGCGTTGACGGAGGTGCTGTTGTTGTTACCCTCCGAAGCCGACGTGGCGAAGTTGATGCGGCTGTTCCCCGCGGGGTCGGTCCATGCGGAGTCGAGGGGGACGTAGTCGCTGCCGGGGTAGAGGTTGGCGATGGTCTCCTCGGGGTCTTGGTTGAACGTCGACGAACGGCTCTGGTTGATGTTGGCGCCCTGGCTGTAGCTGAAGTTGGGGCGTATGATGATGCTCCATGTGGTGTCGGGACGCCATTCGAACTGGAAGTCACCGCTGGCGCGGCGGTTCTGGTTGAGTCCCTGGCTCCATCTGTTGGAGAACGAGCTGGTGCCGTTCTGCAGATAGGTCTCGCTGGAAGAGCGGTTCTGCGAGTTGCCCTCGGAGATGCTGAAGTTGACGTTTCCGCCCACGCGGTATTGATATTGGTTCTGGCGCCACTTCTCGCCGAAGTTCTTGGCCATGTTGAAGCCGCCTGCGGTGCTGGTGGTGAGTCCGGTGCTGCCGCCGCCACGCCCGCCGCGTCCGCCGCCGCCGATGCTGCCGCCTGCCACGTTGCCCGTGTTGGCGAAGACGGTGTACTGCTGCTGGCTCTCGAAGCGGTTCATCATGATGCTGCCGGTGTAGAGGTTGTTGAGACCCAGGTCCTTGACAAATTCGGTCTGGTAGGTGGGTTGTCCGTAGCCGAGGTCGATGTTGCCTATCCAGCCTTGCATCATGTTCCGTTTTATCTCAAGGTCGAGCACGAACTCCTCCTCGCCGTCGTCGATGCCCGTTTCGCGGCTGAGGTCGCTCTTACGCTCGTAGTTCTTGATGCGCTTGATGATGCTGGCAGGCAGGTTTTTGGTGCCGATCTCGCGGTTGTTGCCGAAGAACTCCTCGCCGCCCACCAGCAGACGGTCAATCTTACGTCCGTTCATCTTGATGGTGCCGTCGTCCTCAATCTCAATGCCGGGAATCTTGCGAAGCAGTTCCTCCAGCACAGAGCCTTCGGGGACGCGGAAGTTCTCAGCGTTAATCATCAGCGTGTCCTCCACCATCTGTATGTCGGCCATCTGTGCTTCGATGACAGCCTCTTTCAGCAGGATGGCGTCGCTCTTCAGCTTGATGGTGTCCAGACGAATGGCTTCTGTGCGCCTGTCGACGGTGAAGGGCTTGTCCTGTGTGCCGTAGCCGATGTACGAGATGCGGATGTAGTAATTGCCCGTCTTGACGCGCTTCTGCACTTCGAAGTGTCCGTTGTTAAACGTAGTGACGCCTTCGACGAAAGCGCTGTCGGGCAGCGACATCCACTGGACGGTAGCCTGCGGCACCGGCTCGCCCGTCTCGTAGTCCATTACTATACCCTGCACGTTCACCGTGCGCTGCTGCTGTGCCGTCGCGGCCAGACTCAGTGCCACACACACGCCCATCAGGGCTACTCTCTTGCTCATGTTGAAATGAAAACGCATATCTTATAAGGAGTAACAGCGCAAACCAATCCTGCGCTACACTTTTCAGACACCCCGCGGGGAAAAAGGTTTAAAAGAGCAGCTCAGATAACGGGCGTCACCCGTGCCACACGCCCACATGCCAGTTCCTCCTTCGCTCCTTGCCGCCTTGCCTCTTTTCATCCGCCGAAGCCCGCCCTTGCCTTCCCGCCAAGCCGGATTTCCTTGCAACCCAGCATACCCTTCTGTACGCATCATGCCGATGCACCGGGATGGCCTGCCCGAATGTTCGTTTGGCGCCGGAAAACACGACACCCTTTTAAAAAGGTATAAAGACGGATTAAAAAGGACAGAAAGCCGGGAAAAGGAACGCGCATCGGCATCTTAACTTTTTTTAACAGGGGGGGGTAAAAATATACCTCGTTTTTTTTAACTTTGCAACCGAAAAATTCATCCAGAAGTTACCATGAACCCTTTTAAGCTGATAGTCAGAAAATCATCCCGGCCTGTGGGAACCTCCGTGTCCCGTCCGCCAAGAATCCTGCCGCTGCTGTTGCTGCTGATGACCGTTTTTGCCCTCAGCAGCTGTGTGGAGGACATCGATACCGAAAACCGCTACACGTTCCGCGGCCACACCGTGGCCAGCTTCCTCGGCGAGCACGAGGACGTGTTCAGCAGCTTCATCACCATTCTGAAGAGGGGCGGCAAGCTCAACCTCATGAAGGCCTACGGCACCTACACCTGCTTCGCCCCCACCAACGACGCCATCGACCGCTACCTTGCCCGTCAGGACAGCATCTACCGCGCCTCGCTGTTGCCGGGCTCGAAAAGAGTCGTCTGGACCGGCGTCACCTCGCCGCGGCTGGAAGACCTCAGCGACTCTATGTGCGTCGTCATCGCACAGACGCACATCGTGCCCAAGGCCTACCTCACCGTGGAGATGGAGGGCGACGTGGTGCCCACGATGAACCTCAACGACCGCTACCTCACCATGAGCTTCGACAACGACAGCACCACCGGCTACAGCCGCCTCTACATCAACGGCGCACAGATTATCGACGCCGACGAGGAGGTGGAGAATGGCGTGGTGCACGCCATCAGCGACGTCATGAACCCTTCGTCAAACACCGTGCCTGCACAGATTGCAGACATGAAGTACCTCAGCATCTTCGCCGAGGCCCTCGAGCGGACGGGGCTGACAGACACACTGCAGGCCTACAAGGACTACAGCTACACCGACGGCGACAAGACCGCCCTCACTATTTACGGCATCCCGGGGTGCCCCTATCCGGCCAACCGCTACTTCGGCTTCACGGCCTTCTGCGAGCCCGACACGGTGTTCCACGCCGCCGGCATCTACAACCTCGACGACCTCTACGCCCGCTGTCGCGAGTGGTATCCCGCTGCCACCGACCCCGACTTCCGCAGCCCCGGCAACGCCCTCTGGCAGTTCATGGCCTACCACCTGCTCGACCGCAAACTGCTCTACAGCCGCCTGACCTGTTACAAAATCGTCTGCGGCAACTACTTCAACTCAGAGGGAAACCTGCAGCGTGCCGACCGCTACGACTACTTCGAAACCCTGCAAGGCAGCCTCCTGAAGGTCACCCGCCCCATCACCGGCACACGCTATCCCGAAGCCATCCTGCTGAACTACAAACGCACCTTCGACCACCAGGGCGACGACGACCTCCGCACCGAAACCATGGCAGGGCGCGCCAACGTGCTCGTCCTCAACCCCACGGACGTCACGGCCGACAAGACCCGCTACCCCGGCTTCAACGGGGAAGCCCTCAACGGCTCCATCCACCTCATAGGCAAACTGCTCGTCTATGACGAGAACCTCATGGTGGGCCATGTGCTCAACGAAATCATACGCATCGACTTCTCGTCGCTCGTACCCGAATACACCAACAACAACATCCGCTGGTGCGACGGCCAGGGCATCAACTTCGCCAGCCAGGACTACGAATTCTACATTCCCGACGGGTACAGCAAGCACCTGAAGTACAACACCCCCGAAACGCGCCTCTACTACCTCAGCCCCCACAACACATGGTCGAACTACATGGGCGACGAGTGCATGTGCCTCGGTGCCTTCGACTTCGCCTACCGCCTGCCCCACGTGCCCGCCGGCACCTACGAGCTGCGCATGGGCTATGGTTCGACCACCCGTCGCGGCGTCATACAGTTCTATGTCGATGACGAGGTGACAGGTATTCCCATCGACCTGCGCCGCAAGCTCGACGTCCCCGAGGTGGGCTGGGTGGCCGACGAACTGACCGACGACAACGGCGTGGCCAACGACAAGCAGATGAAGAACCGCGGATGGCTCAAAGGCCCCACCACGTTCTACCTCAACGGCAGCGCCAACTTCCCCTCGCGCAAGCAGAGCGACGTCTGCCGCCGCGTCATCACCACCAAATACCTTTCCGAAGGCGACCACTGGCTCCGCTTCAAGAATGTCAACGACCAGGACAACGGCCTCGACCAGTTCATGCACGACTACGTCGAGATTGTCCCCGTCAGCTGGATGAGGCGCGAAGACCTCAGCATAGAGGATAAAAGAAAATAATCCATACATAAAAAAGTGAAGCGAACATGACACCAAGAAAATCCAACGAAAACCTATGGCGCACAGCGCTGCTGACGGTCTGCCTTGTGGCATCGTCGGCTCTGGTCTTTGCCGATGGCAAGGACGTGTCGGGAAAAATCTGGAATGCCGACTGCGAAAAGGGCTTGTCGGGCTGGGAGGTGACCTTCTCGTCGGCCGACAACTTGAACGGCTACATCTGGCGCACCTCAGCCCACAGCGAGGGCCCCACCGCCGGACAAGGCTACTGGGGCCACAGCGGCCACTGCCTGGAGGTGTGGGGCGGCGTGGCCGACGGCATCGGACAGCCCGTCGGCAAGAACTCCATCAGCCAGCGCGTGACAGGCCTGCCCAACGGCACGTATGTCTTCGGCGCATTCACCGTCGCCACCATTCAGGATAACGCGGGCACCTGCGAGCCCACTGAGGACCGTGTGGAAGGCGCCTACATGTTTGCCGGCGACACCAAGCTCCCCATCGCCACCAACAACCCTGAGGTCGCCGACAGCGTCACCTGGGGACACGCCGTCAAGTTCAACGTAGCCACGCAGGTCACCGACGGCACGCTCACCTTCGGCTTCGGATGCGACGCGACGACCACCGCCAGCTTCGTCTGCTTCGACAATGCCACCCTCTACTATTTCGGCGACACCGCCCCCGGGGAGGCCTTGGCCGGAGCCTACCGCATGGACCTCGACAAAGCCATCGCCGCTGCCGACACCTTGCTGTCCAGCCCCATGGCCGTGGCTGAGCGTGCAGCCCTCGCCGCCGCTGCCGAGGCTGCCGGCGCTGCCGCCACCGTACAGGAGTGCATGGATGCCGAGGCGGACGTACGCCTCGCCGCCCGTCGCGCCCGTTACTCCATCTACACCTACGCCCTGCTTGCCCAGACCATCGAGAGGGCCAGGGACGTCCTGGCCAAAGAGTGGAGCGACGACGTGGCCGATGCCGTCGCTGCCCTGCAGGAATCCCTGGCCAAGGCCGAAGCCGACAGCCGCGACGGCACCATTCCCACGGACGAGATGGACGCTTACGTCGCTACGTTCACCAATGCCATCGACATGGTGGAGTCCGACGCGCTCTACGACTACCGCGACGCCCTCGAGGAGTTCGTCAACTTCCCCGAAGCCATCGGCGCCGGCAGCCCCAACCTGCTCTGCGGCGACAGCCACCCGGGCTTCGGCGAGGAACCAGGTCAATACCCCGAGAGCGAGCATCAGGCGCTCACACGCCTGCTGGAGGAGGTCGATGAACTGTTAGACCAGATAGCTGCCGGCAGCGTGCCCGCTGCCGCAAGCACGGCCATGATGGAGCGCATCCGCGCTGCCGTGGCCCAGTGCATGGCGAACGCCAACGTGGCGCCCCACCTGCCCATGGACGTCATCTTCATCCCCGACCCGGGCGACTCCTCCAAGCCCTACGTCACCCAAAACCAGGCTGACGCCGGTACGGGCAACCCCTACATGCAGACGTTCAAGAGCAAGAGCGAGGCCTCGGGCGAGGACTGCTTCCGCTATCAGTCGCCCCTCATCACGTTGCCCTATCCCATCGACCGCCTCGTGATGTCCGTCATCCATACCGTCTGGGCCGACCGCTCGGCGGACGCTGCCACCGACGGCCCCTACTTCAACATCAGCGAATTCTACCTCTACGATGAGAACGGCACTAAAATCGAACTCACTGCCAGCGACTTCTCCTCCAATGCCAAGGAGTCCGTCGAAGGGTCGTACGCCCAGATCTGCGACGGCCGTGTCGCGGGCGGCTGTTTCCACTCGTCATGGAGCAAGCCCGCCCGCCCCGAAGAGTATTACCATAACCTCAGCGTGAACATGCCCGAGGGCCTGACCAGATTCAGTCTCGCCATCGAGATCGAGTGGGTGTCGCCGCGACTCTACAACATGCCGACCGAGGTGGTCTTCTCCAGCATGTCGCGCCTCCGTGCCGATCTGGAGAAAGCGGTGGAAGAAGCTGAGGAGTCCAACCTGACCAGCTATCAGCAGGGCAGCGAGATTGGCTTCTACAGCGGCGACTTCAGCGCCATCCACGCTCTGCCCGGGGCAATAGCTGAGGCACGTCGTGTGCTCGACGACGCTGGCTCTACCGACGAGGCTATGGCCAAGGCGCTGCAAGACCTGCAGGACGCCGTGGCCTCGGCCGAGGACGCCGCGCGGGCGCTGACACTCGTCCTGCCCGACGACGGCGTCAGCTACCGCATCACCAACCAGGCGCCCTTCGTCGCGAACCAGGGCAAGGTGAAGTGCATGACTGTGCTGCAGGACTCCATCCTCTGGTGGGCCGATGCCGATGCCGACGACGAATATCAGCAGTTCGTCTTCGAGCCTGTGGCCACACCTGAGGAAGCCCGCGACGGCGATGTATTCAGAGCCGTCAAGAATGTCAAGACTGGTAAGTACATAGGCCCCTTCACCGAGCTTCACGGCAGTGAACACGGCTCGGAAATCGTGTGGGGCAACGCATGGCACATCCGCCTTGTCGACGAGCCCACCCCCATCCTCATCAAGACGCTGGGGGGCGGACAGCTGCAGCTGTGGTCGGCCAAGGACATCATCGAGACCGACTGGCTCTGCCTGCACGCCTGCAACCACAATAACGGCCGTGCCACCCAGAATCCCGGCTCTGAAGGCGGCGGCAAGGGAGGTACGCACCCCGACGGATATTCCATCCACGGCGTCTGCGGCCCCGTCGTACAGTGGGAGACGGGCGCCAACGAGGCCTCGGCATGGTGCATACGCCAGTTGGAGACGCTGCCCGCCCAGCTCACCACCGCCCAGGCCTTCGGCACCGTCCATCATCTCCTGCAGCCCGTGACCACCCTCACCATCCAGGCCGACAAACCGTGCTCATTTGCCACGCTGACGGTGAAGGACATCATGGGTAACAACATGAACTATGCGGTCACCAAGCGCGATGCCGCCACCGTCGCGGTCAGTTTCACGCAGTTCACCGAAACCTTCTGCCTCGGCCTCAGCGACGACGAGGGCATCACCAGCGTCACCCTCACTGGCCTAGCGGGCGGCATGGGCGACTCGGCCCTTCGCAAGTTGATGGAGGCATACAACAATGCCGTATCGATGAACTACGTCGAAGGCACGGCCATCGGACAGGTAATCAATCTGACGCCCCTCAGCGAAGCCCTCGCCCAGGCCGAGGCCCTGCTCGCCAACCCCTCTGATGCCACCGACGAGGCGCTGCAGGCCGCCCTCGACGGGCTCCAGGATGCGCTTGCAAACCTGCAGGTCGTCATGCCCGACGAAAGCAAGAGCTACCTCATCGTCAACGCCACACCCAAGTTCGAGGAGGTGCTCGGCGTGCCCGTTGCCATCTACTCCAACCCCGACAACCGAATGCCCGGATGGACCTACCTCTCCATCAACAACCCGGACTTCGAATGGGCGTTTGAGTATATCGACGACACCAGGCGCGACTTCCGCCTCTATAACATCGGTACCCGGAGCTATCTGAGCGGCTACACCGGTGCCGACAACGTGATGAACGCCACGGGCGGCCTCTACACCCTTGTGCCCCGTGGCGAACAGAAGTTCAACATCCTCAACACCGACGAAGGGGCGAAGAACGACGGCTCGCTTGCCGGCACGTGGATTATCCATGCCAATGGCCATCACTACGGATCGTCTCCTTTCGGCAGCATCTGCTTCTGGGGCAACGAGAGCACACTCTCCGAGTGGTACATCGTCGAGAGCGGCAGCCTCCGTACCTCCATCGACGAGGTCTCAGCCGAACCCGAGCCGCTCAGCACCGCCACCGGTGTCTATGACCTCACAGGACGGCCCGTCATCAGCCCCGAGAAAGGACTCTACATCGTGAACGGAAAGAAAGTACTGATTAGATAGGTCTATGGTCGATAGTCTATGGTCTATGGTCTATTGGTCTATAGTCGATAGTCGATAGTCAATCGCTTTTCGCGGCCTTTGGCCGCCACGCCCCAAAGGGGCGTAAAGAGCAATAGACCATAGACGATAGACCATAGACCCCCCAAAAAAATACAAAATGAAAAAAGCCACATTGTTTTTCAGCTGCCTTGTTGCAGCAGCGGGTCTGACCAGCTGCGGACCCACCACCACAGCTTCACCTTCAGCTCCCGAAGCCCATATCCCCATCCTGGCATGGGGCAGCGTCACCAATGCCGAAAACTGGAAATACGCCACGAAAGAGCATTATCAGGAGCTGCGCGATGCCGGATTCGACTACACCTACACGTGGGCCAGCAACTACGACGATGCCGTGCATGTCCTCGACATGGCGGCACAGGTGGGCATGAAGGCCATATTTATGTGCCCCAAACTGAAAGAGGCTCCTGAGGAGACCGTCGGGAAACTGAAGGACCACCCGGGCCTCGGAGGATGGTACCTCAAGGACGAGCCGTGGGACAATGAACTGGAGGAACTCGGTGCCTGGGCACGGCGCGTCGAAAGCGTCGACACCCTGCACCCCTGCTACATCAACCTCCTGCCCAGCTACTGCTTCACGCCCGAGGGCTACGAGAAGCACCTGCGCCTCTTCTCGGAGAAGGTGGCGCTGCCGCAGATTTCCTTCGACCACTACCCCGTTGGCGAACTGGGAGGAAAGGTTGTCATCTGGTCCACATGGTATCAGAATCTTGAGCTCGTCAGGGCCGAGGCACGCCGCACGCACAAGCCCTTCTGGGCCTTTGCCCTCGCCACGGCTCATACGAACCCGGGGCTTCACGTCTATGTCCACCCGACTCCCACCGAAGAAGACCCCGCCTATCCCATCCCCACCATCGACCAGCTGCGCGTGCAGATGTACAGCAACCTCGCCTATGGCGCCCAGCTGCTCCAGTACTTCACCTACTGGAATCCCGATACCGTCGAGCATCACGCACTCGGCTTCCACGAGGCACCCATCACCATGGACGGCCGCCGCACCCCCGTCTATGACCTCGTCCGCCAGATGAACGAGGAGATACAAAGGCGCGCCTTCGTGTGGGCAGGCTGCGACGTGGAGGACGTCGCCCACCTGGCCGAGGGCGACATCCCCGTAGGGACGAAGCCCCTCACCGTGCTGCCCCCACACATCCGTACACTGGCAAACGTCAGCGGGCAAGGACTTGTCTCAACGATACGCGGGGGCGGCGCCCACCGCTATGTGATGCTGGTCAACACCAGCCCCGCCGAGCCGTGGTACGTCAACGTGACGACGGACGACGGCGTGCAGATCATCAGCAGCGACGGCACCTCCACACCCGCCAACCGCTATGACAAGCTCCACATCCTCAGCCCCGGAAACTGCGAGGTGTACGAGGTGGAGTGAGCGTGTTCATGGTTTCGGATATTATTTTGGGTCTATGGTCTATAGTCTATGGTCTATGGTCTATTGGTCTATAGTCTATAGTCGATAGTCAATCGCTTTTCGCGGCCTTTGGCCGCCACGCCCCAAAGGGGCGTAAAGAGCAATAGACCATAGACTATTGACCATAGACCTTTTTTTTCTCCCTCCCCCATGCCGGAGAGACGAAAGAAAAGTCGTATCTTTGCAGCCACGATGTCCCCCTTCCGTCCACGTCGGGCGGCGGAGAGGAATGAACAACAATACGAAACATGGGCAACATAAAGATACTGCGTGGTGTGTTCGACACCCCTCTTGAGCTGAAGCATGCCGGCGTGGCGGCCGGCTTCCCCAGTCCTGCCGAGGACTATCTGCACGAGACGCTCGATTTCAACCGCGACTACATCCGCCACCCCGAAGCCTCGTTCTACGGCGACGTGGAGGGCGACAGC
>Ga0129306_1002560_pt1 | contig 15658 bp, 8 predicted proteins | sample P827metagenome_FD_94438 | JGI IMG/M metagenome (GOLD analysis project Ga0129306, IMG submission 94438) | Capybara group fecal microbial communities from Wisconsin, USA - P827 metagenome | ecosystem: Host-associated > Mammals > Digestive system > Large intestine > Fecal | place: USA: Wisconsin...
CCCCCCCCAAAAAAACCATCCCGCCACCCCGGCGGAGAAATATAAAGGCAGTGTTCTAGGCCGGACTCACGCAAAAGAAAGTTTTACGAGCATCTTGTTTATCCGGGCTATAAAGACGAGGCCGCCCGGACCGCTACCGCTTAAACTTCATGCGCGAAGTCTGTGGTTTTTTATTTGCTTCCGCCGGCCATACGCCCCCTGCCTTTATATTTCTCCGCCGGGGTGGCTCGATTCAATTTCCGCCGGTCATGGAGCATTGGGGGCAAAAGTCTTTCCCAAAAACTCTATCGCAGTGTCGACGCTTAGCGGCTGTATTTTAGCCGCTTATGCACGAAAACACGATTGTTTGAGTTGCAAAAAAGGGCTGTGCTGCCCCTCAAGCACCACTTTTTGCGTAGGGCAGACCGTAGTCTTAACGGAGCGTCTGACCGGCCGCTACACGAGATCGAAGCGGGAGAGGGTTTTTGGGGAAGACTTTTGCCCCCAATGCGGTGTGGCGGGAGGAAAGAAATCGGTGGCCGGCGGTGTGTTGCGGGGCTGGCGCGGAAGGGGTAAAAATAGCAATATATGGCAAGAAATATTTGTTGCGATTATTGCTTCACTGTGATAAAATATCAATCGATAATGATAAATTTTTAACAAGACGATAAGGAGATAAATTTATGTCAAAGAAAGTTGTTTTGGCAGGCGCATGCCGTACAGCAATCGGAACCATGGGCGGATCACTTTCGGGTATTCCCGCAGCAGAACTTGGTGCACTTGTAATCAAGGAAGCAATCAAGAGAGCAGGTATCAAGCCCACAGACGTTGAGCATGTATACATGGGTTGTGTAATTCAGGCAGGACAGGGTCAGAACGTGGCTCGTCAGGCTTCCATCAAGGCAGGACTTCCTATTGAAGTACCCGCAGTTACCACTAACGTAGTATGTGGTTCAGGTCTTAACTGTGTTAACCAGGCTGCACAGATGATTATGGCAGGAGATGCAGATGTAGTTATCGCAGGCGGTATGGAGAACATGTCAATGGCTCCCTTCGCAATTCCTCAGGGTCGTTACGGCTACAGAATGGTATGGCCTTCACAGAGCCAGGGCGCTCTTGTTGATACCATGGTTAAGGATGCTCTTTGGGATGCATTCAATGACTACCACATGATTACAACCGCTGACAACGTAGCTAAGCAGTGGAACCTTACCAGAGAAGAGCTCGATGAGTTCGCTCTTAAGTCACAGCTTAAGGCTTGTGCAGCAATCGAGAACGGCGCATTCAAGGATGAAATCGTTCCCGTAGAGATTAAGAAGAAAAAAGAAACTATTATCTTCGATACCGACGAAGGTCCCAGACAGGGCTCAACAATCGAAGGTCTTGCTAAGCTTAAGCCCCTCAATCCCGACGGCGTAGTTACCGCAGGTAACGCTTCCGGTATTAACGACGGTGCAGCAGCAATCGTAGTTATGTCTGAAGAGAAGGCCAAGGAACTTGGCGTTAAGCCTATGGCTACATTCGTAGCAGGCGCTCTTGCAGGCGTTGATCCCACTATCATGGGTATCGGACCTGTAGCAGCTACCAGAAAGGCAATGGCTAAGTGTGGCTACAAGATCGAAGACTTTGACATCATCGAGGCCAATGAAGCATTCGCAGCTCAGTCCGTAGCAGTCGGTAAGGACTTAGGCATCGACGTTGACAAGCAGCTTAACCCCAACGGTGGTGCAATCGCACTCGGTCACCCCGTAGGAGCTTCAGGCGCACGTATCCTCGTAACCCTTCTTCACGAAATGGTTAAGAAGGACGCCAAGAAGGGTCTTGCTACTCTTTGTATCGGTGGCGGTATGGGTTGTGCAACAATCGTTGAGCGCGACTAATTAAATAGAATATACGTCCATATCCGGGGTATTCTTTTGCCTCGGATATTGGTCTGTAAATGGATAAGAGAAAACGGAGGTTATTAAAAGCATGGGTTTTGTTTTATATGAACAAAAAGGCGCAATCGGCGTAATCACCATCAATCGTCCCGAAGCGCTTAATGCACTTAACTCTCAGGTTCTTGAGGACCTTGAGGCTACCTTTAAGGCAGTAGACTTAAAGGAGGTAAGAGCTTTAGTTCTTACAGGCGCAGGCGAGAAGTCATTCGTAGCAGGCGCTGACATCGGCGAGATGAGCACCCTTACCAAGAAAGAAGGAGAAGCTTTCGGTAAGAAAGGTAACGACGTATTCCGTATGATCGAGACCTTCCCCATCCCCGTAATCGCAGCTGTTAACGGCTTCGCACTCGGCGGCGGATGCGAGATTTCCATGAGCTGTGACATCAGACTTTGCTCTGACAACGCAGTATTCGGTCAGCCCGAAGTAGGTCTTGGCATCACACCCGGTTTCGGCGGCACTCAGAGACTTGCACGTTTGGTAGGCGCAGGCATGGCCAAGCAGCTTATCTACACCGCACGTAACATCAAGGCTCCCGAAGCTTACAGAATCGGCCTTGTTAACCAGGTTGTATCTGCTGAACTTGACGAGCAGGGTAACGTAGTTAAGAGCGCTCAGGAGAACCTTCTTGCTACAGCTGAGAAGATGGCTCAGACCATCGCAGCTAACGCTCCCATCGCAGTTCGTAACTGCAAGAAAGCCATCAACGACGGCCTTCAGGTAGATATGGACGCAGCTCTTGTAATCGAAGAGAAGCTCTTCGGTGACTGCTTCGAGACAGAAGATCAGAAGGCAGGCATGGGCAACTTCCTTGAGAAGGACAAAGAAAAGAAATTAAAGGTTGTACCTTTTAAGAATTGTTAATCAAACACTTACATAAACTTATTTAAGGAGGAACTACTAATGAAGGTAGGCGTAATTGGTGCTGGCACCATGGGACAGGGCATTGCTAAGGCATTTGCTCAGACAGAAGGCTATGAAGTAGCTCTTTGCGATATTAAGCAGGAGTGGGCTGAAGGCGGCAAGGACAAAATTGTTAAGGGCTATGCTAAGCTCGTTGAAAAAGGAAAGATGACTCAGGATCAGGTAGACGCTATCGTTAAGAAGATCACTCCCGGTCTTAAAGAGAATCTTTGCGCTGACTGCGATTTAATCGTTGAAGCAGCATTTGAAAATATGGAAGTTAAGCAGACCACCTTTAAGGAGCTTGACGCTATCTGCAAGCCCGAGTGTGTATTTGCTTCCAACACTTCTTCTTTGTCCATTACCGAAATCGGTAACGGCGTTAACAGACCTGTTGTAGGTATGCACTTCTTCAATCCTGCAGACAGAATGAAACTCATCGAAGTTATCGCAGGCGTTAACACACCCGCTGAAACCGTTGATTGCATCAAGAAGATTTCCGCAGAAATCGGCAAGACCGCAGTTCAGGTTAACGAAGCAGCAGGTTTCGTAGTTAACCGTATCCTCATCCCTATGATCAACGAAGCAGCTTTCATCAAGATGGAAGGTGTTTCCGACATCGAAGGTATCGACAACGCAATGAAGCTTGGTGCCAACCACCCCATGGGACCCCTTGAACTCGGCGATTTCGTAGGTCTTGATATCTGCCTTGCAATCATGGACGTTCTTTACAAGGAAACAGGCGATTCCAAGTATCGTGCATGCCCTCTTATCCGTAAGATGGTACGCGGCGGCAACTTAGGCGTTAAGTCCGGCAAGGGCTTCTACATCTACAATGCCGACAAGACTAAGACTCCCGTAGACGCTCAGTAGTCTACACGCAGTCGTAACTCAGTAATCTTTATTAGGAGGAAATATATAATCATGGATTTTTCTTTAAGCAAAGAACATGAAATGGCGAGACAGTTATTCAAAGACTTCGCCGAAAAAGAAGTTAAGCCCCTCGCTCAGGAAATCGACGAAGCTCACAGATTTCCCAGAGAGACGGTTGACAAGCTTGCTAAATACGGTTTCCTTGGTATTCCCGTAGCCAAGGAATTCGGGGGTCAGGGTTGTGACGTTTTAACATACGCTATGTGCGTTGAAGAGATGTCTAAGGTTTGCGGTACCACAGGTGTTATCGTTTCCGCTCACACATCTCTTTGCCTCGATCCCATTATGACATTCGGTACTCCCGAACAGAAAGAAAAGTTTGCTAAGCCCCTTGCAAAGGGTGAAAAGCTTGGTGCTTTCGGTCTTACCGAGCCCGGTGCAGGTACCGACGCTCAGGGTCAGCAGACCAAGGCTGTTTTAGATGGAGACGAGTGGGTACTTAACGGTTCCAAGTGCTTCATCACCAACGGTAAGGAAGCTGATGTTTATGTAATCTTCGCTGTAACAGGCAAGATTGAAAAGCGCGGCAAGTTCATGAAGGAGATTTCCGCATTCATCGTTGAAAAGGGTACTCCCGGATTCACATTCGGTACCAAGGAAAACAAGATGGGTATCTGCGCATCTTCTACCTACGAACTTATCTTCACAGACTGCCGTATCCCCAAGGCTAACCTTCTTGGTCAGCAGGGTAAGGGCTTTAACATCGCTATGCATACTCTTGACGGCGGCCGTATCGGTATCGCTGCTCAGGCACTCGGTATTGCAGAAGGCGCATTAGAGACCACCATCGCATACGTTAAAGAAAGAAAGCAGTTTGGTAAGACCATCGCTCAGCAGCAGAACACTCAGTTCCAGCTTGCAGACATGGCTACCAAGGTTGAGGCAGCTAAGCTTCTTGTTTACAAGGCAGCAGCCAAGAAAGACGAATACACCAAGAATCCTAAGATTTCTTACTCTGTAGAAGCAGCTATGGCTAAGCTTTATGCAGCAGAAGTTGCTATGGAAGTTACCACCAAGTGCGTACAGTTACACGGTGGTTACGGCTACATCAAAGAATACGGCGTTGAGCGTATGATGAGAGACGCTAAGATCACTGAAATCTACGAAGGTACCAGTGAAGTTCAGCGTATGGTCATCAGTGCCAACTTATTAAAGTAGGAGGAACGTAAGAATGAAAATTATTGTATGTATTAAACAGGTTCCCGATACTAAGGGTGGCGTAAAGTTCAACCCTGACGGAACTCTTGACAGAGGCGCAATGCTTGCCATCATGAACCCTGATGACAAGGCGGGTCTTGAGGCTGCGCTTCGTTTAAAAGATCAGTACGGCGCTGAAGTTACCGTACTTACCATGGGTCTTCCCAAGGCAGCAGATGCTTTGAGAGAAGCTCTTGCAATGGGCGCTGACAAAGCAGTTCTTGTTACCGACAGAGTACTCGGCGGTGCTGATACTTGGGCTACTTCCACCACAATTGCAGGTGCAATCAGAAACCTTGACTACGACCTTATCATTACCGGTCGTCAGGCTATCGACGGTGATACCGCTCAGGTTGGTCCTCAGATTGCAGAACACTTACAGATTCCTGTAATCTCTTACGCTCAGGAGATTAAGGTTGATGGTAACAAGGTTACCGTTAAGCGTATGTACGATGACAGATATCATATGGTTGAGGCTCAGATGCCTTGCCTTATTACCGCTCTTTCAGAGCTTAACGAGCCCAGATACATGACTCCCGGCGGAATCTTCGATGCTTGCAAGGCAGAGATTACCACATGGGGACGTGCAGACCTTAAGGATGTTGATGATAGTAACATCGGTCTTGCAGGCTCACCCACAAAGATTGCAAGAGCATCCGATAAGGTTAGAAAGGGTGCAGGCGAGAAGTTTGTTCCCGAATCACCCGCAGATGCTGTTGACATCATTGTTGGCAAGCTTAAGGAAAAGCATGTTATCTAATAAGGAGGCTAAAGTAATATGAACTTAGAAGAATATAAGGGAGTATTCGTGTTTGCCCAGCAGGTTGACAACAAAGTTGACAGCATCGCATACGAATTACTCGGTGAAGCAACAAGACTTGCAGCACCTTTAAATGCTCAGGTTACAGCAGTTTTAGTAGGTTCAGGCGTTAAGAACCTCGCTGACTCTCTTGCAGAGTACGGCGCAGACAGAGTTATCGTTGTTGACGATCCCGAACTTAAGGAGTACAGAACCGAGCCTTACGCTCACGCTCTTGCTTCCGTTATCAACGAATTCAAGCCCGAAATCATGCTCGTAGGCGCTACCGCTATCGGACGTGACTTAGGCCCTACAGTTTCAGCTCGTGTAGCTACCGGTCTTACCGCTGACTGCACCATGCTTGAAATCGGTGACTTCCCGCTCGTAGCTATTCCCGGTAAGGAATCAGAGCAGAAGCACAATCAGCTTCTTATGACCCGTCCCGCATTCGGCGGTAATACAATCGCTACCATCGCATGCCCCAACAACCGTCCTCAGATGGCTACCGTTCGTCCCGGCGTTATGCAGAAGATCGAGCCCAAGAAGGGTGCCAAGGCAGAAGTTGTAGAATTCAATCCCGGATTCCAGCCCAACAACAGATACGTTACCATCAAAGAAGTTGTTAAGGCAGCCAAGGACGTTGCAGACATCATGGACGCTAAGATCCTTGTATCCGGCGGACGTGGAGTTGGCTCTGCTGAGAACTTCAAGATCCTTGACGATCTTGCAGCAGTACTCGGCGGTACCGTATCCTGCTCTCGTGCAGTAGTAGACTCAGGCTGGAAGCCCAAGGACCTCCAGGTAGGACAGACCGGTAAGACCGTTCGTCCCAACGTTTACTTCGCAATCGGTATTTCCGGTGCTATCCAGCACGTAGCAGGTATGGAAGAATCCGACATCATCATCGCTATCAACAAAGATGAAGATGCTCCTATCTTCGACGTAGCTGACTACGGTATCGTAGGCGACTTAAACAAGATCGTTCCCGAACTTACTGCTAAGCTTAAAGCAGAAATCGCTGCTAAATAGAGCCGTAATAAACGTCTAACGTTTATTCGAAGGCGATCGATAATAAATCGTGAAGCGATTTATTATATGCCCGAAATCAACATGAGACCGCATAGCTTTTGCTATGCGGTCTTTTTCGTCGGACATAGTTGGGAATGACAGTGCTATTACGACATATAATCGCATGAAAGAGCGAGCACATAATGCATTGACAATATATAGCATCCATGTTAGACTACAATTAATCACGTGATTACTATAAACTATATAAGAAAGGGTATTGAAAGACATGACAAGGTGCAGTAAGGTCAAAAACTTATTAATCAAAACAGCGGGAGTCCTTTGTATCGCCGCAACAACATTCTTTTTCAAAGCTGATTCTTATGCAATGAACAATGTAGCGGGAGTAGACTCCAAGATTTCGAAATTGGAAGGCGAAATTGCTTCTTTGGGCTCATTTGATGGTGAGGCAGCATATCTGGAGGAGTGGATTAAGGCTAACGGATATGGCAATCACGAAGTGTTACATCCGAGAAAAATGTATACACCCGATGGAGACTATATTGCGGTTTGCTTTGATATAGATCAGACCGGATATATCATTATAAATACAATTAATTACGACATTATGGAATATTCTTTTGACAAGCGGATTGACAGTCATTCAAATACACTTATTTATGCCGGATTTACATCTGTATTTGAAAAAATTGATGCCAACAGATTCGTCAGCGTTGACAGTGGAGAAGTCATTAGCGCAGAGGCGATGGGAACGACTGCTTTTGAAAACTTAGATATTCAGAGAAAGCCTTTGAGCCAAAAACTCTTTAACTTGAATCAAAAGGCACCTGTTGCTGAAAGAAATGCCAACGGTAACGGTTACTATGAATCGGGCAGCTTAAAGAAGTCATTGGTTACTTGGAAGAGCAGTTACTATTGTCAGGTAGACTGTGCAGCTATTTTGCTGAAATACTTGCATGACAATACAAGCTATTCATTCCTTCCTTCCGGAAATACCACTAATACCGCAGTACAGAAATACTTGTGCACTAACAGTTATTTGTTTGATATGGGTATGAATTCATACCGAGCTGTTAACGGTGGATTGACGACAAAGAGATACGTAGGTGCTCAATTAGAGACTGTAACCAGCAAGGGAATGAAGCAGTACCTTAAGGATAAAGGACTTAACAAAAATTGGACTGCTACGAGTACAAGCTATTCTTATAATACAATCAAGTCACGTATAAACGAAAACAGGCCTGTTTCACTTGGCGTTGACGGTAAAGCACAAGGAATGTCGTGGGGCAGTCATCAGGTAGTTGTACACGGATATCTTGTAGGATATGATGGCGGTTCGTATTTGAAAGTTAACGACACATTCGGAAGCAACGGCATAAATCTTAATGGGTCATCATCATATTTCTCCAATTATGATATGTGGTACATTCGTTAACAGGAGACAGCATGAAAAGACAAAATATAAGCAGCATTCTTACTTTGTTTTTGATATCAGCGCTTTTACTTACAATTTGCGGTTGTAAAACAGCTACGGCAAGTACTTCGGTAAATGTCGAAACAATAGAATTCGATTCTTTGCTCGAAAAAGTCGGAACAATTGATATGATTGAGGAGCAAGAGCGCGATTGCGTATATTCCGTCACTGATAATGCAAGTATAGAAAGTGTTATCAAGATCATTAAAGAAGGAATCAGTAAAGAAGTCGGCATTACGCAAGAAGATATAGGAGAGATGAAAACAGGTGCGCCTGAAAATGCTTCGTGGTTATTCTTTACCGGAAGCAAAGCAAAGATGAGCCTATATATCAATGACAAAGATATGCCTGCTGATTTGGTTTGCATCCTATACGAGCCTTCGGGCGATAAATATTACGGATACAGCCTAAATGGTACAATATATTCAAAGATTAAAGAAATTGTTCATGCAGGTGAAAAGATTGATTTGAACAACTGATAAGAATTCAGGGGGACAACGCTTGGCAAAGGCGTTGTCCCTTTTTTGTCGCGACAAATCATGCTCTATATGTATAGAATGCACAAGTGTGATGACTGCACGGGTCAACACATTATGTTAACCGTAACCGAAATATAACGAAAATGTTAGAATTCGGGTAGACATAACTCCATTGATAGAGGGGGGTATTTATGGTAGTATTTTCACACAGGTGGAAGGGATTATGGTGTAGGGTACAGTTTCTTTTTTTCTTATTATTTTCCCAACCGATTCAATATGTTAATCTTGTCCGTTTCCGGACAAAATATAGATTTAAGGGAGATCACAATGAAAAAAGCAAGAAAGCGAAGTCTTGCATTGTTTGTGGCTGCTTTTACGTTATTTACGAGCATTTTCGGTAACGTAAATCTTAAGTCATATGCAGACGATGCACAGGCAACAGAGGTAATTGCTTCTTTGGCAATCAGTTCAGCAGAAGAGATTCCTGCCGCTACTGATGGTCTTGCGGGATTTTCTGCAGTTGGGCTCACTCTCGGTAATGCCGAGTATACGGGCCTTGGAAGCGGAAATATCGCAGCCAAGAAGTTTGCACCCGGTTCATATTGGGAATTTGCCATAGATGCTACCCAGTATGAGAACATAGCATTCAGCATGAAAGCGCGTATGTCCAAGACAGGCCCCGGCGACTTTGTCTTAGAATATGCACTTGACGGCAGCGAAGAGTTTACTGCCATTAAGTCTGTCAGTGGCAAGAACAATGGCCAGTGGACAGGTAACTTTACTCTTGATGCGTCCGAGACCGCAGCACTTAGCGGACATGCATTTAAGTTAAGACTTACAGTTTCCGAAGATGCCAAGTCAGTAGCAGATGGTAACATCGCTGAGAACGGCACCATGGGAGTTAACAATATCGTGTTTACCGGCACAAAGATTGGTGGAGAGGTTGTTCCTCCCACACCCGTATGCTCTGACGTATACGTAGTAGACGGTGTTAATACCGTTAAGGCCGGCGAGACGGTTTCTTTGGCATGTGATACGGAAGGTGCGGTTATTTACTATAACGCTAACGGTACCGAGAATTTCTCTGTATACGAAGCACCCATCGTAATCAATGAAGACACTGTTATTAAGGCATTTGCTCAGCTTGAGGGCTATACAGACAGTAACGTTTCTACCTTCACTGTCACCGTTGAGAAGGCAGAGCCCGACGTTACAGGCAATGAGCCCGACGTTACAGGTAATGAGCCTGACGTAACAGGCAATGAACCTGAAGAGCCTGAAGTTGTCCTTCCTTTCAAGGATGGTGACGTAGTGGCTATCGTAGTTGCAGATACAGCACTCAATTCTACAGTAGTATCTGATAAGTACCTTGGCGGCACTCCTGTTACCAAGGACGGCGACACAATTGTAATTCCTTCTGAGGCAGCTGCCCTCAAGGTTGTTGTAACCGAAGAAGGCGTTGCATTCCTTAACACTGAAAATAATAAGTACCTTGCTTCCACCGAGAAGGGCGGTACACTTTTATTCCAGGATGAGCTCAATGCAGCTTCTACCTGGATTCTTGAGCAGGCAGAAGGCGGCTGGCTCCTTAAGGTTGCAGCCTCCAAGGACGCAGCTAAGCCTCAGTACATTGAGTGGTATGGTAAGAAGAGCAACTTCACCACTTACGGATACAACGAAAAGTACAAGAGCGACTATACTGCTAACTTCTATCCTGTTAACGGCGGTGACGAGCCCGACCCCGACAACAAGCTTCCTTTCAAGGACGGTGACGTAGTTGCTATCGTTACTGCAGATACAGCATTAAACGCTAATGTTGTTTCAAGTAAGTACCTTGGCGGTACTCCCGTTACCAGGGACGGCGAGACTGTTGTAGTTCCTTCAGACGCAGCAGCTCACAAGGTAATTGTGACCGAAGAAGGCGTTGCTTTCTTAAACGTAGACAACAACAAATATCTTGCTTCTACCGAAAAGGGCGGAACAATTTTCTATCAGGATGCCTTAGATGCAGGCGCTACCTGGATTCTCGAAGAGACCGAGGGCGGTTTCCTCGTTAAGGTTGCGGCTTCCGCAGTTGAAGGCTCCAAGCCTCAGTACATCGAGTGGAATGCCAAGTACAAGGATTTCACCACTTACGGATATAACGAGAAGTATAAGAGTGATTATCTTACCAACTTCTATCCTGTTAACACAGGCTACAAGATTGACACAGATACAGTACTTACAGTTGCTCAGTGGGGCGGCGGCGCAGAGCTTGATGCAAGCGTAAGAAGCATTAACGGCGACCTCTACGCAAGCAATGACTGCCTTGATACCGCAAGCGTATTCACAGCAGTTGTAGGCGGAAACGTTGTAGTTCCTTTCACTTCCACCAAGAGCACCAACACAGGTTCCACTAACTACTACATGGGCGCAACCGGACTTGGTACCGGCGGCGACGATTACATGCAGCTTGCACTTTCCTCCAAGGGATACGGCGCAATGAAACTCTCCTTCAGACTTCGTTCCAGTAATACCGCTCCCGGCGAGTTCACACTTAAGTATTCCGTTAACGGCACAGATTTCTATGACTTTGCTAACGGTTCCGCAAGCTATGTTGTATACAATGTAGGCGAGAAGACCGCCGACATCACAAACGGCGTAGCCAAGACATCTCTTAACCCTGCGGCTTACGTAAGCTTTTCTTTTGACGTACCCGAAGGTGCAGAGAACGCAGATTCACTTATTATCAGATTCATTCCTAGCACAACTGCAGCCAAGAGCGGCAACGAGCTTAAGACCAGCGGCGTAGTAAGAATCGATTCCGTAAGCCTTGTAGGTTCACCTGTAATCGATCCCGCTATGTGCGGATACGTTAAGGTATCTCCCGCAGCAGGCGAAGTTGCACTCGGTCAGGCACTTACCATGACAAGTGCTACAGCCGATGCCAAGATTTACTACAGCATTAACGGCGGCGAGTTCACAGAGTACAATGCGGAAGCTAAGCCTGTACTTGAGACTCTTCCTGCAAGCGTACGTACATACAGCTCCAACGGTACACTTGCCGACAGTATCACCATTAATAACTACTACACCCAGCTTAAGTGCGAAGGCGTTAAGGCCAAGCCCAACGGCGGCGCAGTAGTGCTTAATGAAAAGGTTAGATTCACTGCACTTACCGAAGGCGCAGATATCCTTTACAGATTCTCCGACACAGAAGTGTGGACCAAGTACACAGAGCCTGTTAAGCTTACCGAGCTTCCTTGCCAGATTTACGTTAAGTCTGTTAAGGACGGTTGCTTAGACAGCGAGGTTAAGACCCTTAATTTTACCGAGAAGTCAGGCGAGAAGTACAACATCTACTTCGGACAGCTTCATTCACACACCTCATTCTCAGACGGATCGGGTACTTGTGAAGAAGCATTTGCTCACGCTACCAAGGTAGCTAACCTTGATTTCCTTGCAGTAACCGACCACTCCAACTCACTTGACCACGAGTCAGAGAGTAAGATTGATACCAACGTTGATACTGCAGAGACCGACGAGTGGACACTCGGCCACGCACTTGCCAAGAAGTATTCTTCAGACACATTTACCTGTCTCTACGGATACGAAATGACATGGTCCAACGGCTTAGGCCACATGAACACCTATAACACACCCGGATTCCAGAGCCGTACACAGAAGGCTTACACCACCTACTCAACTGCTCTTAACAACTACTATTCAGCACTTGAGACAGTTCCGGATTCCATCAGTATGTTCAACCATCCCGGTACCACCTTCGGTGACTTCCAGGATTTCGCATACTACACACCCGCAAGAGACGAACTCATCAACCTTATCGAAGTAGGTAACGGTGAAGGCGCTATCGGCTCCAGCGGATACTTCCCTTCATACGAGTACTACACTCGTGCACTCGACAAGGGCTGGCACATCGCACCCACCAACAACCAGGACAACCACAAGGGTCTCTGGGGTGATGCCAATACCGCAAGAAGCGTTGTTCTTGCCAATGCCAACACCGAAGAAGAGATTTATCAGGCAATGAAGGATCGCAGAATGTATGCGACCGAAGATAACAACTTAAGCATCTACTACACCCTCGACGGCCACATCTTAGGAACCATCTTAGACAAAGAAGACGTCGGCGAAGAAGTAGAGATTAAGGTAGAAGTTAAGGATCCCGACAACGAAAGCATCGGCAACGTGGAAGTTATCGTTAACGGCGGTTTGTCAATTGCTTCCAAGACTGTTAACGGTTCCGAAGACACTGTTACATTCAAAGTTCCTTCTTCTTACTCTTACTACTACATTAAGATTACAGAAGGCGATAAGGATATCGCGGTTACCGCACCTGTATGGGTAGGCGAGGTTGAAGCTTGTGGTATCAACGGAGTTTCTACTGAGACTACACTGGCTGTTAAGAATGAGAGCCTTGACATCAACATCGATTTCTTTAACAACGAAAAGGTTGACCTTGAGGTTACCGAAATCACTATCGACATTCTTGACGCAGAAGGCGTACTTACAAGAATAGCAACACTTACAGGCGATGCTCTTGCCAATGTTGCGGCAGTTAAGCCCAACTCCACAGCAGGACTTACATACAATTACGTATACGGCAACGCAGGTAAGATTACTTACATCGTTAACGCAACCGCGAAGCTTGCAGGAGCAGACAAGCTCTACACAGGTAAGCTTACCGTTAACTACGCCGCACCCGAGATGGTAGGCGAAATCGTAATAGATGCAACTCACTCCAACGACTACGTTGCAGGCTATTACATGAATAACGTTAACAATTTTATTTCAATGGCTTCCAAGCACAATTTACGTGCTAACCTCGTGAAGGACCGTATTACAAGCGAGACCCTTAAGGGCGCTAAACTCCTTGTTATTTCTTCACCCGGACTTAAGGATTCCAAGAATAATCCTCCGCTTTACGAGCACAAGACTTTCGAGCCTGAGTTTATTGAGGTTGTAAGAGAGTTCGTTGCAAACGGCGGAAGCGTAATCATCTGCGGTATCGCTGATTACAACAACTACCAGGCAGGTGTTCAGACCAACGCTCTCCTTGAGGGCATCGGCTCCACCATCCGCATCAATTCCGACGAATGTATGGATGATACACACAACGGCGGACAGACCTACAGACTCTACCCTGAGAACTTCAACATGGCTTCTCCTTTCCTTGCAGGCGTTTATTCCAAGGATGCAGATCCCGAAAAGTTCCAGGTATACAGTCAGTACTCAGGATGTTCGGTAGACGTATCCAATGCAGTTGAGAACGATGTTGTTTATGCGGCTGAGAAGCTTGTAATGGGCTTTGACACCACTTACTCGGTAGATTGCAAGGACGATAAGGGCAACAAGCTCACCGATTCCGAAGGTAACGCCAACATCAAGAACGACAACATGGGCGATGTAACATTCCTTGCTCATCAGTCTACCAAGGCAGGCGGCGACATCTTCGTATCAGGCGGCGTATTCTTATCAGACTTTGAAGTTAAGGCAGAGCTCGATAACAACGATTCTCTTCCTTACGCTAACGCTACCATCGTTGAGAACATTCTCACCGGCAGCGAAGTTTCACTTCCTGTTAGCACTGTCAAAGAAGCAAGACAGGGTAACACCGGTGACGTATTCTGCGTAGAAGGCTATGTAACATCAGGTACTTCCAACGAATACAACACTTTCTTTGATACAATTTATGTTCAGGACGCTACAGGCGGTATCGATATATTCCCTTACGCCGAGGCAGGTCTTGAAATCGGCACAAAGGTTCGCATAGTAGGCTACGTATCATCCTATCAGGGAGACCTCGAATTAAAGGTTATTTCCGTTAAGATTCTCGACGAGCCCAAGAACGTAATCGAGCCCGCTAAGCTTAGTACCAAGGACGCTATGGACTATGCTAACCACGGCGGTGAACTCATTAAGACCGAAGGTACTGTAACAAGAGTACTTGTTGATAACGGCGTATTAAGCGAGTTCTGGGTTAAGGACGAGACCGGTGTTGAAGCCGCAATCTTTATCGACGGTTACATCAACAGCGCCACCACCGGTGTGAACAACCTTGCAGATACTGTTAAGGTAGGCACTACCGCAAGCGGTGTCGGTGTTCTCTACATGCACCCCGAAGGAAGCTCCGATGTTTCCGTACCGGTACTCAGAGTGCGTAACTGTGATGAAATCACCGTAAGCGAAGGCCCTGCAGTTAAGAACGGAATTGTAGAGACTGAAGAAGGCCTTTACTACTACGTAAATGACAAGAAGACCTATGCAGGACTTCTCGACATCGATGGCGCATTCTACTACGCAATGGGCGGCGGTGCTATCGCCAGAGGCCACTACTATGTAACTCACGGTAACGGCATCATGGATAAGTGCCACGCAGACTTCGATGAAGTAACCGGTAAGATGCTTATCAACGGCATCAAGAAGGTATACGGCGAAGACAGATACTACGTAAACGGCGACCTTCAGAAGAACGCCGGCGTTATCAAGGTAGGCGCATATTATTACTACGTAGACGAAGAAGGTAAGATTGTTAAGACTCCTACTGTTGAAGTAACCAAGACAAACGGTTTGCTTTCCGCAGGTACTTATAAGACAGGTAATAACGGTATTCTTATCCTTGACGGTGTTCTTACTGTAAACGGTCAGAAGTTATATTACAAGAACAACAAGATCGGTCACAGAGCAGGTCTTGTAGAGTGGAACGGAGACTTCTACTACGTAATCGAGAACGGTGTACTCGAGACCGGATTTGTAACTGTTAAGAAGACTAATAACCTTAAGGAGTACGGTGTATACGAATTCGATGCAGAAGGTAAGATGATTACCGACAAGAACGGATTTGTAGATGAGAACGGCTCAACCTACTACTACGTAAACGGCAAGCGTACATACGCAGGTCTTGTGGAAGTAGACGGCGACCTTTAC
>Ga0129306_1002562_pt1 | contig 15640 bp, 9 predicted proteins | sample P827metagenome_FD_94438 | JGI IMG/M metagenome (GOLD analysis project Ga0129306, IMG submission 94438) | Capybara group fecal microbial communities from Wisconsin, USA - P827 metagenome | ecosystem: Host-associated > Mammals > Digestive system > Large intestine > Fecal | place: USA: Wisconsin...
CTTTTTTTCCCGTTGAAGAAAGTTCAACACCCAAAAAGCCTTAATTACTGACATATTCAATTCTGTATTTGAAAATCCACCAAATTAGCGAGGGAATTCGTTGAAGAAAGTTCAACAAAAAAATTTTTGAGCAAAAAAAATAGACCAGACTTCTTTCAAGTCTGATCTATTTATTAATATATTTATTTTTTCACTGGGGGCTGGTAATCAAATAATCATAGCTTTGATCCTTCAATTCTTCATAGACATCATCATAATCAGTTGCCCATTTCAAATGTAGAAGGGAATCATATATGCTATTTTCTGCACCTTTTTTCCCCGGCAATTCAGAGTTTAAAGACAACTCAGCAAGTTGCAGCATCTTGTCACTAACGCGAAATGGAATATGTATACCCAAACACGCGGAAATAACATTAAGTTTTGTAAGGTTTGCTCCCTTTCTTAGGTTACTAATAGTATTATTATCTAACCCAGTTGTAGCCCTCAATAATCGTACAGAATAACTGCATATATTCTTACTCATCAGCTTAGTGAGAGCACCACCGAAGTCAAGCCCATTTATGGCAACCAACATTTCATGAGATATTTCATTTACAAGTCCATATTGTGTAAGTAAATCTTCATTTATTTCATCATAGTAATTGAAAGATTTGCTCGCCATAGCTGCAGGTAATGTTACATAATGCAATTTTCCAGTTTCATTATCAATAATAAATTGAAGGAAACATTCTTCTTCATGTTTCTTGGCATAATTTGTAAGAAATATTCTTCCTGTCTCATCTCGCTGAATATATTTATTATTGTAGATGCATAGCTTGTTTTCTACATAAGCGAAACAATCTGTTTCTAATATACTAGCCAATGCCTTACTTTCCGAATACCAATTATTCAGTGTTGCACTTTTTACAGAAGATACAGTAGATTTTCCTTTCATTTTTTCCTCTGTCAAAACAACCCCAACACTAGTAGTATATTCTCTTTCATTTTTCTCTCTTATGACTTCGTTATTTTTAGCTTTAGGATAAAGATAATCGTAAGGATCCTGTCCACCACTCAGAAGAAATTGTCTCAAATATCTCTCTATGTACATGGCAAGTCTAGATTCTTGATAGTTATCGCCCTCTACAAAAATAAAAAAAGCCCTTGCTTTTTGGTTATCTACCGTAGCTTTTAATTCATTAAATTTCCCATGAGCTTCTATGGTTTCTTTTGTGACTTTTCTTTCTAGCATCTCACGAAGAAGTTTTTCATAGCAGCCAAGTCTTTTTACAACAAGCTTAATTCTGTCATTTTCCGCGCTTTTCATCATGTCTGAGATATACTCTCTAAACGATTTGCCCGGAATAATACTAATATTTCCCGCTTCAATATCGTGGATAAAAATGTTAGCATATTTTTGCTCTTCTTGAGATAGCATAGCGAATGATTTATGCAGTTCTTTCAAGGTCTTCTCCAAAGATTCAGCATCATATTCACTTTGTATCAACTTTAGGAATTTTTCAAATCGAGAATTCATATAGTCTGCATCGATTTTTTCAGTATCGTATTCCGTAATATGTGTTTCGATTTCGTATGGAACATCTCCACCACGTCCACCACCACCACCTTTAGCTAGTTCCTTATATCTAGCAAGAAGAATGAGGTATGTCATTTCATCTAAATGCATCACAATACTTAAACCATTTTCATCAATATATGTATTCTGACTCCAAATAAATCCTTGTATTGTTGCTGCCTCTAAATGAGTAGAGAACTGTTTAAACTGTTTTGCAAATTTAGCTTTTACCGAAGTCTCGTCTGGTAATCTTTCAAAATCGCTAATGCCTGCATTATTAAATAAAATCTCTATTTCATCAAATAAGGAATTCATTTGTCGCAGATTATTTGGCAATTTATCTACAAACAAGCCTGTTGGGATATCTCCTGAATATGCCTTTACTGCAGCCTCTATGTTTTTCTCCATAGTATTAGGGCGTCTATAATACTTAATTATGCCAAATGGTTTATCCGCAACATTGAACAAACGATTAGTTCTTGAAAATGCCTGAATCAAATTCTCATATTCCATTACCTTATCTAAATATAATGTGTTAACCCATTTAGAATCAAATCCGGTCAGCATCTGGTTTACAACAATCAAAATATCAATTTGCTCATCTTGGGTAATACGGTCGTAGGGTTTTTTATGAGCCAATCTTAAACTAACATCTTTTCTAAATTTATCATATTTGGGTATAGTAAAAGACTGCGAAAACCTATTATTATAGTCCTCAAGCATTTCTACAATTCCGTCTTCTTTTTCTAATGAGCCACCACCTTCATTATCAATGCTTGGATCAAACATAGCGGTAATAGACAAATTAGGCATTTCTGCTTTCATTAATCGATAATATGCAACAGCCTCTGGAATACTACTTGTGGCAAAAATCGCATGGAACTTTCTGCCTCGACTATAAATAGTCCATTTTTTCTTAATATCCGCTATTACACCGTTTCGGTAGTCATCAGTTTGATACTGCTCATTTGGTATAAAATCTTCAATACCTGCAACCCATTTTCCATCAACTTGTTCTCCATACATTTTTACTTGTGATGAATCCATATACTTGTAGAACATCTTTTCTTTTTGAGGGTCACCCATTACTTCTTCCACTGTAGCTGCCTTGGCCTTATGAAGAGCAACAGCTTGTCTTAAGTCTGAGTCATCAAAGATTTTTACCATATATGGGTCAAAACCTAAAACATTTTTATCCCTAATGCCATCTGCTAAGGTATAACGATGTATTTCATCACCAAATATCGTAGGAGTTGTGCTATCCTTCTTTATATTCACATCCTGAATAGGTGTTCCTGTAAATCCAAAAATTATTGAATGCTTAAATGTATTTTTAATAGTGGTTAGCATTTCGCCAAAAGTGGAACGGTGACATTCGTCAATAATAATTGCAATTCTCTTTGTTTTAATTATCTTCAAATCAGCTTCATTTAATCCCTGAGCATCTTCAGAGATATTACTTAGTTTCTGAATGGATGTTACTATTAGAGTATTATCTAAATCATCACTCTTAAGCTTTGAAATAAGGATATCGGTATTTTCTGTAGCTTGCACATCTTCGCTTTCATTCGCAAAGGACCTATATTCCTTTAATGATTGTATACCTAATTCCTTACGATCTACCAAAAAGATGACCTTATCTGCATCGTGTGAACTTGCAATCAACTGTGCAGATTTAAAACTAGTCATCGTTTTTCCTGATCCAGTTGTATGCCACACGTGACCGCCTAATTGGTTGTTATCCTTCCAATTCTTTTTTGCCACCTTATCGGCTATACCAATTGCTGCATAATACTGATAGCTTCTCATTACTTTTAATACACCTTCATCGGTATCAGCAATAGTGTAAAATCCTATAAGCATATGAGCCATAGGAATGTTTAGTAATTTCGCAATCACTTCATCCCATTTATTGATTGGCTGATTATTAAAATTAGCCCAATGGAAATAAAACGCTTTGTTAAACTTCACTCCTTCGCCAGGATTAGCAAAGTACACGGTTTCTTTCGGTTGCATAGCAACAAATACCTGTATTAACGAAAACAAACCTTTAAAAACACCTTCATGAGAATATTTCTCAATCTGATTATATGCTTCACTAACGGGTATCCCACTTTTCTTTAATTCGATATGAATAACCGGCATACCGTTTATCAAAAGCATTAAATCTCCACGCCTATTATTTAGAATTGGAGATTTGGTAGGAAAATGAGGCTGTTGCACTATTTGATATCGACTTTCTCCATATGCGATTTCTTGACGGTCATAGATTTTTAAGCTAACCTCTTTACCAAAATGCTCTTTATCATCTGGATTGTCTCGTTTAATAGAGACACTTTTTCCATTTATAAAGCTATTTAATTTGATAGGAGATTGCAGCAGTTTAATCTGCTCCATAATCTGCTGCATTTCTCCATCTGTCAATGGGCATTCATTTAAACGGTCTCTTTGACGATTGTTGTTAAATAAAATGTCTGCCCAGTTCTTTAACAAGTCTTTTTCTGAAGGATGTCGAATTACTTCTGACTCCCAGCCACATTCTATCAAGGCTTTTATGACAGCCTCTTCAAAATCTGTTTCTTTATCAAAATACAATTCTATCCCCCCCTAAATAAACATTTTTTTCATACAAGACGCTTTTATATTCCTTAACTTTTCAAGCTTCCGCTGATGAAGCATGATAAGGCTGTCTAGGTTCTCTAAATACTTACCAATTGACTTTTGCTCTTCAATCTTTGGGTATGGTATAGGCATATCAAAAAACACCTCATTTTTTATAGAAAATCTGTCAAACCTTGCCCCAGTATCTCCATTAAAAAACATATATGAATGCCATCCATTCCCCTTAAAAAAGTACTCAAGAAAAGTAATATCAATATCGTGTGTTTTAAACACCGTATAAAGTGGTGACATTACACCTTTTCTACCCAATTTATTGCGATTTATAGGTCCTACCGGTGCTGTTGCAGAAATACGAGGATTGTATACAAAATCATCTTCTCCAACCACATAATACCCATTAATATTTTCTAAATTGAATATATCATGGTCAAAGAAATCTCGCTGACTAATTACACCATACTCTGCTGAGTTTGTAAAAGTCTCATTGACTGCAAAATTAACATTCTTTTCATTCACTTTGTTTGCAACCTCACTCAACTTACGCTGTTCCCAAGAATCAGTAAATCCATTAAATCGAATTTCAGGAGTATTTTCACCATTTTTAGGGAACATTTTTTCAAGCATCGATTTTTTTATATTTTGTAGTTTGTCATACTTACGCTGATGAAGAGTGATAATGTTGTCAAGTTGTTGAAAATACAGTCCGATTCTTTCTTGTTCTTGTAATGTTGGAAATGGAATATCCATCCTTTTTATTTTACTAATACTTGTTCTTGTCCGTGTGCTTCCTTGAGTATCGTTATTAATTTGATCAAGGAAGTAATCACATTTTGTCATGTAAACGAAGTACTTTGTATCAATCAGTGTTTCGTCGAGTTTTATTCTTACTGCATCTGATGAAAGAACGTACATTTTATCTGCATTGGGGCATTCTATTGTAAGTCCTGCTGGCATCATTTTTGCCATTATCAACTCACCCTGTGCAACTATACTTCTCTTAATTTCTTTAGCATGTTCAAATGTTGTATAACGTACATTTTCGTCTTGCCAACCACTTTCTCCAATATTACTTAGCTGTATGATTCTTGCCTCTTTTTCATCTGTATAATGTACTACTTTCAAATTACTTCCAAATGGTCCATCAGCAATATCTTTAATTAATTCAGAAACCTTACTCTGTTCCCAAACATCAGTAAAGCCTTTAAATCTGATTTCGGGTTTTTTTCTTTTTTTAGCCATCAATGTACCCCCAAAATCTTCTTTAATTCTTCTAATCCTTCAATGTCAGAGTCATTGCCACCAAGCTCATCAATCATATTTGATAATACCACACTTGTTTTTTCAATTTGGTGCTCAATATCGGAAAATGTAGTGCAATATTTTTCGTGTAAATGAATTACTTTTTTTATCAGCTCTCCTATGATTTCATCCGGAATAGCAAAAAGGGAATCCACTAGCGGCTTTATCCATTTTAATTCTAACAAGCGCAAAGACTCGTCTTCACCTAGTTTTTCAATGGTTTCTTTAGTTTTAATATGGAGGGTCTCCCATTTCTGTTTTACTTCTTTTTTAGCCTGACTTTCTTCTTCCATAAGAGATAATACGGTCATCACTTTATACTCGAATGAATCTTCCGGGAATTCATACGTTCTTTGCAATTCGCTTATTCTATTTGAAACAGAGCCTTTCTTATATGTCCCATCAGAACCTTGTTCCATTAACCCCCACGAAACTGTATCACATTTTTTAATATAATCTAACTTTTCTTTTTTCTTTGAAAGGCTTAGATATCCCTTTAATGCTTTAATTTCATCATTTTCCACATCACAGAGGGCTTCTGCAACAAAACTCTTAACTTCTTTTGCTACAAAAGTATCGCTAGTTTCATTCAACACACTGCTTTCTTTTTCTTCTTCATCAAGCGAATCGATAATCTCCGCATACAAAGAAGTAATCTCAGTTAATCTTTTTTCTATTGCCTGAAGTTCTTCTAAATCTTCAGTGAGAATCTCTCTCTGAACTAAATCAAAAGGCAGAATATGACCCTTCCATCCATCTTGTACCTCCGGAATCTCGTCATCGTTAGCTTCCTTCTTTTTTGCAACCATATTAGGGTCTACTTGATTGATAACCTCAAATCCTTCTGACTGAATCATTTCCAAATCTGTAGAAATCACATCCCAATGATTTGAAAGTATCTGATATGCTTTATACTTATCAGCAAGTTTCACTTTTCCTATTTTTGAGAATATATCATCACTAACTTTTTCCTTTTCATGGTCCCCAGAAACATCAAGAATTCCTTCTATCAATTCATTTCTTAGTTCTTCATAAAAATCACTGAATGCATTAGTAAAAGCATTCTTGTAGTTTGCCAATGATTCATGAGAGGCGATAGTAGCTTTAATATCCTCACATTTCACAGTCAAATATTCAGCAGAAATCTTCTCAAAAATAGCATCTTGAAGACCGGGGAAAGCATCCCAATACTCATGTAATTGTGCTACTTCTTTTACAGGGATTCCTCCAAACATAGTCGCATGAATATCCCAGCTTTCAACAGGTTCTGAGGAATTAACATATCGTGGGATATTAAGATTATAATCATTTTCTCTAATAGTTTTCTTAGAAACAAGAGCAGAATAATTTTCTATAGTTTCTCTCTTTTTAACGGTGTCAGCTATTTTCTTGATATCACAGGCTCGTAATTTATTATTTTTTCCTACCTTCTCAAAACCTTTAGAAGCATCTATAATCAACACATCTGAGGTAGAACGCTTTCTCTTAAGAACCATAATGATAGTAGGAATACCTGTGCCAAAGAAAATATTTGCAGGTAACCCAATAATCGTATCAACATTGTTCTTTTCAATAAGATTTTCCCTGATTTTGCCTTCGTCTCCCCCTCTAAAAAGCACACCGTGTGGGAGAACAATTGTCATAATTCCATCGTCTTCTAGATGATACAGATCATGCAATAAAAATGCATAATCAGCTTTACTCTTTGGTGCAATACCATAGTTTTTGTAACGAGCGTCAAATTCTTTATTCGAAGGGTCCCACTTTTGAGAATAAGGTGGGTTCGAAACAACAGCATCCACACGTATCAATTTGTATGTCTTATCCTTATCGGTATCCTCAAAAAACGGCCAGTCATCCTCTAAAGTATCACCATTTCTTACATTGATATTTGCGGGACTGATCCCTCGCATAACCAAGTTCATTCTTGTGAGGTTGTAAGTATTTTCCTTAAGTTCCTGTGCATAATAATCTATCTTGTTTTCTCCTTCTATAAATTTTGCAACGGAGTTACCGATATTTATCAATAACGAACCCGACCCAGATGTAGGGTCATATATCTTAATTTGCTTTCTATTTTTCAAATGTTCTGCAATGATTTCTGACATTAAAACAGAAACTTCATGCGGAGTGTAGAATTCTCCTGCTTTTTTACCTGCGTTGGCAGCAAACATACTAATCAGATATTCATAAATAAAGCCAAGAATATCATAGTCCTGCTTTCCATCCATAGGAATTTTTCTTATCAATTTAAGAAGATTTTTTACAGCTTTTGTTTGTGCTTGTGCAGTTTCTCCAAGCTTAGATAACCCTGTCTGCAATGTATTAAAAATTTTCTCAAACACTTTTCTATATACATCATCAATGTTACGGTCATAGGCTGATAATGCATCCCTAACATTCGATATATCAAAATCGTTCCCTTTCTTAAGCCAAGTTGAAAAAAGATTTTCATACGCAATAAAATATCCCAAATTTTCTCTTACATGGGCTGCATACTTAACATCGTCTTCGGTAACTTTTTCAATATCTGCATCGGTTAATCTTTCTTTTCTAAAAAAGGCAACCTCTTTCTCAGATAAATATTTGTAGAAAATAAAGCCAAGAATAAAATCCTTATATTCATTAGCTTCAATTTTTGATCTCATTTGGTTTGCCGATTCCCAAATAGTTGATGCAAGTTGCTGTTTATTCATTTCCCTTATCCTCTCTTTTCACGTAAATTAATTCAATGTCATACCCCAAGCCTTCCATCATCTGTACGAAAGTTTTATTTAATACCCCATCATTCTTTTTCACAATTCGATTTATATACTGACCTGTCTTGCCAATTTTCTCTGCAAGGCCCACCTGAGTAGTATCATTTTCCAGACATTTCATTTTTATATCCTTTTCAATATTATTTAATACCATCTTTGTCCTCCATTTCCTTACAAGAGTATTCTAGTATTGTCAAGTTTTGATTGCCCACTTATACTATAACACATTATTGTTTGGATTTCAGCACAAAAAAGATGATTTTATAAACTTAATAGGTTTTTCACATTTTATAATTGCTTATAATTAGGTCAATTATAAGGTAGTCTACTCAATCCACCAATAGCAATCCTATCTACACAACCTACCTAAAAGTAATACTGTCAACACAACCCTAAAGCTTTCTACTGTAAGATATGTTTCCACACAAAGCAAAATCCGAGAGCCTAACTTATCCGGCAGACAAGTTTCAACTCTCGGAAACCCCTTGTTTTCTACACTTTCAAGCCTTTTACTTTTCAACCCTTGACATCAAGACAACAGTCTCAACATGGCTAGTTTGGGGGAACATATCTACTGGTTGTACTTCTTTAGTTTCATAACCTAATCCATTTAATATACCTAAGTCTCTAGCTAAAGTTCCTGGATCACAGGATACATATACTATTCTTTTAGGTTTTATATCTGCTATAGCTTCTAGTAAGGTTTTTTCGCATCCTTTTCTTGGTGGATCTACAACTATTACATCAGCTTTTATGCCTTTATTTATTAAATCTGGTATAACTTCTTCTGATTTTCCTACAAAAAATTCTGCATTATCTATCTTATTTTCTTTTGCATTATCCTTTGCGTTGTCTATAGCTTCTTTTATTATTTCTACTCCGTATACTTTTTTAGCTTTTTGCGATAAAAATAAGGATATAGTTCCTGTGCCACAATAAGCATCGAATACTATTTCTTCTCCTTTTAGATCTGCAAATTCTAAGGCTTTTTTATACAATATCTCTGTTTGTATGGGATTTACTTGAAAGAAAGATAATGGAGATATATTAAATTTAAATTTATCTATATAGTCAGTTATGGTATCTTTTCCCCATAATGTAATACACTTTTCTCCTAAAATTACATTAGTTTTTTTAGAATTTACATTTTGTATTATACTTTTCATATTAGGTAGTTCCTTTATTACTTCATCTATTAATTCTTCTTTGTGAGGTATCTCCTTTTCTTTATTAGTTACAATAACTAACATAAGTTCTTTATTTTTAAAGGCTTTCCTTACCATTATATGCCTTATAAATCCTTTTCCTATTTCTTCATTGTAGGCAGATATATTATATTTTCCCATCCAATTTCTTATTATTTGTATGATTTTATCTGCTTGTTCATCTTGTATAAAACATTCTTTTACATCTGCTACTTCATGAGTTCTTGGTCTATAAAATCCTATTTTTATTTCATCTTTTTCAAATCTTACAGGCATTTGAATTTTATTTCTATATCTATAGGGATTTTCCATACCAATAGTATCTTCTATTTTTATTTTATCTATATCTAGCTTACCTATTCTTTTTAGTGAATCTATGACTCTTCGCTTTTTAAAATCTAATTGAGCCTTATAACTATAGTGTTGAACTTGACATCCACCACACTGTTTATATATAGGACATACAGATTCTACTCTAGTTTCTGATGCTTTATTTAATTTTATAATCTTTCCAAAGGCAAAGTTTTTATTTACTTTAACTATTCTTGTTAATGCACTTTCTCCTTCCATGGCTCCTGGAATAAATACTGTAAAATCATCAATTTTACTTACTCCTTCTCCTTCAAATCCAGTGCCTATTATGTCTAAATTGTATTCTTTATTTTTTTCTACAGGTATATTTCTTTTCATAATATCTCTCCATTTATGTAATTTTATATCATAACAAAAACACAGGATAAATAGTAACAATTAAACTATCTATCCCTAGGTTCTTTCCAATATATAAATTATAACAATATTTCAAAGAAATTTATAATTATTTTATAAATTTATTTTTATATTTTTTATATACTATTTGTATTTACACTATTTAAAATAAAATTTTATAATTATAATCTATTTTTCTCTCTTATAAGTTGAGCAAATAGTTTCACTACTATTTCTTGTTCTTACCTCATCTCCATTTATCTCTATGGCATCTGCATTACATCTTCTATCATTATTATGAACACAACTATAAACTTCACAATTAACTTCTGGAACCATATTGCTTTCCTCTGTAAACATGTCTTTAAAACCTTCTGTTAAATTTGTATTATGAAATCTACTCATAGTTTCGATAGCTCCCTTTGCTGCAAAGGTTTTGCATTGACTATGAGAATTATTATTCTCTACCTCTATAGACCTTGCTGTGCAATGCCCTTGTAAATTATTTATACAATTTTCAGCACTACAAATCAATTTATCCATCCTAATTACCTCCTAACAAAAATATATCCTTAGTTTTTGTTAATAGGATTTTTGTATTCATAATATATAGAATATTTTTATTGTATATATGTCTATGTTAAGAGAATTTTGCAACATAATATATAAAATAATTTATAAAAAAGAATTTTATTATAAAAACAAAAAGAGCACCATAAAGGTGCTAAAGAAGATCAGTTGCCTATTATTCCCTATTATTTTATTTTTGACACATATCATATTATTATACAATATATTATATAAAACTTTCAATAAAAATATTACACTTTTTTAAAATTTTATAAAAATGTTATTTTTATTTTACAATAAACTTTATTCTTCAAATTCTAATCTTACTCTCTTTAGCATTTCTATTATAGGTAAATCATAAGGGCATCTCTTTTCACAGGCTCCACATTCTATACAATCCTTTGCCCTAGCTTCTAAATTGAAATATCTCCCATCTGCCCAATCTGGTAATCCATATCTAACCTTATAAGCTTCTAATACAAATATTCCCGGAATATCTATATTTTTTGTACAAGGAGCACAATATCCACATCTTCTACAAAATTTTGTTCCTAACTCATTAAATATTTTATCACATTCTATTTTTTCTTCTTCTGTTAAAACTATATCTTCATTACCACATACTGAATTTTCCTCTACTTCTTCTAAATTTGCCATACCTGGTATGGCTGTAGTTATATTTTTATTGCTTAGTACATATCTTAAAGCTAAAGTTCCATTATTAAGAGCTCCTCCTGCCATAGGTTTCATATCTATTACTCCTATGTTTAACTCCTGTGCTCTTTTAAACAGTTCTTTCCCTTGTCTTTCTACTATATTATAAGGATACATAATAGTTTCAAATTTTCCACTTTCTATAGCTACTTTGAGTACATCTCCACTATGTGATGTAATTCCTATATGACCTATCTTTCCTTCTTCTTTAAGTTCTTCTAATACTTTATATGCTCCATCTTCACTTAATATTTTGTTATAATCTTCTAATGTTTTTACATTGTGAAATTGATATAGATCTATATAATCTGTTCTTAAATTTTTAAAACTTGTATTTGCTTCTTTTATCATAGAGTTTCTATCTCTAGCCATAGATTTTGTAGCTATAATCCATTTATCTCTTCTTCCTTCTAATGCATAACCTATATACTCTTCTGAAACTGTATAAAGTCTTGCAGTATCTATAAAATTCATGCCCAGTTCTTCTGCTTTGTGTATAACCTTAGCTGCTTCTTCACAAGTTATCTTTTGAATAGCTATACCTCCAAAAGCTACCACAGAAACCTGTAACCCAGTATTACCTAACCCCTTATACTTCATTTTTCTTCCTCCTTAATACCTAGTAAAGAAAATTATAGGTTACCTAATACTTTAATGTCAAGAAAATAAAATTAAAGAGTCCAAATGGAAAGTTTAATTTTTCCAAATTGACTCTTTATTTTAGTATATAAAATTTTTATTATATTTAAACTATATTAGCTCTTCCGTTGTACACTATTCCTCTTACTGTATCAAGTGTTACATATGTTCCTGTTTTTAAAACATCCATAGCTCCACCTGCATTACATATGAATGGAATATCTCTTGCTATACATTCTATAGCTAAGTGTGATGTTATTCCACCTTCTTCAGCCACTATGCCTGATACTCTATCTAAAATAGTCATATATCTTCTATCTAAATTTTTTACTACTAATATATCATCTCTTTCAACTATATCTTCTGCTTCTGAAGGACTTTTTACTACCTTTACATTTCCATAAGTTGGTCTAGTTCCTGAACCTCTTCCTTGGGATAATATATCTCCCACTATGTGAACTTTTAACATATTAGTTGTTCCTGAATAAGATACTGGTATTCCACCTGCTATAACAACTAAGTCACCATTTTTAACATATCCTTCTTCTAAAGATTTATTAACAGATTTATCTATAAGTTCATCTGTAGAATTAAATGTTTCTGTTAATAGTGGTACTACTCCCCAATTTAATGCTAATTTTCTAGCAACTACTTCATTCGGTGTTACTGCTATAATAGGGCATTGTGGCCTATATTTTGATACCATTTTTGCAGTATGTCCGCTTTGAGTTGCTGTAATTATAGCTGTAGCATTTAATTCTGATGCTGTAGTACATGCCGATAAGCTTATAGCATTAGGAACATTTAATATATGACTTTCTCTCATCTTACTTAATATAGCATCATAATTTAATTTTGCTTCTGCAGTTTTAGCTATTCTAGACATAGTTGTTGCAGCTTCTACTGGATATTTTCCATTTGCTGATTCTCCACTTAACATTATGGCATCTGTTCCATCAAATATTGCATTGGCTATGTCTGAGGCTTCAGCTCTTGTTGGTCTAGGGTTTCTTATCATAGAATCTAACATTTGAGTTGCTGTAATTACAGGCTTGCCTGCTTTATTACATTTTTCTATTATTCTTTTTTGAACTATTGGAACCTCTTCTATAGGAATTTCAACTCCCATATCTCCTCTAGCTACCATTATTCCATCAGAGAATTTTATTATCTCATCTATATTGTCAACGCCCTCTTGATTTTCTATCTTAGAGATTATCTGTATTTCATTTCCACCATTTTCTTCTAATATTTTTCTTATAGCTAACACATCAGAGGCTTTTCTTATAAAAGATGCACTTATTAAATCTACTCCTACTTCGCATCCAAATTTTAAATCTTCTATATCTTTTTCAGTAACTGCTGGAAGTGATACTGAAACTCCTGGAACATTTACTCCCTTATGATTTGAAACAGTTCCTGAGTTTTTAACTATTGTATGAATTTTATTATCTTTTACTGATTCAACTTCTAACTCTACTAGTCCGTCGTCTATTAATATTTTATTTCCTTTAACTACATCTTTATGTAGCTCATCATAAGTAATAGAACATTTTGTTTCATCACCTATTATGTCTTCTCCACAATATATTATAAATTCTGCTCCTTCTTTTAACTCCACTTTATCCACTGAGAAATTGCCTGTTCTTATTTCTGGTCCTTTAGTATCTAACATAATAGCTATGTGTTTGTTATGTTTTTCTCTTAATTTCTTAATCATCATCATTCTTTCTTTGTGTTCAGGATGTGATCCATGAGAAAAATTGTGTCTTGATACGCTCATGCCCGCTTCTATTAATTTTGATACCACTTCTTCTGTTGAACTTGCAGGACCTATTGTAAATATCATTTTAGTTTTTTGCATATAAAACGCCTCCTCAAAATCTAAACTTTTACATTATTTGGATAAAGTAGTTGATATGTCATATAGTTCTTGGTCAAAACTTCTCTCTACTGCTAAAGCTTCATCTATATCCATATCAATTATTTTCCCATTTTTTATACCAACTACTCTTGAAGATTTACCACTAATCAATAATTCCACTGCTTTATAAGCCATTCTTGAAGCCAATATTCTATCCATACAAGTTGGACTTCCACCTCTTTGTATATGTCCTAATATTGTAGATCTTGTTTCTATTCCTGTAACTTCTTCTATATATTTTGCTAATTCATTAGCTCCTCCAACACCTTCTGCTAATAAAACTAAATTGTGCATTTTGCCTTTTAATTTTCCTTGTAATATTTGTTTGCATAGTTTATCTGCATTATACTCTTTTTCTGGTATTATAATACTTTCTGCTCCACCAGCTACTCCTGTATATAATGCTATATCTCCGCAATTTCTACCCATAACTTCTACTACACTTACTCTTTCATGAGAAGTAGATGTATCTCTAAGCTTATTTATAGCATCTAAAACTGTATTTATAGATGTATCAAAACCGATTGTATAATCTGTATATGCTAAATCATTATCTATAGTACCTGGTAGTCCAACAGTATTTATTCCCAGCTTAGATAATAATTGGGCTCCATGAAAAGAACCGTCTCCACCAATTACAACTAATCCGTCAATACCAAAAGCTCTTAATATTTTAGCAGCCTTTTCTCTTCCCTGCTCTGTTCTAAATTCTTCACAACGAGCAGTTCTTAATATAGTACCGCCCCTTTGTATTATATCAGATACGCTATGAGTATCCATTTCAAATATTTCTCCATTTATAAGCCCATTATATCCTCTTTGAATTCCCATTACTTTTAAACCTTTTTCTAAACCTGTTCTAACTACTGCTCTGATAGCAGCATTCATTCCTGGTGCATCTCCACCACTTGTTAATACAGCTATAGTTTTCATATGCTAAATACCTCCTACGACCGCTGGGACATTTGTAGTCCCACTTATATTATAAACCTAATGATATTCTGTTTTGTATATTTTTAATTATAACATACCTTATGCTTTTTTAATATATGTTTTTATTTAACTTTAATATATCTCAAAATAATTCTCTATTAAAAATTCATAAAAAAATATTAGAAGAAACACTTCTTCTAATATTTTTCATTTTATTTAAAAAATTATACACAATACTCAATTAAAGTATTTTTACATTATTTTCTCCAAACATATTTCTTAAATCATCCATCAATTCTATGCTTCCATTTACCCAAAGCTCTCTATCAATTCTAAACTTTTTTCTTTCTTTATTTGTACAAAAATATACAGGAATATTACCCTTATGTTGCAAAAATACACCTTTTGTTTCCTGTAGCTTTAATTTTATATCATTTTTTTCTTCTACTAATATATATAGTTTCTCAGAATTAATTTTTATAAGAGGTTCCATAACTTCACAAATTAGTTTTGGCTGTTCATCCTCCCTTAAACTTACTCTTCCTTTTAATAAAACTACTTCATCTTCATTTATTATACTTCTAGTCATATTAAAAATTTTAGGGAATACTATAACTTCTATACTGGAATATAAATCTTCTAATACTATAAATGCCATCATATCATTATTCCTAGTTAATTTTTTACTTACGTGTGTAATCATACCACCTAC
>Ga0129306_1002564_pt1 | contig 15637 bp, 18 predicted proteins | sample P827metagenome_FD_94438 | JGI IMG/M metagenome (GOLD analysis project Ga0129306, IMG submission 94438) | Capybara group fecal microbial communities from Wisconsin, USA - P827 metagenome | ecosystem: Host-associated > Mammals > Digestive system > Large intestine > Fecal | place: USA: Wisconsin...
GCAATCCGGCTTCCTTCAGATTCCACCTCACGATGGACACCCTTGCCTTCGGCTAACGGTTCCTGCTACCGAGTCCGTAGTGGACTTTCACCACCAAGTTATCGCCCATGCCGGGCGCACGCATATAAAAAATGAGGCTCACATGAGCCTCATTTTTTGATGTCATTCTTACACGCTCAGCCAGTCCACCAGCTCGAGGCCGGGGTTGTGCTTGGTGAGGAAGCCGACGGACCACTCGCCGCCGAAGGCGATGAGCTTGCGGCCGCGGAAGTCCTCCAACACGCGGGAGCCGGTGCACAGCGTCAGCTCCTTCGGGTCGCAGGGGCACTCCCCGATCAGGCGCAGGTGCTCGTAGGGCAGGCCCATCATGCGCAGGTCGACGCCGTACTCGCCCTTCATGCGGTACTCGAACACGTCGAACTGCAGCGTACCCACCACGCCGACAACGATGTCCTCGAAGCCGCTGTCGGGGATCTTGAAGATCTGGATCGCGCCCTCCTGCGCGATCTGGGTGACGCCCTTGACGAACTGCTTGCGCTTCATCGTGTCCATCGGGGAGACGGACATGAAGTGCTCCGGCTCGAACGTCGGGATGCCGGAATAGCGGAACTTCTTCCCCGGCACGGTGATCGTGTCGCCGATGGAAAAGAGACCCGGATCGAACACGCCGATGATGTCGCCCGCATAGGCGGTGTCCACGATCTCGCGCTCCGCCGCCATCATGGTCTGCGGCTGACTCAGGCGCATCTTCTTGCCGCTCTGGACGTGGAAATACTCGGCGTCGCGCTCGAACTTGCCGGAGCAGATGCGCATAAACGCGAGGCGGTCGCGGTGCGCTTTGTTCATGTTCGCCTGGATCTTGAACACGAAGGCGGAGAAGTCCGGCGAGAACACGTCCACCTCACCCTGGTCGCTCTCGCGGGAGAGCGGCTCGCTGGTCATTTCGAGGAAGTGCTCGAGGAACGGCTCCACGCCGAAATTCGTCAGCGCCGAGCCGAAGAACACCGGCGAAAGCGTGCCGCTGCGCACCGCCTTGAGGTCGAAGTCGCGCCCCGCGCCCAGCAGCTCGATCTCGTCGGCAAGGGCGTCGCGGCGGGCGGAGCCCAGAATGTCCGCAAGCAGGGGGTCGTCCAGCTCGATCTCGGTGACGCCCGCCTTTTTGGCGTGTCCGGCGTCGGTGAAGTGCAGGATGCAGTGCTTCTCGCGGTCGTAGACGCCCTGGAAGCTCTTGCCGCTGCCGATGGGCCAGTTGACGGCGTAGGTGTCGATGCCCAGCTCGCGCTCGACCTCCTCGCACAGCTCCAGCGGGTCGCGCGCCTCGCGGTCCATCTTGTTGATGAAGGTGAAGATGGGGATGTGGCGCAGGGCGCAGACCTTGAACAGCTTGCGCGTCTGCGGCTCGACGCCCTTCGCCCCGTCGATGACCATGACGGCGCTGTCCGCCGCCATGAGCGTGCGGTAGGTGTCCTCCGAGAAGTCCTGATGTCCCGGGGTGTCGAGGATGTTGATGCAGTAGCCGTTGTGCTGGAACTGCATGACGGACGACGTAACGGAGATGCCGCGCTGCTTCTCGATCTCCATCCAGTCGGAGGTCGCGGCGCGGGCGCGCTTGCCCTTGACCTCGCCCGCCTGCGCGATGGCGCCGCCGTAGAGCAGGAACTTCTCGGTCAGCGTCGTCTTACCGGCGTCCGGGTGGGAGATGATGGCGAATGTCCTGCGGCGGGAGATCTCGTCCTGTAAATTCGGCATGGTGTGTCCTCCTTCCAAGGTGCCGCGTTTCTTTCGCGCGAAGTCGCGCGTCAATTCGGAGCGCGGCGGAGAATTGCCACAGGCGGACAAAATGCCATGTTTTGCGGCTGCCCCAAAGGGGCGAGCAAAACGGCAGTCAGTTGTTCCGCCGTTAAATGGGCAGGATTGCATAAAGAAAGAAGTCAGCCGTAGGCTGACTTCTTTCTTTATGGAGCGGGCAACGAGGCTCGAACTCGCTACCTCCACCTTGGCAAGGTGGCGCTCTACCAGATGAGCTATGCCCGCGAGCAGGGATTACTATAACAGGCTTCCCCACTTTTGTCAAGCACTTTTTTCGGTTCCCGCCAAATTTTTTATTTCTGCTTCCCCGCCAGCTTGTTGTCGATCGCCTTGAGCCCCGAGAGGCACAGCCCCGAAACGAGCATCAGCAGGGCAAGCCCCGCCGCAGCAGCGCGTCTTTTCATCTCTTCGCCCCCTTATTCCGCCGCGCGCAGCGTCACATCGACGCTCACGCGTTCGCCGTCGCGTTCGATCTCCAGCGTCATCGTCTCCCCCGCGCGGAAGCGGCGGCGAATGCGAAGCAGGTCGCCCGTCGTCTCCACCGGCTCGCCCTCGGCGCCGCGGATGACGTCGCCCGGCATCAGGCCCGGATCGTCGTCCCGCGTCACCTCGCGGACGAAGACCGCGCCCTCGCCCGTGGGCAGCCTGCCCGCCTCGACCAAAATGCCGAGCACGGGCTCGCCGCGCGTCTCGCCGAAGGCGATGAGGTCGTCCACGATCCACGCCGCCGAGCTGACGGGGATGGCAAAGCCCAGCCCCTCCACGCTGACCGAGCTTTTCGAGCGCATCTTCATCGTGTTGATGCCCACGACCTGGCCGTAGACGTTGATCAGCGGGCCGCCGGAGTTGCCCTCGTTGAGCGCGGCGTTGGTCTGGATCAGCGTCATGGTGACGCCGTCCGTCTTCACGTCGCGGTTGATGGCGGAGACGATGCCGTCGGTCAGCGTGCCGCGCAGCTCGACGCCCAGCGGGTTGCCGATGGCGTAGACCGTGTCGCCCACGGTCAGCGCGTCGCTGTCCCCGAACTCCGCGACGCTCAGCCCCCTCGCGTCGATCTTGAGGACGGCGAGGTCGTTGGTTTCGTCATAGCCGACGAGCTTGGCGTCCCGAAAGACCCTGCCGTCGGTCAGGGCGACGGCGACCTCCGTGCCGCCCGTGATGACGTGGGCGTTGGTGAGGATGTAGCCGTCCTCCGTGAAGACCACGCCGGTGCCGACGACGCCCGACGTGCCGGATTGCAGGGTGGCGACCGTGACGGTGCAGGGGTTGACGCGCTCGTAGACCTGCTGGATCGTCAGCGCGTCGCCGTGCGTCTCGGAGAAGCGCAGGCGCACGGCGCCCCCGTTGGGATAGCGCGCGATCGTCGTAGTCTCCGCGTCGTCCTTCGGCTGCGTCTCGACGTGGTACTCGAAGTAGAAGCCGTTCCCGTCCCTGCTCTTCTTCGTCTCGCCGCCGCGCAGATGCGACACGGCGACCGACGCCAGAAGCAGCGCGACGAAGGCAAGGAAGATCTTCAAGCCCCTGTGGGAGCGGCGCTTGCCCCGTTTCGGCGTCCCGCGCGATCCCGCGGGCGCGGCGGGTACGATGGGCGCGAGCGCAACCCGCGCCGTCGGGCCGGGCAGGGGGGCGGGGTGCACATAGCGCTCCACCACCGGCTGCGGCGCGGGCGCGTCGTAGCGCAGCACGACCTCCCGCGGCGCATCCGCCGCGGGCGCGAGCTCTGTTTGCAGCTTGTTGTCCAATTCGTCCATAGTGCCTCGGTTCATCCTCCCGCGAGGGAGATGGTGAAGGTAAAGGTGGTCACGCCGTTTTCGCTCGTGACGGCGATCTGCTCCTTGTGCCGGTCGAGGATGGTACGCACGACGTAAAGCCCGAGCCCCACGCCGTCCTTGTCCTCCGAACGCGATTTGTCGCTCTTGTGGAAGCGCTCGAACAGCAGGGGGATCTCGTCGGGCGGGATGGTATCGCCCTCGTTGCGGACGCTGACGAGCGCCTTGCCGTTCGCCACCGCAAGGCCCAGATAGAGCGTCGAGCCGGCGCGGGCGAATTTCGCCGCGTTCTCCAGCAGGTTGTAGATGACCTGCGTGATGAGGTCGTTGTCGCCGAGCACGGTGACGCTGCGGTCGGGGATGTTGGCGTCCACGTCCAGCCCGCGGTCGGTGATCTTCTTCTCCATCGAGATCAGCACGCGGCGCATACTCTCGCACACGTCAAACGGCGACTTGCGCAGCTCGCGCGACTGCAGGCGCGAGATGTCCAGCATCCGCCGCACAAGGCGGGACAGGCGCCGCGCCTCGTCGGAGATGATGCGCAGATACTGCCGCTCCTGCTCCGGCGGGATCGTGCCGTCGAGGATGCCGTCGGTATAGCCGGCGATGGTGGTCATGGGCGTTTTCAGCTCGTGGGAGACGTTGGCGATGAACTCGCGCCGCTGGCGCTCCGTCTCCTGAAGCGAATCCGCCATGGTGTTGAACGACGACGCCAGCTCCGCGATCTCCGGCGTGTTGTCGTAGCCCCGCATTCTGACGTCGAAGTTGCCCTCGGCAAAGCGCCGCGTCGCCTCCGCCATCTCCCGGATGGGGCGCGACTGGCGCACGCTCAGCCACGCGCTGACGGCAAACGCGATCAGCAGCACGGTCACGGCGGTCATGAAGAACACGCCGATGAAGCCGCGCCACATCGCGGTCAGCTCCCGCGCGTCCGTCACCGCCAGAACGACGCCGACCGTCTGCCCCATGGAATCGATCGGCACGCCGACGGCGAAGTGCTTGTCCTCGTAGATCCCGCCGAGCGTCGTGCTTGCGATGGCGTCCTTCCCCGAAAGGATCTGATCCGTCATACCCTCCGGCAGTACCGCCTCGCGTCCCGCCAGCGTCTCGTCGGTGGTCATGAGCACATTGCCCTGCAAATTGCAGATGAGATAGTTCTCGTTGGTCACGGAGGCGGCGAACGCCGCCAGCTCCTGCATACCGGAGAGGGAACCGCCGGTCAGGTAGGCGGACACCATGCGCGATACGACCTCCGCCTTGGCGCGCATATCCGTCTCCTTCTGGCTGCGGGTGTAGGTGTAGCTCAGGGCGAAAAACGACGCGCCGAGCAGCGCCAGCGTCAGCGCCACGACGGACGAGGTGAGCAGAAAGGTCTGCCAGTAGATCGTCTTGCAGCGGCGCGAGGTCTTGGGAGTTTTCTCGCTCATGCCTTCACTTCAAATTTGTAGCCCACGCCCCAGACGGTCTTCAGCTCCCAGCGGTCGCTGACGCCCTCGACCTTCTCGCGCAGGCGCTTGACGTGCACGTCCACGGTCCGGGAGTCGCCGAAGTAGTCGAAGCCCCACACCTCGTCGAGCAGCTGGTTGCGCGTATAGACGCGGTTGGGCGCGGAGGCAAGGTGATAGAGCAGCTCCAGCTCCTTGGGCGGGGTGTCGACCTTCTTGCCGTCCACGATCAGCTCGTAGGAGTCGAGGTTGATGATCAGCTTGTCGAACACCAGCTTCTTCTGCGTGTCGTCCGGGATCTCGCTGCGGCGCAGCACCGCGTTGATGCGCGCGAGCAGCTCCTTCATCTCGAAGGGCTTGACCACATAGTCGTCCGCACCCATCTCCAGGCCGTGGATGCGGTCGTCCACCTCGCCCTTGGCGGTGAGCATGATGACCGGGCACTTCGAGTGCTCGCGGATGCGGGCAAGCACGCCCCAGCCGTCGAGCACGGGCAGCATCACGTCCAGCAGGACGAGATCCGGCTCCTGCGCGCGGAACTCCTCGACCGCCTTCCCGCCGTCCGCCGCGAGGCGGACCTCAAAGCCCTCCTTGTCGAGATACATTTTGATGAGGTTGGAAATGTTGTTGTCGTCCTCCACGACCAGAATGTTGCGAGCCATAAGCATTCTCCTTTATCTTCAGGATAACGTCACTTCCGTAAGCCGGGCGCTCGTGCAGTTGCTCGACCGCAGCGCGGCGAGCAGGGCGCCGAGATCGCCCGCGATCTCCACATCCGTTCCGAGAAACACGCAGCAGCTCCCCCGCCGCGCGTCCGCCGCGGAGATGATCCGCGCGCTCGTGCGGGAGGCCGACGACACGATGCCGCTGAGGTTCACCGCGGCGCTGATCGGGCAGTAGCCCGCCTCGGCGACGCGGCGCGCCGTGTCCTCCGAGGCTCCGTCGAGCCAGACGAGCCGCGTCTTGCAGTTTGCCGCCGCCCAGAGCGTGCGGTTGCCCGCCTCGATCTGCGCGATCGCCTGCTCGGCGCCGTCGGCCGCGTTGACGCGCAGCGCCGTCGTGCCGCCTCCGGCGGCAAGGCAGCGCAGCAGCTCGTCCGCTCCGTCCACGCCGTCCGGCGGGAAGAGGTAGGTCGCGCGTCCCGCGCCGAAGCGCCTGATCAGCGTTTCGGCCGTCGCGGGGTCGGTGCACGCGACGACGGGGTAAAACGTCCGCTGCGCGGTCTCCTGCGTCGGCGGGGGCTCCGGGGGCGGCTCCTCCGTCTGCACCGGCTCCGCCTGGGGCCGTCCGTAGCGGGCATAGCGCTGCGCCATCGAGCTGTTTGCGGCGTCGATGAACTTGGCGTCGGAGAGCACCACGCTGTCGCTCTTGATGCGCAGCAGATAGCCGTAGGTGATGCGGGTGTAGCTGTACTCCAGATTGAAATAGCTGCACATCACGTCCAGCGGGAAGAACACCACGTCCCCGCGCACGATGGCGGTGCCGGTCAGCTCGGCGCCGTTGTTGGTCTCGATCGTCCCCGCCGCGAGGTCGAAGATGATGACGTTGCGCTGCTTGTAAAACAGGGCGGTGTTCTTGTCGCGGGAGCGGGAATAATAGATGCCGAGATCCGTCCCGTCAAACGCCGAGGACGGGGCGTAGATCGCGCCCCCCGAATAGAACGGCATCGTATCGTCCGCAAGCGGGAGCAGCGTATCGTTGACGGCGGTGAAGATGACGGTCGTCACCGCGTCCGTCGGCGGCTCGAAGCCCGCCAGCATCACAACTGCCAGCAGCAGGCAAAGCACCCGCTTCATCCGGCGCACGACATCGCCCCCCTTCCCTGTCTATCAATCTTATATTATATCAGCCTTCCGCTCAATTTGCAAGCGCCGGCGCGTACGCCGCGACCCGCGCGCCGGTGAAGTAATGCGCCACGATCTCCGCCGCGTCCGCGCCCTGCATCGCCATGGCGTTCGCGCCGTACTGGCTCATGCCCACGCCGTGGCCGTAGCCCGTGACGCGGAACACGAACGCGTCCCCCTCGCGCTCCACCGTGAACGACGGCGAGCGCAGCGACAGCATCGCGCGCAGCTCGTTGCCCTTGAGCCGCACGCCGCCGACGCGCAGCGTCGTGACGAAGCCCGCGTCGCTGCGCTCCACGTCGGCGATCCAGCTTTCGATCCCTCCGGAAAAATCCGCCTCGGGACGCGCGGCGCTCACCGCCTCGCGCAGCTGCTCCGCCGGCACGCGCACCACGGAGTAGTAGTTCGGCACCAGCGTCTCGTCCTCGGGGCTGGACACGCTCTGCAGATACGGCAGGTCGCTCTGCCAGACCGCGGCGGCATTCTGCGTGTGCCCGTTCGCGGAGGAGAAGAAGACGGCGAGGATCGGCTCCCCGTCATACAGGATCGCCTGCGCGTCCGTCTCCGACACGGCGCGCGCGAGCTTCTCCTCGTAATACAGCGCCATACTCCCCCAGTCCGCCGCCGCGGCGGAAGCGGTCTTGTACGCCTTGCAGCAGTTGATGTCGTCGCAGGCGTCTGCGTCGGGGTGGTTTGCGATGGGGCCGCGCTGCATCTTATAGTATGTGTAGGTCCGCGCGGCGATCGCCTGCGCCTTGAGCGCCTCAAGCTCGAAGGACGCGGGCATCTCCGCGCGCAGCACGCCGCGCAGATAGTCGTCCATCGCCATCTCCTCGATCCGCCCGTCGTGCAGGACGCGCAGGCGCACCTCGGCGTCGGGCTTCCCTCCCACCGCCGTCTCCGCAGCAGCAGGCGGCTCGTCCGGCGGCGCGTCGGGCTCCGACGCGTCGGCGCGCCGCCCGGCCGCCGACCACGCCAGCGCCCAGATCAGGACGTACAGGAGCAACAGGATGCGTATCTCGTGTTTCATGGCGTTTCCTCTTTTCACAAATGCTTGTTAGAGGATATGAGGAAAGCCGTGGACAAATGATGCAAACTGTGGTATACTGCATCCGTTTCTCGGAAGGAAGGTTACGTTATGAAGAAATCCAGTTGGATGATCCTGTTCGTCTCCGCCGTTTTGTCGGCGGGGCTGCGCGTGTGGCAGATGCTCGCCGGGTTCGAGGAGAGCGGCCTTGCCAAACGCGGTTTTGTTCCCGGTCTGGCGCTGCCCGTCGTGCTGCTTGCCGCGGCGGTATATTTCACGCTGAGCGCCCGCTCCCTGCCGGGCCGCCGCGCCGACGCGCTCCGTCTCGCCAAAGAGTTCCGCTTCGCCGACAATATGCCGGCGGTGTTCGGCGCCGTTGCCGGCTCGTTCCTCGTCATGCTGGGCGGGGGGCTGTATTTCGTCAAATCGGGCCGCTCGGCGCTGACGATGCTCCTGGCGGTGTTCGCCGTGGCCGCGGCCGCGTCCGTCCTCTATACGGCGTTTGCGCTCTATCGCGGGAGCGAGGTGCAGAACCTCGCGCTGCTCGCGCCCATCTGCGCGCTGGTGCTGATGCTGGTCTACATCTATCGCGCCGACGCGACCGACCCCGTGCTCACGCGCACCTATGTCGAGATCCTCGCCGTCTCCGCGCTGACGCTCAGCGTCTCCCTGCGCGCCGCCTTTGTGTTCGGCGGCAGCGCGCCGCGCCGCTTTTTGCCGATCGCCGCGCTTGCCGTGATCCTCTCCGTCACCGCAGCGGCGGAGTGCGCCGAGGCGTCGCACATCGCGCTTTTCGCCGGCTGCGCCGCCATCGAGCTGGGCTTTCTCGCGGCGGCGGACTTCTCGTAACGCCGCAAATGCGCACAATTTCATCACGAATAGAAAAAGCAGACGCGTTCGCGTCTGCTTTTTCTATGAGATGGAAGATTGGATGAAAAGAAGCTATTGTCTCTTGCAGGGAATAACATACCCGCCGATTGTAAACAAAGTTCAGATAAAAATGTTAAGAAAGTTTTAAACCCTTGACAATTTATGTCAACTCACCGAAGCCCCGCGAAGAACGAACGCAGGACGGCGCGGCACTCCGCCTCCAAAATGCCGCCGACGAGGGCAGGCGTATTGGGAAAGGGCTCCATGAACAGGTTCATCACCCCGCCGCAGGCGCCCATCGCGGCGTCGCGCGCGCCGTAGAAGACCCGCGGGATGCGGGCGTTGACGATGGCGCCGGCGCACATGGGACAGGGCTCCAGCGTGACGTACAGGGCGCAGTCGTCCAGCCGCCAAGAGCCGAGGCGGGCGTTGGCGTCGGCGATCGCCTCCATTTCCGCGTGCGAGGCGGTCGATTGCCGCTCCTCGCGGCGGTTGCGTCCGCGGCCGACGATCTCCCCGCCGCGCACGACGACGCAGCCCACCGGCACCTCGCCGTGCGCCGCCGCCTCACGTGCCAGCGCGAGAGCCTCCCGCATATAATCTTCGTGTTCCATGCGCCACCTCGGTTTGAATTTCGGTATATTTGACCATACTCTCCATAAAATGAGAGCAAGGAGGGTATCACCATGAGAAAGATCCATCGTTTCCGCCGCAACATGGCGCGGGACAACGCCATGCAGCCGCTGTTCGACGAGCTGGACAGTATGCGCGGCGCGCTGGAAAGCGCGTACGCGCGCTTCGACGCGAGCACCGAGCCGGAGCTGATCGACGCCTGCGTGTTTGAGATCAACGCCGCGCAGGCGCGCTACAATTACCTGCTGCGCCTCATCAAGGAAGCCGGCGGCGAGGCGGCGTTCAAGGTATACTCGGGATCGGAGGCCGGGGTATGGGCCTGACGGAGAAGCTCGCGCTGGGCGCGCTGGGCGCCTTTGTGGCGCTGGGCGTGATCCAGCTGTTCGCCGCGCCGCTGAAGCTGGCGCTGCGCGTGCTGCTCAACACGCTGCTGGGCTTCGCCGCGCTCTTCGCGCTCAACCTCGCCGCGCCGCTGACCGGGTTCACGCTGGGCATGAACCTGTTCAACGCGCTGACGGTCGGCATTTTGGGCGTTCCCGGGCTGGCGCTGCTGGTGCTGCTGCGGCTGGTGTTCGTATAAATGCAAAATCGAAATCGAGAAATCGAGAGCATTTGAGAGAAAACAAGAGATTTCGAGAGCATTCCATTTGCTAAATAAAAATGTTGTTGACACCGGTGGGGGCTTGTGCTATAAATAGGCTCGTTCCGATTTTAACAGGGAACGCCCCGAAAGTAAAGCAACAGCTTTTTATATTACAAATGGAGGAAACACAACCATGTCCACTTTTATGGCGAACAAGGGCAACATCGAGCGTAAGTGGTACGTTCTCGACGCTGCCGGCCAGCCCATGGGCAAGACCGCGGTCGTCGCCGCCGATCTGCTCCGCGGCAAGCGCAAGGTCACCTACACCCCGCACGCCGATTGCGGCGATTACGTCATCATCATCAACGCGAAGGACGCGGTGCTCACGGGCAACAAGCTCGATCAGAAGTACTATCGTCGTCATAGCGGCTGGGTCGGCGGCCTCAAGGAGACCAAGTACCGCACCCTGATGCAGGAGAAGCCCGAGCTGGCGATGCAGCTCGCGGTCAAGGGCATGATGCCCCGCAACACCATCACCAAGGATTCCCTCAAGCGCCTGCACATCTACGCCGGCGCCGAGCACGAGCAGCAGGCCCAGAAGCCTGAGGCTTACGAAGTGAAGTAAGGAGGAACAGAAGAATGTATCAGTCCAAGAAGCCTTATCTCTACGGCACGGGCCGTCGTAAGTCCTCTGTCGCGCGCGTTCATCTGTTCCAGGGCGGCACCGGCAGCATCACCATCAACGGCCGCGACATCGACGACTACTTCGGTCTCGAGACCCTGAAGATGGTCGTGCGTCAGCCCCTCGCCGCCACCGATACCCTCGGCAAGGTCGACATCGTTGCCACCGTCAACGGCGGCGGCGTGTCCGGTCAGGCCGGCGCCCTGCGTCACGGCGTTTCCCGCGCCCTGCTGCTGGCGAACCCCGAGTACCGCGCCATCCTCAAGAAGGCCGGTTTCCTCACGCGCGATCCGCGCATGAAGGAGCGCAAGAAGTACGGCCTCAAAGCTGCGCGTCGTGCTCCGCAGTTCAGCAAGCGTTAACAAAACTCGAGAAAATCTCCGAAAGCTCTGGCTTTCGGAGATTTTTTGTTGCATAAATTCGTTTTTCAAAAACTCGAAATTGCGTTTGCCACTCGCAAGGTGCCACTATATATTGTGGTTGAAAAAATCGCGCATACTAAATATCGGATAAAAAGTGGTTACTCTGCAAAAATCGGATAAAAAAGTGGTTACCAAACGAAGGCGGATTTGCAACTATTTTACACGGATTCTATTACGGTTGAGCCGATAGAAAAGCAACCGCAAACGAAAGGGACAATATCCTTTTTGGCAAAACGGCTATGGTGGGGTTAACCTCGCTTCAAAATACATAGTGCATAGCGAAGTGAGCATTACTCGCAAACTATCGTCCCTAAAGGCACGATTTATGTCGAGGCAGAGTCAATTTGTTTGATACACTCCATCGGACTCCCGCGACGATATCCCTTAAATGGCAGATAGGCATTATTCTCCGCGCAGGATGGTTCGTTGAAGGATTTTGGTTGTACCGTCTATGAAAAGAACAGTTGCGATTCTTTTGGTTCTTCTGCTGACGCTGACGATGCCGGCATGTGCCGCAAGCGCGCCCTCGGCGGCAGAGGCGACCGCCGGAAGCATGATGGTTGTCGCCGCAGCGGAAAAGATCCCGTTTTCGGATGTCCCGGACTCCGCATGGTATGCCGAAGCCTTGCGCGTTGTCTCGGAGCGTGGTATAATGAACGGCACGGGCGAGGGCGAATTCTCGCCCGACGAACCGTTTACCCGCGCGCAGGTGGCGGATATGGTGTACCGTTATCTGCTGCTTCTGGAGCGGTTTGCCGACGTGGACGCCGTCAGCGGCGCGACGCAGAAAGCGGAGAACATCGTGCTGACCGTCGCAGGCAAGACGCTCACGGTGGAATGGGCGGACAACTCCAGCGTTGACGCGCTGCGGGAGCTGCTGCGTCGAGTCGGAACGGTCACGCTCGACATGAGCGACTACGCAGGCTTTGAGAAGGGCGCGCCCCTGCCGGAAACGCTGCCGCAGAACAACGAGCCGATGAACACCGACGCGGGCGACGTCATTCTCTATCAGGGCAGGCAGTTCGTCATCTACTATGACCGGAACAGCTATTCCCTCACGCCGCTCGGCAGGATCACGGGCATGGCAAAGGCAGAGCTGCAGGCGCTTGTCGGCGCGGACAACGTAACGGCGACGCTCTCGCTCGCGCTCAAGTGACGCGGCGCGTCCGGCGCATATTGGCTGACGCAACCCATTTTTTCGGAGTCTCATGGCTGTCGCTTATGTTCTGAACGATTGGAAAGGAGTGTGCAAGTGACATGAACGAAACGATCCGCGACAAACTCATCCTCGGCAACCGGCGCTATGTACAGACCTCCGATGCGCAGCGTCGCATGGAGGCGGCGGAGCACGGGCAGCACCCTGACGCGATCATTGTCTGCTGTTCGGACTCCCGCGTGATTCCCGAGCATATCTTTTCCGCCGCGCTGGGCGAACTGTTTGTGATCCGCGTGGCGGGCAACGTGCTGGATCGGCACCAGCTTGGGAGCATCGAATATGCGTCCATGCATCTCCACTGCGGGCACATCATCGTGCTTGGTCACACGGGCTGCGGCGCGGTCGCCGCGGCACTGCACGGCGACGCGGACGGGTTCATCCGGTACATCACGGACGACATTCTGGAAGCGATCGGCTCGGAGCGCGACCCCGACAAGGCGTGCTGCCTGAACGTGCGGCATGCGGTCGAGCGCCTGAATCGCGAGTTTCGGGAGCACCCGGAGGTGGGCGGCGCTGTGATCGAGGGCGCGGTCTACGACATCAGAAGCGGAGAGGTGCGGTGGATCGACCCCTGACAGGATGCGAAGCCCAACGAGAAGAAATCAAGGCGGCAGAGAGCGCAAGATCTCTGCTGCCTTGATGCTTTTTTACGCCGCCGGACGCGTGGTCATTGCTGCTTCGCAGCGGTTCTGTTGCGATATTGCAGGGGGCTGACGCCCACCTTCTCGCGAAAGCGCTTGATGAAATAGCTCGTGCTGTTGAAGCCGCACAGCTCCGCGATGCGTGTGACGGAGAGCGAGGGGTCTGACAGCAGCAGGATGCTTTTTTCCAGCCGGTAGTCCGTCAGGTAGGTGAAGATCGAGCGCCCGAAGGCGGATTTGAACAGCTTGCAGCACTTCGCCTCGTTCATGTGGATGTGCGCGGAGACCTGCTCCAGCGTGACGGGCTCCGCGTAATGCTCGTTGAGGTACGCAAGGATCTGCTGCGCCTCCCGCCGCTCGAAGACAGGCATACGCTCCGGCGCGGTGTCCAGATGGTCGAGCAGGGTGCGCCAGATGTGCAGCAGATAGCTGTAGGCGTCCAGCTCGAAGCCGAAGGGCTTTTCCTGCAAAATGCCGAACAGGACGCGCATATCGCCGAGCACCTGCTCCTGCCAGAGCGTGTCCGGCGTGAGCTGGACGAACTGGAAATAAGGGTCGTTGACATAGGGCAGGAAGTATTTCTGCTCGACGACGCTGCCGTGGAAGAGCGTCAGCAGCGAGGGCTTGACGTTCAGGCTGAGGTAACGCGCGGAGTCAGGTGAGGTCGGGCGCGTCATGTGGGAGAGGTTGGAGTTGATGAAAAAGCCGTCCCCCGGCCGCAGGACGTAGTCCATGCCCTGCGCGGTCGTGACCATGCTGCCCTCGAGCACATAGGTGAGCTGGATCTCCTCGTGCCAGTGCCAGTTGTTGAAGCCCATGGGCTTGTCGCGCAGCAGCGTTTCGTGAACGACCAGCGGGAAGGCGTAGTCCAGCATAAAGTTTGCTTTTTGGTTATCATCCACAAAAAACATATCGAATCTTTGACCTCCCTTATAAAGATAGTTATATTATTGGGCTAGATTTGAATAGATTTTGTCCGAATCTTATGATTATATTTATATTGTACAAGAGGCATTGTCAAGAAAAAGATCATGTTTTCAAAAAAGAAAGAAAGGGGAAATGAGAATGTACAAAGTTGACCTGAACAGCGACCTGGGCGAAAGCTTCGGAAATTACACCATCGGACTCGACCGTGAAGTGATCGCCCACATCTCTTCGGCAAACGTAGCCTGCGGCTATCATGCGGGGGATCCCATGGTGATGGATCAAACCGTCATCGCGGCAAGGGATGCGGGCGTCGCCGTCGGCGCGCACCCGGGATTTCCCGATCTCATGGGTTTTGGACGGCGCAACATGGTTTGCACGCCAACCGAGGCGAAGGCTTACGTCAAGTACCAGCTCGGCGCGCTGATCGCCTTCACCCGCGCGAACGGCGTCAAGCTCCAGCACTGCAAGCCCCACGGCGCGCTCTACAACATGGCGGCGAAGGACACGGCGCTCGCGCTCGCGCTTGCGGAGGCGGTCGCCGAGGTGGACAAGGACATCATTTTCCTCGGTCTTGCCAACAGCAGGATGATCGACGCGGCAAAGCAGGTCGGCCTGCGCGTCGCCAGCGAGGTGTTCGCGGATCGCGCCTATCAGGCGGACGGGACGCTCGTGCCGCGCAAGCAGTCCGGCGCGGTGATCCATGACACCGACCTTGCGATCAAGCGTACGATCCGCATGGTCAAGGAAGGCGTCGTCACCGCCATCACCGGCGAGGAGGTTCCGCTGCAGGCGGATTCGATCTGCGTCCACGGCGACAATCCCTCGGCGGTGGAGTTCGTCAAAAACATCCGCGCAAAGCTCATCGAAGAGGGCGTGGCCATCGCGCCGCTCTCGGAGATCGTTTGATCCAAAAAACCATAAATCTGTGGGAAAAAGGAGAGAATCGTTATGAGTAAGAACAGCAACGGCAAGAACATGAGCGTCATCCTCGGCGCGGCGTTCCTGATGGCGACCTCCGCCATCGGCCCCGGCTTCCTGACGCAGACGGCGACCTTCACCAGCAGCCTCGGCGCGAGCTTCGGCTTCGTGATCCTGGCCTCCCTCATCATGTCCGGCATCGCCCAGATGAACATCTGGCGCGTGCTCTGCTACACCGGCAAGCGCGGGCAGGACGTGGCGAACGAAGTGCTGCGCGGCCTCGGCTTTGTGCTGGCGGGCCTGATCGCGCTGGGCGGTCTGGCGTTCAACATCGGCAACGTCGGCGGCGGCGGACTGGGCATCTTCGCCCTGACCGGCATCCCCGCGAAGGTCGGCTACGTCATCTCCGCCCTGCTGGCGATCGTGATCTTCCTGTCCAAGCAGGCAAAGTCCATCGTTGACCAGATCGTGAAGTATCTGGGCGCGATCATGATCGTCGTCATCCTCGTGGTCATGTTCATCACCAAGCCGCCGATCGGCGACGCGGTGGTCAACACCTTCGTCCCCTCCAGCGGCGTCAGCGCGACCGTCCCGGCGATCCTGACCCTGATCGGCGGCACCGTCGGCGGTTACATCACCTTCTCCGGCGCGCACCGCCTGATCGACGGCGGCGTGACCGGCAAGGAGAACCTCAGCCAGGCGAGCCGCAGCTCGATCATGGGCATGGGCATCGCCGCCGTCGTGCGCGTGCTTCTGTTCCTTGCGATCCTCGGCGTCATCACCAAGTTCCCCGGCATCAACCTCGCCGATCCCGCCGCGAACGCGGGCATGGCGGGCGTGCCGGAGTACAC
>Ga0129306_1002565_pt1 | contig 15635 bp, 14 predicted proteins | sample P827metagenome_FD_94438 | JGI IMG/M metagenome (GOLD analysis project Ga0129306, IMG submission 94438) | Capybara group fecal microbial communities from Wisconsin, USA - P827 metagenome | ecosystem: Host-associated > Mammals > Digestive system > Large intestine > Fecal | place: USA: Wisconsin...
ACCTAACGACACCATTTTCAACACTCATTAGCCATTCGTCCGTTTCGCCCTCACACCATACGGCGTTGTAACCTGATAAAGAGAAGTGTGGATCAAGAATAGCCGGATTATAAATCATCTGATCGCCGTCCAGAATAATGACATCTCTTAACTGCTTCCGAGCAACATACAACGAACTGATATTGTTGCAACTATCGTAGTATGGATTTTCTATTATCTCTATTCCCGATTCTCCTCTCGCCCAATCATAAAACTGCTCTTTTAAATGGCCAACAACCACATAAATCTCATTTATTCCATTCTTACGAAGTCCATCTATAACTGTGTCTATCATCCTCACGCCCTTTACTTTTACAAGCGGCTTGGGTATTTCGAACGTTAATGGCTGCATTCTTTTTCCAATCCCCGCTGCCATAATAATGGCGCGTTTTACTTTATGTTCACTCACAGATTAAGTCTCCTTACCGGAACATTTCTCAATCAATTCCATAGCATACTTATAGTATTCTTTAGCATATCGATACTGACGCAAAGAATATTCTCCGAACTCAACACCAAGCTTTCTCTTATACTCACACCAGTTAGACCACAGAAGGCCGCACATGGCTATATAACAGTATATTTTTGCCCTCACCTCATCATCACACAAGGCCTCAAAGTATATATCTATCACCCTGTCAATCTGTTCCTTATCATATAAGCTGTAGATACAGAACATAGCAATATCTACATGCGGATCCTGCATACCGGAGTATTCCCAATCGGTGAGTTGCAGTTCCTCAATACCATCAGAGTTTTTATAAAACAGGAAGTTGTCCGGTACAGCATCAATATGTGTTAGACAACAGGTCTTTTCATAACTATCAATAATCGGCTTCAATCCGATTATCCGATCTTTAGTTTTCTGATAATCATGAAAAACTGATGGTGCATCTTCCCAAAGTTTTTCATAGAAATCTATCTGCCCGAAGATGTCGAAATCGTGAGATACAGTCAATTTCATCTCGTGTAATGCTCTCAACTTCTTCATGCATTTCTTAAGATCATTTTCATTATCAGGATCACAGGTCCTTATCCCTTCAAGATACTTCGTGATCTTATATCCATTCTCGGGATCGATATACACCGGATCATCGCATAGTTTGTGGCCAGAGATTGTCCTATAAACCTCCGCCTCATGTTCTCTGTTAATAAGCTGATCCGTACCTTCGCCAGGGATGCGCATGATATACTTACCGGCGAACCGGCCTTTCTCAATACGGAATAAGAACGACCTGTTCGTCATGCCCTTCTTCAACACTTCTATATCAACGATATTATTGATTTTGCAATCCATTATTCTTGCAATGGTCTGTAATGCTTCCGACTTTAACTGATTGGAATCAGAATCAAGATCACGGAGCTGCTTATAAGTATTAATCTCTACAATATCGGAAGCACGAAACACTCGTGCCCGCACAATCATTCGGTCATCTGTATATAGAGCTTCCTCCCAGAACCGGTCATCATAAGCAGGGTTGTCTACGTATGCCTTAATCCTCTCCTGAACCAGGGTTGCCTTATCCCCAGTAAGATAACAAATACCAACCATACCATTGCCACCGGAATGCTTGGGTATCCTGACCAGTTCCATCTTACGATTAACCCGAACATCAGAACCATTTTCCAAATCATCTGTTACCATGTACCAGGAATAGAGCTCATATAGTCTGAAAGGATTCCTTTTACACCAAATATCGCATGGAACGATATAAGTGTTGTCAATCTGATCTGCCACAGTATTCAAACTATGAATGTTGTTAGTACGTGCATAATCGGCAGCATATGACAGCTTAATGTCATACTCATCAATAAGATACTCAAAGCTGTCCTTCATAAAGCCAACAACCACAATAATATCGTTAACGCCGACCTCATGAAGCTGATTGATAAGACGATCTATAAGCCTTTCCCCTTTTACTTCCAAAAGAGCTTTTGGTGTTGTCAGGTTTATCGGAACCATTCTCATCCCCATACCGGCGGCAAGTATTATCGCATTCTTCGGTTTCCTGGTTTTGAATAATGAAATTGCGTGATCAGTTACCTGAGCATGCTCGTTGAGGTAATCATGAGCTATTAACCTCTTCAATGATTTATTCACAAGTCCAACGGAATACCCTGATGTCTCAGACAAAATGCGCTGATTAATAAAAGGTTCCAAGTACAAGTTGTAAAGAATATCATACTCCTGTTTTGTAAGCTGTTCAGAATTTGTTGATATATGGTTGTTCATGAAATATTTATTCCTTTATTTGGTGAACACTAAGTTATACTATAAAAAGTATTCTCGCTACATAACAAGCATTTCTGATTAGAAAACATATCAACATCTATTGAGCAAGCATTGAGGGCAAGAAGGGCTTATAGATTGATCTGTCCATATTATACTGTCCAGTTGTTTTGGATGATTGTGTTATAAATGTCTTCCAATTCCTTCTTGACTTTTGCCATATCAGTATTGTTTACCTTCGCCCACTCGTACAGTTTTCCCTGTTCGCCCCCATGATGTACCACACCATTTCTGGGAAACTGCATATAACTGTCTCCATATATTGAGTTCAAGTATGCTTCAGTATTATTGGGTACCGTCACATCTGTTCCTTCAAATGACGCTGTCTTTAATGGATAAATGTTTTCTTTCCGATTCAGAATATATTTATAATAATCGTATTCTACTCCCAGATAAAACAGCGTGTCATTTCCTGAAACAAGATTTCTGTGCATATATTTGTTCTTTACTGTTTTAATCGATTCAACAGTTTTACGCTTCCGCCTTTTCAAATAATACTTTTTATAATCTGTCAGATTCTGTAATATAGCTCTCTCCGAACTGCTGATATCTATACCCTCTATCATATCAACAGGGAAAACATCCAGCCATATCCCCGTTTCCTGATGTTTATAACCAATACCAAAGCAAGCCATCGGGTAATCTGGGAACTCGCTTACATCTATACCATATCGGGCACACACATCAGGAAGAAGTTCAAGAGCTCTTTCGTAATCGTCCCTGCTCATGCATACATCCATATCATCATCCCATGGAATAAACCCCTGATGTCTGTACATCCCAAGCAGAGTACCAGAGTCTATCCAATACTCCAGGTTCAGCTGTTTACAGATTTCATGAAACGCCTTCAAAAGCATCACGTCGCATTCCTGTAATTCGCGTAAAGGTCCGGCGGCCTTTTGAACATCCCGTATATCAAAAAAACTATTCAAAAAAAAGAACAGTGTATCAAGTTCCTGTTCATATTCGATCGACCTGATCAGTTTTCTACACACCTTAATGATTATTGATTTGATTCTTTCCTTCAAAGAGTTTCGCCTCTTGTTATCCAACTAAAATGCCTTCTGATTCCGGATTCTATATCTATTTGCGCGCTATACCCAATTCTTACTGTGATATCTCATTCCTCAAGGAAAAAACCGTTAATCCACAACGGCAAAGCGCAAATAGCACCCGGTAAAGAATTCTGCGGTTTGATCAGGATTTGAATAAGACAAAGGTCTTCGTGCTGACTATATATTTAGTAAATCTCACAGAAACCATTGTATTCTGTTGGTTTAAGCAGCATCAATCAGCAGTAAGAGTGAATAATTGTGTAATATACTATCAGAGTGAATTGGGGTGTATTATACTCTTCGTCAAAAGGGCATTATAAGAATTGACAGTAATGACGCTCTTTATTACAATATTGTCGACAAGCGTCGAATTACTAAACAACGACTATTATTAGACCGTTGTTTATACAACGGTACGCTCATTATGTTGTTTATTCTTTTATAGGGGGAGATATGTCCAAAAAAAAGGATCTTAGAGTGATTAAAACTGAACGCGCAATATATTCAGCGCTTATAGAATTACTGAAAAAAAAAGATTTAGAGAAAATCACAGTATCAGAATTGTCTGAAAAGGCCGAGATCAATAAGGCCACATTCTATCTGCATTACAGTGATATATACTCACTATATCAGGAGGCCCTGGCTCATCATATCAAAGAAATCATCAGCGAGCTTGGTTTGTTGGAGAAATTCAAAAATGATTCCAGGGAATTCTCAAGATGCCTGATCAATGAATTCTTTAATCCCGAATCATTAGCGAATGATCCATTCTTCAAGAATACAAGTCAGACATATAACCGAACTCTCTCATTCCATATCTGTAATGCATTCACCGAGCAAGTAATCAGTTCTGAACTACTTCCCAACACAAGAGAAAACCTGTTGAAGATGGAATTCTTCTTCACCGGAATTGCATTTCTCCGACAGAATCACACAGCCGAGGACAATGAACTCCTAACACATATACTTGCGAACACAATCAGGGATCTATTTGGTTCAGATGGCAAAAGGTAGATGAGTACCTTCTACTTACACTTTCTTCCAGATATTATAGTCAATGCTTCAAGGGCAATCTGCGTCGCATAATGGACATTAATGCGTTTCAGAGCGGACATCTTGCGGGGCAAAACGGCCCCCTGAAACGCATGGATCATTATAGTATTTCCATTATGCTGATGGTTTGATTACCACCGTATAATATTTGTGTGACCCTCTTCAAGATACCCGCATTTTGCATCCACTCCAAAATAAAAGGAGTATTATTTGCAATAGATTACGAAGATGCATTGACAACCACCCATTCACAATATCGATGTATTCCGTCTTCTATACTTACCTGTTTTTCATAACCAATCTCTCTGAGGCGTGCAATGTCGGCGCACCAGTTATGGGGATCACCAGTCCGTTTCATTCCGTTAAATGAGATGACCGAATGCGGCACGCCCATACAGTCAGCAAACGTTTCAGTTATCTTACGAATAGTTATTTCCTCTCCGTTTGCAACATTTATGACCATCTCATCAGACGAGTTTCTCTTATGCCTATTCAGGTCATTAATCGCAATAAAAGATAATGCTCGTATCAAATCATCTATATAAATAAAATCTCTGCTTTCTGTTCCATCGCCAAACATCTCAAGTTTTCCAGTCTTCCGAAGTTTCTGATACATATCCCAGAATATTTGTTTCCTAAGGCCCGGACCATAAGCAGAGAAGATACGTGCAATACGTATATCAAAATCATAGTTTTCGACAAAGTATCTGCACATGTCTTCACACATTGATTTATGAAGTGCATACGGAGAAATGGGGTGGATCTCATCGATTTCTCTTAACGGAAGATTTTGGGGATTGCCATATACGGCTGCACTTGAGAGGTAAACCAATCTGGTTTGATTAAGTCCCTGTCTGTGAATCGCATGAAGGAGGTTATGCGTAATACCGACATTGAGATCAAAATCCCTCTCCGGATTGATAACCGAATCAGAAACATTGGCACTACCGGCGCAGTGGATGATAACATCGGGCGTAATGCCTGACAGAGCAGATTCTATTTCGGCGAGTCGAGTCATGTCTACGCTGCGAAATTTGCAAACAGGATCACTCGTTTTTGAGACATCCCATCCGATGACATTATATCCTTGATTTCGCATATAATCGGTTAGAGCCTTGCCGATGAAGCCGTTGGCTCCAGAAATAATTACACTTAATCTCATAATCTATCTTGGTAAGATTCTGACGGAGTATTAATGCTTTTATGCACGAAGCAACTGCTCAAGCCCTACAGAGTATTGTCGCGCCTCTGAATACATCGTTTCTATTCCATAGTCAAGACTGTCGTATTTCACATCCTGACTGTTCCAATTATACACTATAAGGCGTGCCAGTTCATCTGCGTCATGGGGATTGAAGAGAGTGCATACCTCATTCATCTGCTCACGATGTACAGGTATGTCAGAGAGAATCACGCGTTTATCAAGTACTTTAGCATCCTCAAGTACAGTACCCCAGCCCTCAAACAGAGATGGCTGAATCAGAAATCTTGTTCCTCTCATCAACGCAAGCTGTTCACTCCGATCAATGAATCCTGTGCATATGCATCTGTCAGATATATCGGGATCGTCGAGGAAAGCACGGATTCTATCGGCATATTCATCACTTCGATAGTCGCTGACTTCTCCGGTGAAGACAAAGCTGATATCATCCGATGCTGTCCCGCCTTCGTTATTCCGTACGTGTGAAAGTCGTTTGATAGCTTCAAATACTACTGTATGGTTTTTATGCTGCCAAAACTGGTTGGCGACCATTATATAACCTCTAGGCTTAACACCAAACTTTGAGCATATCTCCATAACGTAGTCATCGGAAAGACTACGTACTTCTTTTTCGATATATGAAACAAACGGAACCACATAGACGTTTTCTTTGGTCTTAGAGACATACTGTCGAAAGTCGTTCAGGCAGGACTGACTGCTCAGAATCAACGGGTAACCGGAATCTATAGTCATGATATCTGTCCTACGGTGTTCCTCGAGATCCGACTCCGTGAAGTACTCAGGATAATGATAGTGCTGGTAATCAGGCACCCAGTTAATGCCCGTTACATGAAGTCGACTGCATATTCTGCTGTCAATATTCGGAAACAAATGTGTGCACCTGTGGATGACCAGAAGCACGGCGATCTTGATCTTTTTCTCTCTCAATCCACTATATGAGATAGTGGATATGTTTAATCCCTCGAACTCACTAAAGAGTTCCTTATTCTCGGGATTGGTAACCACACAGATGATGCAGTTATCTCGAATCCATTGATTCTGCTGCAAAGAGAACAGTATGTTTTTTTTATGGTATACACCACCGATCCATCCTGATGATCCGGTGGCATCGATAAGAAGTCTTATTCTTTTTCTCATAATCAACGAATTACTGAGTGGGGAGTTTCACCAAAGCCTCTCCGCTTATTACGATTTTATCTTCCTGATTCTTCACCATAGTTTCAAGCGTTGCGTTCCCTCGGTCGTTAATATCAACTATCGTTACTGTAATCGAAATAGTGTCATCAATATATACGGGCGCCTCAAATCTGAGTGACTGACTCATGTATATCGATCCTGCCCCGGGGAATTCTGACCCTATCACTGATGATATATAGGAAGCAACGAGCATGCCATGTACTACTCTCCGGCCGAATATGCTGTTTTTTGCGGATTCATCGTCCAGATGGATTGGATTATGATCATCTGACACGTCTGCATATTTCCTGACAGTCTCGTCAGAAATCTTTTTTGAAACCGAGACACTGTCTCCTACATTGAATCTATTCATCAAATATCCCTGACAACACGGGCGGGAATACCCATAACCACCTTCCCGCCTGGCACATCTTTTGTCACCAATGCGCCTGCGCCCACAACAGAATTCTCTCCTATGGTCACTCCGGGGAGAAGGTTCGCGGCAGCGCCAACGCACGCTCCCCGACGAATGATCGGACCATGCATCTCATCCGAGTATTCGCCTTTACCCATAGCATTATCATTAGTTGTAGCTACTAACACACTCACGAATACATCATCCTCTATGATGGCATTTCCTGTAATATGCGATGTATCCATTATTCGCACATGATTACCTATCTTAGTGTTGTAGTTTACTGTCACGTTCTTGGAAATAACATCATAATCACCTATTACACACATTTCAGATATAGAACAATGGTCTCCGAGTAACGTGTTCCTACCTATGGTAGTACCACTGTAAACAGTAACTCCCGGGCACAGAATAGACTCCGTACCTATTCTGGTAGGAAGTGGTTTCTTCATTAATTCACGGGACGTAGATCCCGGAGATTTAGGTATCTTGCCCACAACACAGTGGTCAAAAATCTCGACTCCATCTTCGATCACAGTGCCGGGATACAATACTACATAGTCATGTATCGTAACATTATTGCCAATTCGAACATCTTCATGAATAATGGCTGTATCGGAAATCATAATCATTACCTGTCTGTCAGTGGCTCCTTCGTGACAATCTACTCTTAATCATACCCGCAATGTGAGGAATTGATTTGATATATACGCTTCTGTAGAATGGTTTTCTGTACTCCACGGGGATTTCCTTGAATGCCCGCATGTATTCTTTAATCTTCATACTGCTTAGCATTCCGACGATTCCTGTTGCGGTATGCTCAGCATACCAGTTTGTGTAATCAATCTCCTCTCCCCATAGGGAATTCATGTTATTGATAAGCTCTATATGATGCCGAAATTTATCTATACGTGAATAACGGGAATTGTAATTATTCTTTTCTGATGAAACATTAACTACACGATGAGCATCAGATATCAGGTCTAATACATACACCGGACCCTTGCGTAATAACAACACCTCATCTACCGCGTCATCAACATACTTACTGATTGATCTGGCCTGAGCGAAATACTCTCGGCCATCGTCCGTGGTGAAGTAGTTTCGCATCAGCAAGCCATGCATTGCAAGCGGTATACACCTCTCATAATCGCGTAAAGTAAATGGTATGTTAATGCGACGATCATCAGCCGGAACAAGAGCATAGGCTGCACCCGAATCATCCATACGAAGCTCAATCCTGCAGGCAGCACCCACATACTCAGGATGCTCATCCAGAAATCCTATCTGAGCCTCCAGTTTCTGATCACTAATCCAATAATCATCACCGGACAAATGAACGATATAACGGCCACGGCACATACTTCTGGCGATAAACATGTTTTGGGGAATGCCTTGATTGGTTTCGTTAAGATTTATCCTGATCAGCTCCGGATACTTATCATGATACTCCTGTATTATTTCTCGCGTACCGTCCTGAGAGCAATCATCGGAGATAACCAGTTCATAGGTATAATGTGTTTTCTGACTGAGTACGCTCTCTATCGCCTGTCGTATATACTTTTCATGATAATATGTCAGCATGCATACGCTGACGTCGGGAATTAACGGATTATCCATAGAAATACATTATACAATATGCGTGGTCACTTTTTCCCGTTTTTGGTATACAACGTAATCTGCCGGGATATCATCTCTGACTATAGAACCGGCAGCAATAACAGAGTTTTTTCCTATCGACACACCGCGAAGGATCACACAATTTGCACCGACCCAGACATTATCGCCGATAGTAATCGGGGATGATACCAAAGGGCTGTCACCATCATGCTTGTAGTTATGGTCATGATCAATGATTACAACGTTCTGGCCAAACTGGCAGCCATTACCAATGGTTATCTGCTCGATACAAGTGATGTCCATATTGGAGTTGAAGAAACACTTCTCGCCAATATTAAGGTTTCCGTTCTCTACACGGATTGACATGTTTCTGCGTGAGACACAATGGGGGCCTACGGTCAGGTTTGCTTCATTACCGGATATGCTCACGAAAAATCCCCTCCCCCAGGATTGAATGGGATGGGAGGTATATTTGCGGCCGTAAAGAAGTTTGTATTTCAAGTAGGTTAATATGCTTTTGAATGCGTTGAGTTTGGTTTCCATATAAAACATTATACCATTATTCTAAATCTACTTCCGAATAACAGATTCTCATCTCATATATTGATGACGGTAAGTTATCAAAGTCCGGTTCGATCACTCTACTGTCGGGAAGATGAACTGTCTCAGCACAGCCACCGGTGTTGTATGTGATCACGGGTGTTCCACAAGCTTCGGATTCAAGGTTTACTGTAGGAAGATTATCCTCACGGGTGGGATTTACGAATACGTCTGCAGCAGTGTATATCTGTGCAAGTTTCGTAGCATTTTCAGTGCGTGAGATAGTTATGATGTCCGGATTACTGGCCGAAATGGATTTGATCTGCGATAAGCTTAATCCAACCAGAACAATACGATATCTGCCACCGGATTCCGGTTGCTCCTTGGTATTATTCGAAGAGTTCAGCCGTCTATCTAATTCCAGGAAATCATCTAACCCTTTCCGGTTCTCCCACTTATTGGCCACCCCCAAAATCATTACATCAACATCTGAGATTCCATGAGTATGGCGGAAGTCACTTGGCGTTGGTTTGAATATGTTGGTGTCTATGTGATTATATACAACTTCTACGGGATAGTCCGCAAGGAAGCTGTGGCTCAATTCGTCAGCCAACCATTGTGATGGTGTGATGAGCGTAAGATTGGTCAGCCCGGTGAATGCCCGCTTCTTGTGTACGAAATTGTGAGAAGTATTCTTTTTACTCCGGGAAGCAGGATATGAGGATGTCTGAAGACAGTTGTCGCAATTACGGCAGCCGGAAAGTTGCCAGTTACGGCAGCCGGCATACAGATAGAACGCACAATGACCTGTGAATGCCCAGCAATCATGCAGTGTCCACTTCACCTCCATCTGAGGACGGCTTTTGATCCACGCAAATAAAAGCTCATAGTTAATATAATAGCCGTGAATGTTATGCATCCAGAGGATGTCCGGATCGTATTCGTCGGCCCACTTAAGAAACTTACGTGTGGCGTTTTTAGATGCCAGACCGTGCTTATCCGTAAGACGTGTATATAGCACGTGCATGCGCACATCGAGATCGTTGCCAATGCGTACTGCATACTTCTGTGCGTCTTCAGGCACGTGTCCATCGCGACCATATGCTATTTTGACTTCATATCCGTTCTGCTCGTATTCGCGGGCTAAATCGACGCAGATGCGACCGGTAGAGCCGATACCACAGACGGAGTTAATGAGAAGTAGTTTCATATATTCTCTGATCACAATTTAGTTATTATCTGTTTCTGTAAGAATGCGTAGCATTCTTACGACTTGCGATACAAGGTAACGCAAGTCTAATTATACCATTCTTGCATTTAATCACAATTCTGTTTATTCTTATATATTAGTATAAATCGTTGGAATATCAGTCACCCCATTTAGGAGTATTCATGAAAAACTACGTAAAGATAGCACGTCCTGATCACTGGATCAAAAACTTCTTTATAGTTCCGGGTATCGCAGCAGCCACACTCATATCCGGCATGCCGGAGGGCTCGGATCTGATACTCAAGATCATCATTGGATTCTTTGCCACATGCATGATCGCATCGGCCAACTATGTAATCAACGAATGGCTGGACGCCGAGTTTGACAAGTTCCATCCGACAAAGAAGAATCGTCCTGTAGTTACCGAAAACATGAAATTCTCGATAGTCATGAGCGAATACGTGGTACTCGCCGCTATCGGCATTGCTCTGTCACTGCTGATCAACAGGAGTTTCCTTTACACCGAAATCTGGTTGCTCGTGATGGGCATACTGTACAATGTCAAGCCTATCCGTACAAAGGATATCCCTTTTCTCGATGTCATCTCTGAATCCCTAAACAACATGATCCGTCTGATGCTTGGCTGGTTCATCGTGACAGGTAGCACGCTCCCTCCCGGAAGCATACTACTTGGTTACTGGATGGCCGGAGCCTTCCTGATGGGTATAAAGAGGTTTGCGGAATACCGCATGATCGGGGATCCCGAGACAGCGGGACTGTACCGCAAATCTTTTGCAAAATACAGCGAAAAGACACTTCTGTGTTCAAGTATGTTCTATGCTTTCTGCTCCACATTCTGCATGGGCATCTTCCTGATCAAATACCGCACGGAATATGTTCTCGCTATGCCGCTTCTGTTCTTCCTGTTCGTGTACTATCTCTACATAGCATTCAAGGAAGATTCGGCAGTACAGAAGCCAGAGAAGCTATACAAAGAGAAGTCGCTGATGTTGCTGGTTCTCCTACTTATAGTATTGCTTGTAATACTGACTGTAGTGGATATTCCATTCCTTGGAATATTCCAGAATCCGTTCCTGATAGATATCTGAGGTGACCAATGAAAGCAGAAAAGAATAAAGTACTCCTATTCTACCCCCCGGGACCTATGTTCCAGCGCGGTGAAGACAGATGTCAGCAGAACGTGGACGAAGGTTCTGCTCAGGCAATGCGTGCCTGCAACGACTTAGGCTACGCAGCTGCCATCCTGGATAAAAAGGAATATGAGATAAAGCTACGCGACTTTCAGACCGAGTTATGCACTAACGAGCAGATGTATGCCGAGATCGAAGAGTTTAAGCCTAATCTCCTGATGCTGAGCACCACCAACACCACGGTCTTTGATGACATCAAGCTTATGAATGACCTGAAAGACAAGTACGGTGCGGTCACAGTACTGAAGGGAGCTATCTTCTATGATCCCGAGCAGGAGATGCTCGATCTTCTGGATCTGTCTCATATCGATTGCATGATCGGCGGAGAAGTTGATTTCGCTATCGGAGAGGTTGCTGACTTCTACCTGCGTGATGAAGGTTCGCTTGAGGCCATTGATAACATCCTGTATAAGGACGCCGAAAGTCAGGTCGTGCGCACCAGATTCCACGTGTGGGGTGAGGACCTTGATTCCAGACCTTTCCCTGCCAGACAGTACATGAATAACGCGCTGTACAAGCGACCCGATACCGATGAACCCATGGCTACCATCCAGACTGCCAGGGGCTGTCCTTCTGCCTGTGTATTCTGCCTGACGCCTGAGATCTCGGGGAAGTGTGTGCGCTTCAGAAGCCCTGAGAATGTCATGGCAGAGCTCACGGAGTGTTATGAGAAGTTTGGTATCTCCAATTTCTTTTTCAAGGCAGATACATTTACGATAAATGCCGAATGGGTCAAGACGCTGTGCGAAATGATCATCGCTTCTCCCCTGTATGGCAAGATCCACTTTACAGCTAATTCCAGGGTAAACCCTCTGAAGAAGGAGACGCTGGAGATCATGAAGAAGGCCGGCTGTTTCCTCGTAGCCTTCGGTTTTGAGTCGGGAAGTGATGAGATACTTAAAGCCATCAGAAAGGGCGCGACGGTTGAACAGAACCTCCAGGCAGCCAGATGGTGTCATGAAGTAGGTCTGGAATTCTGGGGATTCTTCGTTATCGGATTCCCTTGGGAGACCAAAGAACATATCATGGAGACAAAGAAACTCATCCACAAAGCCGATCCCGACTTCATCGAGATCACAGTGGCATTGCCTTTCTATGGAACTCCTCTGTATGAGACCTGTAAGGAAGAGAACCTCCTCGCAGAGAATGTCCTCGGAAGTGATTTCTTCCACTCCAGCATGACAGGCACCAAGTACCTCTCCATGGACGAAGTAATGAAACTGCGCAGAAAGATCCTCCTCGGATTCTATCTGCGCCCTAAATACATCTTAAAGAAAATGGGAGAGTGCATAAAGCAACCCTCCGTATTCATAAATTACTGCAAATATGGGATTAAGCTGGTGGTGAATCTGTTTAAGAAGTGATTCCGAAGAATGCTTCTTCAAGCTAAGGCTTGCTCAATACGCTCGCCCATCACAATATATGCTTGATTTGCAATCTCCATCAGCGGTTTGTCTGACCACGAATCTGTGTAGACTGTGATCTCGTAGTCTTTGTAGTCAGGGATCACTTCGGATAGTCTGGTGATCTTGTTCTCACCGTAGCAGGTTTCGAAGTTGTCATCCTCGGGCCCGCCGGTCAAGCTGTTAGCGATCACTTCCATATCGGCAAACACTTCGCTTAAGACTTCTCGTATCAGCCCTGTCTCGGATGCAGATACGACCACAATGCGGTCGAATCCTTTATTCTTAATGTCATCTATGACGGGCTGATTCAGTTTTCTGCGAAGATCATCTGTGTACTTCCTTTTCTTCTCACCTGAAAGGGCATAATAGTACTTAAGTACCTGCTTCTTGAACGCACTGCGGCTCTTCAGCTTTCGTACGGTAACCACTTTCGACAATACTATACCAATACCCGCTGAGATCAGGCCGGGACGCAGATACCACTTTTCGCTCTTCAGGATGTACACAAGCGAGTCGGTAAGTATGAGGGTGTCATCAAAATCGGCTATACATAAGGTTTTCATATAATCACAGTCCTTCTTTCGTGGGCGCGACATCAACACAGTCCCTTAATTGCGCCAATCTAACCGTTGCAAAGACTAGTCTTGCACACAAGAAATAGCTGATATAGAACACAATAGCATTATTAAGCCTATAACTAGAATCATCCATGATCTGGTTTTTTAGCATTATAGGGAACGAGTTAGATACCTTGATGGTCTATTTCTTCTCAGTCATAAGAAATACTTTCTCATTTGGAACTACATCTATATACTGGATATGATGTTTCTCACAAATATCAATTATTTCTACTCTACTATCCTCTGGCATTCTTGATCCAAGATATACTCGACTAATAGGGTAGAACGGAAACAGATACTTATCTTCTTTACTCCATTGACTTGTCGGCAGAATGAGTCTCCACTCATTTTGAAACGCCCAGTCTATGCTTTTACGTAACAGACCAATTTTGAAAATCTCGGTAATATGTTCATAGCTGTAACCATCGTCTTTTTCACCAATTATCCTACTGGCTGTATTAGATCTGTTCAGACTATATATTACGGGAAAGAGATTAAGAAATAGTTCTTCATACTCTTTATTCTGATGCTTGATGTCATACTCAACACAAAATCCTTTATGCTTATTCGCATACATAGCCCACATTAATTGTGAATATGGGGTAGTAGTAAAGCAAGATACTCTAAACATCTCCTTGAGTTGCTTATTATAGTCGTTATACTCTAGATTTATAGTCTCATAAATCGCATCTCTAGTAGTTTCTCCTTTATCAATCTGATCCATAAAGCGAAGAAGGAACAACTGATTTGATTTCTTTGCTATTTCGGTTTCAGCCGTATTATCTAGATAATCGAATCTCAAGCTATGATTGTTCCGAAGGAAATCAAGTTTCTCCACAAGCAACGATACCAAGCTGTCTCGATTCACTTCATCGTCCTCTAGTATACTTATCCCAAATCGCTTACAGTAAATCCTTAAACGAGAGGATTCATAATCTGGAAAGACTATTCGAATATCGGAGTCATAAATGTCATCAAATTCAACGGGAGATTGCATATATACACATCCGCTCGAAAGGTTCTCCCTTGAGTAATTATGTCCAGTTTTTTCATCGACTGTATCAGGACAATACTTGTATAGTTTTTGAGGAAGAAATGATTTCAAATACAACCATAATACCACTGGTGGCATACTATCCACGAAATCAATTGAGATGGGCTTATTATTTATCAAACATATTTCCGATGCTTCCCTTGAATATATTAGCGGCGATTGCATACTATTCTTTCTCTATTCCGTTTTTAACAATTGCTTATCGATCTCTGCGGAGGTGATGGTAGAGATCGCCGATGTGGCTCTTAAAGGTGTAAGCAAGGTATCTGGATTTTGAGATGCGGCCCCAATCATACTGAAGCTTCAGGGTTTCTCGGAAGCCCTGATTGCTGGATGACATGCCGCCCAGTCGTACGTTCGCCAATGGCGCATAGACCGGTGTGAAAACAGCACCCGCATCCAGAGCACGTTTCATCCAATCATAGTCGGCGCTGGATTTGAATGTGGTATCGAATACTCCGATCTGATCATATAATGCTTTGGTCACGAAGCATCCGGGATGGTTGACCATGCGATCCAGCAGGAAGTCATGATGATAGAACTCGATAGTCTTGAGTTTCTCACCCTGATATGTACGGATCATACCGTATAAGACCTCATTTTGAGCCCCTGTATATGCCTGTGTTATAAGCTCGATGGTATCAGGCTCAAACCAGTCATCGGAGTTGATTATTCCGATCAGGTCACCGGATGCCATACGGATACCCTTGTTCATGGCATCATA
>Ga0129306_1002567_pt1 | contig 15615 bp, 11 predicted proteins | sample P827metagenome_FD_94438 | JGI IMG/M metagenome (GOLD analysis project Ga0129306, IMG submission 94438) | Capybara group fecal microbial communities from Wisconsin, USA - P827 metagenome | ecosystem: Host-associated > Mammals > Digestive system > Large intestine > Fecal | place: USA: Wisconsin...
AATCTAAAATTTTCTAATGTGGTTTTAGCATTTTTTTGTACTAAATCTAATATATTCTTTTTTTCTCCTTTTATTGGTACTTTAATTGTAGATTTATTTTCCTTTTTTAATGTCAGCCATTGTTCTAATAATTCTCTATCTTCTACAGCAGGAACATATATAATCTTAGGAATATAAGCAGTACCACCATAAAATTCTTTTAAAAAATTAGAAATCAAAGTAGAAGAATTAGTATCAAAAGTATCTTCTATAATAAAATGTTCTCTTCCTACTATTTTGCCGTTTCTTAAAAAGAATACTTGAAAACATGTATCCTTTTCATCACTATATAATGATATGTAATCTTCATTATCAAAATTATTCAAAATTATTTTTTGTTTTTCACCTATTTTTTCTATGATATTTATTTTATCTCTTAACATTGCTGCTTTTTCAAATTCTAAATTTTCCGCTGCTTTTTCCATGTTTATTTTAAAATTTTCTACTATATCTAACTGTTTTCCTGATAATAATTTTATAACATCATCTATAATTTCTCTATAATCACTTTTATTTATGTACTGAGCACATGGAGCTTTGCATAGCCCTATTTGATGATTTAAGCAGGGCCTTGTAGGCTTAGCACCCTCTACTATATTTTTTTTGCAAGTTCTTATTGGGAAAGTCTTTTTTATTAATTCTATAATATCCTTAACAGAATTCCCATCTACATAGGGACCAAAATACTTACTTCCATCCTTTGTAACCTTCCTTGTAGAAATTACTCTAGGAAAGTCCTCGGATAATGTAACCTTTATAAAAGGATAATGTTTATCATCCTTTAAAAGTATATTATATTTTGGTCTATATTTTTTTATTAAATTACATTCTAATATTAAAGCTTCCATTTCTGAGTCTGTAATTATATACTCAAATTCTTCTATATTTTTCACCATAGCCTTAACTTTTTCAGAATGTTTTTGTGATTTTTGAAAATATTGCCTTACTCTATTTTTTAATACTTTTGCTTTTCCTACATAAATAATTTCCCCTAAATTATTTTTCATTAGATATACTCCAGGTTTATCTGGCAGATTTTTTAATTGATATTCTAAATCAAACACTTAATCACTCCTATTATTTGGGAAAAATTATTGGTAACTTATATATTGTTAATATTAAAACTGAAGTAGTTAATATAGCCTCTATTAATGTTGCTATTTTAGAATTACTTTTATAGGTTAAAGGAAATTTAAATTTTTTTTTGCTAAAGGGATACAAAAGTGGAACCCCTCTATTAGTGGCCATATCACATAAAATATGGCTACCATAACCAATAAAGAGATAATATACCATATAATGTATATTATACATATTTCCTAAATAGCCTGCTATAAATGCAAATATAATCATACCAAATAGACTGTGGGTAAGACCATTCCTATGAGAAGATATAGCTATTACTATTAGCATTATAGCTAAAGCCTTTAGGGCTGGTTCTCTTGTATAAAGATAGTCATACCAAAATACCAAGACACCACTACAACTATAGAAAGCTATTTTTGAAGCTTTATTTTTAAAAAGTAGTATATATTTATTGAATATACTCTTTGGGTGATCTATATCTGGAAGTAAAGAGGATATAAAAACTACAAGCAAACCTAAATAACTAAAGTTTCCTGGCAATCTACTATATATAGATAAAAACACCGCTATCCCTACTCCCGCATGTGTTTTACCTTTCATAAAATTCTCCTCTATTTAAATATTTTTAATTTTTTTATTTAATTCTTTTCTTTATTTCTTATATTATATCATTAAATTGCACTTTTTTGCCCTTTATTTGCAATTTTCGAGTAAATTTAATGGTTTTAAGAAAAAATTTTAAAATTAAATAAACCTTGTGAATTACACAAGATTTATTTAATAAAATTATATTTTGTTTTCTATGGCATTGACTATTTGACTATCAATTATATCTGCCGCATTTAACAATACATCCTCTATTGTTTTAGGCTGAAAGTTACCAAATTCTCCATGATGAGATAATATAGAATAACAAATGTCATCTAACTCCTCCTCATCTAAAACTTTTCCAACTTCACTATTTATTTCATTTATATAGGAAGCTCCCATAACTAAATGGTCCATTTTTATGGACTTTCTTCTTATTATACCTTCATAATCATATTCTTTAATTTTCATTATGTCATGAACAATGGCTTTAAGCATTAATCTATCTTTATTTATAGAATCCTTTGCGCTCATATAAAATGGATTTGTTATATAGTCAGATATTATATTTTCTATGGTTTTCATAACTCCTACTGTATGAAGAAATAATCCACCTCTTTTGTTACCATGAAATTTTTCTGCGGCCACGCAGGTTATAAATTCATTCCATCTTTTCTCATCATATCTCATAGCTCCAGTAGCTGCTATAGCTATTTTTTTATATTTATCTTCTAAACTATTTATAGTTTCATTAAAATAATTTATTAAATTTTTAGGTATATTATATTCTGGTACAAAATCAGAATAATTTATATTTCCCTTAAATCCATTTATAACTGGATTTCTTATCTGCATGTTACCATTAAATGTAGCAGCTACTCCCTTTACGGATACAATAGAATTTATCTCTAATAAATTATTTAAATGTTCATATTTATCCCATACTGGAAAAGCTATTGTTCCTGTATTATCTTGTAATATAAGCAGTAGATATGGACTACCATCTTTTTTATAATTTGTCCTTTTATCATTAACTAAGGCATTAAATTCTACTACTTGACCACTGTTTTCACTAATTATATCTGCAATTTTCATATGACTTTATCCTTCACCCCTATTTTATTATTTACTTAAAGCTGCGCTCATTACTTGTGAGGCTATACTAGCTGCAGCTATACCACCTTGGCCTCCGTTTTCTACAATTACTGCTATAGCTACTTCAGGATTATCATAAGGTGCAAAACCTACAAACCAGGAATGGGCTGCCTTGCCTTTACTGGATTCATTATGATCCGCTGTTCCAGTCTTTCCAGCAACTTGAATGCCTTCTATACTAGCATTTCTACCACTACCCTCATTTACAACGCCTCTCATAAAGTCTTTAACTATTCTAGCATTGTTTTTACTTACTATTTCTCCATTAGATTCTGGTGGAATTGTTCTTATTAACTCGCCTTTACTATTTAAAACTTCTCTTACTAAATAAGGCTTCATCATAACTCCATCATTAGCAACTGTAGCTCCAATTAAAGCCATCTCCATAGGAGTTACTAATACAGAGCTTTGACCTATTCCACTTTGAGCTATACTTCCCTTTTCATAGCTCTTTAAAGATGGGAACTTACTACTTTCTATGGCTATACCATCTGTAGGAACTTCTTTATTAAAATAAAATTTTTCTGAAGTCCCCTTTAGTCTTGAATTACCTAGCTCTAACGCCAAACTACCAAACACTACATTACTTGAATGAACAAATGCACCTTTTAAATCAAGGCCTCCATAGGCTGCCCCACCATAATTACCTAAGGTATATCCTCCCCCTAAATCCAAACTACCATTATCTTGAAATGTTCTATTCATTACACCGGACATATTCTCTAAGGCACTTAAAGCAGTTACTATTTTAAAAGTAGATCCTGGGGGGTACAATCCTGCTGTAGCCCTATTTATTAGAGGAATATTCTTATCCTTATTTATACTTCCCCATATTTCATCTAATTTATTAGGATCATAGGATGGCTTAGATACCATTCCTAATACTTCTCCTGTTTTTGGATTTAATACAACTACTGATCCTTTATTGTCCCCTAAGGCATCATAAGCAGCCTTTTGAACTTTATAGTCTAATGTTGTTTTTAAATTATGTCCTACCTTTTGTTCCAACTTACCTTTATTTTTAAAGAAAGTTGTCAAATCATCCTTTATATCTGTTGACATTAGTTCCTTGTCATACTTTTTTTCTAACCCTGTTAGTCCATATTTTACATTAACATATCCTAACACATGGGCAAACATAGAATTACCAGTATATTCTCTTTTTTGCAATTCACTGTTTACTCTCTCACTCTTAGTTAGTGCTTTCATATTTCTATCATATATAGTTCCTCTTAATACTTCATTTCTTTTTACCCATAATCTCCTATTATAAGTACTATCTACTATTTTAGGCCCAACTACTATTTCAAAATAGGTTATATAGGTTATAAGTCCCATAAAGCATATTAAAAAAACTAATAAAACTTTTTTTATATTATTTGAAATATCCTTCATAATTTTATCTACCCTCTTCTGATATCTTTTGCAATATACCTAAACAAATATAAATACTCATCATGGAACTTCCTCCACGACTTACTAGAGGCAATGTTATACCAGTAAGAGGAATCATGTTTATAACTCCACCTACTATTACTAATACTTGAGAAGCTATCATAGCACTATACCCTACTGCTAAAAGTCTTGAAAAATTATTTTCTGCATGTACTGCTGCTCTCATACCTCTATAAAATAAAAGAAAATAAAATATTATTATGGCAAATCCCATTAATATTCCTAATTCTTCACATATAACTGCATATATGAAATCTGTAGTATTTACTGGCACATATTCTGGATGTCCAAGTCCTAATCCAGTTCCACTTAATCCTCCAGATGCTATAGAAAGCATAGATTGAACTATCTGATAACTTTTCCCACTAGCATAAGGCCATGGATTTTTCCATATAAGCACCCTTGTCTGAACATGATCAAACAATTTATAAGATATAACTGATCCTGCGCCAAACAATCCTAAACAAGTTAATACATATTTTAATTTAGAAGTAGCTATGTATAACATAGTTATAGATATACCAAAAAATATTAAAGCGGAACCCAAGTCTCTTTGCAATACCATAAATCCTAAACACATCATAACTACTACAGCTGGTTCTATTAACTTTATAAATTTACCATCATAATCTTTTAATGAAGCAGCTAAATAAGCTACTAAAAATATTTTTCCAAACTCTGATGGCTGAAAAGCAATACCACCTATATTTACCCAGTTCTTTGCTCCATATGTTTCTTTTCCAAATAAAGTTCCAAGACCCATAAATAAAATAGTAATTATTAAAAATAAATACTTGTATTTATCAAACCTTTTTAGATCTGGCAGTAAAACTACCATTAATATAAAAACTGTAACCCCAATAGCAAACCATATTATCTGCTTTATGGAAGTACTTACATCTATTCTGTAAAGCATAACTATGCCTATAACTGATAGTATACTAGAAAAAATAAACATATATTTATCTCCATCGGAGAAAAATTTTCTTATTATAAAATAGGAATATCCTATTAATAAACAAGTAACTGCAGCTATTATCATAGCTCCTTTATCAAAAGGTTGTTTTAATATAGCTAAATTGAAAAAGCATACTATACATAAAAAATAAGTATATCTTAAAAGTCTTTTTTCACCCTTTATAGAATCCATCCTTCTCACCATCCCACATTTCATGGATTTTATCTTATCCTATTACTTTAAAAACTGTACCACCTATTTTTATTAGATCTCCTGGTGATAAATGATTTTTCCCTGTAATGTTTTTATCATTTAATAAAGTTCCATTTGTACTATTTAAATCTTCTATTATATGTTGAGTATTTTTACTATAAATTTTTGCATGATGTCCTGAAACGTAAGGATCATCTAATATTAATACATTATCTGGTTTTCTTCCTATGGTTATATCTCCTCTAATAGGTATGACGGCACCTTTTCTTAATTCAGATTTATTTATAGCATGTATTATTTCTAAACCAAAGGTTCTTCTACCAGTAGGTCTTCTTTTTTTATTTCCGCCTTTCATATCTTTATACATTATTTTCAAAGCCCAAAATATTATAATATATACTACACCTATTATAACTATTTTGAAAATCAGACTTAATTTACTTAAATCCATACTCTCACCTTCTTTACCTTCCCTGTTGGTATATTATGCTAAAATATTTGTATTTAAAGGACTAGCACCTATATGTTTATATGCTAGTCCCAAATAAATTATAACATCTTTTTTAAATATTGTCCTGTATATGAGTTACTAGCTCTTGAAATTTTTTCTGGGGTTCCCTCTGCTATTATAGTTCCTCCCTTTTCTCCACCTTCTGGCCCTAGATCTATTAAATAATCCGCATTTTTTATAACATCTAGATTATGCTCTATAACCACTACGGTATTACCTGAATTTGTTAATCTTTGTAATATACTTATTAACTTATTTACATCTTCCATATGAAGTCCAGTAGTAGGCTCATCTAATATATAGAGAGTTTTTCCTGTACTTCTTTTAGATAACTCATAAGCTAATTTTATTCGTTGAGCTTCGCCCCCTGAAAGTTGTGTAGAGGATTGGCCTAGTCTTATATAACTTAAGCCTACATCCATAAGAGTTTGAAGCTTATTTTTTATACGTGGAATATTTTCAAAAAAGTTTAAAGCCTCTTCTACAGTCATATTTAATACATCTGATATATTCTTACCCTTATATTTTACTTCTAAAGTTTCTCTATTATATCTTTTACCCTTACAAATTTCACAGGGAACATATACATCAGATAAAAATTGCATTTCAATTTTTATAATTCCATCTCCGCTACAAGCCTCACATCTTCCACCTTTAACATTAAAACTAAACCTTCCTGGTTTATATCCTCGCATTTTAGCTTCCTTAGTATTTGAAAAGACTTCTCTTATAATATCAAATACTCCTGTATAGGTGGCAGGATTGGATCTTGGAGTTCTACCTATAGGGCTCTGATCTATATTTATAACCTTATCTACATTTTCTATACCAGTAATTTCCTTATGTTTCCCTGGATTATCCTTTGAATTATTTAACTTTTTATGAATACCTTTATATAATATTCCATTAACTAGAGTACTTTTACCTGAACCAGAAACCCCTGTTACACAAGTAAATAATCCTATAGGGAATTTAGCACTTACGTTTTTCAAATTATTTTCTTTAGCTCCCTTTATGGATATATATTTACCTTCACCCTTTCGTCTTTCTTCAGGTACTGATATTGTTCTAACTCCCTTTATATATTGTCCTGTTATAGACTTTTCAGTATTCATTATATCCTCTAAAGTTCCCGCTGCCACTACTTCTCCGCCATGTTCACCGGCACCTGGGCCTATATCAACAATATAGTCTGCTTCTCTTATGGTATCTTCGTCATGTTCTACAACTACTAAAGTATTCCCTAAATCCCTTAAATTTTTTAATGTTTTTATAAGTCTATCATTATCTCTTTGGTGAAGTCCTATACTAGGTTCATCTAATATATATAAAACTCCCACTAAACTAGATCCTATTTGTGTAGCCAATCTTATTCTTTGAGATTCTCCTCCTGATAAAGTTGATGCATTTCTAGATAATGTAAGATAATCTAAACCTACATCTATTAAAAATTTTAATCTACTACGAATCTCTTTTAGTATTTGATTACTTATTATTTCATCTTTTTTAGATAGCTCTAAAGATTCTATAAAATCTAGTTCTTTTTTTATAGACATACTGCAAAACTCAAATATATTTTTATGTGCCACTGTAACGGATAGTGCTTCATCATGAAGTCTTGCCCCCTTACATTTTGGACAAGGATTGTCACTCATATATCTTTCAATATCTCTTTTTATATAATCAGAATTAGTTTCTATGTATCTTCTTCTAAGATTATTTATAACACCTTCATAAGCATGATTTAATTCCATAGTTCTATTTTCTTTTTTATAATTTACCTTTATTCTTTCTCCATCTAGTCCATATAAAATAATCTTTACTATTTTAGGATCCAATTTTTCTATAGGAGTATTTAAATCAAATTTATACTCCTTTGACAAAGCTTTTAATATACTAAAAGTCCATGAATCTTCTTTTAAACTACCACTACCTAAGGGAACTATTGCTCCTTCTACTATACTCTTACTTTTATTTGGTACAACTAAGTCCTCATCTATTTCCATTAGAGTACCTAATCCATCACATTTATCACATTTTCCATAAGGAGAATTAAAAGAAAACATTCTAGGAGCTATTTCTCCTATACTTATATTGCAATCTACACAAGCAAATTTTTCACTAAAAAGTATATCTTCTTCTCCCACAACATTTATTATTACTATTCCTTCTGATAACTTTAATGCAGTTTCCATAGAATCTGCAAGTCTACTTTCTATGCCTTCTTTAACTACTAATCTATCTACTACAGCCTCTATTGTATGTTTTTTATTTTTTTCTAACTTTATTTCTTCCTCTTCTAGATCTACTATATTTCCATCTATTCTAGCTCTTACATATCCTGATTTTATTATGTTTTCTATGGTCTTAATGTGCTCACCTTTTCTTCCACTTATGATGGGAGATAATACTTGTATTTTAGTTCTTTCCGCCATAGTCATTATTTTATCTACCATTTGATCTACTGTTTGCTGAGTTATTTCTTTTCCACATTTAGGGCAATGAGGTTTGCCGATTTTTGCGTATAATAATCTTAAATAATCATATATTTCTGTCACAGTTCCAACGGTTGAACGTGGATTTCTATTAGTGGTTTTTTGATCAATAGATATAGCCGGTGATAACCCTTCTATATAATCTACTTCTGGTTTATCCATTTGTCCTAAAAACTGTCTGGCATAGGCAGATAAAGATTCTACATATCTTCTCTGTCCCTCTGCATATAAAGTGTCAAAAGCTAATGAGGATTTACCAGAACCAGATAGGCCTGTAAACACTATATATTTATCTCTTGGCAACTGAAGATCTATATTTTTTAAATTATTAACCTTAGCACCTTTAATAATAATTTTATCCTTCATTATTTGTTATTACACTCCTTAAAATTCTGTTTCTTTATCTTTTTTTAATTTGTATATTACATCTCTCAAATGAGCTGCTTTTTCAAACTGTAAATTTTGTGCTGCCTCTCTCATTTCTTTTTCGTATTGTTCTATTAATTTATCTATATCATTATTATAAGATTTTAATGCTTCATTTAAATTGTCATATTCTTCTCTTTCCTCTGCTATATCGCTTATTTGAATTACTTCTCTTATATCTTTTATTATAGTTTTAGGAACAATTCCATGTTTTTCATTATATTCCATTTGTATTTTTCTTCTTCTATTGGTTTCTTCTATAGTCTTTTCCATGGATTTAGTTATAACATCTCCATACATAATTACCTTACTTTCAGAGTTTCTTGCTGCCCTTCCAACGGTCTGTATAAGAGAGGTTTCTGATCTTAAAAATCCCTCTTTATCTGCATCTAATATTGTAACTAAAGCCACTTCTGGTATATCCAATCCTTCTCTTAGTAAGTTTATTCCTACTAAAACATGAAATTCTCCTTTTCTAAGATCATGTATTATCTTCATTCTTTCTATAGTATCTATATCTGAATGTAAGTATCTAGTTTTTATTCCCATCTCTTTTAAATAATCTGTCAAGTCTTCTGCCATTTTTTTTGTTAATGTAGTTACTAAAATTCTAAATCCTCTTTTAATTGTTTCCTGTATGTTAGCATATAAGTCATCTATCTGCCCCTTCACTGGTTTAACAATTATTTCGGGATCTAGAAGTCCTGTAGGTCTTATAACTTGTTCTGCTATATTAGTAGAATGTTCTAATTCATATTTTGCTGGTGTAGCACTTACAAAAACTACTTGATTTAATTTATTTTCAAACTCATTAAAAGTAAGAGGCCTATTATCATAAGCACAAGGCAGCCTAAATCCATATTCCACTAGGGAATCTTTTCTTGATTTATCCCCTGCTTGCATAGCTTTTACTTGTGGAAGAGTTACATGACTTTCATCTATAAAAAGAAGAAAATCATCAGGAAAATAATCTAATAATGTCTGAGGTGATGTTCCCTTAGCTCTTCCATCTAATACTCTCGAATAATTTTCTATGCCTGTACAATATCCAACTTCTCTCATCATTTCTATATCAAAATTAGTTCTTTGTTTCAACCTTTGAGCTTCTAATATTTTATCTTGTGATACTAGCTCTTTCACTCTTTCTTCTAGTTCTTCTTCTATACTTTTTATAGCAATTTCTAGTCTATCCTTTGAAGTTGCAAAGTGGGAAGCTGGGAATATTGATACATGTTTCAATTTAGTTATGGTTTCTCCTGTTAATGAATCAAATTCCTTTATTCTATCTATTTCATCCCCAAAAAATTCAACCCTTATTGCCTTATTGCTAGATGCAGCAGGGAAAATATCTAACACATCACCCTTAACTCTAAAGGTACCTCTAGAAAAATCAATATCATTTCTTTCATATTGTATCTCTACTAACTTTTTAATAATTTCATCTCTATCTTTTTCCATTCCTTCTCTTAAAGATATCGTTAATTTTTTATACTCTTCTGGATTACCAAGTCCATATATACAGGACACAGAAGCTACAATTATTACATCTCTTCTCTCAAATAAAGCTGCTGTAGCTGAATGTCTCAATTTATCTATTTCATCATTTATAGATGCATCCTTTTCTATGTATGTATCACTTTGAGCTACATATGCTTCTGGTTGATAATAATCATAATAAGATACAAAATATTCCACTGAACTATTAGGGAAAAAATCTCTAAATTCTGAGCATAGCTGAGCTGCTAATGTTTTATTATGAGCTAAAACTAAAGTAGGTTTTTGAACCTTTTCTATAATATTTGCCATAGTAAAAGTTTTACCTGATCCTGTTACACCTATTAACGTTTGAAATTTTTCCCCATTTTCTATACCTTTAGCAATAGCTTTTATAGCTTTAGGCTGATCTCCTGTAGGATTAAATTTTGAAATTACCTTAAACTGGCTCATCTTATTCATCCTTATCTTTGTTTTTAATTTTTTCTAATATATCTTGAAATTTCTCACTCTTAACCTTTATTACAGATGTATTTTTAGGTACATTTTTAGGTACAAATACAATACCTAGTTTTTCGTAAGAAGTTAACATACGATAATTTACGGTCTTTAATCTTCCTACATCATTTTTTATCTTAAAAGATATATGTCCATACATTTGTCCTATAGATTTAACTATATCTTCCTCGCTATCTATCTCTTTATCATTTACCTGTAATAATAAATCTCCACTTTTTATACCCATTTTATTTGCTACAGAATCTTTTGCTACATCTAATACCATAATGCCTTCTTCTGTGCTTATATATCTAGGCTCTCCTTTTAATTCAAAATATTTTTGTATATATAGCATAGCCTCGTGACCTACTGGAGCAAAAATTAATACAACTACTTTAAGTAATGTATTCATAATTGCTAATCTTGAAAGCATAAAAAGTATTAAACTATATATTACTATATATAATCCTGATATAAATTTTTTTTCTTTTCTAGTTTTAGTAAAAGTAACAGCATTATACCCAATTATTCCATAAAAAGATGTTAATGCTATAACTGCTGCATTAAGTACACTTAATGGTAAGCCTGTTTTTAGTAAAGGCCACCAATTAGGCATAGGTGCTCCACCTTGACTAATATTTGAAAGAGCTTGATTGTTAATCATAAGCATAAAAGCTATTGGTAATATCCAATATCTTTGAAGTACAAATCCTCCTATTATCTTATCATCTCTATTTGTAAAAACAGGAACATAGCCCCTATCTCCATCTATCATAACTAATATACCCTCAACTAAGTGTAATATAGCAACCATTGACATTAAGGCTGGTATATCTATATTAACAAAATTTAATTGTGGCATATTTAATAATTTAGCCATGTTTAAAAGTATTAAGCTAACCATGCCCAATGCAGCTCCAGAGTATGAGAAGCATATAAATCTAGGATTAAAGATCATAAAAAACATAGATATTAAAAATATTAAATAAATAGCTGAATCTTCTCTAAAAAATATTCCTAAATAGGACATAATTAAACTAGCCGCAGTTCCTGCAAATATTCCTAATACTACTTCAGATATTGTTAATTCAAAGGCTGTAGTTACCTTCTGGCCTATTATCATTTTTTGCATTATGATAGTTTTTCTATTTTTTCTATATAAAATTAATGATAATAATAACAAAACTATTACTGAATAGGGCTCTATCAAAAGATATGCTACTGCCTTTAATGTAATTAGTAATATGTCCATTAAAAATAATTCCCCTCTCCATAACTATGGTTTAGTTAGAAAATCTAACTAAACCATCTATTAAAAATATAAAGATTAAATACAATATTATTTTATCTTTGATTTTGCAATATTTAAAGCTTTATTAAATTGAGGATCTATTTTTCTATCATATTCTTTCTTTCTTAACTCCTCTGGATAATCGATTTCCATATCTGGAGTTATTCCTTTATGGTTTATGTTTATACCTTTAGGTGAATAATATTTTGAAATTGTAACTTTAAGGGCTGTATTATCACCAGTCTCTATTATAGTTTGAACTACACCCTTCCCAAAAGTTTTCTTTCCTATGGATGTAGCTGCATTATAGTCTTTCATAGCTCCTAAGAATACCTCTGAAGCACTTGCAGAGCCTTCATCTACTAATATAGTTACTGGAAATCCTATAAAATCTCCACCTTTAGATTTATATTCTTTCTTATTTTCATATTTATCTATAGTTGATACTACAACTTTTCCCTTTTCTATAAAATTAGAAGCCATATTAATGCATTCATCTAATAATCCTCCTGGATTTCCTCTTAAGTCTAATAATAAAGATTTCATACCCTTATCTTTTAAATTATCTAAAGCATTTTTAAAGTTTTTTGAAGTGTGTTCATCAAACATACTTACTTGTATATATCCTATATTATTATCAATCATTTCTGATTTTATAGTAGGTATATCTATTTTTTTTCTTTTTAATGTTACTTCAAAACTACCTTTTTCTTTTCTATACAATTGTAATTTAACATCTGTACCTTCTTTTCCTTTCATTATGGAAACAGCTTTTTCTAATTCCTTTCCTGTTACTGTTGTGTTATTAACCTTTTGAATTTCATCCTTTGGTAGTATTCCCGCCTCTTTAGCTGGAGATCCTTCAAAAGTAGAAGCTACAATTATTTTATCATCTTTAGCTTGTATTTGTATTCCTACGCCACTATAATTACCTTCTGTTTGAGCATTAAACTCTTTGTACTCTTTAGCATTCATAAATACAGTATAAGGATCATTTAAAGATTCTGTCATTCCTTTTACTGCACCTTCTGCCATCTTACTTTCATCTATTTTACCATCGTAATACTTATATATTTGATTTCTTATTAAAAACATCTTTTGATATTTTAATATATCTTTATATTGGTCTGCTCCAATTATAACCTTGCCATTAGGCAAATATAAAGAAACCAAATTTGTACCTAAAAACGTAAAAATATTTGTTACTAATACTATAACTACTGTCCATATAATCCATTTTTTATTTTTTTTCAAATTACCCACCTCTTTGTTTAGCCTTAATATATATTAGTAATATATAAGTATTATATATTAAATAATACATTATTACAGAAAATAAAAAATTAATTTTAAATTAATTTTTTTATTTATAAAACTAGCATGCACCATTTATAAGAAAATATTTAACATATTTCTTATATTGTGCATGCTCTCTTATTTTAATGTTTACTAATATATAATAATTATACTGATAAAAATTTTCTTATAGATAGTATACTTCCTACAGCTCCTATTACTATTCCAACTAGAACAAATATCCATAGTATACTTGATAAAACGTAACTTGGATTTAATAAATTTACAAATATTAATCCAGCTGATGCCTTAGTGTATACTCCTTTATATCCATAATATAATAGTAAAATGGCAATGATAGCTCCTAATATACCTATGATAATTCCTTCAAATACAAAGGGCCATCTAATAAACCAATCGGTAGCTCCTATATATTTCATTATTCCTATTTCTCTTTTTCTTGAATATACTGTGATCTTTATAGTATTTCCTATTAAGAATAAAGATACTCCTATTAGTATTAAAAACAATACTAATCCCATCCATTTTAGTGTGTTTGTTATTTTAGTTATTTTATCAACTATTTCTTTACCATCTTTTATTTGGTCTATTCCCTCCATATTTTTTATAGACCCTACTACTTTTGAAACTAATTCTGGTTTTTCTACCCTTACTATAATTGAATTCGGTAATGGATTTTCTTTTTCCAAACCTTCTGCTAAAGACTTATTATCTTCTCCTAATTGCTTCTTAAATTTATTTAATGCATCTTTTTTACTTTCATAGGATACCTTTTCTACCCCTGTTATAGAATTTATTTTATCTTTTATAGCTTTTTCTTGTTCTGTCTTTATATTGTCTTTTAATACTATTGTTGCTTCTACTTTTGATTCAACTTCTGTAACAGCTTGTTTTACATTCATTATGGAAAGAAGAAATACTCCTAATATAAATAAGGTAGCTGCTACAGTAGCTATAGAAGCTGTACTTAAGGTTTTATGCCTTCTTAATCCCTTTATAGAATCTACAACAAAATATTTTAATGTACTAATCTTCATATCCGTATACACCTCTTTCTGTATCTCTAACTACTGTTCCTTTTTCTATAGCTATAACTCTTTTTCTCATTTTATCAACTATATCCTTTGCATGAGTTGCCATAACTATAGTTGTCCCAGCATGGTTTATATCATTTAATATATCCATTATGCCAAGAGATGTTTCTGGATCTAAATTTCCTGTAGGCTCATCAGCTATTAATATTGATGGATTATTTACTATAGCTCTAGCTAAGGATATTCTTTGCTGCTCTCCACCTGAAAGTTCATGTGGAAAAGCTTTATATTTATTTGAAAGACCTACTAATGATAAAACCATAGGAACTTTTTTTCTAATTTCTCTATGATTAGCTTCAATTGCTCTCATAGCAAAAGCTACATTTTCGTATACATTTAATGATGGTATTAATCTAAAGTCTTGAAAAACTACTCCAATTTTTCTTCTGTAATGTGGTATTTGTTTTCTAGAAAGTGCTGTTACATCTGTACCATCTACAAGTAGTTTACCTGAAGTAGGTTCTATTTCTCTTAGTAAAAGTTTTATAAAAGTTGATTTACCAGCACCACTAGGTCCAACTAAGAACACAAATTCTCCTTTTTCAATATCTAAGTTTATATCTGATAGTGCATACTTATTTCCGTTGTATATCTTGCTTATATTTCTAAATTCAATCATGAATACCTCTCCTTATTCTGAGTTTTTGCTTCATTTTACTTTAAACAATTCTAACTATCAACATTATATCACAATAAAAGTAAAAATTAAAAACTAAATTATTGTAAAATATAAAAAGATGTTTGTAAATAATACAAACATCTTCCTATAATTTACTAAGCTTCTTCAATTATATCTTTAAAACCTTCTCCTAGAACCTCATGAGCATCACTTACAGTTATAAAGGCTTTACTATCCACTTCCTTTATATGTTGTTTTAATTTTATGAATTCTTTTCTACTTAAAACCGTATAGAGGATATAAGTAGCTTCATCGCTATATACACCTTTACCATGAAATAATGTGCAGCCTCTTTCAAGTTTTTGTATTATAAACT
>Ga0129306_1002569_pt1 | contig 15611 bp, 14 predicted proteins | sample P827metagenome_FD_94438 | JGI IMG/M metagenome (GOLD analysis project Ga0129306, IMG submission 94438) | Capybara group fecal microbial communities from Wisconsin, USA - P827 metagenome | ecosystem: Host-associated > Mammals > Digestive system > Large intestine > Fecal | place: USA: Wisconsin...
AATCAGAAAAGGATATGGAATATATTATAGAAGCTATAAAATCTATAAGAAATGTTAGAACAGAAATGAATGTTCCACCTTCTAGAAAAGCTAAATTAATGATTTACTTAACAGAAAATAAAGCAGAAGGATCTTTTAAAGAGGGAGAAGTTTATTTCCAAAAACTAGCTTCAGCTTCAGAAGTTAGCTTCTTAGAAGATAAAGAAACATCAGATAAAAATGTATCTGTAGTTACAAGAGGAGCAGAAATATTTATACCGTTATTAGAATTAGTAGATATAGAAAAAGAATTAGAAAGACTAAATAAGGAAAAAGAAAAACTAGAAAAAGAAATAGATAGAGTAGAAAAAAAATTATCTAATGAAAAATTTGTATCTAAAGCACCAGAAGCTGTAGTTAATGAAGAAAAAGAAAAGGGTGAAAAGTATAAAGCAATGCTTAAATCTGTACTTGAAAGTTTAGAATCATTAAAATAGGATTTAATTTAAACTAATTATATTAATATTTTTATACTTTATTAATAAGTTTTGTATTAAGTTATAAATATAATATAAAATAGTAGAAATACCATAAATACAGGGAAGATAATTTGTAGCTTTCCTGTATTTATTATATAAAAATACAAAGTATATGTTAAATTTTTTAGGGCTAAATAGAAATAATATAAAAGTAACAAAAGAGTTATGATTTGTGTAAAAGATATACATAGGAAGTGATTATATATGGATTATAAAGAAGCTAGAGAGTATATACAATCAAAAGCTAAGTTTGGTAGTAATTTAGGATTAGAAAGAACAGAAAAGCTTTTAGAACTATTGGAAAACCCTCATAAGAGGTTAAGATGCATACATATAGCAGGTACAAATGGAAAAGGATCTACTACGGCAATGATTTCTGCAATATTAAAAGAGGCTGGTTATAAAGTTGGAATGTACACATCTCCTTACATAGAGGAATTCGAAGAAAGAATACAAATAAATAACTATAATATACCTAAAGATGATTTCAGCCATATTATAACCAAGGTGGCTAATGTGGTAGAAAAGGTAGGGAATATGGGATATGGAAATCCTACAGAATTTGAAATTATAACCGTTGCTATGTTTTATTATTTTTGTTTAAAAAAAGTGGATTTTGCGGTGATAGAAGTGGGGTTAGGAGGAAGACTAGACTCCACTAATGTGTTAGAACCTATCTTAAGTATTATAACCTCTATAAGTTATGATCATATGAATATTTTAGGTGAAACTTTAGAAAAAATAGCTTATGAAAAAGCAGGAATAATAAAAAAAGCTCCTGTTATAATATATCCACAAAAGAAAGAATCAGAAAAAATTATAGAAAAAGTATGTAAAGAAAAAAAATCTGAGCTTATAAAAGTAGAAGATAATTTAATAAATGTAAAGAGAGAAATTATACAAAAAAATATAGGCCAGCAAAGCTTTAAATTAAAAACTAAAGAAGATACTTATAATATATGCTTATCCTTATTAGGAGAACATCAAATAAAAAATTGTATTGTAGTTATATTAGCCATAGAAAAGTTAATAAAATTAGGTATAAAAATAGAAAAAATATATATAATATCAGCCCTTAAAAAAGTGAAATGGCCAGCTAGACTAGAAATAGTAAATAAAAATCCTCTAACAGTAATAGACGGAGCCCATAATATGGAGGGCATAGAAGGTTTAAAAAATAATGTGAATAAATATTTTAAATATAATAAGCTTATTTTAATATTAGGCATATTAAAAGATAAACAAGTAGAAGACATGATAAAAACATTAGTACCGCTAGCAGATAGAGTATTAACAGTAACTCCCCATAATGATAGAGGGGAAAGTTCAAAGGAATTAATGCACATTGCGTTAAAATATAATAACAATTGTGAATATTTAGAGGACTATAAAGAATGCTATAATAAAGGAAAATCTTATTATGAAGAGGGGGATATGATTTTAATTTGTGGGTCACTATACATGGTAGGAGATATGAGAAAATTAATAAAATAAGGAAAGTGTGATACACTTTCCTTATTTTATTTTTTTAGCTTCTTGTAGTGCTTTGGATAATTGATCTGGACAGGAAGTATTTTTAGAACCACAAGTTATACCTTGTAATCTTTTTATAGCGTCATCAACATCCATTCCTTCTATTAAACTAGATAATCCTTTAAGATTACCATCACATCCTCCAAGAAAGTTAACCTTTACAACTTTATTTTGGATTATATCAAAAGTTATTTCTCTTGAACAGACTCCAGTAGGTGAATAAGTGTGCATATTTATAGCTCCTTTCCATTGCAATGTTAAATAATACAAATATTATTATATAATATAAAACTTTATTGCTCAACATAAAAGATTTATCACCAAATTAGTTATTTTTCACATATTATATTATAGAGCGAGGGGTGATAAAATGAGGTATGTTTATGTATGCAATACATCTACAGATTGTATTTCCAAAGTTTCTATAGATAATTTTAAAGAAGAAAACAAAATAACCCTAAATAATGAAGCATCCACTAGAATAGGGCCTCATGGTATATGTGCATATAATGATAAATTGCTAGTAGCTAATAGTTATAGTAATTCTCTTTCTGTAGTAGATGGAAAATTAGGAAGAGAAGTAGAAAATTATTTTATAGGAATGCATTGTAACGATGTAGTTGCATATGGAGATAAAGCCTATGTTATTTGTGGTGATCTAAACAATGTAACTGTATTTGATATGGTTAAAAAGAAAATTTTAAAACAAATACCTTGTGGAGATTTACCACATAGCATAGTTATTGATAAACAGAAAGAAATATTAATGATATCAAATATGGGAACAGATAGTATAACATTAATAGATTGTAAAGGAGAAAATAGAGTAAAAAATATAAGAGTTGGATCTTATCCAACAAAGGCTGTTTTCACAGTGGATGGTAAATATATATTAGTATGTGAAAGCAATTTAGGTTCTGATTATAAAGGAAGTATAAGTATAATATCTAGAAAAAATTATAAACTTTTATATAGAATTCCTGTAGGAAATTCACCAGTTGATATGTGTGTTGATGAGAAGTTATGTATAGTTTCTAATTTTGGTGATGGTACTATTAGTTTGATTGATATAAATTACTATGAAAAAGTAAAAGATATAATTGTTGGTGGTATGCCTCGAGGAGTGTGTAAAATAAAAGATAATATTTATGTGGGAGATAATTATAAAAATTTATTTTTAAAGATAAATATTAGAACTAACAATAAGAAATCTATACCTATAGGTGGAGAACCTACAGGTATTTTAGTATTATAATATCAATTGTCATTTGTTGATTTTAAAATGTTTAATATTTGTAAATACATCGCACTAGAATTTTCTTTCCACTTAGAACAGATTTCTTTTGCTTCTTTATTTGAATTTACAGATAACTTTATATCCATTAATAAGAAGTTATTTTCAGTGGCTTTTAACCTTACTAAGAAGGTATCTTTGTTTTCTAAGGTATAATCAGCCATGATATTAACTTCTTTTTTTATCGAATTTAATTTAGAGTCTAAATAATTATTTATAGATTCAATTTTATCTTCACTAATTCTATCTATAAACATTGAGAGAACACGGTTACCTTTTTCTGTAATTATTATTTTATGTTGATCTGTATTTCTAATAAAGCCAGAAGATGTAAGTTCGGATAGATATTGCTGTAAAGTAAAATAATTAATTAGATTATTTTCTAATATAATTTCGGTTATTTTATTATTAGAGATAGAAAGGTCTAATCTATTAAATACATAAAGAATCAGCAATTTATTTTCAGCTAATTCTAAAGCATCATCAAACATCAAATTTCCTCCCCAAAGTTTAGTTAAAATAATTTATATATAATTATATCATAAAAATTAAGTGTAAATTACTTTAATGAATAAAAAATAATTATTTAATGCATATAAAAAAATATATTTTATATAAATAAACATGAAGAAATATTTAGTTTGGAGGAATAAAATGAAAGATAAATTTAAAAAGAGGATGGTATTTTCTTTACTACTCTTAGTTTTAGCTATAAGTATGTCTTTTTTTATTAATGGTGGAGGTCAAAATGTTTCATTAAATGTTAAGAAGAAGGTGCCTATATATAGAGTTGATACAAAAGAAAATAAAATATCTTTAACTTTTGATGTCAGCAGAGGGGACGAATATATAGATAAAATATTAGATATTTTAGATAAAAATGATGTTAAGGCTACCTTTTTTTTAGTGGGGGATTGGATAGAGCAAAAACCAGAAAAAGTAAAAGAAATTCATGATAAAGGACATGAAATAGGAAATCATTCGCATAGTCATCCTAATATGAGTAGAATATCTAAAGAAAAAATAATAAAAGATATTAATATTAATGATGCTAGTATAAGAAAAATAACTGGAGAAGGTACTAAATTATTTAGATTTCCATCAGGAGAGTATAATGCTGAAGCGATAGATACAGTAAATGAAATGGGATTATATTCTGTGCAATGGGATGTAGACAGCATCGATTGGAAAGAGGAAGGAGCTGACTTAGAATATGAAAGAATTATAAAAAAGACTAAACCTGGTTCCATATTGCTTTTCCATAACACAGCTAAATATACCCCAGACAATTTACCAAGAATAATTAAGGAATTAAAAGGAAATGGATTTGAATTTGTTAAAGTAGGAGATTTAATATATAAAGAAAATTATTATATAGATTCAGCAGGAGTACAAAAAAAGAATTAAAGTTTAAATTATAAAATGAAGGAATATTTAAAAAAATATAGAAAATGTAGTATAGGTGTAATATTTTTACTAAAGAGGGTGATTAACACACAAAAGATATAATATTATGATAAATCAATAATAAAATTACAGGGGAATAAAATATTGTAAACTGAAGAAAATAACTAAAAATAGTTATTTTCTTCAGGGGTGTGTAAAATGAAAAAAATATGTATATATTCAGAGGATGAAAATTTTGTAGGGCATATTTATAATATGATAAAAATATTAGATTTAGATTTAGATTGTTCAAGGGAAAATACTTTAGCAAATAGTGAATACATAGTAATAAATAGAGATATTAATTTTGAATATGATGGAATAGATTGTGAATATTGTTTTATAAATATGGATTTGTTTAAAAATAAAAATGTGGATATAAAAGGTGTTGTTATAACCTATGGATTAGGAAATAAAAACACTATTACTTTATCTAGTTTGGAACAAGAAAATATAGGAATTGTTTATTGTATTCAAAGATATATAAGCATATATAATGAAAATATAATAGAACCACAAGAGATACCATTAAACATTTATTATGAAGATGAAAATTATCTTTATGTTTATATGGTTATTATAACTATTGCTTTAATACAAGGGGTACATATTTCTAATATAAAGAGTAAAATAATTAATTCTATAAATAAATTTTAACTTTATGGCATATTTTAGATATATAAATAATAAATATATGTTGTATGAATGAATTGAAACTAAGGGAAAGAGGGGTTATGATGGACAATTTAATGTTAAACAATAAAATTTATTTAGAGGGAACGGTGGTTGAGGACTTAGAATTCAGTCACGAAATGTACGGAGAAGGATTTTATAATTTTAAAATGGAAGTTTCAAGATTAAGCGATGTATCAGATATATTAAATATAACTGTATCTGAAAGATTGTTAGCAGATATGGAACTAAAAGTAGGTATGGACATTATAGTAGAAGGCCAGCTAAGATCTTATAATAAATTTGTAGATGGCAGTAATAGACTTATATTAACTGTATTTGCTAGAAACATAGAATATTGTATTGAAAGAAGTAAGAATCCTAATGAAATATTTTTAGATGGATATATATGTAAGGAACCTGTATATAGGACAACTCCCTTCGGTAGGGAAATTGCTGATTTATTGTTAGCAGTAAATAGACCTTATAACAAGTCAGACTATATCCCTAATATATCTTGGGGAAGAAATGCTAGATTCTGTAAAACTTTACAAGTAGGAGATAATATAAGAGTTTGGGGAAGATTACAAAGTAGATATTACCAAAAGAGAATTTCAGAGGATAAAACCATTACTAAAGTAGCTTATGAGGTTTCTATATCAAAGATGGAGAGAGTAGGAGATGAACAAGCAGATAATAATGGTTATGAAGAAAGCTATGAAGAAAATTATGAAGAAAAGAATTTTATGGACAATATAAAAGAAAAGCATGCATAAAAAATAGTATGTACAACTTTTAAAGTTGTACATACTATTTTCAAGTAATTTTAAATGAATTAATAGAAGAATGGTTTAAATATAAAAGATAGTTTTAAAAATTAGATATTATAAATCTATTTTCTTAAATCATCTAAAAGTTTAGTTTTATCTTTAGTCTTTACATCTACTTCTTTTATTATTTTAGCCGGAGCACCAGCAACTACTACATTTTCTGGTACATCAGTAGTAACTATAGAACCTGCAGCTACTACAGAACCTTTACCAATTTTTACGCCTTCTAATATAACAGCATTTGCTCCTATAAGAACATTATCTTCAATAGTGCAAGGGTCACTGCTAGGTGGTTCTAAAACACCAGCAACTACAGCACCAGCACCTAAATGTACATTTTTACCAAGCTTTCCTCTAGCACCAACTACGGCGTTCATATCTACCATAGTTCCTTCGCCGATTTCAGCACCTATATTTATAACGGCACCCATCATAATAACAGCGTTTTCGCCTATTATAACTTTATCTCTTATTGTGGCACCAGGTTCTATTCTAGCATTTACTTTAAGCATATCAAGTAGAGGGATTGCAGATTTTCTTCTATCTTGTTCTATTCTACAATTTTTTATTTTATTCTTATTTTTTTCTATAAGAACTAATATTTCTTCTGATTCACCAAATAATATATATAAATCACCACTATTAAATTTTTCTATGTTTGTAAAATCACAGTTTGAAAGATCTCCTTCTATGTAGGCCTTGATAGGAGTTGATTTTTTAGCTTCTTTTATGTATTTAGCTATTTCATATGGATCTGTTAAATTGTAACTCATTATCTTTCCTCCTTATTTTATAATAACACTATTATAATAAATATTAATGTTTAAATAAAGGGGGTATTTAATATATATGAAAATAATAGTAAAATTATAGTATAATAAGTAGAAATATTAGAAGAAAAATTATTAAGAATATATGGAATTAAATCTTGTAAATTATTATTGAGATTTAATAAAATATATTGGTTTTAAAATAGTAAAAAATATAAAAAGAAAGGAAAAGTTATGGTTTGTTGAATTTCCGTAACAGGGTAATACTTTAATGGATTATATGAAAACTCAAGAAGTTATCTCTAAAAAGGTTCAAAGAATTGAGATTTCTGGAATAAGAAGATTTTTTAATAAGGTTTCAAATTATAAAGATGTTATTTCATTAACCTTAGGTCAACCAGATTTTAAAGTGCCAAGCAGAATAAAAAAGGAATTAGTAAATGCAATAGAAGAGGATAAAACTACCTATACATCTAATGCAGGATTAAGAGATTTGAGATTAGAAATAGAAAAATATCTTAAAATTATGGATATTAATTATAATGCAGAAGAAATATGTGTAACTGTAGGTGGCAGCGAGGGATTAATGTGTGTGTTTTCTACATTATTAAATGAAGGAGACAAAGTTTTAATACCGTCACCTGCATATCCAGCTTATGAAAGCTGTGTAAAACTACTAGGAGGAGAAATATTAAGTTATAAATTGAAAAATGATTTTTCTGTAGATTTTTCAAATTTAGAAAATATATTACAAAAGGAAAAACCTAAAGTTATGGTGTTATCTTATCCATCTAATCCCACAGGGGCTATACTTTCTAAAGAAGATAATTATAAATTATATAAAATAATAAAAGAAAATAATATTATAGTAATAAGTGATGAAATATACAGCTCCTTATGTTTTGAGGATAAATATTATTCTATAGCTCAGTATGAAGATATAAAAGATAAGGTTATATTGGTTAGTGGATTTTCAAAGATGTTTTCAATGACTGGTCTTAGAATAGGATATGTTTGTGCTAAGGATGAATTCATAAATTCCATAATAAAGGTTCATCAATATAATGTATCTTGTGCGCCTTCTATATGTCAGTGGGGAGCCTATGCAGGATTAAAATACTGTATGGAAGATGTAGCTTATATGAAAGAAGAATTTATAAAAAGAAGGGATTTTGTATATGATAGATTAAAGTATATGGGTATAGATACCTATCTTCCAAAGGGTGCTTTTTATATATTTCCTTCCATAAAAAAATATAATATGACTAGCGAAGAATTCTGTGAAAGGCTCTTAAAGGAAGCTAAGGTAGCTATAGTTCCTGGCTCAGCATTTGGAGAAATGGGAGAAGGACATATTAGGATATCTTATGCCTATAGCATGGAAGAATTAAATGAAGCTTTAAACAGAATGGAAAAATGGCTTAACATTCTTTAAAGGTTGAGAATTAAAGCAATAAATACTTTTGTTCAATATATAGCTATAAAAATAAAGAATACTAATATTTGTTCTCTAATATTTAAGCTAACGCTCTAATGCCACGTCCTGTGGCAACAGAGCTAAGTAAACGTCTTGTTTACTTTACGCTTAAATATTAGTTCACAAATAAAGTATTCTAATTATTTTTCTAGATATATATTTTCACTAAAATTATTTATTGTTTTAATACCTTTAAAAGATGTTATTATAGAGCTGCTTGTATTACGTTATTCATGTTATATAATCCAGCTTCCTTACCACTCATAAATAAACAAGCGTTTAATGCGCCTACAGCAAATACTTCTCTAGATAAAGCTGTATGCTTGATTTCTATAGTTTCTCCAGCTCCAGCAAATATAACATCATGTTCACCTACTATAGTGCCACCTCTTATAGCATGCATACCTATTTCATCATGAGTTCTCTTTGAACTACCTTCTCTTCCATAAGTATATTTAGTATCTTCTTTTATGGAATCCCTTATAGTATCCCCTAGAAGAATAGCAGTTCCACTGGGAGCATCTACTTTTTGGTTATGATGTTTCTCTATTATTTCTATATCAAAGTTTTTATACATAAAAGCACTTATATTTTTTAATATATTGTTGACTATATTAATACCTATAGACATATTAGCAGATCTGAAAACAGGTATTTTTTTTGAAGTTTCTTCTATAAGTTTTATTTGGTCCTCGGAAAAGCCTGTGGTGCATATTATTATAGGCATATTTTTTGAAGTAGCAAAGTTTAGCAAACCATTTAATGCGTCAGGTCTTGAAAAATCTAGTATAACATCAGCTTCTATATTACATTTATCTATATCAGTAAAAACGGGGAAAGTAGAAGTTGCTTCACCTTTATCTATGCCTGCCACAATTTCTAAATTAGAATAATTTTCTGCTAAATTACATATAACCTTGCCCATTTTCCCATTAGAACCATTTAATATAACTCTTACCATTGAAAGTCCTCCTCTAAAATTATTATATAAACAGAGTTCTTAGCTTTAGAGGGAGTTTTTACTCCCACTGGAGCTTAGAAATCGTTATCCAGGGACGTAATCGCTCTTTACTCCCACTTTGAAGAAAAGCAGAGAGTCCAAATCTTCGATTTGGTGCGAATCGCTTTCACAGAGTGCGATGGGAGTATTAGAGCGGCTAGTCATCGGATAAGCTAAATTTTTTATTAGATATTTTAACAGTAAAGTGTAGAGATAAACTCTACACTTTATATTATATTACATTAAATTATAAGCTTTTAATTCTTTTTTTAATACTTCTAAATTATTTTCATTCATTTCACATAAAGGAAGTCTTAGATCTCCTACCTTCATGTTCATAAGATTCATTGCTGTTTTTACTGGTATAGGATTTGTTTCTATAAATAAAGCATTAGTAAGAGCTAAAGAATCTAATTGAATTTTTAAAGCTTCATTAACCTTACCGTTTAAAAATAATTCACACATATTATGAACATCCTCTGGAATTACATTAGCTAATACAGAGATAACACCTATTCCTCCAAGAGCTAATATAGGAATTATTTGATCATCGTTTCCAGAATATATATCTAATTTGTCACCACATAAAGCTTTAATTTGAGCTATTTGACTTATATTTCCACTAGCTTCTTTTACAGCTACTATGTTTTTATCTTCGCATAACTCTTTTAAAGTACCAGGGGTTATATTAAGTCCTGTTCTCCCAGGAACATTATATATAATTATAGGAGTGCTAACAGCATCAGAAACGGCTTTAAAATGCTTAACTAAGCCTTTTTGTGTTGTTTTATTATAATATGGAGTTATTACTAACAATCCATCTACTCCTATACTTTCTGCCCATTTACTCATAGCGATGGAGGCGGCAGTATTATTACTACCAGTACCAGCTATAACAGGAACTCTTTTATTTACTTTATCTATTACAAACTTTATAGTTTCTTTTCTTTCAGTTTCTGTCATTGTAGTTGCCTCACCAGTAGTTCCGCAAACTATTATAGCATCAGTTTTCGATTTTATATGCCATTCTATTAGTTCAGAAAGCTTGTCAAAATCTACTCCTGTGTTAGTAAAAGGAGTTATTATAGCTACTCCAGAACCTTTAAAAATACTCATAAAAATACCTCCTAAAGTTTACTTATTTACTTTTTATTATATGCTCAGCTATTTGAATTGCGTTAAGTGCAGCACCTTTTCTAATATTATCTGCTACTACCCATAAATTTAAGCCATTATCTAGACTAAAGTCTCTTCTTATTCTTCCTACATAAACTTCATCATGACCAGCTACATCAACAGGCATAGGATAAACTAAGTTATCTACATCATCTTTAAGTACTATACCTTCAGCATTCTTGTAAATTTCAAATATATCTTCTAATTCAAAAGGTTTTTCAAGCTCCACATTTATACTTTCACTATGCCCATGGAATACAGGTACTCTAGCTGTAGTTGCTGTTATTTTTAGACTGTCATCATGAAGCATTTTTTTAGTTTCATCAATCATTTTCATTTCTTCTTTTGTATATCCGTTTTCTAAGAATACATCTATATGTGGCAATATATTTCCTGCAATAGCATAAGTAAATTTTTTTGGTGGCTCTCCTGTATAACCATTTTTAAGATCATTAAAACCACTTAAACCAGCACCGGATACAGCTTGATAAGTTGAATATACTATTCTTTTGATTTTATATTTATCATGAAGAGGCTTTAAAGCCACTAAAGCTTGTATAGTTGAACAATTTGGATTTGCAATTATACCGTTATTCCATTTTATATCTTCAGCATTCACTTCAGGAACAACTAAAGGAACTTCCGGGTTCATTCTCCAAGCACTGCTGTTGTCAATTACTGTAGCACCATATTTAACAAAAACAGGTGCAAATTCTTTACTTATATCTCCACCAGCAGAAAATAATGCGAAATCTATTTTTTTATTTTTTATATTATCTTCTTTTAATTCCTCTACCAATATTTCAGAAGCTTTAAACTCTAAAGTTTTACCTGCAGACCTTTTAGAAGCAAAAAAGTAGATGTTTTCTATAGGAAAGTTTCTACTCTCTAAAATCTCTATAAATTTTCTTCCTACCATTCCAGTAGCTCCTACTACTGCTACATTGTAATTCATAACATATACCTCCCAAATTAATAATAAATAATCATGTAATTTATTGTAGTTAATAATATTATATAACTGATTAGATAAAAAATATATAGGCTTTTTGTTATATAAAAATAAATAAAAAGATATCGGTTTATTTATTTTTTATATTTAAATTTAACAGTGCAAAATAAATAAAAAAAGAAAAATAACTTTCAATTTATTTAAAATTCTAAAAATATTAAACAGATATAAATGGCTTAAATAAAGAACTATTACAAATATTTAATAAGTTCACATAAAAATAAACTAGGATAGTATGATTTGAATGTAAATTAACATTCAATTTTTTAAAAATTACAAAAAAGTGTCATCAATAAGTGTTCACTTGCATATTGTATAAAAATAAAAGAAAATATATCAAAAATAGAGTGGCATCAAAAAAATATTGGAAATAAGTGAATTTTCACTTGTTTTTTATAAAATAAGCTAAAAGGGGGAAGTTTAGTGAAAAGTAAAAGGTTATTAGCAGCTGTAGTATCTTGTATTGTTTTGGCTTCAGTAGCGCTGGCTGGCTGTGGAGGAAAGGAAAATGCAGCGGGAGGTAAAGGTGCAGACAAAGAACAATATCTAAATATGATTTTGCAGGAAGAACCTAAAAGTTTAGACCCAGCTAAATCAACAGACTTGTATTCTTCACAGGTTATTTCTGAGGTTTATGATGGATTAACAAGATTGGAAGTAGATGAAAAAGGTAAAGATGTAGTTAAGCCAGCAGGAGCAGAAAAATGGGATGTATCTGAGGATGGATTAAAATGGACTTTCCATTTAAGAGATTATGAGTGGTCTGATGGAAAGAAAGTTACTGCAAAGGATTATGAATATGGTATAAAAAGAAACTTAGATCCTAAAACTGCATCAGAGTATGCTTACTTATTAGCTCCAATAAAAAATGCGAACGAATATAATGCAGGGAAAGCAAAAGCTGAAGAAGTTGGAGTAAAAGCTTTAGATGATAAAACTTTAGAAATAAATTTAGCTGGACCTTGTGCATATTTCTTAAAGATAACATATTTTAAATTAATGATGCCACAAAGACAGGATATAGTTGAAAAATATGGAGAAAAATTTGGCACAGAAGCTTCTAATATGGTATTCTGTGGACCCTTTACCATAAAGGAATGGGTACATGCAAACAAAATGGAATTAGTTAAAAATGAAAAATATTGGGATGCTAAATCTGTCAAACTAAATAATGTTCATATGAAAATTATAAATAATGAATCTGCTAGAATGCAAGAGCTCCTAAATGGAGGAATAGATTTCAGTAATGTTCAAAAGCCAGAGTGGAAAGAAAAGTTCAAAAAAGCTGATAAATTTGAAGTGAAAAAAGTTATTGAACCAGCAACGAATATTGAATTCTTTAATCAAAAGGTTAAATTGTTCAGTAATGCTAAAGTAAGAAAAGCTTTTTCTTTAGCAGTTAATAGAGAAGAGGTTTCAAAAACTTTATTTAAAAATGATTTTACACCAGCCTATGGGTTTGTGCCACCTTCATTACAGATAGGAGATAAAGAATTTAGGAAAGAAGTAGGAGAAGAACCAATTAAGAAATTAAAAGAAGAAAATAAAGATCCAAAGAAACTTTTAATTGAAGGATTAAAAGAATTAGGAATGGATTCGGATCCAAGTAAAGTAACAGTAAACTATTTAACAGGCTCTACAAGTGATCAACAAAAAGAAATTTGCGAATTTTTCCAAGAGATGTATCAAAAAGCTTTAGGGGTTAAAGTAAATATAGAATATGTTCAATGGCCAGTATACATGAAGAGAATAAATAATGCGGAATATGAAATATCTGGTATGGCTTGGACAGGAGATTATGATGATCCTATGACAGAATTTGATTTGTGGATGACTGGGGCCAAAGCGCTTCCAACAAATTACTCAAATACGAAATATGATGAATTAATTAAAAAAGCTGCATTGCTACCAGAAGAAAAGAATGAAGAAAGAATGAAACTATTTAAAGAAGCTGAACAAATATTATTATATGAAGATGCTGTAATAGCACCAGCAGTTTATAGAGCTAGAAATATTTATCAAAGAAAATATGTAAAGGGAATAATGGTTCCACAATTCGGTTCTTTATATGATGTTAAATATGCCTATACGGAAGGTAGGGAGCAATAGTATGATTTTATGCAGCAGAGCCTTTTAATGGCTCTGCTGTTATAAGTTACATAAAAATATATTGGGGAGGGGTAAAGATGTTTAAGTATATCTTAAAAAGATTAGGATATATGCTGCTTACTTTATGGATAGTAATAACTATAACTTTTGTATTAATGCATACTATACCCGGAGATCCATTAGCATCTAGTGCTAAAAGATTACCACCACAAATAAGAGCTAATTATTATGCTAAATATGGATTAGATAAACCATTAACAACGCAATACGCAGTTTATATGAAAAATTTATTAAAAGGTGATTTAGGAGATTCTTTAGCTTTTGCAGGAAGAAGTGTAAATACAGTTATAAAAGATGGATTGCCAGCATCAGCACGAATAGGTATTCAAGCAGTATTCTTAGGGTTTGCATTAGGAATAATATTAGGGGTTGTGGCAGCCTTTAAAAGGAACAAATGGCCAGATTATATAGTGATGTTTTTAGCTTTAATTGGTGTTTCTATACCAAGTTTCGTTTTTGCAGCACTACTTCAATATATATTTACAGTTAAATTTATGATATTGCCAACTACTGGTTGGGGTGGTGCAAAGTATACTATACTGCCAACTATAGCTTTAAGTTTAAGTCCTTTAGCTATATATGCAAGATATATGAGGAATGAATGTTTAGATGTTCTAGGACAGGATTATATATTGACAGCAAAAGCAAAGGGTGTATCAAAGGTTTCTTTAGTTTGGAAACATATAATAAGAAATGCTATTTTGCCTAGCATAACTATATTAGGACCTCAAATAGCAAGTATATTAACGGGATCCTTTGTTATTGAAGGTATATATGGTATACCAGGATTAGGCAGTTCTTTTGTAGGAGCTGTAAATAATATGGATTATTCTATGATTATGGGGCTTACTGTATTTATGGCTGCCCTTTATATATTCTCTTTATTAATTGTAGACATATTATATGGAATTATAGATCCAAGAATTAGGATTACAAACTCAAAATGATAAGGGGGGAGAAAAAATGGCTGAAATAAGTAAAGATAAATTTGAAATAATAGGAATAGACAAAAATGCATCTAATGAAATAAATAGACCTAATATAACTTACTGGCAGGATGCTTGGAGAAGACTAAAGCAAAACAAGGTGGCCATAGGGTCATTGATATTACTTATATTAATAGCTTTAATGACAATAATAGGACCCTATTTAACCCCATATAAATATTGGGCTACAGATTCTAATATTGTAAATATGAAACCTAATTCTGATCATTGGTTTGGAACAGATATGTTAGGTAGGGATATATTTGCTAGAGTATGGAAGGGTGGAAGAGTTTCTATAATAATAGGAATTTTAGGAACTATTATAGAAATGACAATTGGAGTTATATATGGTGGAATATCCGGTTATTTTGGTGGAATGGTTGATGATATAATGATGAGAATAGTAGAGATATTGTTAAGTGTTCCCTATTTAATAGTTGTTATTATAATTTCTCTTATATTAGGAAAAGGGGTTATATCTTTAGTAATAGCAATGACTATAACTGGTTGGTGCGGTATGGCTAGAATAATAAGAGGACAAATTCTACAAATAAGAGAACAAGAGTATGTGTTAGCAGCTCAAGCTTTAGGTGCTAAACCTTCAAGAATAATAAAGAAACATTTACTACCAAATACTATGGGTATATTAATTGTTAATATTACTTTAGATGTTCCATCATTTATATTTGGAGAAGCTTTTTTAAGCTATATAGGACTAGGTATACAAT
>Ga0129306_1002572_pt1 | contig 15607 bp, 11 predicted proteins | sample P827metagenome_FD_94438 | JGI IMG/M metagenome (GOLD analysis project Ga0129306, IMG submission 94438) | Capybara group fecal microbial communities from Wisconsin, USA - P827 metagenome | ecosystem: Host-associated > Mammals > Digestive system > Large intestine > Fecal | place: USA: Wisconsin...
TAAAATAAATGCAGGAAGCGGTGCTATATCAGGAAATTATTCATTAAAGGTTACAGAATTAGCAGCTAAGGCTGAAGCTATAGGAAATAATGCTGTAAACATCAAAACATTAAGTGAAGGAGATTATGGCATAAAGATAGATTCCTCTAATAATAAAATAGTTATAGATGGCAATGAAATAACATTAAGTGGAAGTAGATATAGTAATGTATCAGATATAGCAGCTGAAATAAATAGCAAAATAAATGCAGATGCATCTGTTTTAAAAGATACGGTTAAGGCGGTAGTTAAAGATGGAAGTATAAAAATAGAAAATTTATTTAAGATAGATGACACAAATAAAGAATTTAAAATAACAGTAGATGGAAAAGAGTATACTGCAGAATTAACCACAGGAAACTTTACTTTAGAAGAATTAACAAATTCTATAAATAGCAAATTAAAAGTTGCTAAAGATACAGATGGAAATGTATTACCTGAGGATAAAGGAGTTAAAGTGTCTTTATCAGCGGATGGAAAGAGCATAGAATTTACAGGAACAACAGCACAACCTAATTATTCTGTGGCTGGAGTTAATTTAGGAGGAACAGCAGGAGGAAGTGGAATTACAGGTACAGATGCAACAGTTACCGGTAATTCAATAACCTATGCAAAAGAAATAATAGTAGGATTTAATGATACATTTAATGTACAAATAGGTACCGATGCTTCAAAAACAGTAAAACTAGCGGCAGGAACTATAAATTCAGTAGATGAGTTAAAAACAAAACTTAACGATGCTTTTACTACTGCAGGACTAAATACTACTTTAACTGCAATATCTAAAGATGGAAAGATAGTTCTATCATCTAATTCAGATAAACAAGTAGTAATCACAGGAGAAATAGGCAAAAGTGCTACTGCTTTATTAGGATTACCAAATAGATATGAAATGTCCATGAGTACTTATGAAAAAATGTCTAATATAATAGATAACCCAGTTAAATTTACTATAAATGGTGTAGATTTCAATTATGATTTCCGACATACAGGAACAGATAAGGATAAAACAATAACTCAAATACTAAATGATATATCAGATAAAGCTAAAGTAGATATAAGTTATAGTGAAATTAATAAAAAATTTACTATAAGATCTAAAGCAGAAGGTACCAGTGAAAAAATAGTTGCCAGTGATTCTTCAGGTGATTTTTTAAAAACTCTATTTGGAAAAAGCACAATAGATGAAGTTGGTAAAGATGCAACCTTTGACCTTACAACACCAAATGGAACATCTACAATGACTAAACCTACAAATAACTTTACTATAGATGGTGTAAATTATAATATAGCAGGAGCAAAACCAGGTGAAGAAATAAATTTTTTATTAAGTGGAGATACTGAGGATTCTTTTAATAAGATAAAAGGATTTATAGAGGATTATAATAAATTAGTAGATGAGCTACAGAAAAAACTTTCAGAAAAAAAATATAGAAAATTTGAACCACTAACTGAAGACCAGAAGAAAGACATGAAAGATAGTGATATAAAACTTTGGGAGGAAAAGGCTCAGTCAGGTATATTAAGAAGTGATTCTAATATACAAAACATGCTTTCGACTTTAAGAAGAGCTTTTTTCGACTCTGTAGAGGGATCAGGACTCTCTTTAAAAGAAGTAGGGCTCACCACATCTAGTGATTATACACAAGGTGGAAAAATAATATTTGATCCTAATATAGATAAGTCTGGAAACAGTGGACAAGAAAGACTTAAAAAACTTCTAAAAGAAGAACCGGATAAAGTATTTAAAATATTTTCCAAACAATCTGATAGTTATCCAAGATATACTGGGGATTTAACTTCAACAGAGAGAAATCAAAGGTACAATGAAGAAGGAATATTTCAAAGGATAAATGATATATTTAAAGATTATACAAGAACTACAAAAGATGCCAATGGTAAGATGGGGATATTTGTAGAAAAAGCAGGCATAAAGGGAACTGCATCTGAAATAAATAATAATCTTTATAAAGAATTAGAAAAAAGAGAAAAAACAATAAAAGAAATGGAATATAAACTTGCAGAAAGAGAAAATAGATATTATTATCAATTTGCTCAACTAGAAAAATATATGAATCGAATGAATTCTCAGTCCGCGTGGCTTGCCCAACAATTAGGCGGGGGGAAATAAGGATACAAAATGGATAAATTAAGAAATAAACTAATAAAATTTAAAGAAATAACATTAAGTATAATAGATTCTTTGGAAAATGAAGATTATGATTCTCCAGAAAGGTTATTAGAAGAAAGAGAAAATATAATAAAAGAAATAAATAATTTAGATTATAAAAAAGAAGAGTTTAAGAAAGTAGATAAAGAGCTAGAACTATTAGTAATAGAAAAAAGGCTGCAAAATCTTATGATAGAAAAAAAATTAAGGATAAAATTAAAACTAAAAAAGGCTTCAGAAAACAAAGAAGCTAATAAAAATTATAATACAAAACAATATAATACACAGAGGATATTAAATATGAAAATATAAATATAAAGTATAAAGCCACAAATTTGATATAATTAACATAAGATAAATAAAGTAAAATAAATTATAAAAAATTTATAAAAACATATAAAGTTTGGAAAAAGCCATACGAAATATGAAGTATAAAGATAAAGAGCACAAAAAATGTTAGTAACCCAAAAGAGGTTAACTATAAATAAAAATATTGCACAAGGAAGTGCATTTTTAAAACAGGGAGGAATAAAAAAATGATAATTAATCACAATTTAAACGCTATGAATTCACACAGACAAATGGGAATCAATGTAACAAATTCAGGAAAGGCAATGGAGAAACTTTCTTCAGGTTTAAGAATAAATAGAGCTGGAGATGACGCTGCAGGACTTTCTATTTCTGAAAAAATGAGAGCTCAAATTAGAGGATTAAATCAAGCTTCAAGAAATTCACAAGATGGTATTTCATTAATCCAAACAGCAGAAGGCGCTTTAAACGAAACTCACTCAATTCTTCAAAGAATGAGAGAAATATCAGTACAAGCTGCTAATGATACAAATGTTAGTGTAGATAGATCTGCTTTAAACGATGAAATGGGACAACTTATAGAAGAAATTGATAGAATAGCACAAAATACACAATTTAATGAGCAAGATATTTTAAAAGCAGATCAAACATTAGATATGCAAGTAGGAGCAAACAAAGATCAAGTTATAACACTTGAATGGAGTGCGCAAACTAAAGCTGCATTAGGTGAGGACAAAACAGATGTATCAGCAGTAGCAGTAGATACAAAAGATAATGCACAAAGTGCTATAAAAACAGTTAACGATGCAATAGTATCTGTATCTAAAACAAGATCTAAAATGGGCGCATATCAAAATAGATTAGAGCATACAATAGCTAACTTAGATAATTCAGCAGAAAACTTACAAGCAGCAGAATCAAGGGTTAGAGACGTAGATATGGCTAAAGAAATGATGAACTTCAGTAAAAATAACATACTACAACAAGCTGCACAAGCTATGCTTGCTCAAGCTAACCAAGCGCCACAAGGTGTTCTTCAATTATTAAGATAATTAGCTAACTAATTTTAAAAATTAAAATTTTGTAGCTTAATTACTCTGACGTAGTCTGAGTTTACTTAATAAGTTATTTGATTTAAAATATAAAAAGTAAGAGAGTCAGAAAAATTCTGGCTCTTTTTTATTTAAAGTTAAATAAGTTCAATACGATATATATTGTATATATTGTAAAAAAAGCTTAGTGTTGATATTACAGTAAAAAATAAAAATTATGAAGATATTCTAAATGTATTTAAAACTGGAAGTTTAATATTAATGCAAAAATAACAATCGATTATAGAAAGTAGTATAGTAGCATAATTAATAAAGAAATTTATGGGGTGAAGAAATGGAAGATATAAAGAAATATAAAATTCAAGCAAAGAATAACATGGAAAAACTAATTAATGAAGGGAAAATAAAGGAAGCTAAAAGATTAGTTTTAGAATATGAACAAAATATTAAAGATGATGTAGACATTATGTCTATAAAAGCTGTAATCTTAATAATGGATAATAAGTTAGAAGAGGCTAAAAATGTGTTGAATTATGCTGTTAATTTAGAAAAAACTAACCCTGATATTCTTTTTAATTTAGCTTATATATATGAAATTAGTGGAGAATATGAAATAGCTTATGAATATTATTTAAAATCTAGAAATAATTCAAAGGATGATAAATTTATATCTAATGTGGAAAGTATAATGAATAAATTAGAAGAAAATTTAAATTTATATAATGGTGACAAAAAAAGAAAAACAAGTATAGTTATATTAGCATACAATAAGCTAGAATATACTAAATTATGTATAGATAGTATTAGAAAATACACCGAATACGGAACTTATGAAATTATTGTAGTGGATAATAATTCTACAGATGATACTAGAAAATGGCTAAAAGAACAAAAAGATATAAAAGTAATATTAAATGATAAAAATTTAGGTTTCCCTGGTGGTTGTAATGTAGGGATAAATGAGGCAGAAAAAGAGAATGATATACTTTTATTAAATAATGATACTATAGTAACACCTAACTGGTTAAAAAATCTTAATATATGTCTGTATAGTGATATAAATATTGGAGCAGTTGGAGCGGTTACAAATAATTGTGCTAATTACCAAGCTGTAGAGACAGAATATAAATCTATTGATGAAATGTTATCTTTTGCTGAAAAATATAATATATCTGACCCCAATAAGTGGGAGCAGAAAGTAAGATTAATAGGGTATTGTATGTTAATAAAAAGAAATGTAATGAATAAAGTAGGATTATTAGATGAAAGATTTTTTCCGGGAAATTTTGAAGATGATGATTTAGGATATAGAATACAATCGGAAGGATATAAGCTAATGCTTTGTAATGATACTTTTATTCATCATTTTGGTAGTACATCATTTAAGGAGAATCCAGAAAAGTTTAAAAGTTTACTAAGAGAAAATTCTAAAAGATTTATAAAAAAGTGGGGATTTGATTCAGAAGAAAATTCTTTTGTAAATCTTAATATTATAAAACAGTTTGATTTAAACAAAAGTAAGTTAAATGTTTTGCATATAGGATGTGGTACAGGAGCTACTTTGATGAAAATAAAATATATCTTTAAAGATGCTAATTTATTTGGGGTAGAAAATAATAAAATAACATCTAAGTTTGCAAGCAATTTTGCTAGTGTCAAATCGCTTAATATAGATGATGATTTTAATTATCCTGAAAACTATTTTGATATCATTATAATTACAGATGCTTTGGAGTATTCAAATGATCCTAAAATGGTTATACAAAAGCTTAATAGGTTGCTTAAAGATACAGGAAAGATTTATGCCACAATAAAAAATTCTAACTATTATGAAGAGATAATTAAAATATTGATGGGAAGTACGGATATTAAAGAAAAAAATATACATAAGTATTATAACTACAAAGAAATAGATAAGTTATTTTCTGATAACAGTTTTTTTAATATAACAATTCAATCTCAAACTTCAGGTATAACTACTGAAGGTGAAAAGATACTTAACTATATATGTGAATTAACTGGAGAAAATATGAAAAATCAATATATCACTAAAGAGTATTTAATAATATGTGAAAAAAAAATTGATATTAAGAAAGAAATAAAATATATAGTAAGAAGAATAGAGAATTTTATTGATGTTGAAAAAAATTTAGAAGTATTAAATAAATATTTAAATAATATATATGAATATGATATGTTAAATGAAATAATTATGAAGAGTATCATAAAAAAAGAAGAAGTTTTTAATTTTATAGCAATAAACATGTATAATAATAAAAAATACGAGTATGCATTAAAAATATTGCAATTAGCTTATGAATATAATCCTAAATATAAAGATACAATTTATAATATCGCATATGTAATGTATAAAGCAGGAGATAAAAAAACTGCATTAGATTATTTAAATTTATTATCAGAAAAGGATGAAGAGATTCAAAAACTAAAAGAAGAAATATTGGAGGATGAAAATGAATGGTAAGAAGATATGCTTTATAACTTGTGTAAATGATGACAGGCAATATGAAGAATGTTTACTATATATAAATAATTTATATATACCTGAAGGCTATGAAATAGATATTATTTCAATTAAAGAAGCAGAAAGTATGACTTCAGGGTATAATGCTGGAATGAAAACTAGTGATGCTAAATATAAGGTGTATTTACATCAAGATACGTATATTATAAATAAAAATTTTTTATATGATATGCTAGATGTGTTTAATTATGATGAAAAAATAGGAGTGATAGGGGTAACAGGAGCTAAAACAATACCCGCTAGCGGAATATGGTTGGAATCTATTCATAAGTATGGACAAGTTTATGAAAGTCATACTGGAAAGATGGAGTTGCTAACATTTAATGGAGTTAAGAGTGTTTATGAAGAGGTAAAAGCTATTGATGGATTAATTATGGTGACACAGTATGATATACCTTGGAGAGAGGATATATTTGATGGTTGGCATTTTTATGATGTTTCACAGAGTATAGAATTTAGTTTAGCTGGATATAAGGTTGTAGTACCAAATCAGAATGAGATGTGGTGTGTTCATGATTGTGGTATAGTTAATATGAAAGATGGTTATGATGAATATAGAAATAAATTCTTAGACCAATATTCAAAAAATATTTTACCATTAGTAAGTATACTAATACCAACTTATAATAGACCTCAATATTTTAGAGAAGCATTAGAGAGCGCATTGAACCAAACGTATAGAAATATAGAGATTATTATTGGTGATGATAGTACAAATGATGAAACTCAAAAGTTAATAATGAAAAATTATATTAATAAATATAGCAATATAAAATATTATCATAATGGAAAAAATTTAGGGCAGTTTGATAATGATTTAAAGCTTTATGATATGGCAAAAGGACAATTTATTAATTATTTAATGGATGATGATTTGTTTGAGTTGACTAAAATAGAGAAAATGATGAATTATTTTATTCAAGATATAAATGAAGAGATTTCCATAATTACCTCCCATCGAGCTATTATTGATGGTAATGGAAATATTAAAGGCATCTTCGGAAACACAAATGATATATTTAAAAAAGACACAATAATTGATGGTGTGGAATTAGGTAATTTTATACTTAAAACTAATTTTAATTGTATTGGAGAGCCAACTACTGCTTTGTTTAGGAAGAATAAATTAAATGAACCTTTTGGTATATATAATAACAGGAAGTATGGATGCAATGTAGATCAAGCATCTTGGTTCAATTTATTGTCTAACGGTAAGGTGGGATTTATTAATAAAGTTTTAAGTTATTTTAGAATACATGATGGTCAACAATTAGCTTCAGATAAGATGAAGTTATTAGGTACGTTAGATTATGCTCATGAAGTTTTAACAGCTAAAGAAAAAGGGTTTTTAATTGAAAATGAAGATTTTAATGTGGCATTATCTTTTGCTTTAAAGTATTGCAAAAGAGTGATTGGTTATTTTAATAAGATAGATAAGAAACAAGAATTTGTAGAAGAACTCCATGAACTTAAAGAAAAATGTGAAATGTTGAAAAGAAGGATAAATAGGATTAAAGAAAAACAGCAAATTTATGTTGTTTCTAGAGAAAAAGAAGTTTTAATTACAAATAATCACATAATCAATTATGCAGGATCAGAAATAGTGACTTTGAATTTAGCTAAGGAATTTATTAGAAAAGGATATAAAGTTACAGTTGGAACTTTTTTTTATGGTAATCCAATGCAAGAATTGTTTGAAGAGAACAATATCGTTGTGAAGAATTTACTCAGCAATGAAATTACTAATAAAAAATTTAATATAATATGGGCACAACATTTTCCAACATTATATACTGTTTTATTTAATAATTATTGCCATTCTGATAAAATTATTATTAATTCAATGAGCCCGTATGAACCTTTGGAATCACCACCTGTCTTTGCAAACATGTTATCTTTATGTATAGCTAATAGTGAAGAAACTAAAGCGAAATTAATAAAAGAAAGAGTCGCAGAGGAAAATTTGTATATTATGCCTAACCCTGTTGAAGATGAATTCCTTAAATATTATGACAAAGATAAAATATTGAATTTAAATAAAATTTGTGTTGTATCTAATCACATTCCCTATGAAGTATATGAAGCAGCTAAATTGTTAAAAAAATATGGTGTTCAAATAGACTTATTTGGTGTAAATGATCATGCGGTGTATATAACTCCTCAATTATTAAAACGATATGATGCAATTATAACTATTGGTAAAACGGTACAATACGGAATGAGTATTGGAATACCTGTTTATTGTTACGATAGATTTGGGGGACCTGGATGGATAACAAACGAAAATTTTTCTAGGTCTTATGAATTTAATTTTTCTGGGAGATGTTGTAATAGAAGAATTAGTTCAGAACAAATTTTTAAAGAAATTATTGATGGATATAAAAATGCATTTAAAATTAGAGAAACGTTTTATAGATTTGCATGTGAAAATTTTATTATAAGTAAACACTTAAATAATATACTAAATATTATAGAAAAAAAACAAAGTGTAAATTTAGAAGAAATTAAATCAAAATATAGTATGATTTCTAGGCAAAATGTACTATATTTGAATGGATTAAGAGAGACACATAATAATTAAGCATAATGCTGTTAGAATATATTATATCAATCTTTTAAGTAAACTGGAGGCAATTATGACAAAAGGAATAATATTAGCAGGTGGGTCAGGGACAAGATTATATCCAATAACTAAGTCTGTTTCTAAGCAAATACTTCCTATATATGATAAACCAATGATATATTACCCTATGTCTGTGCTTATGTTAGCGGGGATAAGGGAGATACTTATTATTTCTACTCCAAGAGATATACATGGTTTTAAGGAGTTGTTTGGTGATGGGAACAAATTGGGATTAAATATACAATATGCGGTTCAAGAAGAACCAAGAGGTTTAGCAGAAGCTTTTATAATAGGAGAGAAATTCATAGGAAATGATAATGTATGTTTGATTCTTGGAGACAATATATTTTTTGGATATGGATTCACAGAAAGATTAGAAAGAGCAGTTGCTAGAAAAGAAGGATCAACTATATTTGGATATCATGTAAGTAATCCAAAAGATTTTGGGGTAGTGGAATTTGATAAAAATAATAATGTAATATCAATTCAAGAAAAACCAGAAAGCCCTAAGTCTAATTACGCAGTACCTGGACTTTATTTTTATGATAATAGTGTAGTAGAGATTGCTAAGAATACAAAGCCTTCTAATAGAGGGGAGCTGGAAATAACTTCTGTAAATAATGAGTATTTAAAAAAAGAAAAGTTAAAGGTGGAGCTTTTTGGAAGAGGGATGGCTTGGTTTGATACAGGAACGTATAGAGGCTTGTTAGATGCATCTAATTTTGTTGAAGCTATACAAACAAGGCAGGGATTATATGTAGCGTGTATTGAAGAAATAGCCTTTAGGAAAGGTTATATAAATGAAAAAAAATTATTGGAATTAGCACAACCACTATCTAAAACAGAGTATGGAAAATATCTTTTTAAACTAACTAATGAAGATTCTATGGTAGATTTTGATACTTTAACGGAAGTGGCAGTAACTAAAAAGTAGGTGATATGGTGAAAATACTTATAACTGGAGCTAAAGGTCAGTTGGGAAGTCAAATTATAAATATTTTGAAAGCTGGTAAAACTGAATTGGGAGCAATTAATAATCTATATAGGGATGCTGAAATAATTGCAACAGGTTCTAAAGAACTAGATATAACAAATATGAATAGTGTTAAAAGATTTATTAAGAATCGCTTACCTAATATCGTAATTAATTGTGCAGCATATACTAACGTAGATGATTGTGAAGATAATTATGAATTAGCATTTAAAGTTAATGCATTAGGTGTAAGAAATTTAGCTATAGCCTGTGAAAAAATAGAAGCTAAGCTAGTTCATATATCTACAGACTATGTTTTTGAAGGAAATGGACAAGTTTCTTATAGAGAATATGATTTAAATAATCCTGTAAGTGTATATGGAAAAACAAAACTATTGGGAGAACAGTATGTCAGAGAATTTTGTAGTAAATATTTTATAGTTAGAACCTCTTGGTTGTATGGATATAACAGAAATAACTTTGTAAAGACTATAATAAAGGCTGCAAAAGAAAAAGGACGATTACAAGTTGTAGATGACCAAAGAGGAAATCCAACTAATGTGGAAGATTTAGTATACCATATTTTAAAAATAATTTTAACTGAAGAATATGGTATATATCATTGTACTGGAAAGGGTGAATGTACTTGGTATGATTTTGCTTGTAAAATAATTGAATTTTCTGATATAGATTGTAAAATAGATAGAATAAAGTCAGAACAACTAAATAGAAAAGCTAAAAGGCCAGCTATGTCATCCCTAGATAATATGATGTTGAGATGTACCATAGGAGATGAAATGAGAAATTGGAAGGAAGCATTAAAAGTATTTATAAATAGATAAAAAAATAATTTATTATGAAGAAAGATGGTGACTAATTTGAAGACTTATTTAGTTACTGGAGGAGCTGGATTTATTGGTTCAAATTTTATACTTTATATTATGAATAAGTATAAAGATATTAAAATAATAAACCTAGATAAATTGACCTATGCAGGAAATCTAGAAAATTTAAAAGAGGTAACATCAAATATTAATTATTCATTCATAAATGGTGATATATGTAATAAAGAACTAATAGAAAAGATATTTAAAGAAAATGATATAGATTATGTCGTAAATTTTGCGGCAGAATCACATGTTGATAGAAGCATTTTGGAACCAGAAGTATTTGTTAAAACTAATGTTTTGGGGACAGTTACTTTGCTAAATGAAGCAAAAAAAGCATGGGAAATAGAAGATGGTTTTAAATATGGAAAAAGATTCATTCAAGTTTCTACAGATGAGGTTTATGGTTCTTTAGGTGATACAGGATATTTTACAGAAACTACACCATTAAATCCTCATAGTCCATATTCATCAAGTAAAACTAGTGCAGATTTAATGGCAAAGGCATATTTTGATACATATAAAATGCCAATAAATATCACTAGATGTTCTAATAACTATGGGGCACGTCAATTCCCAGAAAAATTAATACCTTTAATAATAAACAATTGTTTAAATCATAAATCAATCCCAATATATGGTGACGGATTAAATGTTAGAGATTGGTTATATGTAGAAGATCATTGTAGAGCAATAGATATGGTAATAAATAGAGGAACTTTAGGCGAAATATATAATATAGGTGGGCATAATGAAAAAACTAATATATTTATTGTAAAATCAATAGTAAAATATATAAATGAAAATATTGATAAAGCAGTTACAGAGGATCTAATAAAACATGTGAAAGATAGAAAAGGGCATGATAAAAGATATGGTATAGATCCAACTAAGATTAAAGAAGAATTAGGCTGGAAACCTGAAACTAAATTTGAAAATGGAATAATTAAAACAATAGAATGGTACTTAAGTAACAAAGAATGGATGGAAAATATTATGAAAGGTGATTATCGAGATTATTGTAAAAAAGTATATAAAAAAATTAGGGGATGATTTTATGGGTCAATTTAAGTTTAAGCAAACTCCTATAAAAGGTTTATATATAATTGAACCACAACTTTTTGCTGATTATAGAGGATATTTTATGGAAACATATAATTATGAAGATTTTAAAGTAGCTGGACTAGATATGGTATTTGTTCAGGATAATCAATCCAAATCAACAAAAGGAGTACTACGAGGACTTCATTATCAAAAAAACTATCCTCAAGGTAAATTAGTAAGAGTTATAAAAGGTGAAGTCTTTGATGTTGCAGTAGATTTAAGAGAAGATTCATCCACCTTTAGAAAATGGTATGGAGTTATTTTATCGGAAGAAAATAAAAGACAATTTTATATACCAAAAGGTTTTGCTCATGGTTTTTTAGTTTTATCACATGAAGCAGAATTTTGTTATAAATGTACAGATTTTTATCATAAAGAGGATGAGGGGGGCATTATTTGGAACGATCCAACTATTGGTATACTATGGCCTTTTGATAGAATTAAAGATTCTAATATTATATTATCAGAAAAAGATAAAAAATGGCCAAAGCTATTTTGGAGAAAAAATAAAAATTTATAATAACTATATATTTTTATATAAAAGTTTTATAATTAATTATTTATAAAGGAGAATATAGTTATGCTTAGTTTATGTCTTATAGTGAAAAATGAACAAGAAACCCTACATAAATGTTTAAATAGTATCAGGAATATTGTTCAGGAAATAGTTGTAGTAGACACAGGATCCACAGATAGAACCAAAGAAATAGCCTTAAATTTTACAGATAAAGTATATGATTTTACTTGGTGTAATGATTTTTCTAAAGCTAGAAATTTTTCTATATCTAAAGCCTCAAATGACTGGATTTTAGTTTTAGATGCAGATGAGATTATTACAGATTTTGATCCAGAAGATATAAAATACTTTTGTATTGAAGCTAATAAAAATATTGTAGGAAGATTAAAAAGAATAAATGAATATGAAGATGAAAAAGGTAATAAAAAGTACATAGAAAGAGTAAATAGAATTTTTAATAAAAATGTTTTTACTTATGAAGGTATTATTCATGAGCAAATAGTTTCTATAAATAAAGAAAAATATGTTACTAAAAATATAAATCTTATTGTAAATCATATAGGATATTCCAAAGAAGTTTTAAATAGGACTAATAAAATACAGAGGAATGTAGAACTTTTAAAGAAGGCTTTGAAAAAAAAATTTAAAGATCCATATATGCATTATCAATTAGGAAAAAGTTATTTTATGGGAAAAGATTATGATAATGCTTATATATCGTTCAAAAAAGCAATATATTTAGTAGATGATTTTAATTATGAGTATGTTGAAGATTTAGTAGAAAGCTATGGATATACATTAATACATTTAAATCTATTTAAAGAGGCTTTAGAGTTAATTGAATATGAAAAATATTATAGTAATTCTCCAGATTTCTTATTTATTATAGGGCTTATTTATATGAACAATAGTTGTTTTCAAAAATCTGCAGAAACATTTTTGAGATGTACTGAATTTAAAGAAGGAAAAATAGAAGGGATTACTTCATATTTACCACTATATAATATTGGTGTTATTTTTGAATGCCTAGGATTTAAAGAAGAAGCTTTAAATTATTATAATTTATGTGGAGAGTATATACCAGCTAATAATAGAGTGAAAAAATTACAATGATGGATTCTTTAGTAGCTTGATATCATACTATAGATATATGGAAACTGAGTTTATTAATTCAAAAGAAGTAGTGTAAGAATATAATCAGTCTAAAGCCAGAATTTAAAAATATAGAACAAAATTATATAAAAGCTAAGAAAGAAAAGGATTTTTGATTTTACAAAAATCCTTTTTAAATTTAGATTAAGTTTTAATAAATTTTATACGATAATAAAATGATATAAAAGGCAGGGAAGCTTAAAAAAATAACAAGGAGGTGGAAAGATGTTTGTTAGTAGTAATGGATCTCTTTTGAATTCCTTTGCAAAATTAACAAAGAATAAAACATCTAAAAACCAGTTAACAGAAAAACTATCCTCAGGGAAAAGAATAAATAGAGCAGCGGATGATGCAGGTGGATTATCTATAAGCGAGAGTTTGAAGGCTCAAGTAAGAGGATTAAATAGAGCAGAAAAAAATATACAGGATGGAATATCTATGGTTCAAGTATCAGATGGTGCTATGGACGAAATAACTAAAACTCTCCATAGAATGAAGGAATTATCAGTTCAATCTTCTAATGGCACTTTAACAGACTGTGATAGACAAGCTATAGGAGAAGAATTTGAGCAGCTAAAGGAAAATATAGATAGCATAGCGAATGGTACAGAGTTCAATGGAATAAAGCTTTTAAATGAAGATAAAACATTGGTTATTCAAACAAGAGATAATCCTTATGCTAGTTATAATTTAACCCTAACTAATAATTCTTTACAAACTTTAGGTATACATAGTATTAATATAAATACTGCATCTAAGTCTAATGAATCTATTCGAAAGATTAAAGATGCCTTGAATAAAGTTATAAAAAATAGAGTGGAACTAGGTAAACATCTAAATAATCTTCAACATGCCTTTAATAATGCAACCAATTGTGGTAGCAATTTAACTTCTTCTTTGTCTAGAATTGAAGATATAGATATGGCAACAGCTCTTATGAAATCTGTTAAAGAGTATGTGCTTATAAATTACAATAAATTTATATTAGTATCAGCAAGACAAAGTAACGAAGGGGTAAATAATGTAATAAATAAGTGGCTTTTATAAGCCATAAAAATAATGGGAATTAAAAAAAGGGGAGAATATAAATGGGTGAAAATAGGAGATTTCAAAGTAATGAAGAAATATTAGCAGCTTTTAAACTAGTACTACCTTACATAAATAAAATAATTCATGAGGATATGGTGGTAGGTCTTACGGATTCAGAAAAATATGTTGGTTATCATAGAGCTAAAGAATTTGAACTAGATTTACCAGAGGGAAAACCTATAAAAGGTATAAAAACCATAGAGGAATGTATTAAGTATAAAAAGGAAACCTATGATAATATTCCCAATGAAGTGTATGGCAGAGCTATAAAAACAATATTTACTCCTATTTATGGTGTAAATAATGAAGTTATAGGAACCCTTAGTTCAGGAATAGATTTTGAAAATAATAATCAGTTAATAGAAAATGTTGAAAAGCTAGTGGAGAATATTAGACAGGTAACTGAAAATACTGCTCAGGTATCACAGGCAGCAGAAAGTTTGGCAAAATCAGGTCAAAATGCTATTTCTATGGTGGAAGAATTAAATAATAAGAAAAATGATACTTCTGAAATTCTAGAATTTATAAAGGGTATTGCCACTCAAACTAATTTATTAGGACTTAATGCAGCTATAGAGGCTGCAAGAGCAGGGGAATCTGGCCGTGGATTCGCAGTAGTTGCAGGACAGGTTAGAAAATTATCAGATCAATCCCAAGAGGCCGTTAAAAACATCGAAAAAATATTAGACGAGATGAATAATAGCGTAAATGAAATTAATAATACCATAGGAAGTGTAGGAGCTATTAGTGAAGAGCAAGCGGCTTCTACAGAGGAAATTTTATCAAGAATAGAAACCCTTAATGAAACGATTAAAAACTTACAGGAATTTGTAGAAAAATATAAATAAAAGATTATAACAAAGTCCCCACTTAATAAAAGTTGGGGACTATTATTTTAATCTTATATTTTATTGCTTTTTTATTTGAAATGAAAATATGATTTTTTACATATAAAGTGTGAATTAAAAAAGACATTTGGTGTAGTTTTCTAAAAATAATATTAATTAGTCCAATGGTAAATAAAGTAAATTTAAAATTAAAATTTATGAAACTATATAAAACAAAGTAATTATATATAATATTTACATATTTATTTATAATTTAACAAAAATTTATAATTTATATATAAAAGTTTTTGTTACACTAACGA
>Ga0129306_1002574_pt1 | contig 15598 bp, 9 predicted proteins | sample P827metagenome_FD_94438 | JGI IMG/M metagenome (GOLD analysis project Ga0129306, IMG submission 94438) | Capybara group fecal microbial communities from Wisconsin, USA - P827 metagenome | ecosystem: Host-associated > Mammals > Digestive system > Large intestine > Fecal | place: USA: Wisconsin...
AAAAAAATTCGCATACCTTTGCAGCCCGTTTCGGAAAGAACGGCAGTTCATTGAAAGAATAGGAAGAACAAGTACAAGCAAGTACCGATTTTAACACGATTAAAATCAGAAGAGCAAAGCGTTGATTTCTTTAAGAAATTGAAAGTTGCAGGGTCCGACTTGAGTTATATGAGAAATTATACAATGAAGAGTTTGATCCTGGCTCAGGATGAACGCTAGCGGCAGGCTTAACACATGCAAGTCGAGGGGCAGCGGGTCGTAGCAATACGATGCCGGCGACCGGCGCAAGGGTGCGTAACGCGTGAGCAATCTGCCCGTATCAGGGGGATAAGCGATGGAAACGTCGTCTAATACCGCATAACAACGATGGAGGCATCTCCGATGTTTGAAAGCTTCGGTGGATACGGATGAGCTCGCGAGACATTAGTTAGTTGGCGGGGTAACGGCCCACCAAGACCGCGATGTCTAGGGGAACTGAGAGGTTGGTCCCCCACACTGGAACTGAGACACGGTCCAGACTCCTACGGGAGGCAGCAGTGAGGAATATTGGACAATGGCCGGAAGGCTGATCCAGCCATGCCGCGTGAAGGATAAGGTCCTATGGATTGTAAACTTCTTTTGAGTGGGAGCAATAAGGATGTCGTGACATCCGATGAGAGTACCATTCGAATAAGCATCGGCTAACTCCGTGCCAGCAGCCGCGGTAATACGGAGGATGCGAGCGTTATCCGGATTTATTGGGTTTAAAGGGTGCGTAGGCGGTTTGTCAAGTCAGCGGTGAAACGCAAGGGCTTAACCCTTGACCTGCCGTTGAAACTGATTGACTAGAATGCGGATGCTGTGGGAGGAATGTGTGGTGTAGCGGTGAAATGCATAGATATCACACAGAACACCGATTGCGAAGGCATCTCACAAATCCGTGATTGACGCTGAGGCACGAAAGTGTGGGGATCAAACAGGATTAGATACCCTGGTAGTCCACACTGTAAACGATGATGACTCGCTGTCGGCGATATACAGTCGGTGGCCAAGCGAAAGCGATAAGTCATCCACCTGGGGAGTACGACCGCAAGGTTGAAACTCAAAGGAATTGACGGGGGCCCGCACAAGCGGAGGAACATGTGGTTTAATTCGATGATACGCGAGGAACCTTACCCGGGCTCGAACGGTAGACGAACAATGTAGAGATACAGCGGTCCTTCGGGACGTCTATCGAGGTGCTGCATGGTTGTCGTCAGCTCGTGCCGTGAGGTGTCGGCTTAAGTGCCATAACGAGCGCAACCCTTGCCATTAGTTACCAGCACGTAAAGGTGGGGACTCTAGTGGGACTGCCACCGTAAGGTGAGAGGAGGGGGGGGATGACGTCAAATCAGCACGGCCCTTACGTCCGGGGCGACACACGTGTTACAATGGTGGGTACAGAGGGCAGCTACCTGGCGACAGGATGCAAATCTCGAAAACCCATCTCAGTTCGGATCGGAGTCTGCAACTCGACTCCGTGAAGTTGGATTCGCTAGTAATCGCGCATCAGCCATGGCGCGGTGAATACGTTCCCGGGCCTTGTACACACCGCCCGTCAAGCCATGAAAGCTGGGGGTGCTTGAAGTCCGTGACCGAAAGGAGCGGCCTAGGGCAAAACTGGTAATTGGGGCTAAGTCGTAACAAGGTAGCCGTACCGGAAGGTGTGGCTGGAACACCTCCTTTTTGGAGTTGGAAACTGCGACGAGCTTTGCTCCTTGCTTGTACGATCTTCTTCCTTCTTTATATAGTCTCTTAGCTCAGTTGGTTAGAGCGCTACACTGATAATGTAGAGGTCACTGGTTCAACTCCAGTAGGGACTACTTTTTTTATTTCCTTTCGGGGGCATAGCTCAGTTGGCTAGAGCACCTGCCCTGCAAGCAGGGGGTCGTCGGTTCGACTCCGACTGTCTCCACCAAACAAAACCAGGCGCGGCCTGGTTTTTTTGTTTGGTGGAGACGTCGGAGGCTAAGGCCTCCTCCTTTCTTTACTGGGGCACATCCCCAGACCCCTCGCGCTCCGCGCGGTTTTTTTGTTAGGAGACAGCCGGAGTCAGCTGCGGCTATGCCGCAGCTTTCTTTGACGGGGCGCTGCCCCGAGCCCCGCGGGCCTTTGGCCCGGCCCGCATAGCGGGCTTTCGGAGGCCAAGGCCTATCCTTAGCCCATCCTTCCAAAGAAGGTGCGGGTGAACCAGTTGCGGAAGCGGCGCGGGAGGCTCCAGCTGCGAATGTGCCCGGGGGTGACCGGCAGGCAGCATTCCGCTATTTCTTCTTCAAACAGCTGGCGCGCAGAAACCGCCACTTCCTCGTCGTAGACAAGGGCGTGCACTTCCATATTCAGGAAGAAGCTCATGTTGTCCATGTTGGCCGAGCCGATGGCGGTGAGATAGTCGTCCGATATAAACTGCTTGGCATGCATGACATTGCCCTGCCACTCGTAGATCTTTATGCCGGCTTCGAGAAACTCTTTGTAGAGGGCTTCCCCCATCCACCTGGCCTCCTTGACATCGTTGTTCGCCGGGACGATCCAACGGACGTCGACGCCGCGCATGGCTGCCTCCCGGAGGGCCTTCAGCGTGGATGCCGGCGGGGGCGTGTAGGGATTGTAAAAGTAGAAATAGTTCTGTGCGTGCAGGATGGCCCACTCATAGCAGTTCCGGATCGGCAGCACCTTTTCCCAGGGAGAATCGGAAATGATCTGGACCGTCTTTCCCCGGAAGGCCGGCAAACCGGGGACGGTATCGCCGACCGCCTGGCAGACCGTTTCCTCTGTAATCCGGAGCGCCGGCAGCTGCGGCGCGACCTGACGCTGGGCGTCCATGAAGACTTCCCCCAAATCTCCGACCGCCGGGCCGGCAATACGGATGTCACTGTCCCGCCATTCTAAGTACCTGTCCTGGATGTTCCGTCCGCCGAGATAGGCCGTATGGCCGTCGACAAGGACGATCTTCCGGTGGTCGCGGTGGGCGCCGTTGGCCGGCCACACAAAGTCCCTGAGGAACCGGGGACGGTAATACAGATAGGAGGCAATACCGCAATCCTGCAGCTTCTGCAGCTGCTCGCAGTCTTCCTTTGTGTTGGCTCCGCGGTCCACGATGACCCTGACATCGACGCCTGCACCGGCCTTTTCCTGAAGGATCTCCTTCACCAATGTGCCGATGGAATCCATCCGGAAACGGTAATGCTCGATATAGATCGATGACCGGGCATCCCGGAGATCGGCCACCATCAAGTCAAATTTCTGCCTGCCGTCAGGGAGGGGACTGACCGTATTGCCGTCTCTGGGCGGCATGCCGGTCTCCGAGGTGATCAGGGCTGCGAGGTCGCGATAGGCTGGCCTGACGCTGGTGAACCCGGCCGGATCCTCCGTGACGACAGTCTGCTCCAGGGGTGCCTTATAGATGCAACCCGCCGCAAGAGGGAAAAGCAGTAGCAACAGAAGTAGCTTGTTGAGAGCTTTCATGGGTTTTGACGCTGTAATTCCGGTTACAAAGATAATGAATTAACAGGCTTTTTTTTAGTAGCTTTGCGGTAAATGACAACACTTCTTCCATATGCCGTATTGCTGACAGGCTTGCTGCTGATGGCCGGTCTTTTCAGGAAAAACGACTGGCTGGAGCGGAGCGTCTGCATCGGGCTGCTGGGCTGGACGCTGCTGGAGTCGGTCTGGACCCTTGTCCAGACATTTCGCGACGGGTTGGAGACCTATCGCTATCCCTTCATTGTTTCGGGATCTTTTTATAGCCCGGCCCCCTTCGGGGCGCTCCTGGCCATCGGCCTGGTGGTCGCAGCGGCCTCGGTCATCAGGCTCCGGAAGGAAAAAGCGCTGCTCTCCAGGATACAGTACGGTCTCTCCCTGGCGACGCTGCTCCCGGCGGCGATCGTCCTCGTCTCTTCCCGGAGCCGGTCGGCATGGGTGGGCCTGCTGGTGGCCCTGCTGCTCCTGTTGCTGCGCGAGACCCGTTTCAAGGAATGGATCCGCCGCCGGCGCGCCGTTGCGGTGGCCGCCGTCGTGCTCGCGCTTGTGGCGGGCGCCCTGATGTTCAGGATGAAGCAGGACTCGGCCATCGGCCGCTTCCACCTGTGGCACATGGAGTGCCGGGCCATTGCCGCGCATCCCTGGACCGGTGTCGGATTCAGTCATGTCCTCAAGGCGTATGGCGATGCGCAGGTAGCCTATTTCCAGGAGGCGGAGCGTCCGGAGGTCTTTGTCCGGGTGGCCGACAGCCCCGTCTATGTTTTCAATGAATACCTGAAGTTCGGCATGGCCTGGGGCATCGGCGGTCTGCTGTTGAGCGTCGCCGTGGCGGTCTGGGTGGTGTGGCGCCTGTTCCGGAAACGCTCGGTCCTGGCGTATGGTGCGCTCGTCTATGCACTTTTCGCCTTCGCCTCGTTCCCGCTGTCTGTCGTACAGTTGAAATTATTGGGAACGCTCCTGCTGGCCGTCGCGCTGGTGCCGGAGCGGCGCACCGGCTGGCTTACGGTCCTGTGGGGCCTTGCTTTCTGCGCCTGCCTGGCCGCGGCTGTCCGGGCTTACCCGGAAGCGCGTGCGCGGCGGGACGCAGAGCGGATCTGGCGCTCGTCGCTGTTGATGGAGTTGGATACGGACAGCGCGTCCGCCCGGCTCGCGCCGCTCTACGCATATTTGAAAGACAACCCCCGCTATCTGTACCAATATGGTTGCCTGCTTCATGAGACCGGCGCTTATCAGGAGAGCAACCGTGTCCTGCAGCTGGGTGCCGAGCGCTCCTGCGATCCCGCTTTCCATACGCGGATGGCCGAGAATTACGTGGCGCTCGGAGATCTGGCGTCTGCAGAGAAGGAGAACCGGCAGGCCTACTGGCTGGCTCCCGGCCGCCGGTAGGCGAAGCGCAAGTTGTTTTTCTCGCGCGCGTAGGCAGCAGGAATCTGTTTTTTTCGTAATATTGTAATTCGGTTTGAAAGCAAATAAAACAATATTATTGAATATGAAAAACATCAATTGTTTCATTCCTTTCCAGGACGAAGCGCAGGTGGCGCAGACCGTTGCCAATCTGAAAGCGCAGGAACTGGTCAATGAGATTTTCCTTCTTCATGTCGGTGAAAAAGCGCCGGCCCGGGTGCTCGGATGCCAGGTGCTCGAAGTCCCCGGACTCAACAGCACGGCTGCTGTCAAGGCCATCGCCGCCAACGCGACGACCCCGTACACGCTGATTACCACCAAGTACACGACCCTGAGCCTGGTGTGGTTCGCGCTCGAGCGCATGGAAAACCTCATCGAAGACGCCGGTGCCGCCATGGTCTATGCCGACCACTTCAACCAGAAAGGCGACGAGCGGATCAATGCGCCTGTGATCGACTGCCAGTTCGGCGCCTTGCGCGACGACTTCGATTTCGGCTCCCTGCTGTTCTACCGCAGCTGCGCCCTGACGGAAGCCGTCAGCCGCATGGACGTGGACTATCAGTTCGCCGGTATGTACGACCTGCGCCTGAAAGTATCGCAGAAAGGCGCGCTGGAGCACATCAATGAGTTCCTCTACTACGATGTGGAAACCGACACCCGCAAGAGCGGCGAGAAACTCTTCGACTATGTGGATCCGAAGAACCGTGCCGTCCAGATCGAAATGGAACAGGCCTGCACCGCTCACCTGAAAGCCATCGGCGGTTACCTCGAGCCGGAGTTCAAGCACATCGAATTCAGCAACGAGCCCTTCGAATATGAAGCTTCCGTGGTGATCCCCTGCAAGAACCGCGTCCGCACCATCGGTGACGCCATCCGTTCGGCCCTCGCCCAGAAGACGAACTTCAAATACAACGTGATCGTGGTGGACGACAACTCCGACGACGGCACGGTCGACGTGATCAAGCAGTTCGTCGACAACCCGAAACTCGTGTACATCGCCCAGGACAAGAGCTGGCACGCCATCGGCGGCAACTGGAACTCCGCCCTGCACCATCCGAAATGCGGCAAGTTCGCCATCCAGCTCGACTCGGACGACGTGTATGCCGACGAGAACACCGTCCAGAAGTTCGTCGACGCCTTCTACGCCCAGAACTGCGCCATGGTCGTGGGCACCTACCGCATGACCAACTTCCACATGGAGACCATCCCTCCGGGAATCATCGACCACAAGGAATGGACGCCGGAGAACGGCCGCAACAACGCCCTGCGCATCAACGGCCTCGGCGCACCGCGCGGCTTCTACACGCCGATGCTCCGCACCATCAACTTCCCGACCACGAAGTACGGCGAGGACTACGCCGTGGGTCTCCGCGTGAGCCGTGAGTACCAGATCGGCCGTATCTATGAGCCGGTGTACAACTGCCGCCGCTGGGACGACAACTCCGACGCCTCCCTCGACATCGACAAGGTGAACGCCAACAACACCTACAAGGACCGCATCCGTACCTGGGAGTTGAAGGCCCGCATTGCCTTGAATAAAAAGAAATAATTCAGATGCCGGGTCCGCCCCGGCATGACGATGGGATTAGCGAAGCAGATGGACGAAATGTTCTCCCGCGAGCTGGCGCTCGGCGGGAGAGCGTCCGTCAACTACGCTGCCCTCGGGAAAGTGGAGCGCCGCGCGATGCCCGTAGACGGGCTGGACGCGGTGCTTTTTTTCAATCCGGGCCGGGTGGCCTCGGTGATGGCGCAGGTCGACGAAGAGAGCCTGAAGCACCGCCCGTGCTTTCTCTGCCCCGACGGCATCGGACCCGAGCAGCTGACCCTCGACTGGCAGGCGCCCGCTGGGAATGCCTACTGGATCCGCGTCAACCCTTTCCCGATCTTCGACCGGCATTTCACCCTGTCGATTGCGCGCCATGCGCGCCAGCAGGTGGCCGGCCATTATGAAGACATGCTGGCCCTGGCGGAACAGGCGCCCGAATACCTCTTTTTCTACAACGGCCCGATGTGCGGTGCCTCCGCGCCGGACCATATGCATTTCCAGGCTATTCCGGCTGGCAAGCTGCCGGTGGAGCGCGCCGTCCGGCGGGGTGATGCCCTGCGTCTGGCGGGCAAGCGCGACGGGGTGGTCATCAGCCGCCTGACGCAGTTTGCCGGCGGCACTTTCGTCCTCTCGTCGACCGACCGGCAGGCGCTCGCGGAGACATTCTACCGCCTGGTTTCGCTGGGCGAGATCCAGACGGAGCGCGAATGGGAACCGCGGATGAACCTGCTGACCTGGTACGGACCGGGCGGCTGGACGACCGTGGCCTTTTTCCGGGCGGAGTCACGTCCGGCGTGCTTCTTTGCCGCCGACCCGTCCCGCCGGATTCTCATCAGCCCCGGCGCGGTGGAGATGGCCGGTGTGGCTGTCGTCTCGTCGCGCGACAGCTTTGACAAACTCGACGCCCCGCGGCTGGGCGAAATCATCCGCGAAGTTTCTTACGACACAGAAAAATCCCAGATTATGGAAGAAAAATTGATGCGCAAGCAAGAAATCCTCACGGTCGGCGTGGTTTCGCGCCCTGAACTGACCTTTACCTTCAAGACCCCTTATGTTTTCCTGGGCAACTACTACACGGGAACCTATACCGTCAAGGCCCAGTATGGCAAGATCCTCTTCGAGGGAAACCTCTACGACGAGATCTTCTTCCGCCACCACGGCGAGGCCGGCCAATTCGAGCTCAACGACGTGACCATCGGCGTCGATTTCCACTGGAACCGCCAGGAGACCCAGCTTTTCCCCGACGACCTGAAACTCATCGTGGAGGACGGCAAGGTCACCGCGGTCAACTGTGTCGGCATCGAAAACTATCTGGTGAGCGTCATTTCCAGTGAGATGTCCGCCACCAACTCCATGGAGCTGCTCAAGGCCCACTGCATCATCTCCCGCTCCTGGATCCTCGCACAGATCCAGAAGAACAAGGAGCTCAAGGCGGCGGGCGTGGACTACTCGGCCTGCGTCGATACCGAGGAGGAGCGCATCAAATGGTATGACCGCGAGGACCATGTGAACTTCGACGTGTGCGCCGACGACCACTGCCAGCGCTACTACGGCCTGAGCCGTGCCTTCACGCAGGCGGCACAGGATGCGGTCGACCAGACATGGGGCCGCGTGCTGACCAGCGAGGGCAAGATCTGCGACGCGCGCTTCTCCAAGTGCTGCGGCGGTGTGTACGAGGAATTCAAGTTCTGCTGGGAGCCCAAGGAGTTCCCGTATCTGGTACGGCGCCGTGACTCCGCCACGCCGGCGGATTTCCCCGACCTGACCGTCGAAGAGAACGCCCGCAAATGGATCCTCTCCGAGCCGGAGGCTTTCTGCAACACCCAAGATGCGGCGATCCTCTCGCAGGTACTCACGGATTTCGACCAGGAAACCAAGCACTTCTTCCGCTGGAAAGTGGAATACACGGTGGAGGAACTCTCCGAGCTGGTCCGCAGACGTTCCGGCGAGGACTACGGTGAGATCGTCGACCTGATTCCCGTGGCCCGCGGTACGTCGGGCCGTCTCTGGAAGCTCAAGATCGTGGGCACGAAGAAGACCAAGACCATCGGCAAGGAACTTGAGATCCGCAAGACCCTCTCGTCGAGCCACCTCTACAGCTCTGCCTTCGTGGTGGAGAAAAAGGACGGCAAGTTCATCCTCCGCGGAGCGGGCTGGGGCCATGGCGTGGGCCTGTGCCAGATCGGCGCCGCCGTGATGGGTGCTCAGGGCTACAAGTACAACGAGATCCTCGCGCACTACTTCCCCGGCAGTATCATTGAAAAGAAATATTGATTTTTACCATGGATAACAAAAAGACCCTTTCACCCTGGCTCTGGGTGCCCACGCTCTACTTTGCGGAGGGCATTCCGTATTTTCTGGTCAACAACATCTCCGTGATGATGTTCGCCAAAATGGGTGTGCCCAACGGGCAGATGGCGCTCTTCACGAGCCTGCTCTACCTGCCCTGGACCTTCAAGCCGCTTTGGAGCCCCTTCGTCGATATCATCAAGACCAAGCGCTGGTGGATCCTTGCCATGCAGGCCCTGATGACCGCGGCCATGGTGCTGCTGACCATCACCCTGCCGAAGCCCGACGACGCCCTGATCGCCTCCGGCGAGACGCCGATGAGCCTGTTTACCTTCACGCTCATCCTCTTCATCATCACGGCCTTCGCTTCGGCGACCCACGACATCGCCGCCGACGGCTTTTACATGCTGGCCCTGACGCAGAAGAACCAGGCCGCCTTCGTCGGCATCCGCAGCACCTTCTACCGCCTCTCCTCGATCTTCGGACAAGGCGTGCTGGTGGCCATCGCGGGCCTCATCGAGACCAAAACGGGCAACATCCCCGGTTCCTGGCGCCTGACCCTCATGATCTCGGCCATTCTTTTCGCCGCCGTCACCCTTTACCATACCTTCTTCATCCCCAAGCCCGCCTCCGACACCTCGCACCTGAAGGCTGATACGGGCAACAAGGCCAAGGCGATCATCAAGGAATTCGGCCGCACCTTCGCCACCTACTTCACCAAGCCGGGCGTGCTGCTGGTCATCGTGTTCATGCTGCTGTACCGTCTTCCCGAGGCTTTTCTCATCAAAATGTGCATGCCCTTCCTGGTGGCGGCGCGTGATGCGGGCGGACTCGGGCTCCCCACGGCGGAAGTGGGTATCGTCTACGGCACCATCGGCGTGATTTTCCTCACGCTGGGCGGTATCATCGGCGGCGTGATGGCGTCGCGCTGGGGACTCAAGCGTTCGCTCTGGCCCATGGCGGCATGCATGACCCTGCCCTGCCTGACCTTCGTCTACCTGAGCATCGTGCAGCCCACCAACCTGGTGGCCATCAGCACCGCCGTGGCCATCGAACAGTTCGGCTACGGTTTCGGCTTCACGGCCTACATGCTCTACATGATGTACTTCTCGGAAGGCGAATTCAAGACGGCGCACTACGCCATCTGCACCGCCTTCATGGCGCTCAGCATGATGATCCCCGGCATGTTCGCCGGCTACATCCAGGAATCGCTGGGCTATGTCAATTTCTTCTGGATGGTGATGGTCTGCTGCCTCGCCACGGTCTTTGTCACCGTGCTGGCGCGCCGCAATGTCGATCCCGATTATGGACGCAAATAAACGAACCGATCTGATGAAAAGAATCCTCATACTGGCAACAAGCATGCTGGCGCTCTGCGCCTGCTGCCGCACGCAGGCCCAGCCCTGCAACCCCGCTCCGGTGGTCAAACCGGGCATCGAAGTGCTTCGCGACCGCGGCTTCGCGGGCCTGGAAGGCAAGAAGGTGGGTCTGCTCACCAACCCCAGCGGCGTCGACCGCCAGCTTCATTCGACCATCGACATTCTCTTCAAGGCCGAAAACGTGGACCTGGTGCGGCTCTTCGCGCCGGAGCATGGCGTCCGCGGTGACATCTATGCTGGCGGCCATGCCGAAGACACCTTCGACGAGGCGACCGGCCTGAAAGTCTGGTCCATCTACGGCAAGTACCGCAAGCCGACGCCCGAGATGCTCGAGGGCCTCGACGTGGTGGTCTACGACATCCAGGACGTGGGCACGCGCTCCTACACCTTCATCAGCGCCCTCGGTCTGATGATGCGCGCCTGCGCCGAGAACGGCGTGGCCGTGATGGTGCTCGACCGCCCCAACCCGCTGAACGGCCGCAAGGTTGAAGGCAACTACGTGGAGCCGGGCTTCTTCTCCTATATCGGGGAGTTCAAGATTCCGTACATTTATGGCCTGACGGTGGGCGAGCTGGCGCAGCTGATCAACGAGGAAGGCCTGAACTGCGGCGAGAAGGGCGACGAGCCCGCGCTCAAGTGCGAGCTCTCCGTAGTGCCGATGGAAGGCTGGACGCGCGACATGACCTATGCGCAGACCGGCCTGCCGTGGATCCTGCCTTCTCCGCAGGTACCCCAGGCCATCAACGCCATCGGTTATCCCTGTGCCGGTATCGTGGGTGACTTTTCGGGCCACTTCCTGAACATCGGCGTGGGCTACACGCTGCCGTTCCAGGTGTTCGCCGCCGAGTGGGTCGACGCCGAAGCCTTCAAGGCCGAGCTCGACAGCTACCGGATTCCGGGCGTGGCCTGGCGCACCATCCACTACAAGCCGTTCTTCGGCGGCGACCAGGGCAAGCTGCTCCACGGTGTGCAGTATTTCTTCACCGACTACGAAGCCGCGCCGCTCACGCTCATCAACTTCTACGTGATGCAGGCCGCCCACAAACTCTACCCCGAGCACAATCCCTTCGACGGCAAGGTCAACCGCACCAACGACATCGTTTGCGGCACCGACTGGATCCGCCTCACCTTCGGCAAGAACTTCCTGGTCTCCGACATCCAGGACTACTGGATGAAAGACGTGGAGGCGTTCAGGGAGTTGTCGAAGAAGTACTATTTGTACAAATAGACGCAAGATTTCGGCCGACTCTGCATTTACAGGGTAAACACTTTGTCAAGATGAAACAGTTGATCCTCTTTTCGTTCCTGCTGCTGACCCTTTCCACGGCCTGCACCGGATCGTATCTGTCGAGCGATGACCCGGAGACCAGGGCCGAGAACGAACAGTTCGTCGTCAACCTGATGCGAGATTTCCGCGAGGGAAAACTCGCCAGCCTCGTTTGCCCGGACGTGCAGTGGCGGCATATCCCTGCTTTGCTGGAGTTTGGCAAGTCCAAGGCGATTGCCGGCGACGGCACCTGGACTATGCCAGCCAACCCCCTTTCCTCGTATGCGATGACGCAGTGCTCGGAAGGCATGTTCGCCCTTTGGATGGTGGAAGCGGCCCGCCTCCATACCTTGAACCCCAACAACCAGGGCATAGGCGGATGGCCATCCCTGAACCCCTTCGTTCAGCGCCTGCGCGCTGATGATGCGCCGTTGTGGTACATCAACAATCCGGTAGTGCAGCAAGAGGTCCTGGATGCTTACGTCAATTGGTGGAAAGCCGCTGACGGAAAAAAATCCGCCGCCAAGACCGACCCGCTGAACGGTACGGGATATAGGTGGCATTGACAGGCGGCTTGCCCCGGCATCTCATTTCTTTTGCGCGACACAGACGAAGCAGCATCCTCGTCTGTGTCGCGGGGGGGGTGACGGCGCGTATGTGAATGAGGAAGGGCAGTAATAGAAAAGAGGCCGGTTTTCGCCGGCCTCTCTTCTATTTATTATAGGTGTTCTACAGGTTGCTGACGACTTCGAAATAGAGGGCGCCGTCGATGACCGTGGTCTTGTAGAGCGTGTTCTCCACGATGTAGTAGGTCCTGCCGTCGAGCTCGATCTCGTCGTAGTCGGCCGGAATCTGGGTGACCAGGGCGCCGATCGGAGCTTCAATCACGTAGTACTGACCGTTCTGGAGGATGTAGAAGACACCATCCTGGTAGTAGTACTCCTGGTTGAGCTGGTTCGCCACGTTGGTTACGTAATCGTCGCTGTTGCGCAGGATGTAGCCCGTGTTGGCAGTGGCGTAGATCCGGGAGAGTTCGGCGGCGCGGCGGGCGCGTTCCACTTCGTTGCGGATGGTGTTGATCGCGATGGCGGTCAACGCCACGTTGAACATCGTGGAGGCGATGGCAGTGCCGCGCGGAGGCCGGACGACATAGTACCCGCCGAGGGTATACGGACGGTAGTAGATGCCGTCATAGTAGTAGTAGTCGAGACCGCCGACGCGGAGGACGGTGTAGCCACGGGGCAGGGTGTTGAGCCGGTAGCCGAAGTAGTGGTCGCCGTACCGGTGCGAAGGCATCGGCATGTGCCGCGGCTCCAGGTAAGGCCGGGTGTAGTGCGGTTCACGCGGACGCGGAGGCCTGTTGTGATACTGCACGGCGGCCGGCTTGTGGTTCGAAGGGCTGTAGCGGCCCATGTCCTTCGGGGCCCTGTTGCCGTTGTTCGGTTTGACGCTGGGTTTGTTCGCGGGTCTCACTTCGCGGTTCGACGGGATGTTCTGCCGTCCGATATCACTGTTCCTGCGGCTGATCTGTGCGCTGTGGCTGTTGCTGCCGGCGTGCGTGGTCGTCGTGCTCCGGCGGTCCTGCACTTGAGCAGGCCTGTGCTGCTGCGGTGCAGCTTTCTGCTGAGGCGCAACGCGGGGCTGCGACTCTCTGTGCTGGGGAGCAGCCGATGTCCGGGAAGGACGGCTCTGGCTGGGCCGAGCCTGGATCGTGCTCTCCGTGGATTTCGTCTTGGAGGTCGTGTTCTTGTCTCCGGTGCGACGGTTCTGGCCTTGTACCTCGAAAGGAGTAGTACACATCATGGCGATGCAAAGCATCAGTACTACAGTTGTGAATCTCTTCATAATCTTGAAGTGTTAAGGTTGAACTTGTAACAAAGATAGCAAATATGTTGCCGAAGCTGGAGTTTTTCCTTAATTTTACCTCAAATAATAAGACTGAATCTATGGCAAAACGTGTTTTGGTAACGGGAGGAACGGGTTACATCGGCTCCCACACGACGGTGGAACTGCTCGAAGCGGGCTATGAGGTGGTCATCGTGGACAACCTCTCCAATTCGGAGCGCTTCGTATTGAAAGGCATTCAGAAAATCACGGGCAAGCGGGTGCCCTTCCACAAGGTGGACTGCCGCAGCCTGGCATCCCTGCGACGGATCTTCACGCGCTACCGCTTCGACGCCGTGATCCACTTTGCGGCCAGCAAGGCGGTGGGCGAGAGCGTGGAGCAGCCGCTGCTCTACTACCAGAACAACCTGGTGTCCCTGATGAACATCCTGCAGCTGATGCGCGAGTGCCAGGTGCCCAACCTGGTGTTTTCCTCGTCCTGCACGGTCTACGGGCAGGCGGAGAAACTGCCGGTCAGCGAACAGACGCCGCGCCGCGAGGCCACCTCGCCCTACGGCAACACCAAGCACATGTGCGAAGACATCATCCGCGACGCCGTAGCCGCCTATCCGGAGATCCATTCCATCGCGCTGCGCTACTTCAATCCCATCGGAGCGCATCCCAGCGCCGAGATCGGCGAGCTGCCGCGCGGCGTGCCCAACAACCTCATTCCCTTCGTCACGCAGACCGCCGCGGGCATCCGCCCCGTGCTGAGCGTGTTCGGCGATGACTACAACACACCCGACGGTTCCTGCATCCGCGACTACATCAACGTCACCGACCTGGCCAAAGCCCACGTGGTAGCGGTGGGCCGCATGACAGGCGGCAAGATGAAGCAACGCTTCGAAGTGTTCAACATCGGCACCGGCCGGGGCGTCTCGACCCTCGAGGTGGTGCGCACTTTTGAAAAAGTCAACAACCTGAAACTCAACTATAAGATCGTGGGGCGCCGGGCCGGCGACATCGAGGCCGTGTGGGCCGATCCCACGTTCGCCAACCAGGAACTGGGCTGGAAAGCAGAAAAGTCGCTCGACGAGACTCTGCAGTCGGCCTGGAACTGGCAGAAACACCTCGGCCAGAAGAAATAAAACTGTTCAGCTATGGAAGAAGAGAACAAACCCGCCTCGCTGCCGGAAAACGCGTACCGGAAGCTGGAACCGGGCGAGCAGTACGAACCCCTGCTCAAGCCCGGCAAGGAGTATCCCGAAGTGACGGCCTGGTCGGTGAGCCTGGGCCTGGTCATGACCATCATTTTCTCGGCCGCCGCAGCCTACCTGGGCCTGAAAGTGGGCCAGGTGTTCGAAGCGGCCATTCCGATCGCCATCCTCGCGGTCGGCTTCTCGAGCGCTTTCAAGAAGAAAGGCGCCCTGGGCCAGAATGTCATCATCCAGTCGATCGGCGCCTGCTCGGGCGTGATCGTGGCGGGCGCCGTGTTCACGCTGCCGGCCATCTACATCCTCGGGCTGGATGTCAATTTCGTGCAGATGTTCCTCAGTTCGCTGCTCGGCGGCGTGCTGGGCATCCTGTTCCTGATTCCGTTCCGGAAGTATTTCGTGAAGGAGCAGCATGGCGAGTATCCGTTCCCCGAAGCGACCGCCACCACGCAGGTGCTGGTCAGCGGCGAGAGCGGCGGCAAGAGCTTCAAGACGCTGCTGACCGCCGGCTTGATCGGCGGTATCTACGACTTCCTGGTGTCGACCTTCGGCACCTGGGCGGAGACGCTGTCCACGACCGTGATGCACTGGGGCCAGGTAGTGGCCGACAAGGCCAAGATCGTGCTCAAGATCAACACGGGCGCAGCGGTGCTCGGCCTGGGCTACATCATCGGCCTGAAATACGCCTTCATCATCTGCTGCGGCTCGCTGCTGGTGTGGCTGGTGGCCATCCCGCTGATGGCGGCGTTCTGCGGCGGCGTGGATATCCTCGGCATGAACTTCTCCGACGCCATCGGCCAGATGTCGGCCGATGAGATCTTCCGCACCTACGCGCGCCAGATCGGCATCGGCGGTATCGCCACCGCCGGCATCATCGGCATCATCCGGCAGTCGAAGGTCATCAAGGACGCCGTGGGCATGGCCGTGCGCGAGTTCGGCAAGAAGGGCGCCGGCGCGGCCATCGAGAAGGTGGAGCGCACACAGCGCGACATCCCGATGAAGACCGTGGTGTTCGGCATTGTCATTGCCCTGCTGGCCGTGTTCGCTTTCTTCGCCCTGGGCGGCATCGTCAACAATGTGTGGCAGGCACTCGTGGGCCTGCTGGTGGTCGCCGTCATCTCCTTCCTGTTTACGACCGTGGCGGCCAACGCCATCGCCATCGTGGGAACGAACCCGGTGA
>Ga0129306_1002578_pt1 | contig 15579 bp, 12 predicted proteins | sample P827metagenome_FD_94438 | JGI IMG/M metagenome (GOLD analysis project Ga0129306, IMG submission 94438) | Capybara group fecal microbial communities from Wisconsin, USA - P827 metagenome | ecosystem: Host-associated > Mammals > Digestive system > Large intestine > Fecal | place: USA: Wisconsin...
AACAGGCTTGCATGCGTGCTGTCCGAATTCGCGCAGACGAATGACGACCAGATAGCTGAATGGGCGATGTGGCAGCTGAAAAAATACGCGACGCCCGCGCAGCTGCCGTTTCTCTACTCCTGCGCAACAAATCCCATAATAGGAGGCGATGCAGTGAAGGCGATAATGAAAATTGACGGTGTGACAAGCAACTCTGTTGCGGCAGCAAGTAATTATTTTGCTGTTGCAAACCTTCCTCTGCGGATGACTCAGCAGCGTGACGATGTATGCATGCGTCTTGTTGACGCTGCATGGGGCGACGGAGTTCCGCCTGCTGTCCGTGCATTTGCGTTGGAAACAGCTTATAACTTTGCATCGAACATAAACCAGTGCCACGAGTGGCTTGATGAGACGATAATACGGCATGATGCTTCGTATCGCTATAGCCGTCGGCGGCTTGGCGTGATGCGTTCAGTATATTCTCGAGGAATCAATCAATATAGTTATTCATATGTTACCAATGCCATCAACGAACTTGTCGCCTACCCCGAGGAAAACCTGCCAGATTGATTTCGGTGAAGGCGCGCATATGAGGTCATCCCAGAATGTTTACGTTCTCGTCTCCAGCCGCTACGACCACCTCGGCCGCCGCGTGCAGAAGATCACGCCCGAGGCGACGCACACGTACTTCTACGACGGCTGGCAGCTTATCAAGGAGGTCGTCGAGCGGTCTGGCAGCTCAAGGAGATGCGGCGTCTCGCCGCGTCATTGTGGCGGAGCTGGAAGCTCCACCTCCTTGGGAGAGGACGCGGCTGGATGCCGCGTCTCCTTGGGGTGTGATGCCAGGTGGATGAACCAAGGAGAGGCGGCGTTCGTTGGCCCGCGCGGCGCGGCGGAGCCGGGCTGCGGGGGCCATTTGTAATCCGTGATTTCTTCGGCAGACCATTGATTCCGCAGCCCCAAATATAGTATAATCCTCTGAAACGGATTGAAAGGAATGTTTGGCCGCGTCAAAAGCGGGCACAGTTTGAGTATGGAGAGTGTGAAATGATTACATTGCAGCCCGGCAAGCGCACGGGTTCGGTTACGATTCCGCGTTCGAAATCCCACGAGCACCGTCTGCTGCTTGCGGACTTCCTTGCTGGCGACTACAGCCGTCTTCCGCCCGTTGAGGGCGACAGCGAGGACATTCTCGCGACGAAGCGCTGTCTGGAGACGCTCAAGGACGCTGGGCAGCTTGCGATTCTCGACTGCGGGGAAAGCGGCTCGACGCGTCGCTTCCTAGGTCCTGTAGCTGCCGCGCTGGGGAAGTCCGTCACGTTCCTCACCCGCGGACGCCTCTCGGAGCGTCCGCAGCTCGACTACGCCGACCTCAAGAGCGGACTCCACGAGCTGCGCGGCGACGTCTCGTCGCAGTTCGTCACCGGACTCCTCTTTGCGCTTCCGCTCCTCGAGGGCGACTCGCAGATACGCTTTACGACTCCTCTCGAATCCCGCGGATACGTCGAGATGACGCTGCGCGTCCTCTCCGGCGCGGGCATCTACGTCGGCATCGCGGAGAACGGATACGACATCCCGGGCGGGCAGACATATGTGCCCCAGCCTGACACGCAGGTCGAGCTCGACTGGTCCGGCGCCGCGTTCTGGTATGCGATGAACGCGCTCGGCAGCCTCGTCATGTTCGACAGGCTCGACACCCACTCGTCCCAGCCCGACCGCGCCGTCGCCGAGATCGCGCCGCGCATTGCGGCCGCCTGGAAGGGCGAGCACGTCGAAATCGACATCTCGTCGTCGCCTGACATCTTCCCGGCGCTTGCCGTCGTGGCGGGCGCGTCGTCGGGAATCGTTCGCTTCTCCAACGTGACGAGGCTCAGGTTCAAGGAATCGGACCGCGTCGCGGCCATGGAGAACGTCCTTGAGCGCTTCGGAGTCGATACGAAGACGGACGAGGACTCCTTTACGGTCGAGGGGCGCGGCGAGGCGCTGAAGGGCGGGAAGTTCTCCGCGTTCGACGACCACCGCATCGCGATGGCCATCGCCGTCGGGGCGACGGTTGCGGACGACGAGGTGGAGATAGACAACCCAGAATGCGTGGCGAAGTCGTATCCCGGATTCTTCGAACAGTTCGAGAACCTCAAGAACGGATGGGCGTCGTGAAGGACGACTACGAGCTCCTTGATTCAGGCGACGGACGCAAGCTCGAGCGCTTCGGCCGCTATGTCCTCGCTCGGCCCTGCTCTCAGGCGCTGTGGCGTCCGTCCCTCCCCTCGGCCGAATGGTCGCGCGCGGACGCGTCCTTCGACCGCGAGGACGGCAATCGCTGGCACGGGCGCGGGAACATTCCGAAGGAGTGGACGATCGAGACCGCCGGCGTGAAGTTCAAGCTTGGCGGGACGGACTTCGGCCATCTCGGCATTTTCCCCGAGCAGCGAGCGCAGTGGAAGTGGATAAGAAACACAATCGCCGAGCGGTTGAATGCCGGCGGTGCCAGGCCGACGTTCCTGAATTTGTTCGCCTATTCCGGCGGCTCCACGATGGCAGCCGCGCTCGGCGGCGCCGAGGCGTGCCATCTCGACGCGTCGAAGGGCATGGTTGAGTGGGCGAGGGAGAACGCGAGGCTCAACGGACTCGCCGACTCGCCGATTCGCTGGATCGTCGACGACGCGCACAAGTTCATGAAGCGCGAAATCAGGCGCGGCAGGCGCTACGACGCGATTGTGCTTGATCCGCCGACGTTCGGACGAGGCGCAGGCGGCGAGATGTACAAGATCGAGCGCGACCTCAAGGAGACGCTGTCGCTTGTGCGCGATCTCCTTTCCGAGAAGCCGATCTTCGTCCTTTTCTCCAGTCACACGCCGGGCCTCTCGCCAATCGTCGCGGAAAACATCCTGTCGCAGCTCTTTCCGGCGGCTTCCCTTGAGTCAGGCGAGATGCTTCTCGAAGGCGGCGGTCTCAAGTGTCCGAGCGGAATCTTCTGCCGCGCCGTATTCCCCTCGGCGAGAAAATAGTGTATAATTTCAATATGGTCACGACAATGCCCGCAGAACTGGAAGGGGCCTTCCCTCCGCGCCCGGCCGATGCGAACAAGTATTCGGTCGGGACGGTTGCCATTGTCGGCGGGAGCCCCCACTATCCCCACGCGCCCGTAATCGCCGCGCTTGGCGCGCGCGCAGGGGGCGCCGGGCTCGTTCAGCTCGTCGTTCCGGACGCCTCGCGCTATGCGGCGGGTGCGCTTGTTCCGGAGGCGACGTTCACGAAGCTCTCCGCGACGTGCGTTCCGCCAAAGGCGGACGTCACGGTGATCGGAATGGGCCTCGGGCAGTCCGTGACGACGGAGGTAATCGTCTCGCGTCTCCTCTCCGGCAGCAAGGGCAGGTTCGTTCTCGACGCGGACGCGCTTACGGTCTTGGCCCAGTGGTACGGCAAGAAGGGCGGCTACAAGCCGGCCGCGGGACAGGAAATCGTCCTCACGCCGCATGAAGGCGAGGCCGCGCGGCTTCTCGGCTGGAAACGCGAGAAGGTCGCGGCGGAGCGCGATGCCGCGGTATCGGAGATTGTTGCGCGCTACAGGGCGACGGTCGTCCTCAAGGGACGCGGCACCGTCGTGGCGTCGTCCGACGGCGCGCGGAAGTACGTAAACGGCACGGGAAATCCGTGCATGGCGCTTGGCGGGATGGGCGACCTCCTGGCCGGAGTCCTCGGCGCGCGCTGGGCGTATCTCGGCGGGGATCCGTTCCTCGCCGCGGCGTCCGCCGTGTGGCTGCACGGCGCGGCGTCCGACAAGGTCGTGGAAAGCGCGGACGATCCGTCGATCGCAAACACCGCTGCTGCGGTCGGTTCGCTGCGCGTGCGCCTCGAGCGCAGAAAGGCATGACAACATGAAAGCTTCAGCACTGGCATTGTTCGCGCTCGGCGCCTCCGCTCTTTTCGCGGAGCAGCAGCCGTTTGAGCGCTACCAGCCGATCATCGACAGGCAGATGTTCGGCCAGCCGCCCCCTAACTTCGATCCGACGAAGCCGTCGAGCGAGGCGCCGAAGGGGAACGCGCGCGGCGAGGAGGAGCTCACGCGCGAGCAGGCTGTCATCAAGAGCTCCATCCATTTCAGCGCGATCAACGTGACGCCGGAGGGCGCGACGGCCGTCGGATTTACGGACAATTCCAATCCGAAGATGCCCGTGCACTACTACCTCAAGGTCGGGGAGGAGCGCAACGGATGGAAGGTCACCGAGGCGGATCCCGTTAAGGCGACGATGACGATCGTCAAGGACGATGTCGAGGTGTCGCTTGAGCTCGGCGCGAATTCCGGCGGAGGCAAGGGCGGAGCGGCCGCGGGCAACGCGGCGACGCGCGACATTGCCGGCCGCGGCATGGCGGCCGGGCAGCGGGCGGGCCTTCTGGGCGGAAGGCGCGGTGGATTTGGAGGCGCCGCTGCGGGGAACGCCGGCGCGGCAGGCGCGACTGTCGACGCCACGAAGTTCGGGTCGATTAGGGAGCGCCGCGCGGCGCGCGAGGCAGAGCGCGCCGCCGAAGAGGCCAAGGAGCGGGCCAAGCGCGAGGCGGAGCGCGAGGAGCAGCGCAAGGAACTTCAGCTTCTCAAGGACGAGCTCAAGGCTCAGCGCGACGCGGCGGAGAAGGAGCGTGAGGAGCGCGAGGCGGAACGCGCCGCGCGCGAGGCGGAGCGCGCCGCCCGTATGAACGAACAGCAGGTTGAAGGCAATGCAGAAGACTAGTTTTGAACAGTATCAGGAGGAGCTCCGCCGCACTGGCGGATATTCCACGCCTCCGGAGCGCCGCGCCGCGAAGCGCGCGAAGGCTTCGGCTTGGAACACGCTGAGGTACACGATGGGCGTGACGAAGGTGTTTCCGTACTGCGCAATCACGGAGCCTTTCGGACTCCTCACCACCGAGAAGTGGGCGAAGGTGTGCTTTTCGTCGGTGACTACGGCGGAGGCTCTCGGACTAAACGTGATCGTCGAGGGCTTTGCCCAGCGCCAGGCGCATGACGGTCCGGTAGTCTACCTCTGCAACCACATGTCGACGACCGAGACGATTCTGCTCATGCCGACGCTGCTTTCGTTCGGTCCGTTCAGCTACGTCGCCAAGGCGTCGCTCGCGCACCTTCCGTTCCTTGCGAAGGCGGCGGAGCACATGCGCATGGTGCCGGTTACCCGCAAGTCCCCGCGCGAGGACCTGATGACCGTGCTCAACATAGGGCAGGAGCGCATCAAGGGCGGCGACAGCTTTCTGATCTTCCCGCAGGGGACGCGTCAGGAGGTCTTCAGCCGCAAGGTCTATTCGTCCATCGGCGCGAAGCTTGCGGAGAAGGCTGGCTGCCCGGTGGTGCCAGTCGTCGTTGACACGCGCTGCCAGCTCACGCGCGAGAAGGGGATTTTCAAGAAGGTCTTCAAGGACTTCGGTCCGTTCGACCCGACGTACGACATCCGCGTTGCGTGCGGACCGGTGATCCCGAACGCAAAGTCAAAGGTGATGCACGAAGCCGCGTTCGACTGGATGGCCGCGAAGCTTGACTCGTGGGGCCTTAAGGTTGAAAACTCGAAAGATTAAAGAGTTCAAACGAAACAGAAAGGAGAACGGGATGAATGTAATGACTAGATTGTTCACAGCTGCGGCGGTCGCCGCGCTTTTCGCCGGATGCGCCACGGTGACTCGTCCCGCGTACGACACTCTTGTTGCGCGAGGCGGCGAAGCGTCCGACGCGCCCAAGAACACGATGGCGGCGTTCAGGCTGGCCATAGAGCGCGGATTCGGCTTCGTGTGCGAGGTCGCTCCTTCCAATGATGGACGCGTCGTCGCGTTCCAGGACGGAACCGAGGGATCGCCCGCTCCGCTGGAGGATGTCCTTGAGCTCGCGCGCAGCGGAAGGCCCGTCTACCTCAGGGTCAAGGGAGGCGCGGAGATCGTTCCCGCGATAAAGTCCGCAATGGCGGCCCAGCCCGCCGCAACGCCGGGCAATGTCCTCTTCCAGTCCTTCTGCCCAGACTGCTGCAAGGCGCTCAAGGAGGCGATGCCGGACTACAGGGTCGTTCTGCTCAGCAAGCTTGAGGGTGTCGCCTCCGCGGGGGATCTCGTCGCCAAGGCGCGCGAAGCCGGCGCAGACGGAGTTGGCGTCCGTTTCGACGCCGACCTAGTGAACGAGGAGTTCGTGGCTGCGGTCAAGGGCGAGGGCTTGTCGTTCAACGTGTGGACGCTTGACGAACTTCCGCTCGTCCTCAGGGCGTTTGCGGTCGGTGCGGACACGGTGACGACGAACTGCGCGAAGCAGATGTTCGACGAGTACTGTGCGCTATACGCTCCGGAAATGCAGTCGCACAGCGAGTTCGAGGAGCGCATGCCAGACGGCGCGGCGTTCCCGTCCGCGCAGGTCCACGGATTTTGATATAATACGCGGATTGAAAAAAATTCGCGAAGCGAAAAACACGAAAGGATTCGATGAAGATTGACACACTCTGCGTCCAGGGAGGCTGGACGCCCTCCTGCGGCGAGTCCCGCCAGGTTCCTATCTACCAGACGACGACGTTCAAGTACGACACCACCCAGCACATGGCCGACCTGTTCGACCTGAAGGCGTCCGGCTACTTCTACACGCGCCTCGCCAACCCGACGAACGACGCGGTCGCCAAGAAGATCGCCGCGCTCGAAGGCGGCGTCGCGGCGATCCTCACGAGCTCCGGACAGGCCGCGTCCACCTTCGCGGTCCTCAACCTCTGCAATGCGGGCGACCATGTCGTTTCCTCCGCGCAGATCTACGGCGGAACTTTCAACCTCTTCGCGGTCTCGCTGAAGAAGCTCGGCATCGAGTTCACGTTCGTCGACCCCGATGCGTCGCCCGCCGAGATACAGAAGGCGTTCCGACCCAACACGAAGTGCGTCTTCGGCGAGACGGTGGCGAATCCCTCCGGCGCGATCCTCGACATCGCGAAGTTCGCTAAGATCGCCCACAAGAACGGTGTGCCGCTTATCGTCGACAACACGTTCCCGACTCCGATCCTGTGCCGTCCGTTCGAGTTCGGATGCGACATCGTCACTCACGCGACGACGAAGTACATGGACGGGCACTCCAGCCAGGTCGGCGGATGCATCGTCGACTCGGGCAACTTCGACTGGACGAAGTATCCTGAGAAGTTCGCGGGACTTGTGGAGCCCGATCCGTCGTACCACGGCCTCAGCTACACGAAGGCCTTCGGCAAGATGGCCTACATCGTCAAGTGCACTGCGCACCTGATGCGCGACTTCGGCTCGATTCCGTCCCCGTTCAACGCGTTCCTCGTGAACATCGGCCTCGAGTCGCTCCACCTCAGGATACGCCGCCACGCCGAGAGCGCGCTCAAGATCGCCAAGTGGCTCAAGACGCAGAAGAAGGTCGCGTGGGTCAATTTCGCCGGACTTCCCGGCAACAAGTACCACAAGCTCCTCAAGAAGCAGTTCGACGGCAACTCGCCGTGCGGCGTGATGACGTTCGGCATCAAGGGCGGACGCGAGGCGTCCATCAAGTTCATGGACTCCCTGAAGGTCATCGGAATCGTCACGCACGTCGCGGACGCGTGGAGCTGCGTGCTGCATCCTGCGTCGCACACGCACCGCCAGCTCACCGACGAGCAGCTCAAGGAGGCGGGCATTCCGCCGGACCTCATCCGACTCTCGATCGGACTTGAGGATCCGGACGACCTCATCGCCGACCTCAAGCAGGCGCTCGCGAAGGTCTGACGGGGCGCTCGCTGATGGCGGGGTTCACGCATCTACATCTCCACACCACCTACTCGCTGCTCGACGGGCAGTGCGGGATATCCCCGCTCGTCGCGAAGGCGAAGGCGCTGGGGATGGATTCGCTCGCGGTTACGGACCATGGCAATCTGTTCGCGGCGAAGGCCTTCTACGACGAGGCGCGCAAGCAGGGCATAAAGCCCATCCTCGGCGTGGAGGCCTATGTCGTGGACCACGACTATCGCGAGAGGCACGAGTACTTCCAGCAGCACAAGGGCCTCAAGGAGAAGCGCTTCCACCTTTGCCTGCACGCGAAGAACCTCGTCGGATACCACAACCTCGTGCGGCTGATGTCCGAGGCCCACATCAACGGATACTACTACAACGCGCGAATTGACCATTCGCTCCTGGAGAAGTACCACGAGGGGCTGCACTGCTCGTCCGCGTGCATCGCGGGCGAGATCGCGTACTACCTCGACACGTCCGTGAAGGGCGGGAACAATCCGAAGAAGGCGGAGGAGATCGCGCGCTGGTACAAGGACCTCTTCGGCGACGACTACTCCCTCGAGGTGATGCTGCATCCGCCCGGGAAGGGCGAAGGCGACGGGAAGAACATACCTGCGTCCGCGATCGACGATTTCCACGAGCTATACAAGCGCCAGACGGACGTGATGAACGCCGTCCTCGACCTCGGCAAGCGGCTCGGGATCCGCGTCATCGCGACGAACGACGTCCACTTCCTTGACAAGGAGGACGACGATTCGCACGACGTCCTGCTCGCCCTGTCGACGCAGAAGAAGATGTCCGACACGGATCGAATGATCTACACCGGGCAGGAGTACTTCAAGACCGAGGAGGAGATGCGCGCGCTCTTCGCCGCGCACCCCGAGGTGATCGACGCGACGCGCGAAGTTTCGGACATGATCGAGCAGTACGAGCTCAACTCCGATCCGATCATGCCGAAGTTCCCGATCCCCGCCGAGTTCGGAACCGAGGAGGAGTACGCCAAGAAGTTCGACGAGGAGGCTCTCCGCACCGAGTTCAACACCGAGGACAAGCCGAAGAACTTCGAGCGACTCGGCGGATACGACAAGGTGCTGCGAATCAAGTTCGAGGCGGACTACCTCCAGTCGCTCGTATACGACGGCATGAAGCGCCGCTGGGGCGATCCGCCGCCCGCGGACGTGAAGGAGCGCGTCGACTTCGAGCTCAACGTAATCAAGACGATGGGCTTCCCGGGATACTTCCTCATCGTCAACGACTACATCGCGAACGCGCGCAGGATGGGCGTGTGGGTCGGTCCCGGACGCGGCTCCGCGGCGGGCGCGGCCGTGGCGTACGCGCTCGGCATCACGAACGTCGACCCGATCAAGTACGATTTGCTTTTCGAGCGATTCCTCAATCCCGACCGAATCTCGATGCCAGATATCGACGTCGACTTCGACGACGCGGGGCGCGGCAAGGTGCTCGAGTTTGTCACGCAGAAGTACGGACAGGACCACGTCGCGCACATCGTGACGTTCGGACAGATGGCGGCGAAGAGCGTCATCAAGGACGTCGGCCGCGCGATGGAGTATCCGCTCGCCGACACGAACAAGCTCGTTGGTCTCGTCCCGGACACGCCGAAGATCACGTTCAAGAAGGCGACGAGTCCGAAGGACAAGAACGGCAACCCCAACGGCGACTACTCGCAGGGGCTTGTCGACGCGTTCAACTCCGAGGACCCGACTGTCCACCTGCTGATGGAGCGCGCGAAGCGCCTCGAGGGCGGAATGCGCCAGCCGGGCATCCACGCGTGCGGCGTCATCATCTCGCGCGATCCGCTCATAGAGACGCTTCCCGTCATGCCGACGGAGGGCGAGTCGCTTTTGACGACGCAGTACGACGGACACTTCGTGGAGCCGGTCGGACTGCTCAAGATGGACTTCCTCGGGCTCAAGACTCTCACCGTCGAGAAGGAATGCGTCGCGATTCTGGGTCCGAACAACCCGCGCGTCCCCGAGTTCCTCCGCGGCAGCGACGGATGCCTTGATCCAGACAAGATACCCGACGACGACAGGGAGACGTACGAGCTCTTCGGACGCGGCGAGACGACGGGGCTTTTCCAGTTCGAATCGGACGGAATGAAGAAGTGGCTCATGGCGCTCCAGCCCGAGAAGCTCACGGACCTCGTCGCGATGAACGCGCTGTACCGTCCGGGTCCGATGGACTACATCCCGACGTTCGTCCGCCGCAAGAAGGGCGAGGAGCCGATCGTCTACGACCATCCGCTCATGGAGAAGTACCTGAAGGACACGTACGGCGTGTGCGTCTACCAGGAACAGGTGATGCTTCTCTCGCGTCTCCTCGGCGGCTTCACGCGCGGAATGTCCGACAAGCTCCGCAAGGCGATGGGCAAGAAGCAGCTCGCCGTCATGGAGGAGCTGAAGGTCAAGTTCGTCGACGGATGCCTCGCGAACCCCGAGTTCCGCATCGACAAGTGGAAGGACGAGGCGGAGGCGCGCAAGCTCATCGACAAGATATGGGACGACTGGCGCGCGTTCGCGTCGTATGCGTTCAACAAGTCGCATGCGGTGTGCTACGCATGGGTCGCGTACCAGACCGGATACCTCAAGGCGCACTATCCGGCGGAGTTCATGTGCGCGCAGATCTCGTCCGAAATCGGCAACTTCGACAAGCTCCCCGGCTTCGTCGCCGAGGCTCAGGAGATGGACCTCGAGCTGCGTCTCCCCGACGTCAACGAGTCGGGCGCGCGGTTTGTCCCGACGCCGGACGCGCGCGGAATCCGCTACGGACTCGGTGGCATCAAGGGAGTCGGCGAGCTTGCCGCGGACGCCATTGTGGCGGAGCGTGAGAAGAACGGACCCTACGCCGGCTTCCTCGACTACTGCGTGCGCCTCGCGGGAACGCCGGCGTGCAACAAGCGCGTCCTCGAAAACCTCACGCGCACAGGAGCGTTCTCGACGATCGAGCCGAACCGCGGCAAGCTCTTCAACAACATCGAGTACGCCATAAAGAAGAGCCAGCAGAAGGCGAAGGAGAAGACGAGCGCGCAGACGAACTTCTTCGATCTCATGTCCGACGGAGGCGAGGAGAAGGTGTCCGACGCGGAGTTGGTCGACACGCCGCCGTTCTCGCCTGCGGAGGACCTCAAGAACGAGCGCGACCTCCTCGGAGTGTACGTCTCGGGGCATCCGCTCCAGGCGTGCCGCCGCGTGATATCGGAGGTCGCGACTTTCAAGGCGTCGCAGCTCGCGAACCCGGCGGAGGTTGACGAGCTCCTCAAGCCTCTTCCTGTCGACAAGTGGAAGAAGAAGTCGAATCCGCACCTCAAGGAGGACCGCGCGCTAAAGCACCTGGACGTGAGGATGGTCGGCATCCTCTCCGCGTGCACCGTCAAGCTCGGCAAGCCGCGTCCGGACGGAACGCCCGGGCAGAAGTGGGCGATTCTGCAGCTCGACGACGGATCTGGCGATGCGATCGACGCGTTTTGCTTCGCGAAGGCGTGGGAGAAGCATTCGTCCGTCGAGACGTGCGTCGACCAGCTCGTGATGCTCTCCGGCGAGGTGTCGTACCGCGTGAACTACGAGAAGGACGACAAGGTAGACAAGAAGAACCCGACCGTCGGAGACCTCAACTTCACCGTGCGCGAGGCGCGTCCGCTCACCGAGGCGCTTCTGGAGCTGTCGAAGGGGCTTACCGTGCGCCTGAGGTACGACGACCCCGATTTCGCGGACAAGGCGAAGCGGATACGCGAGGCCGTGACAAAGAATCCCGGTGCGCTCCCCGTGCTTCTCGACGTCTTCTACACGGACGGCACGCAGGTCGTGATCGACTTGGGGCCAGATGCCCGCGCGGCGATCAGCGTCTCGTTCCTTTCCGAGCTCGCGAAGATCGTTCCGCAGTCCGACACCGCGTACTGCCCCAACGACAAGGTATACCTCGACCCTCCCGAGCGCAAGCCCTGGGAGGGATAGTGCGGCTGCGTTCTTCCCCAAAAGGGTTATGGCGCTGTGCCGCGGCTCTGTGCTATAATGTCGGCACAATGAGCAATACATTCAAAAAAATCGTTGCACTTGTCATTTTGTCGGCCGGTGTCCTAGTTGGAAGCGCGGCGGATGGTGACGCCTACCTTTTCGCTTACTTCAGCAACAACGGCTACGGTGGCAGAAGGGGCGAGGCGGCCGGGCTGCACCTCGCCTATTCACGAGACGGGCTTTCGTGGACCGCGCTGAACGGGGACAAGCCGTTTCTCGTTCCGGAAATAGGAAACGACAAGCTTATGCGGGATCCGTCCATCTGCCAGGGACCGGACGGGACGTTCCACATGGTATGGACGTCAAGCTGGCATGACAAGATCATCGGCTACGCGTCGTCGAAGGATCTCGTCCACTGGTCCGAGCAGCGCGCGCTCCCCGTTATGGCGCACGAGCCGACGGCGCGCAACACCTGGGCTCCGGAAGTGACGTACAATCCCGACGACGGACTTTTCTACATCTACTGGGCGACGACGATCCCGGGGAGGCATTCGCCGATTCCCGGGATGGAGGCCAAGGAGGACGGACTGAACCACCGCATCTACCTCACGACCACTCGCGACTGGAAGGAGTTCACTCCGACGCGGCTCTGGTTCAATCCGAAGTTCAGCGCGATCGACGCGGCGCTTCTGCGCGTTCCGGGAGGGGAGAGGAAATGGCTCATGGTCGTGAAGAACGAGAACCATACGCCGGTTGAGAAGAACATCCGTCCGGTGTGGATCGACGATCTTTCCGTCGAAATCCCGGGCGATGCCGCGCGTGCTCCTATTACCGGCAGCTGGGTGGAAGGGCCGAGCGCGCTCTTGGTCGGCGGCTCGATCTTCGTGTACTTCGACTGCTACAGGAAGGGGCGCTACGGCGCGGTGCGTTCCGATGACCTCGGCAAGACATGGCGCGACGTCTCCGGGGATGTGTCGTTCCCCAAGGGCATCCGACACGGAACGGCGTTCCCCGTAAGCGCCACGGTACTCGACGCACTGCCCAGATAATGTCTTTGCGCCTGCGCAATTTGGCGCAAGGGGTGTAGACAACATGTCGACAACCTTTAGACATCTGTAGACATTTCGACGCGCGGCGGACAGGGGGCGTTTGGTATAATGGGGGGCATGAATGACATGAAGACGCCGCCTAACAGCATTGAGGCAGAGAGGGCCGTAATAGGCTCGATTCTTTTGGACACCACCGGACGCGACGAGCGCGTCATGGACCTGTGCCAGTCCGCGGGGGTTGTGCCGGAGTCGTTTTTCGATCCGAGGAACCGCACCATCTACGCCGCCATGCAGCGCATGGCGCGCGAGTCGAAGCCGCTGGACGCGCTCACGCTCACCGAGGAGCTGATTAAGGCGGGGACGCTCGAGGCCGTCGGCGGGGCGGCGTACATACAGACGCTCATCGACCAGACGCCGACCACGGCGCACGCCGAGTACTACATGAACATCATACTCGGCAAGCACCTCCGGCGTACGATGATCGAGAGCGCCACGAAGACGATCGAGAAGTGCTTCGACGAGCGGGAGTATCCTGACGCGCAGGCAGTTCTCGGCGACGCCGAGAAGTCGTTTCTCGAAATCGGCGTGCGCGGCGACACGACGATGCCGTGGGCGTCGGCGATCGACCTCAGCTTCCAGCGCATCGACGCGATGTTCGACTCGAACGGAAAGACGCTCGAAGGCCTCTCCACCGGCCTTACGCACCTTGACGAGAAGCTCCAGGGGCTCAAGAACTCCGAAATGATCGTCATCGCCGCGCGTCCGTCCGTCGGCAAGACCTCGCTCGCCATGAACATCGCCGAGAGCTGTGCGCTCGGACTCGACATGAACAACGTGCCGGTGAAGACGGACGACGGCAAGCGGCATCCGGTGATGATCTTCTCGCTGGAAATGCCGGTCGAGGCGCTTGCTAAGCGAATGATCGCCGGCCGCGCCCAGGTGAACACGTGGCGGCTCAACCGCGGGCTGTGCACGAAGGACGAGAAGCGCAGGCTTCTCCAGAACCTCTCCATTGCGGCCGAGGAGCTCAGGGGCGCGAACCTCATCGTCGACGACACTGCCGGACTTGACGTCATGGATCTACGCGCCCGCGCGCGCCGAGCAAAGAAGCAGCACGGCATCGAGCTCATCGTGATCGACTACCTGCAGCTGTGCACATGCCGCGAGGCGGCGCGCATGGGAAGCCGCCAGATAGAGGTCTCGATGATCTCCCAGCAGATCAAGGCCATGGCGAAGGAGCTCAAGATACCGGTGATTGTCCTCTCCCAGCTATCCCGCGCCAACGAGCAGCGCGGCGACAAGGAGGAGAAGCCGAAGCTCTCGGACCTCCGCGACTCGGGCGCCATCGAGCAGGACGCGGACGTCGTGTTCCTGCTGCGCCGTCCTTCGCGCACCGCCACCTCGAAGGACGCCGCGGACGAGCAGCTCGCAATCATCGACGTCGCGAAGAACCGCAACGGCGAGATCGGAGAGGTGAAGGTGAACTTCTACCGCGAGTTCACGCGCTTCGGGGACAGGCCCATAGAGCATGCCGGCGTCGAGGCCTTCAATTCGTCCGAACCCGAGCCCGCCCAGGGCGAGTTTCTCGACAATCCCATGATGTAGTTCTCCAGTTCCCTGGAGTACAGTTGCCTGATCCGCCGCGATGCTGGGCGGTGCCTAAAATATTTTCAAGACCCCCCTTGCGCGGCGGACGGCAAATATGATATACTATGCGTCACTTGATTGTTCGGGCGTGGCGCAGTGGTAGCGCAGTTGACTGTTAATCAATTGGTCGCTGGTTCGAATCCAGCCGCCCGAGCCAATTTTCCAAATCTTCTTCCCTCATGGGGGTGATCCGGTTTCGACGGGACGCGTTGAGGTCGGGTTGCGCGTCGTGGATCCTCGTTGGCCACGTAAAAAACGAGGAAAAAAAGTAATTGCGAACAACGATTACGCTCTCGCCGCCTAATTAACGGCCGCGATGTCGAAGCGCCGATGTCTGCTGAGCGCCGAGGCATAATTTAGCAGGCCACGCTTAAGGACGCTCCGCTCGCGCGCTTAAGGGTGCCGAACCGAGCGGATGGATGGGGATAAGCCCGGACGTCGGCGTACTTCATCCGAGATCAAAGGCGCCATACACGCGTAGAAGCTCGGTTGATTCCGTTTCGGACAGGGGTTCGACTCCCCTCACCTCCAAAATAGGGAATAGGTGATAGTGGATAGTGAATAGGTTGTGAATAGGTCGCAGATGGACCTATTCCCTAATGGTGGAAGTTGTTCGTTATTCACTATAACCTATAACCTACGACGGCACAACTAAAGAAAGAACGGAAAGCAACGAAATGAAATCCAGCATCATGTTCACCAAGTCAAAGGCATTTGCTTTACGCATCGTGCGGCTGTACAAACATCTGCGCGAGCGAAAGGAATCCGTCATCGCAAAGCAAATGCTGCGATCCGGCACTTCAGTTGGCGCGAACATCGCCGAAAGCCGATACGCGCAGAGCAAGTCTGACTTCGCGTCGAAACTCCAGATCGCGCTCAAGGAAGCGGCAGAGACCGAGTACTGGCTTGAACTTCTCCGCGACAGCGAACTTGTCGAGCCGTCGCCTGCCTTTGATTCCCTTTGCGCCGATTGCACCGAACTCATCAAGCTCCTCACCGCCAGCGTCAAGACGGTGAAAGAGAACGTCTGACCTTGAACTTACCCGTGAAATGGCCCGACGGGTGCAACGAGACATATATGCAGTGCCAAACGTCGCTGCATAGTCTATGTTGTCATGTTTTGCGCTTCGCGGGACCACGAATCTTGGCAGGGGGTTGCGTCGCTCCGCGACGCAACAAGGAAGGGCGTGGAGCAGTTGACTAGA
>Ga0129306_1002580_pt1 | contig 15569 bp, 14 predicted proteins | sample P827metagenome_FD_94438 | JGI IMG/M metagenome (GOLD analysis project Ga0129306, IMG submission 94438) | Capybara group fecal microbial communities from Wisconsin, USA - P827 metagenome | ecosystem: Host-associated > Mammals > Digestive system > Large intestine > Fecal | place: USA: Wisconsin...
CCGTTCGTATCCTGACCGGACTGATCAGCGGTTTTGTGCCGGCGTCCATGTCTTTGGTGTCTTCCACTCTTCCTAGAGAAAAACTGGGTTGGGGCATGGGATGGATGCAGGCTGCCCTGGCCAGCGGAAACATCTTGGGACCGCTGTTGGGCGGCTACTTGTCCGTCTGGTTCGGTATGCGGACGTCTTTTTTCGTGGGTTCCGGGTGTTTGTTTCTTGTTACGCTGATGGTTATCTTTTTTGTCAGGGATATCCCCATCAGTAAAGAAACAAGGCGCAGGGAAATGCATGTCATCCGGGATTTGAAGCTGGCCCTGCAAAACCGTGGTCTCCTGTATGTCATGTTCATGTTTTTCCTTGTGCAGACCTGTATCATGACGATACAGCCGTTAATCACTCTCTATGTGGAGAAACTGATGGGCGGCGCGGGAGATGCTTCCGTCACCATGAGCGGCTGGATATTCTCCCTGGCCGGCATTGCCGGTATCATTGCTGCTCCCTATTGGGGAAAGCGCGGGCAGCGCAAGGGCTTTATTAGGACCCTGTGCCTTGTCCTGTTCTGCGCGGGCAGTGTGAATCTCTGCCAGGTTTTTGTAGGTAATATCTGGGAGTTTGCGGTCATTCAGTTTATCTACGGTCTTTTCCTGTCCGGTGCAGTGCCTAACATTAATTCCACCTTGGTCGAGGTGACGCCCCAGGAGATGCGGGGCAAAGCCTTCGGCCTTACCACCTCTGCCCAGCAGTTCGGCGGTGTGGTGGGGCCTTTGCTGGGCGGTTTTCTGGGTGATTACATGCCAACGAAATTCGTGTTGTTCACTACGGGCGTAATCCTGGTGTTGGCTGCCCTGTTTACGGTGAAAACCCGGCTGCGGAAAACAGTGTGATTTATGATGTATGAATAATAAATCTGATAATTAAAGTCAGGAGGTTTTCTCATGTTAAGAAAATTTAAAGGAATCAGCCCGGATGTTGATCCGAAGGCCCACGTGTTTGAAAGCGCGGATGTAATCGGCATGGTCAAGATGAAAGAGTTCGCCAGCGTGTGGCCAAACTGTACGGTGCGGGGCGACGTGAACCGTATTGAAATCGGCCGCTACTCCAACATCCAGGACAACAGCTGCCTTCATGTGGCAGACCGTTATGCCTGCATTGTAGGGGATTATGTAACGGTTGGCCACTGCGCTACGCTCCATGCCTGCACGGTCGAAGACCATGTGCTCATCGGTATGGGATCTGTTGTGCTGGACGGTTGCGTTGTCGGTACCGGCAGTGTTATCGCGGCGGGCGCTGTGGTGACCAAAGGCACTATCGTGGAGCCCTATTCCTTGATGGCGGGCGTTCCCGCAAAATGCATCAAGAAGTTGCCGGAAACCAACATGAAGACCATCCACAACCAGGCTATCAAGTATAAAACCCTGTGGACGGAAGGTTATGGCATCCTGCCCGATGCGGACGGGGAGACCTATCACGGCGAGAAAATTATGGACTGATCAGTCCCACGGTCCGAAATGAGGGAGAGGCCGCCTGAACGGATAATAACACAGGCAACGCTGATCCTGAAGGGCTTTCGGTTACATTTTTACAGAGTTTAAGGAGATTGTTGCTAAGTTATTATGGCTAAAAGGGAAAATAAATTTGCAAAGACGGTACGGACGGAAGAAGCCTCCAATGAAAACTTCGGTTTGGGAAGGCCTTTCGATTTTGATGACAGGTTTAACCGGATTGCGATTATGGGAGCTTTGGTCGCCACTATCGTCCTGCTGATCGTCCGGCAGGTTACGGGGAGCGGGACAGGAAGCGTCATGCTGGATGGTGTCTGTTATGCCGCAGGCTTCTTCTTCGCCTACCTCATCGGCAGAGAAGCAGACCCGGAACCGGGACGGGAGTGGGGAGCACTGCTTGGGGCTTTGGTCACCCTGGGGCTGGAAGCTTTTTTTGGGGTGGACATTAATGGCGTTGTAGGCCTGCTGTGGATGCTGTTCATCTGCCGTATGTTTAACCGCACCTCTGGTTCCCGGCATCGTATCGGGGACAATGCTATCATTTTAGGCACTGCGTTTTGGATGGCGCATATCGGTTATTGGCTTTTCCCGGTCCTCACCGGTATCTGTTACATTCTGGAAAGCCAGATCAAAGAAGGTTATTTCCGGAGCCTGTATCTGGCCGGTATCGCCTTTGCCATGTGCGCGATTACAGGCCGTAACCCGGAGATTCCGATGCTGTCTGCCACCTATCTGTATATGATGGGTATTGCCTTTATCCTGTTCCTGCCCCAACTGACCATGGCTGGGTTCAGTAAGGCCAGGGATGACAGGAATAACTGTTATCTGGTCAAAACCCGCCTCCAGAGTGCCCAGGCCGTGTTCCTGCTGGCTACAGGGCTACTGATTTATTTTGGCGGAAATACAGCCGGTATTATTTTCCTGCCCTGCATCGGGACAGCCATCGGCACGGGCCTTTATCTGTTGCTGTACCTGCTGAAGAGGAAGCAGGAAGAAGAAGGAAAGTCATAAAGAACAAGGAGAGATTCAGATGGCAGAAAGAAAAATCCAGTTTACTACCAACAAAGGCATATTTGTGGCTCAGATGTTTGAGGAGAAGGCTCCCCAGACTACAAAAAACTTTATTGAGCTGACAGAAAAAGGTTTTTATGACGGTATCATCTTCCACCGGGTCATCGACGGATTTATGATCCAGGGCGGCGATCCCACGGGTACCGGCCGTGGCGGCCCTGGCTACAGGATTACGGATGAATTCGGCGAAGGGCTGGTACATGACAGTGAAGGGATCCTTTCCATGGCGAATGCAGGCCCCAATACAGGCGGCAGCCAGTTCTTCATTACGCTGGCTCCCACCCCATGGCTCAACGGGCACCATGCTGTTTTTGGAAAAATCATAAAAGGGATGGATGTGGTGAGAGAGATAGGTTCAGTAGCAACAAACTTTCAGGACAGGCCTTTGGATCCGGTTGTGATGGAAAAGGTGGAAGTATTGACAGAATAATGTTAAAAAACTATAATTTTCTGCAAATATTTGCTTGCATATTTGCCGGCTTTGTCATATAATATGAACGTTGGTGAAATTGTTATATCACTGACAAAGTATTTTTTTAGGAGGCCCGCAAGATGACAGGCAAAGTTAAATGGTTTAATGCAGAAAAAGGTTATGGTTTTATTGAACGTGAAGATGGCGGCGACGTATTCGTTCATTTCTCTGCCATTCAGGTTGAAGGTTACAAAACTCTGGAAGACGGCCAGACTGTTGAGTTCGATGTGGTTGAAGGCAGCCGCGGCGAACAGGCAGCTAACGTTCGTCCTGTAAAATAATCTGTTTTTCCAAAATCTGTTCTACAGATCCATGCGCATGAACCAAAGGGCATTCCTGAAAAGGGAATGTCCTTTTTTGTTAGTTTATAGCCATGGGTCTTACATATTCTGAGGAGCTTGTATGAAAAAAATTATCCTGACAGTGCTGGCCTTTCTGACGGTTCTCTCTGCCGGAGTCGCCGTATCGGCGGAAATACCGCGGGGCAGCCTCGGGTATTCCGCGGAAGATACGAAAGCAGTATTGCAGCAGAAAAACGAATATAACAGAGCTTACTGGACCCTTTTTTCCCTGATTGCGTCGTCTGCCGCCTATGTACCGGATGACGGGGTCGAGGCTGTGTATCTGAAGAGCCACGGCTGGGATTTTGCACCTAACCGGATTACGGACGGTAAGACAACGGTGCATTTTATTACAGGAAAAGGCATCATGGCTGACGGGAAGCCGTTATATGTGATTGCTTTTCGTGGCAGCGCGGATAAGAAGGATTGGGCCGCCGATTTCGTAACAGGGCAGGTGGTCTATGGCGGCAAAACGCTGGAAGAATCGGAGAGGATTTCAGGTGTCCTGCCCGGGGGAACCCAAGAACGGGCCGCGGCAGAGGCTGCAGCGCGAAAAGCCGGGGGTTCCACCGCACCCAAAGTGCACAAGGGGTTTAACAGCTATGTGGATCTGACCCTGCGTATGCTGCTGACTTCCGGTTCATATGAGTTCCTGGAACAGTTCCGTCGGGAAAAAGACGCGTACCTGTTGCTGACCGGGCATAGTCTGGGGGGCGCGGTGGCCACCATTACAGGACAGCGGCTCATCGATTTTGGCTTTGATCCGAACAGACTTCGGGTCATTACCTTCGGTGCGCCCGCGGTAGGCAATAAAGCCTTTAAGCAGATGTATGGCGACCGCCTGGACCTGATCCGTGTTACGAATTCAGAAGATCCCGTGCCTCTGACGCTGCAGGCGGTGCTGCGCAATTACAGACAGTTCGGGGAAGAGGTACGTTTCCAGATTCCCAGGACATTCAATAACATGAATCATTTCCTGCATCTTTATCTGGATGCAGGTCTGAAAAATTATTACGGCGCCTTTGACGCATCGGTAAAGCAGGGGCTCAAACAGAAGGAACCGGATGAGCAGCACACTGCAGCGGATAAACCTAAGGTGCTTTTGTACGTGGAAGCCAACGGGCAGGAGAAAAAGGGAAGGAACACGGATGTAAAAACGGCTATGGAACTGTTGGAACGGTTTATCCTGAATGAGTATAGAGACCTGTTCCCCAATTATATTGTGGTGCGCTCTCCGCTGGATCCTTATGAGGCCATGCATACGCATGAAGCGGACTATCTGTTACAGGTGAAATTTGATGCAGTGACCAATCAGTATAATAATAACTGGTTCCTGACGGTGGAGCAGACCCTGTCGGACAAAAACGGCAACGTGCTGTCTTCCTGCAGCGTATCAAGAAGGACCTCGCCCCTTGCAGGGAATATTCTGGCGGCTATGGAAGTAATTAGTGCACAGAAAGCGGAACTGCTGCGGAAGATGTCCTGGCTGAGGGATGAGCGAAATAATTAATTAGACATAGTTATGAACCATGGTGTATAATATTTTCAAACGTTAAATAAGAATTGTTCTTGATTTGTTAACAGATATGCTAAGGAGGGATTGCTATGGATTCAAGGTTTTACAGCTGCCGTAAATGCGGTACAATTGTCGGTCTGGTGGGAGGCTCTCCTGCAGGGTTGACTTGTGACGGCGAACCCCTGGAGATGATGCGGGCCAACAGTGTAGACGCTTCCCGGGAAAAACATGTGCCGGTGGTGAGCGTGGCAGAATCGATTGTTTCTGTTAAGATCGGAAGCGCGGAGCATCCCATGACGGCGGCTCATCATATCAGCTGGATTTATCTGCAGACCCAGAAGGGCGGGCAGCGCCGGGCTCTCACCATTGATGATAAGCCGGAAGCAAAGTTTGCCCTGGTAGACGGGGACAAACCTGTTGCCGTGTTTGCGTACTGCAATCTCCACGGCCTGTGGGTGACGGAACTGCAAGAATAAAAATAAAAAGCGCCATCGCGGCGCTTTTTTATTTAAGGAATTATAGCATTATATAATTTTCGTCGTCCAGTCTTCTATGTTCCAGACCTCGTCGATCCAGTCCTCATAGAATTCCGGTTCGTGTGATACAAGAAGCACGGAACCTTTAAATTCAATGATAGCCTTTTTCAGTTCCTCCTTGGCTTCCACATCCAGATGATTAGTGGGCTCGTCCAGTACCAGCCAGTTGACTTCCTGTAACATCAGTTTACAGAGCCGCACTTTGGCTGCTTCGCCGCCGCTGAGCACGAATACTTTGGTGGTGATGTGCTCGTTGGTCAGGCCGCAGCCTGCCAGAGCGGCGCGGACTTCCGCATTGGTCAGACCGGGATAGGCATCCCACACGTCTTCCAAAGCGGTCTTTTCGTTTTTGACACGTTCTTCCTGCTCAAAGTAACCGGGCTGCAGAAAATCTCCCTGGCGTATGGTTCCCGCAAAGGGGGGAATCATACCCAAAATCGTTTTCAGCAGGGTAGTCTTGCCCAATCCGTTGACACCCCGCACCGCCACTTTCTTGTTTCGTTCCAGCTTAAAGGAAACCGGACGGGTCAGGGCGCTGTCATAACCCAGCACCAGATCTTCCGCTTCTGCCAGAAAGCGCCCGGGAGTTCGTCCCAGTTGGAAATGGAAGTGAGGCTTAGGCCGTTCTGTGGGCTTCTCGATCATCTCCATCTTGTCCAGCTGGCGCTGGCGGCTGCGGGCCATGCCGGTGGTAGCTACTCTTGCCTTGTTCCGGGCAATGAAATCTTCCAGTTTCGCCACTTCCTGCTGCTGCCGCACGTAGGCGGCTTCAAGTTGGGCCTTGTGGATCTGGTACAGTTCCTGGAATTTGTCGTAGTTACCGGTGTAACGGGTCAGCTGACAGCCTTCCAGATGATAAATTACGTTGGCTACATCATTTAAAAAGGCTACGTCATGGGAGATGAGGATGAAAGCGTTTTCGTAATTCTGCAGGAAGCGGGTGAGCCAGCGGATATGCTCCACATCCAGATAGTTGGTGGGCTCGTCCAGCAGCAGGATATCAGAATCCTGCAACAGCAGCTTGGCCAGCAGCACCTTGTTTCGCTGTCCGCCGGAAAGATCCGCTACATCCCTGTCCAGACCGATATCTCCCAGGCCCAGGCCGTTAGCGAAGTCTTCAATCTGGCTGTCCAGGGAGTAAAAACCGCTATGCTCCAGGCGACTCTGAATCTCACCTACCCGGACCAGCATTTTGTTCATGGTATCTTCATCCGCCTCTGCCATTTTGTCGTACAGTTCCAGCATTTCCTGTTCGGCGGCAAAATCTTCATTGAAAGCCGTGCGGAGCACGTCCCGGATGGTCTTGCCGTTTTCCAGGCTGCTCATCTGATCCAGATATCCTACCTTGATTTTACCGGGCCAGGTGATCTGCCCGTCGTCAGGCAGCAGGTTGTTGGTAATCAGATTAAAAAAAGTAGATTTGCCTTCCCCGTTGGCGCCTACCAGGCCGATGTGTTCCCCTTTCTCCAGTTTGAAGGAAACATCTTCCAGAATCTGCCTTCCGCCGAAAGAATGGCTTACATGACTTACAGTTAAAAAACTCATGGTTATCTCCTGAAATGATACTAAAACTGCAAAAAACAAACGGTCACTGCTGTTGCCTGTGCGCAGGCACAGAAAAATATATCCTATTCTACCTTATGTATTAAGGTTTTGTACAGAAGATTTTTGTGGTAAAATAGAAAAAACAAGGATAGGAGGTACCATCATGATCACCGGCAACAAAAGGGACATTGTAAAACTTTTGCCTTATGTATCGGAACGGCTGGGAACAGCCCTGCGGTATATTGCGGAAACGGATTTTACAAAAGTTGAAAACGGGAAATATAATCTGGATGGGGACAGGGTTTTTGTCCAGGTAAACCGTTATGCCACAGAGACAAAGGACAGCAAAAAACCAGAAAGCCATAATGCCTACATTGATGTACAGTATCTGGGGGAAGGCACGGAAAAGATTTATTACACGGCCAAAGCAGATACACATAGAATCATAGAAGATTACGCGAAAGACCGTGACCTGCTGTTCTATGCGGCTGCCGGAGAGAAGGACTACGTTACGCTGGGCGGCGGCGTCTTTGCCGTTTTCTTTCCCTGGGAGCTGCACCGTCCCGGATGCCATGCAGTACACGGGGGCTGCAACGTGCAGAAAATTGTGGTGAAAGTATTGGCGGAAAATTAATAAAAAAGTTGTTGACAAGGTCTTGTGATTGTGGTAATATAACTCACGTAGTCGTTGAGACTGCAAGCTAATTCCACCATAGCTCAATGGTAGAGCATTCGGCTGTTAACCGAAGGGTTGTAGGTTCGAGCCCTACTGGTGGAGCCAACGTGGCCGGTTGGTCAAGCGGTTAAGACACCGCCCTTTCACGGCGGTATCAGCGGTTCGAATCCGCTACCGGTCACCATATTTTTTTTGGGCGCTTAGCTCAGCTGGGAGAGCGTCTGCCTTACAAGCAGAATGTCAGCGGTTCGATCCCGTTAGCGCCCACCAATTTAAAACATAAACGCAGGACAGGTTTGCAACCTGTCTTTTTTGTTTTAACAGAACAATTATGTATATAATTGCGTCAGGAATTTATTTTGCGGGCACTTTGTGTTATAATCTAAAATAATGTGAATCACATATTAATATGATTATAATTTAATGTGATATGCGCGGATAAATAATGACTCATTCGGATTAGTGAGAGGGTGTTAAAATGTTAACGGCAAAAAGAATTACGGCTTTTTTATCTATGGTTGCGGTCCTGGCTTTTATGGCATTCCCTGTTATGGCGGCTGAACTGTCGGTGAAAGAGAACCGGACAAGGTCAGGAATTGTCAATGTAGCAGTACCGTATATTTCCGGTTCCGTCGGCGGAAAACATATAGACGACATGGTAAATCAGGCTGTGTTGTCGTATGTGAATTCACAGATGAAGCTGGTTTTGTCCCAACAGGAAACAGAGACTTTTGAAAGTACCCACCCGGAATCCCGGGAATTAAGTGATATGTTGCATTATAATACGGATCTGGTCAAATATACAGACAAAAAGATTGTTGATAAGAATACAGAGGGAAGAGTGAGCGCTTCCTGGTATGTACAAAATGAATATGAAGTCAAGACTGCTAAAGACACATTTTATTCTGTGATTCTTAAAACGAAAACGTATACAGGCGGCTCAGCGAATGTGGTTGTCTGGAAAACGATGAATTTTGATTTGAAAGACGGGCATTTGATGGAATTGAAAGAACTGTTTGATTCGGAAGCAGATTACGCTGCCCGTTTACAGACGCTGATCGGGTATCAGCAGAAGGGCAGGGCTCGCCTCATCAGACATATCAAGGGGAAGAATGTTCCGGAACCCGGTCCGGTTGTGATTACCGGTCAGGAAGATTTTTATGTGGACGATCATTATAATCTGGGTATCATTCTGTATTCAGAAACATCTGAAACGAAATCGGCACCTGTTGATGGAGATGTTGCAAAAACAGAAGAAACCACGGATAAAACCATTGCTGATGGCTCAAATCAGCCCGCTGTAAACCGGCAATCCGGAACAGAAAAAATGGAAGTGTATGATATTTCGCTGAATGATTTTGCGGATCTGATCAAGCTGTAATTTTGTACGGAGAAACGATTCAGAAGAAAACTGCTGTACAAAGGGAACTATTGTACAGGTTAGCACGAATTGAATCATAATTCAAAGGAGCTGATTCCCATGGATAAAGAAGCATTGAAAGCTGCGGTCTGCAGTGCTATCGATGCGGCAAAGGCTGACATAGAAAAACTGGCCCTGTGCATTGAAAGCGAACCGGAGCTTGGCTTTAAGGAAACCAAAACGGCAAAAAAAGTAGAAGACTATATGCGTTCCTTAGGTCTGGATCCTCAGACCGGTCTGGCCCTCACCGGTGTCAAAAGCCGGGTCAAAGGCGGTAAGCCCGGACCTTCCGTAGCGGTACTGGCGGAATTGGATGCCATCGGCACCCCGGACAGTCCCAAAGCGGATCCCCTTACCGGAGCGGCCCACACTTGCGGCCATTTCCTCCAGACTTCTGTCATGCTGGCGGCCTGCACCGGTATCATCAAATCCGGCGTCATGAAGGAACTGGCAGGTGATGCCGTGTTCTTCTCCGTTCCGGCAGAAGAATATGTGGAAATTACCTACCGGAAGAGCCTGCGGGAGCAGGGGAAACTGCATTATATCTGCGGCAAAGGCCAGCTTATTTACGAAGGGCACTTTGACGACATCGACATGGCCATGATGATGCACTCCCAGGCTAACATGCCCCAGAAGGCGGTGGCCATCGGTAGTTCCAGCAACGGGTTTGTAGGCAAGACCGTGCAGTATATCGGCAAGTCTGCCCATGCAGCCAACGCCCCCCACGAAGGCATCAATGCCCTGAACGCGGCCTGCCTGGGTCTCATGGGTATCAACGCCCTGCGGGAGACTTTCCGCGAGCAGGACATCATCCGGGTGCACCCCATCATCACAAAGGGTGGCGACCTGGTGAACAACGTGCCCTCGGACGTGCGCATGGAACTGTATGTGCGTGCCGCTACCATGGAAGCCATTGACAATACCCACAAACGGGTGGACGCGGCCCTGAAAGCCGGCGGCGACGCCGTAGGCGCCCAAACTATTGTGGAGACTCTGCCGGGCATGCTGCCCCTGCACTGCTGCAAAGAGATGAATGACCTGTTCGTGGCAAACGTGAAAGAGTTCTCTCCGGAAACGGAGATTGTGGATTCCGGTCACTTCAGCGCGTCAACTGACATGGGGGACGTGTCCCATCTCATGCCGGCCATCCATCCGTTCATCGGCGGTACGGACGGAGCGCTCCATACCAAAGACTTTACCGTGACGGATTTTGACGCGGCGGTGATTACACCGGCCAAAGCCTTTGCCCGCATGATTGTGGACTTGTTGTACGATGACGCGGCCTGCGCGAAAAAGATCCTGGCAGATAACAAACCGCTGCTGACCAAAGAAGAATACATTGCCAAATGCGATTCTTATTTTTCAAAATAAGTTTGCGGATGCGATACGCTTGATAATTATGTTTAAAAGATTTGATAGCGCATTGCAGCGCAATAAATGTTTTATAAAAGTCCAACACGTCAAAACGTTTTTCCAAAGTAATTCCAGGGAAACAGAATTTATTGTGTTATTTTAGTGTTTTTTTTAAGTTTCTCTGTGATTATAAAAATATATTTAAGGAAGTGAGTGAAATGAAAGATTTCCGTCTCCACCTCATCGTTCTCATCCTGATAGTTGTGGCGGAAAAAATCGGCAACATTTCCATCACGGTGGGTGTCGGCAAAATCGTACTGCTGCCCATGATGTATGCGTTGCTGATGGGCGTGGCGACAGCGCCCCGGTTTACAAAAATCTCCTCTGAAAAGAATGTCAAAACAGCCAGCTCGCTGTTAGGCGTTACCCTGATGCTGCTGATGGCCCGGTATGGTACCCTGGTAGGTCCCAGCCTGCCGAAGATCCTGGCGGCTTCCCCTGCACTGATCCTGCAGGAATTCGGTAACCTGGGCACTATCATCATCGGTGTTCCCCTGGCAGTATTTGTAGGGCTGAAGCGGGAAGCTATCGGCGCTGCCCACTCCGTAGCCCGCGAACCTAACGTAGCTCTCATCGGCGAACGGTTCGGCCTGGACGGCGCGGAAGGCCGCGGCGTTATGGGCGTTTACATCTGCGGCACGGTTATCGGTACCATCTTCTTCGGTCTGATGGCCAGCCTGGCGGCGGCGTACCTGCCGTTCCATCCCTATGCCCTTGCTATGGCTGCCGGCGTAGGCTCCGCCAGTATGATGACTGCAGCCGTAGGTTCCCTGTCCGCCATGTTCCCCCAGATGGCAGACCAGATAGCGGCTTTCGGAGCTGCCTCCAACATGCTGTCCGGTCTGGATGGTCTGTATATGAGCATCTGGATGGCTCTGCCCTTCGCGGAATGGCTGTACAGAAAATCCTACCGCATGAAATATGGTGTGGATCCGGAACCCCCTGTTGTTAAGAGTCTGGAAGAAGGAAAGGAACGTGAAGCAAAATGAAGATGAGTGAAACATTAGGCGTTTTATTGATTTGCGGCTTCCTTTCATTAGTAGCTAACGTAGTGGGAACGAAAAACGGTTTTGTGGAAGCCATTCCCGGTATGCTGTTCCTGATAGCCCTGGCCTTTTTGGGCATCTGGCTGGGCAAAGTGATTCCCGGCGGTATTCCCGGCGTTGCCTACGTGGTAACCATCGGCTGTATCCTGACCGTTCCCGGAGTGCCTTGCGCGGCAGCCATCTCGGCAGCGGTATCCAAGGTTGGTTTTATGCAACTGTGTACCCCGATCCTGGCCTATGCCGGTGTCGCTATCTGCAAAGATCTTGACGTATTTGCGGAAAGCAGCTGGCGAATCGTCGTGGTAAGCTGTGTGGTATTCGTCGGTACCTATATCGGTTCCGCTATCATCGCCCAGCTGATCCTGAAAGCGATTGGACAGATTTAACAGTTTGCGTGTACCGAATGTGAGTGCCGGACTGAACCGTTTTCATTACAGAAATGTCATGAGAACGGTAAGTCCGGCACTTTTATTATGTCTGAAAGGTGTTATATTTGATACAGTTCGTTAACAAATTTTATTATTAGAAAAATATCTTACACAGTTATTCGAAAAATAATAAGGTTTCTGCTAAAATTGTAATGATATCACTGCAAATCATGATTTCAGAAAGAAGGGCATCACGATGAAGATTATAAACCTTTTAAAAGGAACGAAACCGGGCGTATCCTGCGAACTGTTTCCACCGAAACAGGGAAGCCAGCTGGCCAATGCGCTGGAGATTGTTGATACGATTGCGCAGCAGAGACCGTCATTTATCAGCGTAACCTACGGCGCCGGCGGTTCCAATGCGGGAGAAGCGGTTGCCGTTGCGGCGGAGGTACATAAGTGCAGCGTGCCTTCCATGGCTCACCTGACCTGCATCAATGCGGACGAACAGCGGATTGAAACGGTGCTGGGGCAGCTGAAGGATAAGGGTATAGATAATATTCTGGCGCTGCGTGGCGATCTGCCGGACGGGATGACGCTGGAGCATGCGGAGTACAGGCATGCCAGCGATCTGGCAAAGAAAATCAAATCGTTTGGGAACTTCTGTGTTGGCGGCGCCTGCTACCCGGAAGGTCATCCGGAGAGCGCCGGTCTCAATGATGATATAGAAAAACTGAAAATAAAAGTTGACAGTGGTGTGGAATTTCTGGTGACCCAGATGTTCTTTGACAATGATGTGATGTACAATTATATGTACCGGCTGCTGGCTCACGGCATTACAGTGCCGGTGGTACCCGGGGTGATGCCTGTTACCAATGCGAAGCAGATTCAGCATATCTGCAAGTTAAGCGGCACCAAGCTGCCGTTACGGTTCCGGGCCATTGTAGAAAAGTACGGTGACGATCCCGAAGCTATGAAACAGGCAGGAATCAACTATGCTACGACGCAGGTATTGGACCTGCTGGCCAATGGGTTCATGGATGTGCATATTTATACGATGAACAGGCCGGAGATTATTGGCGGGATATTGCAGAATCTGTCTTATATTGTTAAATAATATTGTTGACAGGAAAAGACATAAGCAGGCATTTCCGTGTTTGCGATGTCTTTTCCGTGCATCAAACTATAAACATTATGTTAAACGACATTATTAGTTTCAATAAAAAAGAAGCTCTTCGCTACTTCCGTGCGCAGCCGGGTGATGCGCAGGCGGAGGCTGCGATTGATGTTGCATATCAGAAACTGAAAAGCGAACTGCAGCCCCGGTATACGGTAAAGCGGTTTGGGTGCAGCATCGGCAGTGAAGGGGACAGTGCAGCCCCTTCCCTTGTTTTGCTGGACAACGGTACGGTGTTCCGCAGTAAGGCGCTTGCCCGGTACGTGGAGAATGCAAAGGAACTCTTCCTGTTTGGGGCGACCCTGGGGAGCAGAGTGGATGTTTCGCTGCGGCGTATGGCGCTGACCAGCGTGGCGGAAGCAGGGGCCGGTCAGGCCGTGGCGGCAGCGCTCATCGAAACATATTGTGATGACTGTTGCGCGGAACTGCAAAAACAGTTGCCTGAAGGGAAAAAATTGAAATGGCGCTTCTCTCCAGGCTATGGGGACTGGTCCCTCGAGGAACAGAAGATTTTGTTTCCGGTACTGGACTGCGCCCGGACCATCGGTCTTACGTTAACAGAAAACTGTATGATGGCACCGGTGAAGTCCGTAACCGCAGTGATTGCGGTTGCGGAAGCCCCGGGAAGACACGGATCCGGAAACAAATGCCTCCGCTGCAGCAAAACAGACTGTGAGTTCAGGCAAAAACAGTTTTAACGTTATTTATGATCAGTTCCATGAGTCATTGTCATGAAATGAAGAATTAACGAACGTTTCCTTACGAATCCTGCAAGGGGGAAGCAGTATGTCAGTCCTTGATTATTTAGGTAAAGAATTATTATATTTTGACGGCGCCATGGGTACGCGCCTGCAGGCTGCCGGCTTAAAGCCAGGCGAACTGCCGGAGGTGTGGAACATTACTCACGGTGATGTTGTGGCAGATATTCACGCCAGTTATGTCCGTGCCGGCGCCAACATTTTAAAATCCAACACGTTCGGCGCCAATGCGCTGAAGATGCAGGATTCCGGTTATTCTGTGGAAGATGTGGTGCTGGCAGCTTTTGAAAATGCGAGGCGGGCGTTCGCTTCTGTTCCGGAAGTGCCGGACGGGAAAAAGTTTACTGCCCTGGATCTGGGCCCTACCGGTAAGCTGCTGGCGCCTTACGGGGACCTGCGGTTTGAAGAGGCGGTTTCTTTATATGCGGAAATTGTCCGGGCCGGCGTGAAAGCAGGGGCAGATCTGATTCTTGTAGAAACCATGAGCGACACCTATGAGGCCAAGGCAGCCATCCTTGCCGCAAAGGAAAACAGCAATCTGCCTGTCTTCGTAACATTTACGTTTGATAAGGACGGCAAGCTTCTGAACGGCGCCGATGTGGAAACGGCTGTGCTGATGGCTGACGGGTTAGGTGCGGATGCCGTGGGCTTTAACTGCGGTCTGGGGCCGGACCTTGTTGCGCAACTGATGCCCCGCGCCCGCCGCGTTACCAACCTTCCCATTGTTGCCAACCCGAATGCAGGGCTGCCGACGGAACAAAACGGTAAGACTGTTTTTACCACCGGACCGGAAGAGTTTGCGGAGTATATGCTGGACGTGTACCGGGAAGGCGGCTCGGTGCTGGGGGGTTGCTGCGGAACGGATCCCGGCTACATCCGCCTTGTGGCAGAGCGGACCAAAGGCCTGAAACCTGTTGCTTTGAACGCAACTGCGGTGCCAAATAATACGGAAAAGAAAAATTCCGTAACAGCGGTCACCGGATACGGTGCGCCGGTATTTTTTGATAAGGAACCGGTGCTTATCGGGGAACGGATCAACCCTACGGGCAAACCTGTATTAAAAGAAGCCCTGCGTAACGGGGATATGGATTATATCTGCCGTCTGGGTCTGGAGCAGCTGGAGAACGGTGCGCATGTTTTAGATGTGAACACAGGGCTGCCCGGTTTAAATGAAACTGAAACCCTGTGTAAAGCAGTGACTTCTTTGCAGGCTGTCACGCCTGTGCCGCTGGAAATCGATACATCAAACTGCGAAGCCATGGAACGGGCGTTGCGTTTATACAATGGTAAGCCTCTGCTGAATTCCGTTAACGGCAAGCCGGAATCCATGGCGCAGGTATTTCCCCTGGCCAAAAAGTACGGCGCGGCCGTGGTGGGACTGTGCCTGGATGAAACCGGCATTCCGGATACGGCAGAAGGCCGTCTGGCCATTGCTGAAAAAATTATCCAAACGGCAGCGGAATACGGCATTAAAGCGAAAGATATCATTATTGATCCCCTGGCCCTGACGGTAAGCACTGACAGCCGCAATCCTGCCATTGATCTGGCGGTGATCAAAGCCCTGAAGTCAAAAGGTATCCACACGGTCATGGGTGTATCCAACATCTCTTTCGGACTGCCAAACCGGGACGCCGTGAACAGCGCTTTCTTCGCCATGTCTTTGGCGGCAGGGCTTTCCTCTGCCATCATGAACCCGCAGAGCGAACGCATGATGGAAGCGTATTGCGC
>Ga0129306_1002581_pt1 | contig 15547 bp, 15 predicted proteins | sample P827metagenome_FD_94438 | JGI IMG/M metagenome (GOLD analysis project Ga0129306, IMG submission 94438) | Capybara group fecal microbial communities from Wisconsin, USA - P827 metagenome | ecosystem: Host-associated > Mammals > Digestive system > Large intestine > Fecal | place: USA: Wisconsin...
AACGCTAAAAGATCGTGATTGGATATTATCTGTTACTAAGAAATATAGAAAACCTTTGTCTGAAAATCAATAATGTAAAATAATAGGGTTGACAACGTACAGGATAGATGATAACATAAGTCACAAAGGATGATAATATAGGTCACAGTACTAATTGTTAAGTAACCAAAAAGGAAGAGCTATGAGTATAGGACTTTCAGAATTACTGCTTGTTGCGGTTATTTTCATAGTAGTTATGAAACCTGATGAAGCGGTTAAAAACATAAAAGCATTTGCCTCTGCAATGGCTGAGGTAAAAAAGAGTGGTCAGGAGGTTGCAAAAGACCTTAATGATCTGACTAAACCGGCTAAAGATGCGGTGTCTGATATGAAGGAGACCGCTGAAAGTATAAAAGACGCAGTAGATATCACTAAGTAAAAGGAGATGAATTTATGCACGCAGGAGTATTTGAAATTGCAGCAGTAGCAGTTATTGCTCTTCTTATTTTTGGCCCAAAGCAGCTTCCAAAGCTCGCAGAGTCAATCCGTAAGAGTAAGGAAGAACTTAAGAGCGAGAAGAGTGAAAACAGTTGAACACATTTAAAGGACATTTAGAAGAACTAAAAAAGAGCTTAATAAGATTCTTTACTCTCTTCCTTGGCATAGCGATATGTATATATTTCTTTGCCAAGGAAGGGATAGACTTTCTTCTTGCAAAAGGCACAGAGTATGGATTTAATATCATATCTCTTGCTCCGCAGGAGTATGTAGTCGAAAAGATAAAGTTTGCCTGCACGGGTGCATTACTTCTTTGCATACCGTTATCCATATGTATGGTAGTAAATTATATCAGTGAGAACAAAAAGAAGATTTTCCTTTTACTTGCAATAATTATTCTTTTCTACCTTGGGGCGGCTTTTTCGGGATTTGTTATGATTCCGTTTTCATTAAAGTTCTTTGTAGGCGAGGCGGCAAAATCACAGTACCTTATAACAAATGTGGCTTTGTCAAAGTTTCTTGGCTTCATTTATTTGTTCCTTATTATTTTTAGCATAATAGCAGAGCTGCCGATTGTATTTGGATTTCTTGGAAAAAGCGGGCTTGTTTCGGCAGATTTCTTAGTAAAACACAGAGGCATGGCGATATTTCTCATTTCAGTAGTGTCGATGATAATTACACCATCTGATTTATACTCTATGGTTCTTGCCATGATCCCTCTTTGCGGAATATATGAATTATGTATTATTGTAGTAAAGATTTTTAACAGGAAGGATAGAAGAAAATGAGAAAGAAAACGATAAAAATCCTTGGCGGCGTACTCGCTGTCATTCTTGTTTTTCTTGCAGCTGCCGGAATTTATGTCCATTTTGGAAACGTTGAGATAAGCGCAGCTTCTCTTGATTTTGAGACGCTTCTTAAGCTCAGAGTATATAACAGTATAGACGAAGAGATGGCTTATTATATAGAAGATGAATCAGCAGCATTTGCTTCAAAGTGGTCTTATAACACTATAAAGCCGCTTCTTTCAGAAGAAAACATAATTCTCTCGGACGCAGAAGTGGCATTAACCATAGCAGGAATCACAGATGAATTTAAATCGCTCTTTGCTTCAGGCTCACTTGGGGTTTTTTCGGCAACAAGTGTAACCGAGATACAAAAGTCTTATATCGCTAACACGGTTGCTTCGGGATTTTTTAAGGTAAACCCTGAAAAACTTGGCACACCGGTGGCAAAGGAAAGCTATATAGCGTTTAGCGAAAGTCTTTTAAATGCAGAAGACGTTGCAAAGCTAAAAGCTGCCATAGCTGAAATGGAGCAGATAAAGGAAAATTTTTCAAGTGATACTGACGCAGAGACAAAACTAACACTTGAAAAGCAGATCTCTGATATGGAAGCTCTTGAAACACTGGTATATTCTTTATCTGAAACAATGTCTGTTTTGGAAGAAGCAGAGAAGAACGGCGGAGTGCTTGACGAGTATGCAACATACACTGATCTTGCTACTCTTGAAGCTCAGCTTATAACTCAGATCAACTCCATGGAGACAGTAAGAGATAATGTAAATTCTTATTCTTCAGAGCTTGAAACAATCAAAAGTGAAACAAATAGCAGTATTTCAAACTTTGAGGGAACTATCAGTGAATACAACACAGCTTTAGAAAATCTCCGCTCAGAGATTTATAATACTATTCAAACTAACAATGGCTATGAACAGACTCTTTCAGAGCTTACTACAAACCTTGTGCTTGCAAAGACAGAGCTTTACAATCAGCAGCAAGCTGATCAGTCAGCTATCCAGGCAAGTCTTGCAAGCACCAAAACTGAACTTACAGGCAGTATATCAGATACAAGAGGTAGTCTGTCAACTTCAATAGCTGCGACAAATGCGACTCTCGCAAGTACAAAAACAGAGCTTGAAAATAAGATAGCGGCAGCTTCCGCAGGAAGTAATACAAGCATAACAGAGGTAAAAAACCTCTTGCTTTCAACAAGTAATGACCTATCTGACGAGCTTACACAGCTTCGAACTGATTTTGGTTCCTATCAGACAACAATGGCAGGAACCGTAAGCAACATAAATGACCGTATTGATACCCTTGAAGCCGCACTTAACCTTAATAATCATGACACAATGCAGCTTATCAATACTATATTTATGAAGCTCGATACTCTTGATACAACAAACCTAAAAGAGGGTGTTGAGAAGTATTATAACGAGGTTACAAGAAAGCTTGGCTCACTCAAAAATAGCCTTGTTAACGTTCAAAACAACCTTGATACTTCTACAACAGAGGGTGCATCTGCAAACGCACAGATCATAGTGCTTTATCAGGACATAATTAACATTCAGGAAGCAGTAGAAGATTACTATACAAACATGAATACAAGAATCAGTAATCTTGATACGCAGATTGAGGATGCAAAGGCGGCTATTGCAGCTGACGCAGATAATCTCGATCAGATCCTTGCTGATGTTAGTGCAGCTATGCAGGCGACTATCACAGCTGCTAACTCTTATACCAATTCCATAAACGGTCAGATGGATGACCTTTATGATGCCATAAGAGCTCTTTCAGGCCTTACATCTGATACGGCTCTTATATCAAAACTTCAGGGCATTGCAGATGACCTTGCATCAAATCAGGATGCTATCACAAAGCAGGTGGCAGACCTTGAAGCAGAGGTTAACTCCTTGAAAGAACAGCTTAAAGCTACTACCGACGATTACAACAGCAAGGTAGACGATCTTTCAGAGAGAATAGAAGTTACAATCATTAATGGCACTACGATAAACGTAGCTGACTGGACAGAAGATACTGCTACCGGACAGTATTATGTAGAGTTTACAAACCCTGCAATCGTAGATGATGCGCACATAGATGTTCAGTACGAGTACAGCCCGGGAATTAAACCGGAGTATTCAGCTGATACATATAACCATGTAATGCGTATCACGGTAGACAGACAGATCACACTTGCTATATCACAGATATTTATTTATAGCAATTATCACGCAGCAAGTACCACAACTCCTTAAATTCATAAAGGCCGCAGGCTGTCACTACAAGGCCTGCGGCCAAGCGATAAAACCGCCTTTAGCACGTACTCCCAGGGTTTCCGAAAGGTTTTAGAGGGACGCATGTTGTTTTTTGACATAGAAAGGACTTTCGGCACAAATGGTAGATCCAATCGACAGTTTTTATTACTATCCTGTCTCAGTTAAACCTCATAGTAGTAAGGTAAGTGCTACCAAAGATAGCAGGCAGGATTTTGAAAGGGTAAAACTCTTTTTAGCGATCAACCCCTTTTCTACGCTAAAAGAGATTGAAGACGAGACTCACCTTGATAAGGAAGAGATTGAGTCTTTCGTGGAGAAGGGGAGAATTTACGAGTCTCGATCACTTAGAGGCTCGGAACCGGTGTATGCGTTAAGATAACTTTCAATAATCAGTTCTCATACTCCAAAAAAACACCTTGTAATCTTGGGTTGCAGCAGGAAGTAGCACTTTTTGCTTGCGGCGGTTCGATACCGCCTACGAGGTCTCGCGCAAGACATGCACAAAAAAGTTCTGTGGGTTCTCCACAGCGTTTTTTCCAACAGATACAATGTAGTTAGTTCTTGGAGGTAATAAATAAATAATGATTAACATAAGCTCGAACATCTTTTCGGGGGGGGCCGAGATTGGTAAGCCTTACAACGGAATCCCCGGGACAGAGCTTTGCGTAAAAGCAAACGGAACAGGCTCTTTTAACGTAGGAAAGCCAGGATATTACGTATCTAAAAGCGAAAAACCCTCAGCTTTCACAGCAAGAGTTAATCTTGGTTTCAGACCTGCAACATATGGAGTTTGTTTTACAGATAAAAATAAGAATTTTGGGTCAACAGGATATAATAACTGGCAGACCTGGATGGCACATAACTATTGGTTCGATCAGTCAACAACAACCTGCCCTATTGAGGGGTCATATGTTTCTCAGGGCAATATTTCATCTGCACCAAGTCCTCGTTTTTCAGTGGATGATACTGGATTTACAGTTACTATCGTAAACGTAGATTGGGCTTATGCATGGAATGATAATACTATACCATTTAGTTATAGGGCGACAAGTTAATTTGAATTTTGAGAGGTATTTTTTTGAGAGGTATTTATGAGTATAACTAACAATCTAAGTTTAAGCGCAGATGTAAATGTTCTAAAGTAAAGGAGGAAATTATTTTGGCTATTAATTCAGCACTTGGAGCAGGAGCAGATAATACAATCTTAGACAAAAAAATCAAAAAACTCGAAAAAGATATGATAGTTGTAGGAACAAGCGCTCCTGAGTCAACAGAAGGTCTTTGGGTGGATACAGGAAATGGCGGTGTTATGAAATATTATAACGGCACTTCCTGGGTAACCGCTAAGTCAGTATGGGGGTAAAAAATGTTTGATAAGAGCAAACTAAACGAGGTCAGAGCAGCAGTAAAGGCCGAGGCTCAGCGTAGAAACCAGTACGGTTCAATAGCACATTACGGAGATTCTACGTATGACCCTGGGCCGACTCCTACATCAGGATCTATTATCAGGGCTCAGAGTGGTATAGGCATCATTGATCCCCTTGTATCCATAAAAGAGTTTGGTGACATCAGAGAGCTTGTCCATGAGGGTGGGGCGATACCTGATGATTTCAATGAAAATAAAATCATTCAATATGTAAATGAATTAAAGAACGAGACTATGACGGGAAGCAAATCATCTTGCAGGGGAGCATGTACAGGTTTATGTATAGGTACATGTGGCGGCGGATGTAACGGATGTTCTTCTACATGCAGTGGTGGGTGCATTTCAGGATGTAACACGAGCTGCACGGGGTCGTCTAAAGCATAAAGGAAAGGATATTATTTATGGAAAAGATTATTGAATTAAAATTAAGTGAAGAAGACACAATGAAGTTGCAGAGAGTTAATTATGAATCTCTTAGATTTGGTGAAAACCTGCAATTTATGATGGAAAATCCTGATAAAGGATTTAGCGGTGAACAGCTCATAGAGTACACTCAGAAGAAGGCCGAGGCCGATATGAAATTTGACCAATACAGATGGGATCTTGAAAAAAATATCTCCCTCAAGATATATATGGTAAATGCCACTATGACTGGGAAGTTGATTTTAGACTCTGTATAATGAAAGTAAAATTTATTGACGAAGAATCTATACTTCTTGCTGAAAAGAATGGACTTTAAGGAGATAACATGGAAGTAAACGAAAGCCATACTATACTTACTAACCTAAGAGAAAAAGACTTTCCACAGGCTATTTATGAAATGTACCCGGAATTACATGAGACAAGCGGGGAATATGTTAATGCTGATAGCAGAGCGCTGTCAAGAAGCGTTACTTTTCAGGTAACTGATAAGTGTAACCTTTGCTGCTCGTATTGCTATCAGATCAACAAAGGAGAAAGGGTAATGTCTTTTGAAACTGCTAAGAAATTTGTAGATAAGCTACTTAGCGGCGAGGATGGATTTGGAGAGTATATAAACACTAAAAATTCTCCGGGCATAGTTCTTGATTTCATTGGTGGAGAGCCTTTTCTTCAAGTTGAGCTAATTGATAAGATTATAGACTATTTCAGGGAGCAAGCAATAAAGTTAAATCACCAGTGGGCGAATCTGTTTTGCATCTCAATTTGCTCTAACGGAACGCTAGTAGATAATCCAAGCGTACAGGCGTTTCTTAAAAAGCACAAAAAGCATCTTTCTTTTTCGGTTACTATTGATGGTAACAAAGAGCTACATGATTCTTGCAGAGTATTCCCTGATGGAAGCGGTTCATATGATCTGGCGGTTAAAGCTGCAAAAAGATGGATGGATGCCGGTAATCCTATGGGGTCAAAGATCACTATAGCTCCTGATAATGTCATGTATCTAAACAACGCATTAAAGCATATGATTGAGCTTGGTTATGATACGATCCATGCAAACTGTGTTTATGAAGAAGGCTGGAAAATACAGCATGCTAAAGAGCTTTATAAGCAGTTAAAACAGTATAGCGATTATATATTAGAAAATAACCTGACTGAAAAAGAATACTGTTCTTTATTTGAAGAAGACCTTTTTTGCCCTATGAAAGAGGATGACGTTGATAACTGGTGCGGTGGCACAGGCCTTATGCTTGCAATGGATCCCGACGGTTATCTATACCCATGTCTAAGATACATGGAAAGCTCAGTGGGAACGAAAGTAAAGCCTATGAGAATAGGTCATGTCGATACCGGGTTAGCTGTGACATGTGAGCATAAAGAGTGTGTAAACTGTTTAAAATGTATTGACAGGCGTACCCAAAGCACTGATGAATGCTTCTATTGTCCTATAGCAAAAGGATGTTCGTGGTGTTCGGCGTTCAACTATCAGACATTTGGAACGGCAAATAAGAGGGCTACTTATATTTGCGTTATGCATAAAGCAAGAGCTCTTGCAAACGCATATTATTGGAATATGTATTATATGAGAAAAGGGCTGTCATACAGATTTAAGGTATTTGTTCCTCGTGATTGGGCCGAGCCTATTATCGGTTCAGAGGAGTATAATTACCTTTTAAGTATGGCATGCCAGAAATAGGAAGATAGCTATGATATTACAATTAGATTTACAATATTTTGCTTGTAAAAACGGATGCGGTAGCTCTGAGGATTTTGATACACAGGGATGTGGCAGTTCATGTTATGATTCATGTAAAGGTACATGTAAATGGGATTGTAATGGATGCCGAGGGACTTGCTCGGGTGGCTGTAAGGGCAGCTGCCAGGGCGGATGCAAAGAGTCCTGCACCGGGACATGTAATACAACGTGTTCTGGTACGTGCTCAGGCACATGCTCAGGTACGTGTTCCGGGGAGTGCTATGGTTCATGTACTTCCTGTTACGGATGCTCTTCATGTACGGGAACATGTTACTCGGCTTGTCGTAATGATTGTACCAACTCATGTACTGCTACGTGCGGAGGTAATTGTTCCGGTAATTGTACAGGCGGATGCAAAGGATGTACGGGATGTAATGCATCATGTCAAAATTCCTGCGGAGAATCATGTAGCGAAACGTGTTACTCTACATGTGTTGGCGATTGTTTTGGAAGCGCTAATAGTATTAGCTGAGAGAACATGGAGGAATTACAATGGGAATAATAGATTCGTTAGCTAAAGTAACTGTTCCGGCAGTAGGATTAGCAAAAACAAAAACAATAGAGGTAAGGCTTAATCCTCTTTCTATGCATTGGCGCAGCGACATTGTTAAAGCTATATGTGATTATGCAAAAGACCAAGGAATACGCTTATTCGTTGACACTGTTACTGGAAAAGGCTCTGATGTTAAAGTGGTTATGATAGTTGATGACGAAAATAATCCTATGGGGAGTATCAGTAAAGATCTTGAAAACACAATGTATGACTGTATAGGATTAAGTCTATTTGAAAACTTCTCAGTAGTTAACACGGTATATTTCTGCTTTAACGAGGAACAGAATATTAAAAAAATATCGTGCAGGAGATAACGGATGTCCATATATTAATTAAAGGACAATAAGAGAGCTGAACATGGCTATTTTATTGGCTCCCAGATTTTAGGGGGTGTGTATAAGTAACGAAGAACTGGATCAGATTAAAACTCAGGCGAGATAACCTATCCATTCACTCCGGCTAATCATATGTGATTTATAGGCATAAAAACAATAATGTAAAATAATAAAGTTGACAACGTAAAGAATAGATGATATATTTATTCGCAAGGGAACATGCGTACTGTCTTAATAGAGAGAGGAAAACTTAAAATGAACTTATTTAATAATGACGAGAAAATATCAAGAAAAGAGTTCTTAAAAAGACTCGGACTTGGTGCACTTGGTATTGCAACAATAGGAAGAGCACTTACAACGGAAGCAAACGCAGCTGTTACATTTAGCGATAATATTGCAGGAAATATATATGTAAGCGCAGTAGCGCCAAACTCCACTGACGGGCTTTGGGTAGACCTGAGCGCTAACGGAATTACAAAGTATTGGAATGGAACTGCATGGGTTCCAAATAACAAGACAATAGAAGTGCCCGTGACACTTGCAGCAGCTTCATGGACAGGTAGTAGCGCACCATATTCTTATACCATCACAGTTGATGGGTTAAGAGAAACAGACGAGATTACGCTTACCACTACAACCAATCTTACTGACGCACATGCCAAGGCACTTGCAGCAGCAAGAATCAGTCCAGGATCGCAGGGAGATGGATATATGACACTTACTGCATTCGGAACTAAACCTACTATTGATATTCCAATAGTATTAACTTACAGACATAACTAAGTAAACCGGGGAGACATACAAAATAATGCGTGTCTCCCTCTTTTTAATAAGTGAGGTAGATATATGGGTATTAACTTATCAGCCCCGATTATGAGCGGGGGGGGGTAGAGAGGCCTCTTAATCTTGTAAATAGTTATTCACATTTATGTAAGTCCGGCGATAACAAAGTAACAATATCCGTGAAGGAGAATCAGGTTATTGTGGCGGCGTTTCCAGAAGGATTAATGTCCGGATGCATTTCTTGCAGCTCGGGTAGCAACTTAATCCGAAGGATTAAGGATGCTTTTGAATGGGGAATTTCCCTTAGTGTTTGGCAGGCGGAAGCAAACGGATCCGTTACTTTATCAACAACGCATGTAGGTAACATATATATGATAGTATTAGTGTTGGAATAAACAAACACTCATAGAAGGCTACTCTCGGTAATTTTACATTGCTGAGAGTAGCCTTTTGACAATAATATAATAATGCAATATAATACAGTATAACACGCAGTAAATGTTTGATCGGAGGCAATATGAAAAACGTAATCATAGCAGAAAAACCTTCCGTAGGCCGCGAATATGCCAGGATCCTTGGCGTTACCGGTGACGGAAAAGGCGGATTTATAGAGAATGATAAATGGATCGTCACATGGACGGTAGGGCATCTTGTGTCGATGAGCTATCCTGAAAAATATGACGAAACATTAAAGAAGTGGGAGCTTACAACACTTCCGTTTATCCCTGATAAGTTCAAATATGAAGTAATAAAAGAGGTAGTGGGCCAGTATAAGACAGTAAAGCAGATATATAATCGCCAGGATATCTCGGCTATTTATTATGCCGGTGACTCCGGTAGAGAAGGTCTCTACATTCAGATGCTTGTAAGAATGCTTGCAGGACATAACCCGTCTGCAAAAGAGCTTGTGGTATGGATTGATTCTCAGACTGAATCCGAAGTCCTTAGAGGTATTTCCGAAGCAAAAGATGTAAAAGAATACGACCACATGAAAGATGCCGGATTCATGAGAGCGATAGAAGATTACCTTGTTGGTATTAATTTTTCAAGACTTCTTTCCATAAAGTACGGGACAATCTTAAACTCTGCCTCAGCTCAAAAGAAATATAAGCCTATAGCTGTAGGAAGAGTAATGACTTGCGTTCTTGGAATGATCGTTCGCAGAGAACACGAGATTCTTAATTTCAAGCCTCAAACTTTCTATAGGATAAAGGCAAAGATCAATCAGAATGATAACGAGGTTGTATGTGATTGGAAAGCAGTAGAGGGCAGCAAATATTATAACTCGCCTCTGCTTTACTCCGAATTTGGCTTTCTTAAAGAACAAGATGCTAATAGTCTTATAGCGTCACTTGAAAATGATTCAAAGATAGAGGATATAAAAAGGACTAACGAGAGTAAAAAAGCACCACTTCTTTATAACCTTGCAGAGCTTCAAAGTGATTGCAGTAAAAGGCTTCATATCTCACCTGCACAAACTCTGGAAGTGGCACAGTCACTTTATGAAAAAAAATTGACTACATATCCAAGAACAGATGCAAGAGTGCTTTCATCAGCTGTTGCTGCGGAGATAGATAAGAACATTTCGGGATTATCCGGCGGAGAGTATGACGAATACGTTTCTGAAATTAAAAATAACCGCTGGCAGGTAAAGGGAAAATACGTGGATGATTCTAAAATCACAGACCACTATGCTATCATTCCTACAGGAAATGCTCCGTTAGAACTTACAGATAGAGAAAAGACTGTCTACGACATGATCGTAAGAAGATTCCTTTCAGTATTTTACCCGGGAGTATCTTATGAAAAGGTCAGCATTACTCTTGCTAAAGATACAGAAAAATTCTTTGGCGCTGCAAAATACATCACTGACGAAGGGTTTTATAAAGTTACTGGCGTACCAAAAGACGAAATAAACAGTCCCGAGCTTGTAAACCTAATTTCATCCCTGATGATTGGTCAAACGGTAGCTACCACATATGAAACGGCCAAAGGAGAAACCAAGCCTCCTGCAAGATATACCTCCGGTTCAATCATTCTTGCTATGGAAAATGCAGGAAACCTAATTGAAGATGAAGAACTTCGTGAACAGATAAAAGGTGACGGTATCGGAACCAGTGCGACAAGAGCCGATGTTATCGAAAAGCTCATAAAGCAGAACTATATTGAAATCAATGACAAAACCCAGGTACTTACTCCTGCTGTCTTTGGTGAGATGATATTTAGGGTAGTAGAGGTAACGCTGCCTGATATGCTCGTGCCTGAAATGACAGCAAAGTGGGAACATAAACTTGACGAGATTTGTAATGGCCTCCTTACAAGGGATGCATACGAAAAAGAGCTTAAAGAATATGTCAAAGCAGAATCAGAGAAAATAAAGGCTCTTGATAATGCAGATGATATCATTAAACTCATTTATCCGTACGCTACAGGCAAGATTGTAAAAGAGTATAAAGCGTTTGAGTCGTATAATACCAAGATCAAATGTCCTCTTTGTGGTGATGATATCGAAACAACTGCCTGGGGGTTCAGGTGTAAGAGCAATAAGGGAAAAGACGGTGGATGCGCTTTTTCCATAGGAGATCTAGCTGGCCACAGACTTCTTACTGATGAGCTGTATGATCTGTTAGTAAAGGGAAGCTGCGGGCCTTTCCATGACTTTACTTCAAAAAAAGGTAGACCGTTTGCAGCCGAGCTTAAATGGAATAAAGAGACTAAGAAGATAGACTTTGAACTTGTAGATCTTCCATGGACTGACACCGATCTTAAATGTCCTGCTTGCGGAGGCAAACTGCAAAAACAGATAACGGGAGCTTTTAAGTGCGAAAATGCTCCAGATAAGTGCGTTTTTCTCATAAGACAGATCGCAGGGAAAGTTATATCTGAAGCTCAAATAAAGAAACTCGTTAACGAAGGGCGCACAGACGTGATTTCCGGTTTTAAAAACAAGGATGACAAAAAGTTTGACGGCATGCTTGTATGGAACAGGGCAGAAAAGAAGATTGACTTTGACTTTCCGGATGGCCTTACAAATCTAATGTGTCCGATATGCGGAGGTCAGGTTCTTTCAGGAAAGAATGGATTTAGATGCGAGCGATTCCACGGATTTGGAGCTGACGCGGAAGGCAACTGCACATTCTTTGTTGGCACGTTCCTTGGCCACAAGGTAAAAGAAAAAGAGCTTACTGAGATGCTTAAAGGCAAGGACACGGAACCTGTCACGTTAAAGAACCAGGACAAAGAATTTCTTGGAAGGCTCTATTGGAACGAGGAAGAAAAGAGGCTTTCCATCAAGTTTGTAGATACTTCTGCAACAGATACCAAATACAAATGCCCTATCTGCGGCGGAGTGATAAAAAGCGGTAAATACGGATTCTTCTGCGAAGGAAAAGAAGGAGAAGGATGCTCCTTCAGATACGGAGATATCCTTGGTGTAGCTCCGGAAGAAAAACACCTGGCTCAGCTCCTTTCAAGCGGCAGAACAGAACCAATATCGGGGTTTAAGAGCACGAAGAAGGGCAAGAACGGAACGATTAATAAGTTTACAGCAAGCCTTGTTTGGGACGCGGAAGAGGGAAAGATCACATTTGACTTTCAAAACGATGACGACATGGCAGAAAACACCTCAATTCAGTGTCCTGCCTGCAAGGAGAAGAGGCTAAAAAAAGGAGTTAACAGATATTTTTGTGATTGCGGGTTTGCTGCAATTACGATAGTAGCAGAAAAAGTCGTGGATGATAACCAGATGAAGAAGCTGTTCCTTACCGGATCCACTGACCTTATCAGCGGGTTTTACTCAAAAAAGACCAGGCGTAAATTCTCTGCAAAGTTAGTACTTAGCGGTGATAAGATCACATTTGATTATCCAGAGCGAAAATAGTATTTGACTCGGCCAGCCGGTAATGCTAAAATCAAATCAATTAAAAGAGCTTTAAATACAGTCGGGAATGTTTCCCCTTTCCTACCACTGTATTTGAAGCTCTTTTTATTGTACATTGATAACTGAATAATGTATATCTATATGTAGTATGTCTTCATGGTGTAAGCACGGGAAAATGCGATACCGTGCCACTATATATTGTGTTTTTTAAAAGAAAAATACAAAAAGGCATTTACAAAATAACAATAATGTACTATAATACAGTTATGATGATAAAAAACTGTAAAGAAGGAGGTAAACCTAAATGAGACACGCAAAGAATATGAAAGCAATGAGATTAACAACACATAGAGAGCGAAGGAGCCTTGGCGCATTCAATTCAGAAGTAGATAAGATTTATACAGGAAAGGAGCTCTGCCCGTACTGTGGGAAACCAATGAAGAAGATGACCGGATACGAGATGAAGACTGAGAAGTATAAAGACAATCTTTATTACGTATGCAGTGATTTTCCAAAGTGTGATTCACAAGGAAGGCTTCGCATAGGCAGCAAGAATACAGTTATTCTGTCAACCCCTGCGGACAAGAACCTGCGACTTCTTCGTAAAGAGGCGCATCACTATCTCAACCTTATGATAGTAAACGGCCTTGCTAAGGATGAAGAGCAGGTGCATCGTATATTATCTGACCGAATCACTATTGGTAATTACGGAATGCTTCACATCGGAGAACTTAGAGAATATGGCTGTGAGCAGGTAATAAATGCAGCCATTGACATCCTGCATTTTAATAAGGACAGACTTACACAGTATGAAGTTTGGAATACAACAAGCAGAAAGATACCGGAAGGTCAGAAAGAAAAATTGGCAGAGCTTAAGAAGCTATCCCACTTTCCCAGGGAGAGAGCAGTAGCTTACGCATAAGGAGTAACATGGAGACACTAGAAGGCATATTTACATATAAAGTATTCCCGACAGATGCAGAATGTACCAGCGAAGGTTATTCTATAAGAACCTTTAAAAAAACCGGTGGAGGAAAAGAAACTGTTACAGGATATAATCTTCCGCCGCTTAAAAAGATCACGTACATTCTCACAGGGGAATACGTACAAACTAAATATGGAAAAAGCTTCAAATGCACAAGCTGCGAACTTAAAAAGCCTGATAAAGAGGAGAGTATCATTGCTTTTCTTTCCAGCGGCTATATAAAGGGCATCGGAGAGAAAACGGCAAAGCTCATTTATGAGGAGTTTAAAGATAAATCCTTTGATATCCTCGAATTTGAGCCTGAAAGACTTGCATCCATAAAAGGAATTAGTAAAAAGAAAGCTCAAATTATAGCTGAGTCATATAAAGAACATAAAGAGCTTCAGGTATTAAGTAAAAAACTATCCGATTATGGAATCACTCCTGCAAAGTGCGGTAAGATAGCACAGACACTTGGAAGTGGAGCGCTCGATAAGATCGACGTTAATCCATACATACTTACAGGGTTTGGAATCTCATTTGAGATAGCTGATGCGTATGCTATGGACAATGGTCTTGACCCAAAGAGCGACGAGAGATTCCTTAAAGCTGCCGAGTATGTACTTCATCAGGGCGAGCTTCTTGGAAACACCGGAATGGAGCTGATGGCTTTTGGAAACAAGCTCATGGAACTCCTTGGAAAGGACTTTACGGGGCTTGAAATAACAAATAAAGTCACAGAACTTCTTCAAAACAAAACGCTTGTCAGAAGAAAGATATCTCTTGATAAAGATGTTTTATCATATATTTTTTCATCAAGAATGGCTGAGCGCGAAGGCAGACTCGCAGCGGATATAAGAGATTTGTCGTACAAAACTCAGCTTCCTGTGAGAGGCATTGGAAGCAAGATTGCTGATGCAACAAAGGGTCTTGGAATCGAACTTGATCCATACCAGAAGGATGCGGTTAAGGTAGCGCTTAACAATCCGATTTCAGTCATCTGCGGCCCGCCGGGAACAGGAAAGACAACTATCGAGAAGGTAATTGCCAATATATATAAGAAAGAATACCCGAAGAAAGAGCTTATTCTTCTTGCTCCAACCGGAAGAGCTGCAAGGCGAATGGAAGAGAGTACAGGTCTTCCTGCAAGTACCATTCACTCATACCTTAAGATATATGATACGGCTGAGGGATCAGAGGATAAAGAACTCCCTGAGATTGAAGATGCTCTGCTTATCGTGGACGAGTTTTCAATGGTAGATACTTACCTTGCAGGAGTGCTGTTCAGTACCATAAAAGACGGAGTTACAATGGTAATAGTCGGAGATCCCGAGCAGCTCCCTTCAGTTGGCCCCGGCGCAGTGCTTAGGGATATCATAAACTCCGGAATATGTCCTGTAACGTTCCTTGAAAAGATTCATAGGCAGGATATGGGCTCTATGATATATCAGAATAGCCACAAGATAAGAAAAGGTGATACCGAGATCTTGGATGGAACCGATTTTAAGTTTCATAACATAAAAGGTCTTGAATCTTGCAAGGATCTTATCACAAAGCTATATCTTGAAAGGCTTGATGAATATGGAATAGACGGAGTTATGGTGCTACTTCCCTATAAAAAGTATGTAGCGGGCGTTGAAGATATGAATAAGCACCTTCAAAGCATTGTAAATCCTGAAAGCATTGCTAAAAAACAGCTCGTATCCGGTCAGGTCACTTACAGAGTAGGCGATCCCGTGATGCATATTAACTGCAACAAAGCAGACGTGTCAAACGGCGATATCGGCAGAGTGTCAGACATTAAAATGGATGGAAGCAACGCAACAGCAGTTATCGTCAAGATCAATGGTAAGCGCATAGAGTACGAAAGATCAGATCTTGATAACCTTACT
>Ga0129306_1002582_pt1 | contig 15541 bp, 9 predicted proteins | sample P827metagenome_FD_94438 | JGI IMG/M metagenome (GOLD analysis project Ga0129306, IMG submission 94438) | Capybara group fecal microbial communities from Wisconsin, USA - P827 metagenome | ecosystem: Host-associated > Mammals > Digestive system > Large intestine > Fecal | place: USA: Wisconsin...
GTGCCGCAGACAAGAGAGGTGGTCAAAGCAGCGGGCAAAGACTTTCCGTTGGAGGAAGTGCCCGAATTGCTGATGTCGAAATGGCATGAGGTGAGGCTTTGTGGGTTGCTGATATTGGTGGCGAAATTCGAGAAACTGACGACTAAGCGGTTGGAGAATGATACTGAGGCTATCAAGAAGCGTGATGAGATTGTTCAGATGTACCTGCAGTATGCAGAGCAGGCGAATAACTGGGATTTGGTGGATTTGTCTGTGCATAAGATTTTAGGTCATTGGTTGCTATTACCTTCGAATCTGGGTGATAGGGATTATAAACTCAAGGTACTAGATGAATTGGCCGCCAGTCCATGTCTCTGGAAGCAACGTATGAGTATGGTCTGTACATGGAAGACCTCGCAAATGGGGGATCCATCATGGTGTTTGAGGTATGCGGAGATTCATCTGCACCATCCGCATGACTTGATGCATAAGGCGGTTGGTTGGATGTTGCGTGAGATGGGTAAGCGTTGTTCAATGGATCTGTTGCGGGAGTTTCTGAGGCAGCATGCCCATGAGATGCCACGGACGATGCTTCGGTATGCTATTGAGAAGATGTCGGAGTCAGAGCGCAAGGAGTGGATGGCGGTTAATCGCAGGGACAGGTTGCATGATTATGGTCTGCGACCCAATCAGAAACCTGTCCCCGTGATTAACCCTTTTGCAGGCGTTCCTACTCCAGATTTCGTGGAAATGATTCTTAAAGGCGATGATGAGGCGATGTACTACCTGCTGCATCAGAGACTGAAGCACCAGTTGCGTGAGCGATATGATGCTTATCGTCAGAAGTTGTACGATGACTTTGAGGATGTTATCGAGGACTTCTTCCTATATCTGCGCGAGAGTGGGCGTTATCCTTATCAGGCTTTGAGACGCATCAAGAACAAAGATGCTTTCGAGACTTGGGTGCTGAATACATTTCGCAATTACCTCAACAATCGTGCGAATGAAGAGAATCGAATGACACACGTTTCTTTTTCTGAACATGAATCTAACGAATCTAACGCGCTCGACCAAAGGTCGCTTGCTACCAAAGGGACGCAAGAATCTTTTTCTGATGAGCATAAGTTGTTGATTGCCTCACAGTTGATTGCCTACGCCCATCAGGTGTTTTATCCTCGTGGAAGGTTCATCTTTTTGCGCTCGTTGCTCACCATATTGAACAAACAGAAGGCATTACCCAATTCAGAGGTTGCCAAAGCGCTTGGAATGTCCGATATATCTTATCGTGTCACGCTTCATCACATGAAGTGTAACCTCGCGAAGTTCAGGAATCGGTTGATGCATGGAGAAGAACTGTGCTTAGATGATGAGCATCAGCAGATGGCTCGCCAACTCTATGATGATTTCGCCCACCTCTATCCGATACTCTTGGCATTTTATAACCAGACCATCGATACTTTGAAATGTGCCGATGATATTCGTCAGCTACGTCAAGAGTATTACGAGGAGACAGGTGTGATGGCTCATGAACCAGAGACCGACTATCCAAGTCGGATTACCATCAGGGCTTTCTGTAATAAACTGAATCGCATGTTAATCTATTGAAAGATGAAAGATAATGAGCAAGAGATTTTTCCTATTGTGGATGAGCATGGAAGGGTAGTGGGGAAGGCCACGCGTGGCGAATGTCACAGTGGGTCGAAGCTGCTGCATCCCGTGGTGCATCTGCATGTGTTTAACAGCCAGGGCGATGTGTATCTGCAGAAAAGGCCTAAGTGGAAAGATATTCAGCCAGGAAAGTGGGACACGGCGGTGGGCGGCCATATTGACTATGGTGAGACGCCTGAGGAGGCCTTACAACGTGAAGTCCGTGAAGAACTGGGCATCACGGACTTTACGCCCGAGTTTGTGGGCAAGTATGTGTTTGAGAGCCAGCGGGAACGTGAACTGGTGTATGTACATCGCACGACCTACGAGGGTGAGATACGTCCATCGAAAGACGAATTGGCTGGTGGACGTTTCTGGACCATGCAGGAGATTCGCGAGGCCATAGGGCAGGGTTTGCTGACGCCCAATTTTGAGAGTGAGTTTCAGCGTTTTTTCTTGGATGCGCAATAAGCACCTATTGCTTCTTTTTATCCTGCCTTAGGAAAAGTCCTGCGAGAATGGTACCGCTAATCGAGTGCCAGGCACAACTGATGGCGCAGGGCAGTACGGAAAGGGGCTGGGCAGCGAAGAAGGTGCCGGCAAGAACGGTGGCCAGACCTGCGTTCTGCATACCCACCTCGATGGAGATGGTGCGCTTCTTGGCGGTATTGAACCGGGCCAAATGACCAGCGATGTAGCCTAAGATATAGCCCAGCGTGTTGTGGCAGAGCACCACGGTGAAGGTCCATAGGAAGAGCATCAGACCACGGGCCACGAGATCATCATGAACCGTAGAGATAACGCCTCCCACGATGCAAGCCAGACAGGTGACGCTTAGGCCGGGCATCAACGACTGGATGGTTGGGAAACTCTTACGTTTGGAGTAGGTGTAGTTCAGAAAACAACCGATACCTACGGGGATGATTGTCACAATCAGGATGTTCAGAAACATACCGATGGCATCAATCTCGATGATCTCGCCAGCTGTCAGCTGCATGAGCAGCGGTGTCATCACGGGGGCGAGTAGGGTGGAGGCGCAGGTCATACCCACGGAGAACGCTACATCGCCATGACAGAGGTACGACATAATGTTGCTCGACACACCGCCCGGACAACAGCCAACCAACAGGATGCCCAATGCTAATGCTGGTTCCAAGTGGAATACATGCACCAGAAGATAGGCCACACAGGGCATGATGAAGAACTGCGCACAGGCACCGATGAGGATATCCAGCGGGCGCTTGGCCAATATACGGAAATCTTGGGTGGTCAATGTGAGACCCATTGTCAGCATGATGATGCCGAGGTTAACGGTTTGGGTTGTGCCGCGTACCCATACGAAGAGGTCGGGCACAAAGAATGTCAGTACGGCAATGGCCGTTACGAAGAGTGAGGCGTGTTGTGCCAATAGGCGGCTGATTGATTGCAGGACTTGAATCATTTTTTTCAAATTTTGCCTGCAAAGGTAGTAATATTTTTGCAAAAACGTATAAAAATTCCAGATAAGAAATTGATTTGAGTCAAGGATTGAGGTGTGGATGGAAGTTTTTTGAAAGTTGGGGGGCGGATTATTAGTGGGAAAGCTGTAACTTTGTACATGATGAATAGAATAATTTCTAGTAGAAAAAAGAGACATAAATGATTGTTAATTCATTTTTTATTCGTAACTTTGCACCCAAATATAGGAAGGGTGAATATATGAAAAACTATTTTCATAAACTGTTGAGATGGTATTTCAGCAAACAAGCACTACCATATTGGTGCTTGATGCTGAATGATTTTGTCTTTGTAATCATCTCATCGATTGCTGCGTTCTGGTTGTTCGAGAAGACTCAGAACCTGTTTGACCAGCGTATTGATGTACTTTATACTGCATTGGTCTATGCCCTTGTGAGTTTTATCGGTAGTAGGGTGTTCCGTACCTATCAAGGTGTGGTTCGTTTTTCATCGTTTGTCGATTTGATGCATGTGGCTTATGCCAATGGATTGAATCTGGTCATCTGTCTGGTGTTGTCGGAGGTTTTGCAGCGTAATGGAATAACGGATATTGCTGCATTGACACAGACGGAAACACTGGTGGCCTTTGTGCTGGCAACCCTGCTGATGTGGGGTGTGCGTGTACTGGTGAAGAATATCTATGATATCTCCTTCAGTGATTCTAAGTCGCTGAGAGTGCTGATATATGGAGCGTTGTCAGGTGGAGTGGGATTGGCCAAGAATATCCGTTCGCAGCACCCTATGCGATTCAAGTTGTGCGGCTTTATATCGCATGACCCGCGAGCCAAGCACATGATGCTCATGGGTAAGGATGTGTATTACGTGGAGGATGACTTGGCAGCCATTATCAGAAAGCAGCATATCGATGCTGTGTTGGTGAGTCCGCTACGCTTAGAGGAATTCCGTAACAACCAGAAGGTTCAGGATGTGCTGATTGGTGCTGGTTGTAAGATCTTTATGGCGCAGCATGCCAAAGAAGCTAAAGTGGAGGACGGTCAGTTGACTGACGAGGACTATGAAGGCATACAGATGCATGAGGTCCAGGTGGAGGACTTGCTGCCTCGACAGGAAATCAAGGTGGATTTGAAATCTGTCGGTGAGGTGCTGGAAGGCAAGCGCGTGCTGATTACAGGTTCTGCAGGCTCTATTGGTTCTGAAATTGTGCGACAAGTGGCTATGTTCAAGCCTGCCTTCATGATTCTGATTGACCAGGCAGAGACTCCTCAGCATGACATCCGTCTGATGATGGCCAACGAATTTCCAGACATCAAGTCAGAGGTCATTGTAACCAGTATTACCCGCAAGACTCGCATGGAGGCGATCTTCCGTATCTATAAGCCCGACTATGTGTTCCATGCCGCAGCCTATAAGCATGTGCCCATGATGGAGGACAATCCCTCAGAGGCAGTGCTGAATAATATCTACGGAACGAAGGTGATTGCCGACTTGGCTGTGCAATATGGTGTGAAGAAATTCGTGATGATCTCTACCGATAAGGCTGTAAACCCCACGAACGTGATGGGCTGTTCGAAGCGAATTTGTGAGATTTACGTGCAGTCGCTCAATAGAAAAGAATACTTCGCTGCCAAGAAGCAGCTCACTGGGCAGCTTGGCGAACAAGCCTACACCCAGTTCGTGACAACTCGTTTTGGTAATGTACTGGGATCCAACGGTTCAGTCATCCCTTTGTTCCGCAAACAGATCATGGAGGGAGGACCTGTTACCGTGACCGACGAGCGCATTGTGCGTTTCTTCATGTTGATCCCCGAAGCTTGTAAGCTGGTGCTGGAAGCCGGTACCAAGGGTAATGGCGGTGAGATATTCGTCTTCGACATGGGACAGCCCGTGAAGATAGCTGACTTGGCCAAGAGGATGATTGCCCTCTCGGGTGCGAAGAACGTGGAAATCAAGTTTACGGGACTTCGTGAGGGTGAAAAGCTCTATGAGGAAGTGCTGAACGAACTCGAGGGTACCAAGCCTACGTTCCATAAGAAAATCAGAATCGCGCAGGTGCGTGAATATGAATATGAAGAGGTGGATCGGGCCATCAATGAACTGGTAGAAATCTCGAAACAGTATAACAATATGGCAACGGTGAAGAAGATGAAGGAAATCGTGCCAGAGTATAAGAGTAACAATTCGGTTTACGAGCAGTTGGATAAGTAAACTGGAAAGATAGAAAAAAATAAGAAAGGCAAACTATAAAAGGTTTGCCTTTATTGTTTCTACGATATAGCGCACATCCTCGTCAGAGACACATGGACCTGCTGGCAGACACATGCCAACTTTGAAAATCGCCTCGCTGACGCCATTCACGTAAGCGGGACTGTTGCGGAATACGGGCTGTTTGTGCATGGGTTTCCAGACTGGACGTGACTCGATGCCGGCTTGGTTGAGCGCAATACGCATGGCTTCTACATTGTCGTTGGGTTGGCATTCGGTTGTGGTCTTGGATGCCTGATGAATGACACTGGCAGCACCGCCTACGGCATCTTTTATTATTGCCTTGTAGGCATTCTCCTGACCTTTTACCTTTACATGCTCATCAATGGTGATGGTGCAGAGCCAGTAGTTGGAGTCGAAGGCTGGTTCATGGTTCAGGGTTAATGATTCATGATTAGGTTGAGAATGCACATGTATTCCGGGGACATCCTTCAGCAACTCTTCATAAAGTGCTTGTACGTGTTTGTGGTGAGCTATGTGGTCGTTGACAATGGTCATCTGTCCACGTCCTATGCCTGCACAAACATTGCTCATCCGGTAGTTATAGCCTATCGTCTCGTGCTGGTAGTAGGGATAGCCTTCGCGAGCCTGAGATGCCAGCCACATGATTCGCTCGCCTGTAGCCTTGTCGGGGCATATCAGAGCTCCACCACCAGAGGTGGTAATCATCTTGTTACCATTGAACGAGAGGATGCCAAAGTGACCAAAAGTGCCCAGCATTTGTCCGTTGAAACGCGAACCTAATGCCTCGGCAGAGTCCTCAATCACCGGGATGTCATAGCGATTGGCAATCTCCATGATGCGGTCAATCTGGTAAGGCATTCCAAAGAGCGATACGGGAATGATAGCCTTGGGCTTCTTGCCAGTCTTGGCTATTCGGTCTTTAATAGCTGTTTCCAACAAGTCAGGATCCATGTTCCACGTGTCTTTCTCAGAGTCGACAAAGACAGGAATGGCTCTCAGGTAGGCCACCGGATTGGCAGAAGCACAGAAGGTGAACGACTGCACAATGACCTCGTCGCCAGCCTTGACACCACAAGCGATGAGAGCCAGTTCGATAGCAGCAGTACCTGTAGACAGGGCTACTATCTCTTTGTCTTCACCCACAAATTGTCGCAAGTCCTCTTCGAAAGCCTTGACATTGGGACCCAATGGTGCGACATAATTGGTGTTGAATGCCTCCTTGATGTATTTTTGTTCGGCATTTGTCTCACTCATGTGAGCGAGACAAAGCCATATTTTCTTTCTTGTTGGATTGTTGATTTCCATTCAATGATTATTTCTTAGCTCAGACCCAAAAGTGGTTTCAGGTCATCTTCTTTGTAGAGAATCCATCCGGTGACTCCGAGGAATGCAAGGAACACGAATATCAGACACATCTGGGCGCGCTTGGGACCAGCCTTGAGCACAGGAACCGTAGCACTTTGCAGCGTGGTGAAAGCAGGAGTTTCCTGTTGTACCTTGGCCTCGGCAGCCAATAGCTGGGCTGCAACCTGCTGATACGCATTAAACTGCAGCTGCATCTCGTTTTCCAGGTCGGTCTGCTTCTGGCGAACGCTCTCGAGGATGACGTCCTGGTTGGCATCGGCAAACTCAGCATAGAGGCGACGAGCCCTCTCATAGCGAGCCTTGGTCTCTGCAGCAATCTTCTTGTTATACTCCAAATCTACGCGAGCCTTAGAGGTGCGGTAGTCGGTGATGAAGTTCTGCAGGCGTGTCTTTACCGTGTCAGCCATCGTTGCACAGATGACGGGATCCTGGTCGGTAACATTGATGGTAATAACCATCGTCTTCTTGTCAACATCGCAGACTACATTCTTGTTGATAGCCTTGACGATATTGGTCTGCTCCCTTGTCAGGCGGAAGGGGTCGACCTTCTGTTCCTTCTCCTCCTCCTTGCTGCTGAAGAGACTAAAGAATCCCTTCATGGCTGCTGACCACCAGGGGCCTTTCTGCTCCTTCATCAGGTAGTCGTAATAAGTGAAGGTCTTGCCATCACTCTCGCGCGTCACCTTCACGGGGAACAGGGAGGTTTTGAAGTCAACTGAGTTCATCAGGTCAGGATAGAGGGTGGGGAAGAGTGCTTCTGTACCTGCTCCACTCGTTCCCAGATTGACACCAAAGCTGGAAGCCAGAGAGGCCAGCGAACCTGCACTTGCCTTCGAGCCGCCCATCTCAGGGCTTAGCTTAACAGAGCAACTGTAGAAGTTTGGGAGCGATAGGGCATAGATGGCAGCCAGCAGGAAAGCTACAGGCAGCACCTTGACATACAGCATCTTATGATTGAGCAGGTCTTTGAAGATCTTACCGAAGTCGATAGAGGACTCCTCTTCCTGTTCTATGATGTTCTTATTTTCTTCCATAGCCATGTTACTTAATAAGATTACCAATCGTTGCAAACATCGTAGCAAGAGAAGCCATTGAGGTGCCTATGCTAACCCATTGCATGAGGCTGGACATGTCGCGCTTGCCTTTCTGAGGTACAATAATCTCACAACCGGGTTCAACCTTGCCCTTGCCAACTTGCGAAACAGTGCCGTTCTGATAAACGATGAACGAGTGTGACTTGCGTGAACGGTTGCCAAAGCCACCAGCCTGGTTGATGTAATACTTCCAGTTCTTTCCCCCCATAAAGGCTACGGTGTTGGGGAAGAGCACGTTACCCGAAATCTTCACCGTTCCGTTGTACTCTGGAACAATCAGACGGTCGCCCTCACGCACTACTACATCGTAGTCGCCACCAGGATTAGCCAGTGCCTTCTCGAGGTCGATACCTACCGTATAGATGTCCGACTGTGCAATCTTTTCGAGTGCTAAAGAGTCTTTCCGGTCAAAATTCTGCCTAACGGTTTCCAATACTTTCTGCAGACGGGCACGTTCATCATCGTTCATCCTACGCTCCAAGCGAGCACCACGAACATAAGCCTCGTCAGTAACACCACCAGCGACCTGAATCAGGTCGGAGAGGCGCTGATTCTTCTTAGACAACGTGAAGCTACCCTCGAAGACTACCTCACCTTCAACAGTCACGTTGCGAGGCTCCATATAACCGGGAGAGCGGCGAACCTGAACCACATCATATGGTTCGAGTACGAAGCTCTTGTCGCCATCAACTACGAATCCATCCTTCAACGCAAAGCTATAGGTCTTGGAAATGTCCTGACCAGCCTTCAGCGCCTTGGGGTCGCGAATGCGGCGAGATACGTCTACCTTGGTGGTAGAGGCAGCATCAGTCAGTCCACCGGCACGCAGTATGAGGTCTTCGATAGTCTCATTGTCGGCAAACTGGAAGGTGCCAGGACTTAATACCTCACCCTGAATGGTTACAATACGCTCAGAAATACGCTCAGCCTGAGTAGGGATGAAGAGCACATCCTCGTTCTTTAAGGTGACATCAGGAACAGTGCCAGCCATGATGCCTGCAATATCCACAGATACAGCCTCCAATGTGCGGTCAGCCTTCAGACGGTATATCACACCACGAGACGTAAAGGCATCCTCGGTAAGGCCACCTGCCGTCTCGATGAGGCTGCGAATAGAGGTGTTCTGCTTGCCCAGTTCATATTCGCCCGGACGGAATACAGCACCCTTGATTTCTACCATATTGTCGAAACGGTTGATCATGCCATCTACAGTAATGGCATCACCATCGGTCACCTTAAATGCTGCCATATCGAACTCTTCGACTGTATGTACAGAGAAGCGCTCGCCTGACTTACGAATCAGACGGACAGCCTTCTTATAAGCATCGCCTGTAAAGCCGCCTGCATATTTCACAATGGTGGAAACGCTCTCGGTGGGGCGCATCTCATAGAACATAGGACGCTTGACATTGCCTTGAATTCCAACGAGACAGTCGTAGGGACCTACAACAATCACGTCGTTCTCATGAAGACGTACATTACCTGCCAATCGTCCGTTGAGGATATACTCATAGACATCAACCACCGTGATGAGCTTGCCACCACGATAGACCTTGATATTACGCAGCGTACCCAAATCGTTGATACCTCCTGCCATATAAAGCGCATGGAACACGGTTGCAAATGCACTCAGCGTGTAAGTTCCAGGAGCCTTGACCTCGCCCATCACGTTGACCATCATGGAGCGTGTCTGGCCTACAGAAACCTTCAACGAACTGCTGGCATAGCGCGAGCCAAGCGTGCTGCGAATCTTCGACTGAGCAGCTGCTACGGTCAGACCACTGACCCTGATGGGGCCAAAACCAGGAACGGTGATGTCGCCATCGGGTGATACCGTGAGTTGTTCCGACTTCTGGGAAGCACCATAGATGTCAACAATAACCTCATCGCCAGGGCCCAGCACATAGTTCTGGGGAGTGGCAATGTTCATATTGGGCTCGAATGAGAGGAGCTTGTTGTTGAAAATGTCACGTCCAAAGACTTTCAGAGAGTCTGGGCCGGCCTTTCCATCCTCACGGTTGTTGATGCTCTGCTGAATCTCCGTGTAGCGGATGTCGGCTTCCTGCTGAATCTCAGCCTGCGAAGTGCCCTCCTTACCTACGGTAACTTGCTGAGCTTCCTTGCCTGTGCCATTGGAGCGCATGCGACTATCAGCAGCAGAAACAGCTGCGTCAGCCTGGCCAGAAAGTCCCTTTGCCTTAATCTGCTTGTCGTACTGGTTACGCAGACGACGAATCTGGTCAATCTTGACACCACGCTGCATCAGCTTGGTGACAATCTGAGCCTGTGGGGTGCCTGCCTTTGTTTCCTGAGTAATGAGCTGGATAACCTGTTGGTCGCTCATCTGAGCAGACACGCTAAGCGTCGTTAAGCAGATTTGACTGATTAACAACAATGTAACTAATCCTATTCTCTTCATATTTACCTATATATAGTGTGTGCGCCTGACAGGACTCGAACCTGCACGTCGTGAGACACTAGATCCTAAGTCTAGCGCGTCTACCAATTCCGCCACAGGCGCTAATCGACGAAGTCAATTCCTGAATGGAATTCGACGAAGTCAATTCCCCTTTAGGGGATTTGCGGGTGCAAAGGTACTAAAAAAAATGATAAGTGAAGAGTGAAAAGTGAAAAATTTTATCTAACTAGGTATTTTCTTGCCGTTTCGATGATTTCATCGTTGTCAGAAGAGCCGATCCCAACGGCAATGTCTGGGGCGATGCCAAATTCCGTGTGCTGCTTGTTAGCATCGTACATGGGGCAGGCTGAATAGCGTACTGCCCAGCCGTTGGGCAGACTGTTGCTCATGGGCAGTCCACTGCCTCCACCGGTATGGTCGCCTATGAGGGTGACTCTTGGCAGGGCGCGCATGATGACGGCAAAATCATTAGCAGCACTATAGACGCTACGGTTGGTGAGCACGCAGACGGGTTTGTGCCAACGGATGCTGCTCGAAGGCTCCATATATCGGGCTTCGAGCGAAGAAAAATCGTTGTGGCCCGTACCTGTCTTATGCTGCATATAGCCCACCAGCGTCTTCTCGTGCACGAAGCGACCTGCCAGCATTTCGGCATTGGCAAGGTTGCCTCCACCGTTGTTGCGGATGTCGATAATCAGTCCGCGACAGAGGGCGAGATAGGAGAGCACATCATCGAGATTGCCCTCGCCAATGGGCATTTGGAACGACTCATAGCGAATGTATCCGATGTTGTCGTCGAGAATGCGATAATAGATGCCAGCTGCTATCTTATAGTCGGTGCCTAAATAGCGTCGCTCCAGCGAGTCGCTGAAGTTCTTGGGATAGTCCTCCTGCCAAGCCCAGTAGCGCCCGAAGTCCATCGAGTAGGAGAGATTGACATGTCCGTCACGCAGTTCACTGAGCATATCCGTCAGCACCTCGAAAAGCTGGTCTTCCGTCATCCGGTCACTTACGCGTACCTTATATTTATTATATACGGCATTCCAATCGAGCCCATAGGTCTTCTGCTTGTAGTCGAAGAAGCAGTAATGCTCGTCGATAATCTGCCAGAGCGCCTCGAAGTTGCCTGTGGGCGTGTTGGGGCGCTCTTCCGTATCTACGCAAGAAGCGAGTAAGACTAGAGATACTAGATAGACTATGTATTTTTTCATAGGGCTCGATGAATGATGGAGAAACGCTTGGTGAAACCAATGAGGAACCGATGGGTATAGACGTGCTGGCGCAGACCATTGACCTTGGCTTGCTGCATATTACCCAGATAACCAATACGAATGTTGAATGTTGAGGGGTGAGTGGTGAGTGGGATGTCGAGGGTGAGCATCTGGCGCCACTCGGGGGCAGAGACAAAGGTGGTGGGCACCACATTATGGTCGTAGTTGCCTCGCGAGAAAATCTCGTAGTAAGACTGCCCGTAGTTAGGTGAGAATCGGATGCCAGCCAAAGGAAGACTGAGCTCATAGCGAGCTAAGAGTGTCCTGTTGAACAGCTGGAAACGATAGGAAGCCACACCCGTTGGCATGAGGTTCAGACTGACACGGGCCTGAGCAGGGTTATTGCCGTTGGACGTGTTGTAGATGAAGCCCAGCGAGGCATTGACCAAGCCACCAGCCTGCAGTTTCAGACGATTGCCCAACAACTGCCAACTGTAGAGCTTGCCCCAGTAGAAGTTATAGGCACCCTCCAGCTCTTGTTTTTTATCCACACGGTCCTTCACGCTGGATAGGTTGGCTTCGTGCTCCAAGATGGTAGACCAACGGATGCTGTCACGTTGCCGCTCTGTGTGAGAGAGGTAGGTGAGGCCAACACCCTTGAAATGCTCAGCAGAAAGGTAGGTGTCGAGCACGCGAGTGGGGCCAAAACCGATGTGCTGGCTGTTGGTTATGATGGGCTGCGCTGATAGCGTAGCGTACGGGACGGCCAATGTGAGGAGTAAGGACTTAATTTTCATCATCGGGGAATAGTCTTAGTTGTCCTGTCATTTCGTCCAGCACCTGTTGCTGACTCTTGCCTGCATCAGGGTCGAGGTTTTCTTCTTCCTCTTCCGTTTCTTCTGGCTCTTCCGCTGGTTCAGGGAATCGCGTGGGCTCCAGTTCTTCGATTCGCTCCGTCTGCCAAGTGGTGAGTCGCTTGCCCTTGGCCTTGAAACCCTTGACGGCAATGAATTGCTCCACGTCGATTTCCTCTGACCCACGGAAGGCATCATTGCCTCCATAGGTCACCTGCAGGCGCGGATAATAGGTGTCGGTAAGCAGAATCTGCTGCGAGTCAGGATTCTCGCCCAGATAATTCTGCTTGCGCTTCGAGGCCTCCATCAGGAATCGCTTGACATAGGGATAGCCCTGATTGTCAGCGTCGAAGAGCACGCAACTCCAAATCTTTTCAGGCTCGTATTTCTCCAATCGGTCGATGTTGTCCTCGAAGTGCACATTGGCATCGAAACCTGAGAGGTAATAGTCGCCATTCTGGAGGATGACCAGGATGCTGTCACCATCATTGAACTCGCCCAGGAATCGTCCGTGCTCGTCGTAGTTCAAGCGGTTGACGTCTGGGTCGTACCACACCTTGCGACCTCCCAAGGTAGAGTGCCCGTGACTCTTCAGTCCGATGCGGTGCACCTGGAATTTGGTCAGCAGGTTACCCTTGGCAGCACGCCCCTTGATCATGATTTCAGAGAAATCCTTGTCGAAGAAGATACGCTTCAGTTTGGGTGCTGGGTCGAGTGTCACCTTGATGACTTCTGCCTCGCCATTGGGGTTGGCTGTAAAATAAAGTACGCGCGAGCCCTCGGTACCAGCCGTGATGTCGTATTCACGATCACGCGTGACGCTCGACACGTTGAAGCGCTTGATGTAGTAGTAGCCTTTGCGTCCGTCGCGATAGACGGCATTGTAGATGGTACGCTGGTCGTTCTTCTTGAAGACACCCAGCCACATCACATTCTTGCCCACAAACAGCTTGTCGGCCACACGGACTACCTTGAACTTACCATCCTTATAGAAGATGATGATATCGTCGATGTCCGAACAGTTGCAGACGAACTCGTCCTTCTTCAGACCCGTGCCGATGAAACCATCCTGGCGATTGATATAGAGCTTCTGGTTGGCCTCTACCACCTTGGTAGCCTCGATGGTGTCGAAGTTGCGAATCTCCGTCAGTCGTGGGTGCTCCTTGCCGTATTTGTCCTTGAGGAACTGGAACCACTCAGCTGTCACCTCCACCAGGTTGTCTAGGTCGTGCTCTATCTCCTCAATCTCTGCCTTGATGCGAGCCATCAGTTCATCAGCCTTGTCCTTGTTGAACTTCAGGATGCGCTGCATGCGGATTTCGAGCAACTTCAGAATGTCATCCTTCGTTACCTCGCGCACCATTTGCGGATAGTAAGGTGTCAGTCGCTCGTCAATATGCTCGCAAACGCTGTCGATATCGGGCGCCTGCTCGAATTTCTTGTCCTTATAGATGCGCTCCTCGATGAAGATTTTCTCCAGCGAGCAGAAGTGCAATTGTTCTAATAATTCGTTTCTGCGAATCTCCAATTCCTGTCGGATCAAGTCTTTGGTTCGTTCCGTAGAGTGACGTAGCACGTCACTAATCGTCAGGAATTGTGGCTTGTTGTCCTCAATGACGCAACAGTTGGGCGATATGTTGATTTCGCAGTCGGAGAAGGCGTAGAGCGCGTCCAGCGTCTTGTCGGACGACACACCTGGTGCCAGTTGAACCTGTATTTCCACCTTAGCGGCCGTCAGGTCTTCCACGTGGCGAGCCTTGATCTTGCCTTTCTCAATGGCTTTCAGGATGGAGTCGATAATCGTCTCTGTGGTCTTCGAGAAGGGAATCTCGCGAATGACCAGTGTCTTGGGGTCGAGCTTCTCAATCTTTGCGCGCACCTTCAGCACACCACCACGTTGACCGTCGTTGTATTTCGACACATCTATCGAGCCTCCCGTGGGGAAGTCGGGGTAGAGGTGGAACTCCTCGCCATGCAGATAGCTGATGGCAGCATCGCAGATTTCCACGAAGTTATGGGGAAGCACCTTGGTAGAGAGACCTACTGCGATACCCTCAGCACCCTGAGCCAGCAGCAATGGGAATTTCACGGGTAGGGTGATGGGCTCCTTGTTGCGCCCGTCGTATGACATCTGCCATTCGGTGGTTTTGGGATTGAAGACGGTGTCCAAGGCAAACTTCGACAAACGGGCCTCGATGTAACGGGGAGCAGCCGCTTTGTTGCCTGTGAGGATGTTTCCCCAGTTTCCCTGCGTGTCGATGAGCAGGTCTTTCTGGCCCAACTGCACCAGCGCGTCGCCTATGGAGGCATCGCCATGAGGGTGGAACTGCATCGTGTGTCCCACGATGTTCGCCACCTTATTGTATCTGCCGTCGTCCATGCGCTTCATCGAGTGCAGGATGCGTCGCTGCACGGGCTTCAGTCCGTCCTCGATATGCGGAACGGCACGATCCAGAATCGTGTACGAGGCATAGTCCAAAAACCAGTTCTGATACATGCCGCTCAGATGGTGAACGGCAGCTGCGTCGAAGCGATTCACGGGCTGATAGTCAGAGTGACCCTCAGCCGTTTCCTGTGATTCCTGTATGTCCTGTGGTTCCTGAGCGTCAGGAGTAAGGTCTTTTATTTCGTCGTCCATTGGCCAGATTAGTAAATTTCCTGCAAAATTACGAAAAAAAAGCGAGAAAGCCAAATTTTAAATCAATTTATTCTGAATTCTTATTGTTCTTTCTTCCCGAGGCATTTTATGTTTCCAACTTAAGTACATATGTTTCTAAGTTGAGTACATATGTTTCCAACTTGAGAACATAAGTTTCCAACTTGGAAACAGAAAAACTATCCAATATGAAAAACAAATAATAAATTATAAAAGATGAAAGCAGTTTGGGAAATATTTCGTAACTTTGCACCCAAATTTGCAAATTTACGTATTAATATGGCACAAGAAGATGTATTTAAGAAGATCGTGAGCCACTGCAAGGAGTATGGTTTCGTGTTTCCTTCAAGTGAGATTTACGATGGTTTGGGAGCCGTTTATGACTACGGTCAGAATGGTGTAGAGTTGAAGAATAACATTAAGCAGTATTGGTGGAAGGCTATGACGATGCTGCACGAGAATATCGTGGGTATCGACTCTGCCATCTTTATGCACCCAACTATATGGAAGGCTTCAGGACATGTTGATGCTTTCAACGATCCCCTGATTGACAACCGCGATTCTAAGAAGCGCTATCGTGCTGACGTGCTGATCGAGGATCAGATTGCCAAGTACGACGAGAAAATTCAGAA
>Ga0129306_1002583_pt1 | contig 15541 bp, 8 predicted proteins | sample P827metagenome_FD_94438 | JGI IMG/M metagenome (GOLD analysis project Ga0129306, IMG submission 94438) | Capybara group fecal microbial communities from Wisconsin, USA - P827 metagenome | ecosystem: Host-associated > Mammals > Digestive system > Large intestine > Fecal | place: USA: Wisconsin...
CGCGGCAAAGGCCATGCACATAACTGTCGCGAAATGTTTCATCTGTTTCACACATATTATACCATTTCGCGCGGCACATCTGCCGCGTTACTTGCCGACGCGGCGAGACGCCGCATCTCCTTGCGCCGTCACTTATTGCAATATGTGACCGGGAGAGCAACGGCAAACAGCATGATGAAACTCCGACGGTTCACAAAGCGCCTTCGCTACCGCTGCGGCCGATGCTTCGCGCTCCTCAACCGTCCACATCAGACACGGTGAGGCGGTCTCTCACATGGAGACGCGGCTTCCAGCCGCGTCATCCCCAGACTATGACGCGGCAGGATGCCGCGTCTCCAATTGCTCACGAATCTATCGGGGACAGTCCCCGATATTTTCCGCGCGGCTTAGGCGCAACAGCTACTTCGCGGGCACGAGCTGGAAGCCGGTGATGGACGCCGCTCCCTTGCCGTCGCGATGGATTGCCCTTACGGCGAACTCGCGCTCGGTGAGGCCGCGGAAGACAACCATGCAGTCGGCCTTGTCGGAATCAGTGCCCTTCTCGCGCGTCGCCTCGACATATCGTCCGTCGCCGATCCAGCCGAAGTTAACCGCGCGCGCGGCGATCTCCTCTCCGGAGCGATTCAGCAGCACGACGTCGCCCTTCCATCCGTTCACGCCCGCGCCGAGATGGACGACGAGGTCGTACTTCTCGAACGGGACCGCGGAGACGGCGAACGGCGCGTTCCTGAGAGCCCCGCGGTGCAGACGGAAGTCCGCCCCGCCGAAGCCCCATCCCTCGCACTGCTCGTACTCCGCGCCCTTTCCGAGCGCGACCCAGGCGGATGTCGCGGCGCCGCTCGTGTCGCGGAGCTGACCCTCCTTCGCGCCGCCGGAGACCCTGACGTTGTTCCAGTTGGACTGGGCGCGCGCGTTGTCGCCCGCGATATCCCATTCGCGCAGAACAGAATCGTCCTTCTTTCCGCTGGTGAAGCTTACGCCGATCGTGCCCTTAACGCCCGTGATGGGAATCTCGCCGAAATCCTTCGGAAGCTCCTTGCCGCAGTATACGCGCACCCAGTCGACCCACATGTCGCTCTCGTTTCCGTAGCGCTCGACGTCGTACGGCCAGCCGCTGATTCCGGCGATCGCGTAGTTGATGAGGAACCACGTGTCCTGCGACTTCGTGACGGGGCCTGTCGGATGCCTCAGGACCTCGACGTCGTCGAAGTAGTAGACAGTGTCCGTCTCGGTGATGGCGAGGCCGTACGTGTGGAACGTCCAGCTCCATGTCGAGCCGCCAGCCATCTTCTGCGCATCGGGGAACGCATGCGGCGCCTCGCCCATGTCCTTCTGGCCCCACCAGTGCGTCGTCACGCCGTAGCGTCCGCCGTGGTTGGGGTTCCTCGGACCATACCCGCCGTAGCACTCGATGACGTCGAGCTCGTCGCATCCGGCGTTCTTCGTCGCCTCGAATTTCGGATCGTCCTTGCTCATTCCGATCGTGCCCTTCGTGAGCGTCCAGAACGCCCCCCAGCTGCCAGGCGCGGAGTGGCACATGAGGCGGCACTCGAAGTACGCCGGAACCGGCACGGCGACGCCCGTTCCGTCGGAACGGATCGACGAGAGAATACCGGTGCGGCCGTTGGTTCCGTATGGCTTAGAGGCATGGATCCTGAGATACGTGCCCTGCTGTCCGAACGGAAGGCAGTCTCCGTCCGGATCGCTGAACGGCCAGCCGCTGAAGTCTCCGCCTCCCGTCTTGTGCGCCGCATACCGCGCGCCGCGTCCGTCGGGCGAGATAGAGAGCGGTCCGTCGAAGTCGTCCTTGAAAACGAGCTTCATCCCCTTCGCGCCTGGCGGGTCGGACTTCGGGATGCCCTGCTTCCACGAGACGCCGCCGAGGTTGAACAGCTGGAGCTCGCAGTAGTCCTGGTGTCCCTTCCCGTCAATGGCCTGCAGGCGAATCGTCGTCGGACCCGCCGGAAACTCGTCGGCGTGGAAGACGAACTCTCCGCGGGCGTCGGCGCCGAGCGGGAGATCCGCGAGAACGGCGTCTTCGCCCCATTCCCCGCCGGCGCGCCAGCAACGCGCGAGGACCCGCGTCATTCCCTTTGCCTCGAACACGACTGTGACGTCTCCCTTCACGTTCGAGCAGTAGCGCGGAGCAAGCACCTTGATCGACTGCACGAAGTCGATGCCCTTCGTGGAATCGCCGTTGTAGAACTCCGGGTATTCCGCCGAAGCCTTAACGTCGTCCGCGAACACGGAAAACGCAAGCCCTGCGGCGGCGGCAAATAGGACGCTCTTGAACATCACTGTCTCCTTCTGTTTTTTATCGTGTTTTGGTTTGACGGCTTATGCAGAAATTATATCACAGCGCGGTTGCTGTCCGCAAGATTCGGATGCGGTCTATCAGCCAAAAATAAACCGCTGTTTCAGACAACCGCGCATTCCGGCAATCCAGCTATGGCAGGCTGATGACGCCGCGGAAGAAATGGTCGCTCGCCGTATCGTACGGAGCGTGCCATTCTCCCGCGTCCAGCGACGCGCGTCCCTCGATCACCGGCTCCACGTTGTAGACCTTCCCCTCCGGCAGCGACACGTGCGGCGTACCGTCCGCGTCGATTTCGATCTTGAGCGTGAAAACCTTCTTCTCCGCCTCGATCCCTGCGGACGTCGGCGCGCAGTTGAGCGCAAAGGCCTCGAGGTTGATCGACTGGTCGGGATCGAACGCGACCTCCTGCGCCATCGCCCAGTCCGCAACTTTCGACGCCTTCACTTTGAGCGCGTCGAGCTGCGCTGCCTGAGCGGCGGGCACGATCTCGCCGTTCTCAGTTTCGGCGACGACATCCTCCCAGCAGCCGACGCCGACGGGATCGACGATGAGATGGTTCCGCGCCGTCACCTTTCCGTCTGCGTCGTATCCAATCACCTCGACGAGCGTCTTGTGTCCGCGCTCGTACCAGTCCGCCTTCGCAATCTCGACGGATCCGAAATCGGCGCGCGCGACCTGGGCGATGAAGCGTCCGTTGACGAGAACGTCGACCGACGCCGTCGCATCCTTCGCAGAGGCGGAGAGACGGAGGCTGTTCTTCGCGAGGGCCTGTCCGGAAACCTCGGCCGCGACGTCGTCGGGACGGTAGGTGCCCGGATGCCAGTCCCACCAGTCGCGGTCCTGGGTGTAGGGGAAGTACTGGTGCGCGCTCTCGTGGTTGGCGATGGCGCTCATGAGCGACTCGGGCGTCGCGAAGACCGTGTCGAGCCACGCAAGACGCGTCGTCATCCACGTCTTGAACATCGCGGTGTCTTCGGCCGGAGTGCGCGCCCTGTCGCCGTAGGACTGCGCGCGCGTCGCGCCCCAGCGGGCGAGCTCCGCCTCACCGGCCTCGGCGAGATATTCCGCGTACTTATCGTACGTGCAGTTCTCACCCTCGAAGAGCGCGGCGAATTTCGGACGCATCTCCTGGTACTTCTCCCAGGCGCGCAGGCAGAACCACGGATCGTCGAGCCATTCCTTGTAGAAGCTCACCGCCCAGCCGTTGCTCTGGTCGCGGGCGAGGATCCACTTCGCCGCGTCGCCCATTCCGACTGCCACCGAGCCGAGGCCCCAGTCGAAGTCCCATGCCGGACCGAAGGTGAGCTTTCCGCCGACGGCCTTGTAGCAGTAGCGGCTCTTGTACCACGCGTCGTGGTTGCCGAAGATCTCGTTGACGAGCCAATAGGAGACCATCGAGTCGATGTCGCAGAGGTCCTTCCAGCTCTTCGAACCGTCCGACGTCGTGTTGCGCGGCGAAACCCACGAGGCATAGACGTCCTTCCAGAAGTCCTTGGACCAGTCCATCATGCGCGTGCTTGTCGCGGCGAACTCGGGCACCTTGAACATCACCGGGATGTCGTCGTCGGACTCTCCGTCGCCTTTGACGTCGATCTTGAACTTCGACACTTCGTCGTACTCGGCCGAAAGCTCCCAGAGATATCCGCCGGTGACGTCGATGTCCGTCTCGTCGACCCACGAGAGATCCTCCTCCGAGCCGCCGCGCGCCTCGGACTCCTCCTCCCAGTCGAACACGTCGACGCGCGTCGAGCCGACGCGGACATGCTCGCAGAGCTGGTAGGTTCCGTCGAAGCGTCCGTTGAACACGACCTCCACCCACGTGGAGTCCTGGTAGTTGAGGCCGAACTCGCCGGACATGTCGTATGCCGTCTTGTTGCGCATGGAGCTCACGTCGATGTAGTTCGCGAGCAGCACCCAGTGCTTGTTCTTTCCGAAGCCGAACATGCTCGTCTTCTTGTCGAGCTTCACCTTGTACGGCTTCTTCGGCATTCCCCACGACGTGTTGCCGCGTCCCTTGACCTTCGCCACTCCGTCGTACTGCTGCTTGAACTCGGCGTTGCCCTGCACGCGCACGTTGGCGTTCTTCTCGTCGTCCTTGAATGCGATGTCCGCGCAGTCCTCCGTGTCGACGTAGACGACCGGCAGCTTCGAAAACCAGATCGCCGTCTCTATTTTTTGGGTGCCGTCGATACTGACGACACCCTTGAGGAAATGCTCTATGTCGGCTGCAACCGGCGTGTAGGTTGCAGCGGTCGAAACCGGTTCGGACTCGTACACGCCATTCCAGTCGCCGCGAAACCACTTGAACGAGACTTCGCCGTCCTCGCCTTCGCGCGTGCCGTCGCCGTAGTCGGTGGAGAGCGTCAGCGGCTTTCCGACCTGAGGACGGTCTGCCTGCGTCACGAACAGCATGAAGCCCTTCCACCGCGCGGTGAGCGTGATGTCTCCGTCGGCCCTGACGATCGTCTCATTGGTGACGGGATTGCCGTCGGAATCGACCCAGCAGTCGAAGGACCTTCCGGCCCGGACGGGAACGGGCAGCGCAAGCGGCATGCCCTCGCCCGGCGCGACGTAGGTGTAGTTGGACGCATTGACAGCGCGTCCGGAGAAAAGCGAGACGCGGAAACTCGCCTTTACGTCGGACGGCGGATGGAAATAGTCGCGCCCGAGGTAATTGAAAGACGTGAAGCCGTCTTCGTAGTCCGCGCCGACGACAGGCACGGCATAGACACCGGGGGAAGTTCCTACCTGAACTCCAGTGCTCATAAGCTGTATCTGCTGTCCCCCTGCCCAATAACCGCCAGTGCGTCCGATGGCAAGATATCCGAGATCGCCCTTTTCTACCGAAAGCACCTCGACGACATACGTGTAGGATCCGCCGATCTCGACTGATTTTATGTTCTTGGAAAACAAGTTGACCCAGGAGTCCTTTGCTGCGTCCACCGTGAACACGTTGTCCGCGAGCGTCGCCGAAAGGGAATGGAAGTTCTCCGAAGAGTCGCTCGGATACAGATTCAGGGTGCGCCCGAAAGGCTGCTCAGTGTTGACCCAGCGGAACTTTTCCAAGACCTGTCCGCCGTTCGGGTCAAAGGTGACCTTGACCGGCATAACGGTGCCTTCGTCGCGCGTCCACGTTGCCGTCAGTGTCTGGTTCTGGCCCGCCTGCGCAGTGACAACGGTCTCCGCCGTGACGGGGTTTCCGTCGGCATCGATCCATCCGGCGAACGTGAAGCCCGTCCGGACTGGAACCGGCAACGGCATCGCGGCGAGTCCGCCGGCAGCCACAGGTTCCGTTCCGGCCGGCACGGCACCCTTTCCGGCGTAGAGTCCGATGCGGAAGGTCATACGGCAGGTTCCGTCGGCGGGATTGAGATCTATGAAGTCGCGTCCAAGAGTTGTGCGCCCGGTCTGCTCCTGACCGGACAGATTGAAGACGAGACGTCCGACGCCCTGCACCTGACGGTAGGTGCCCGTCAGCTGCGACGGCTGGTCGCCGCCCGTCTGCCCGACGTTGAACCACGGCGCGGCGGACGCGGCGTTCTCGTAGGTGAGAATGTCGATGACGTAGGTATAGGGCCGGTTCTCGAATATGTTTTCGATCGGCTTCGTCCAGAAGTTGCTCCAGCGAGCCGAGGATGTCTCATATGTGAAGACGCCGTCCGCAAGCGTGAGCCTGTCGGATGCCATCTCAGAAAAATTCTCCGTCGAGTCGCTCGGGTAGAGGTTGACGTTCTGCCCGAAGGTCCCGCCGATCTTGACGACGCGGATCGCATCCTCGAGTTCGCCGCCGTTGGCGTCGAATGAAACAGCAACAGTCGAACTGTCGGCGCTCGCCCTGAAAAGCGACACCATGGACAGGACCGTCGCGCAGACGGTTGGAATTGTCTTCATTTTTCGTTCTCCTTTGGAAAATTCAGCGGAGGGAGATATACATTCCCTGACTTCCGCGGCACTCGCAGGCAACGCCGCTCTTTGCGGCGTCCGACTTCGGCGTGAAGTACATCTGCGCATGCGAGACTGCGGACCTCGGCATATCGGTGAGCGTAATGCCGTTCGTGTCGAGCTTCGTCTGCGCGGCGCTAGTAGACCAGTCGACGAGCTGCTGGTCGAACTTGCCGCGCGCCTTGAGATAGGGCGAGGCCTTGTCCACAACGAACGTCACCGCCGGGATGCCTTCTTCGTCGCGCGCGAAAAATGTCGCGCCGCCGTTGCCGGTGCGGACGATCGGCGCGGAAGCAAAACCGCCGGCCGGGATGACGAACCTGAACACGGGCGACTCGGGCATGGCGTTCTTTACACCAGATGCCCGCTGGCCATTATTGTCGCGAATGGCGAGTTGCGCGTCGCGTCCCATGAAGGTGATCCCCTTCGGCGACTGGCCAGAGATGCTTTCGCCTATCACGAAACTAAGCGCGTCGACCGTTCCGTTGTCGATCACGATCTCGGCGTCCTTGCCGGAGAGTTCGAAACGGTGCCAATCTTCCGCCTTGGATACAGCCACGTGGCAGTTCGTGCCGAGATACATGTAGGCGTTCTCGCCTGCAACCGTGAACTCCCACTGCGTCTTGATTGACGCGCCGTTGCGCATCGTGAGCGAGCTGTTGTCCTTCACGCAGTACTTGTTGACGTATGTGAGGGCGACTCCGTCAAAAGTAACCGCGACGCCGCTGTACTGCGCGTCCTTGAACCAGGGCGAGCTGATAGCCGCATCCTCCACGGTGCCGATGAACGTGAGGTCGGCTCCGCCGTAGCCAAGAGTGCCATTGCCCGCGAGCAGCTCGTAGTTCGCGTCAACGTATATGACATCGGTCTGGTTTCCGTACCAGTTCACCATGCACCCGTAGGACGGATACCCGAGGCGCGTCTTGCCGTCGCCTTCGCCTTCCATCGTCCAGTTCGCCGGCTCGCTCCAGTATCCGGTCGTGTTCGCTTTCCACGCAAACGATGCGCTGTCGAGAACCTTCACCAGGTTCGTGTTCGAGCTCGAGTACCACGTCTGTCCTCCGATCTCGTACCTCGCGACGATCGCATACGCGACCTTCGCGCCGAGCGGAACCTGCCTCGTGAACGACACCGCGCCGACTGCGCTGACAGGCTTCTCCTCGACGACCTCCATGTTGGAGGAGAGGTCGTCCTTCGGACCGCCCCACGCAAGTCGCAGCTCGACAGTCGAGACTCCGTCGTCCACATAAGTCCCGACGTTTCCGGTAAGCGTGATTGTTCCCGTAAGATCGCCCGCCCCAGCGGACTCCGTCTCCGCATCGACAAGCGTGCGCTCTATTTCTCCCCTGCCGGTCAGAAACACCCATATCTGGTCCTGCGATGTCTGGCACGAGGCGTTCGCCTTCTTCGTGTAGAGATAGTCCGTCGTCGAATCGTTCACCGTGTCCCTGAGCACGAAGCCAGCGTCTGCAATGCCGACGTTCGAGGACGACCAGTCGACGACGCACATGTTGCAGATTGTCTCGTCCGCGTAGAACGGGGAACTCGCCGATATCCCGAAGGCGACAGGCGTACGGACCGTAGTGTCATCCTCGTGGTCCTGCCACACGGGACCGCACATGGGAAACTTGCCGTCCCTCGTCTTCTTTATCGGCGCCGCGGCATATCCACCGCGCGGTACGACCAGCTCGAAGAGCGGACTCGACGGAATGCTCGAGCACACCACGAACTCCTGCTCGAACTCGAGGCGCGGATTCTTCCCCTTGAGGATGAAGCCTTTTGGAGTCCCGGAGGAGGACTGTTGTCCGATCCTGAATCCGCGCGAGCGGATGTATCCGTCATCGACTTCGACGAGCGCGCCTTCGCCGTCAAGGCGGAACGTCCACCAGTATCCGTTGCTCGCGTATATCTCGCACCTGGGCCCGACATATAGATACGCGCCGTCGCCGTTGACGTTGAACTCCCACTTGGTCTCGAAGTAGGCGCCGTTGATCATCCGCATCCTGGAGCCGGCAGCGACCGTGTAGGATCCCGAAGTCACGACCTTCACGTTGTCGAACACGAGAGTGTTCCCGCCCGTCGTGTGCGTGTTCCCGCAGCTTATCGTCTTGCCGCTGCCCGTGACCGTGAGATTGAGACCTGTGTTGTCAAGGAAAAGATCGCCGCAGCTGTAGTCCGCGTCGAGGGCAACCTCCGCCGTCTGCCCGCCGAGGAAGCGGACCTGCCCCGTCGTGTACGCCGGATAGCCGATGTTCTTGTAGCCGTCGGTTGCCGTTTCCTTGCGAGTCCAGTTGGCGGGATCATGCCAGTTGCCCTTGGCGTTGTTCACCCAGATGTACTCCGACGAGTCCGTCGCGGTGATGACGCCCATAAGGCTGTCGTCACTACCGAGCGCCGCCCTGTACGCGATCTTCGCGCCGACCGAGACCTGCGCCGTCAGGTTGTACGTTCCGTCCGCCGTGATCTCGCGCGACGCGGCGGAAGTCGTTGCGTCAGGCTCTCCGTCGCGCGGACCCGCTTCGCCGATCAGAAGCTCGAGCGTCCCGCCCGAATAACCGCCGACAGTAACCGGCACGGTCAGCTGGTCGCCGACGAGATTGGGTTCGCCGAGCGTAAGGCTCGCGCCGCATGCTGCGGCGGAAACCATCGACACGAGCGCGACAGAAGCGACATTCATGAATCTTGATTTCATTTTTTGCTCCAGTTTTGTTCCTGTTGTTCCCTGACTACGCGGCAATGATATCATAAAACTCATTGCGCACGCAAGAGAATAGCACATACTATCCGACAACTAATTAACGGCCTTTTAGCCAATCATTTTCCACGCCCCCATTGCATCGCGCGCAAGAATCCGCTATAATTTAGACATGAGCCGAAGTCAACACAGGATTCTCGCCGCTATTCCGACCAATGGTCCGGACGGAAGACTGCGCGTCGCGGGCGTGCTGCGGTACGCTAACGCCCGAACAAACTGGCAAATGCACATCGTAAGCTCGCGCACGGCTTTCAACGACGAAGAAGTGCACGAGCTCCTCGCCGACGGGATCGACGGATGCATCCTCGCCGCATACACGCCGGCCGTCAATGAGATTCTCCGCCGTCGCATCCCGACCGTGATTGTCCTGGAGAACATGCATGCGCAGATAGGGAAGCGGACGAACTGCCTCTCGGTGCTGATGGACAACCACGAGATCGGCAGACTGGCGGCAGAGCACTTCAAGTCGCTTGGGCGATTCGCGTCATACGCCTTCATTCCGGCACCGCCGAAGATCCCGTGGTCGCTTGAGCGCAAGGCCGCCTTCTTCGAGAACGCGGACAGGAGGGCCGAGTTCTTCGAGTATCCGGAGTCGGACTTCAAGATGGTCAACATGACGGGCGAGTCGCGCATCCAGATAAGTCCTGCAGGCCTCGCCGACTTCCTTCGCTCGCTCCCGCGTCCGGCCGCGGTCTTCGCCGCGAATGACCTCCTCGCAGTGCAGGTCGTGAAGGCGTGCCGAGAGGCGCGGCTCAAGGTCCCAACATCCGTCGCCGTACTTGGGTGCGACAACGACGAACTCCTCTGCCAGGGCGAGCGCCCGGCGATCACAAGCATACTCCCCGGCTTTGAAAACGCCGGATTCGCCGCGGCGCGAGCGCTCGACGCGCTCATACAGGGGAAGAAGCAGACCGACCACGTGCTGCGCATCCCCGGCGCGGCGATTGTGCCGCGCGCATCGACTACGACCCTGCCGCCGGCCGTCGCCGTGGTCAACGCGGCGATGGAGTTCATCACCGCGCACGCACTCGAAGGCATTAGCACCGCCGACGTAATCGCGCATCTGAAGGTGTCGCGAAGCCTCCTCGACCTGAGGTTCCGCCAGCTGAGGAACGAAAGCGTAATGGACGCAATACTCGCAGTCCGCCTCGCCGCCGTGCGCGAACGCGTAGAGAAGACGGACCGCAAGTTCCTCGCTATCGGAACCGAATGCGGATTCCGCAATCCCGACTACCTCAAGCGCCTGTTCCGCAAGCGGTTCGGAATGTCAATGCGGGAGTGGCGAGACGCCAAGCGCAGGTGACGCCGCGCTTCATCGCCGCGCCGCTGCGCGGACTTGCGGAACATCACCGCTCAACGGGGACCAGCACGCCGTTCTCAAGGGCGAGCGTGCGGTCGCAGACCGCGGCGGCCTCTGGGGAGTGCGTGACCATCACGAGCGCCGTCTTCCCGCCCGCGGAAAGCTCGGAGAGAATGCGCAGTATGTCCGCGCCAGTCATCGCGTCGAGGTTGCCCGTCGGCTCGTCGGCAAGAACGAGAGGGGGATCCGTTACAAGCGCGCGTGCAAGCGCGACTCGCTGACGCTCGCCGCCGGAGAGCTCCGCCGGAAGATGGTCCATGCGGTCCGCAAGCCCGACTTTCGCAAGCAGCTCCCTCGCGCGCTCCGCGCATTTCGCGCGCGGCATGAGGCGCGACGAGCGGCGCGACATCGTCGGAAGCAGCACGTTCTCGAGAACCGTCAGCTCGGACATGAGATGGTAGGACTGGAAGACGAAACCGAAGTTGTCCGGACGCTCCACCTTGCCCGATGTCGGCGCGAGGAGCCCACCGAGGATGTTCAGCAGCGTCGACTTGCCGGCGCCGGAACGCCCGACGATTGCAACCTTCTCCCCCGCCTCGACGGAGAAGTTGACGCCTTTCAGGACCTCGATCGGCTTCAGACCGGGGATCTTGAACTTCTTCGTCACTCCTGCTGTGCTCAATACCGTCATTCGACTTTCAACCTTGAACTTTTTGACTTTCGACTTTTCAACCGGCTTACTCCAGCGCCTTGACCGGATCCTTCATGGAGGCGATGAGCGCGGGCACGAAGGACGCGAGCCAGCCGAACGCATACACGATTGCAACGGTCCAGACGATGTCGGACGCGATGACGCGGTGCGGTATCTCGGCAAGCCCGTAAATCGACTCGGGGAACACCGGGACCCCGACCGAGCCGAGCCATTCGACGATGCGCTGCAGGTTCGTAAGCACGGCCCAGCTCGCGGCCAGTCCGAGGAGTATTCCGGCAGTGCACTGGACGAGTCCGTGCACCATGAACACTCCCATGATCTCCCGCCTCGAGAAGCCGAGCGCCTTGAGAAGCCCTATCTCCGGCGTCTTCTGCACCGTCAGCACGAGCAGCGTGTTCATCACGCAGAAGAGCGCGACGAGCGAGATGAGGAGAAGCAGCACAGCCGTCATGTTCTTCTCGACGGCGAGCGCAGCGAACAACTCGCGGTCCGCCTCGCGCCACGTCAGCGCGCGGAGCCGCGTCTTCGCAGTCTTTTCGGCCGCCTCGGACACTTCTTCCACGAGCGTGCGGAACCTCTCGGGGTCCGTCGGACGGTCGGTCTTGACGTGAACGGCGAAAACGCCCTTCTCCATCCCCATGAGGTCGCGCACGTTCGCGAGAGAGGCGACGGCGTATCCGGAATCGTACTCGTACTGTCCGCACGAGAATATGCCGGCGACCCTCCACTTGATGGGGAGGAAGACCTCGTCCTGCGAGGCGAGCGTCTTCGGCGAATACACCACCACCTCGTCGCCGACCCAGCATCCGAGCGAGCGAGCGGCATGCACTCCGAGGACAATCGAGTCGCCGTCGAGATCGAACGTACCGGCGCGCGGCGCACCGATCTTGTACGCGCCAGCGAACGCCTCCGCGTCGACTCCGAGCAGCACCGGCGCGAGGACTCGTCCGTTGCGCGAAAGCATGACGCGCGTGTCGATCTCGGGCGTGACGCACGTCACTCCGTCCACGCCCCTCAGCGCCTCCGCGATCGCTTCCTCGTTTTCAACGACGTGCCCGTAGGCGGGCATGAGCGACACGTGCGGCTTGAAGCTGAGAATCTTCTTCTCCCACTCGTCGCCGAAGCCCGTCATCACGCTCCTGACGATGATGACCGCGGCGACGCCGAGCATCACGCCAAGCACGGAAACGCACGTGATGACCGACGCAACGGAGCGCTTCGGCTTGAGGTACTTCGCGGCAAGGAAAAACGAGAAGCTCACCTGGACTCCGCTCCGTCTGCCACAACTAGAACCGTGACGCTGCACGCCGGGACCGTGACGGATCCGTCAAGCGCGAACTCCGCGACGACAGGTGCGACCTTCTCGGCTCCGCGCGCGTTGACGTCGGTCTTTCCGCCCGCGAGCGTCGTTGTCTTTGCCTTGCCCTTGAGCGGAAGCGTCACCGTGCGCTGCTCCTCCGCGGCGTTGACGAGCTTCACGATCGTCTCCGATCCGCGGCGTCCGGCGCAGGCGAAGAAAAGGTCGCCGCCTGTGACCTTGACGGGCAGTTCTATGTCCGGCCTGTAGAGCGAGAACATCTGCTGCACATAGTAGTTCGGCGTCGCCCAGCTCTCCGTCCCATTGTACCAGATGAGGTCGGGCGCCCACTGCGTATGTCCCTCGCGGGCGAAGAGCGGCGCGTAGCTCGCCATCTTCACGACGTCGGAGTTGCGCTCGAAGCCCGTCATCGCGGCGGCCTCGCAGACCGCGCTCCAGAGTGTATTGACCTTCTTTCCGCCGACGTCGTGGTGGCAGGCGTACTCTCCGGCGTACACCGCGGGGCGCGACCTGTCGTAATTGTCATAGCGCGTCGCGGCCTTCAGGAACCAGGCCGGGTCGCGGTAGTAGTGTTCGTCGACAAGATCGGCGGAGTCCTTCGTGATGCGTCCCCAGGCGTAGTCGAACTCGCGTCCGTCGGGGAAGGGCCCGGCGCTGCCGACGATCCTGATCTCCGGATGCTTCTCGCGGATGATCCTGCAGATTGGCTCGCAGCGGTCGAAGAACTCCTTGTTCCAGTTCTCGTTTCCGACGCCGACCATCTTGAGGTTAAAGGGCTTCGGATGCCCCATCTCGGCGCGGACCTTTCCCCACCGCGTGTCTGCGCCGCCGTTCGCGAACTCGATGAGCTCGAGGATGCACTGCGCGAAATAATCGGCATCCCTGACGTCGCAGAGAAGCGCGGGCTTCTGGAACTGGCAGGTGAGGCCCGAGAGGCAGATCGGGAGCGGCTCCGCGCCGAGTTCCTCGCACAGAAGGAAGTACTCGTAGTATCCGACGTCGAACGTCTCCCAGTAGGGCCTGTAGCCTTCGTGGTGCGTCCAGCGGTTGAGGATGCACTCGCGGCGCTCGCGCGGACCGACGGTCCGGCGCCAGTCGTACCAGTGCTGGAAATCTCCCTCCTCGACGATGCATCCGCCCGGGAAGCGCACGAACGCGGGCTTGAGTCCCGCGAGCTTGTCGACGAGATCCTTCCTGAGCCCAGCGCGCACGAGGTTCGGACCGACGGGCTTGAGGCTCATGTTGTCGAACTCGACCGCGCGGCGACCCTTGACGAGGATGGAGAGGGTGAAGCGCGAGTCGGCGGACTTCCCGTCGCTCTCGATGACGATACTGCCGAATGGAAAATCAAGCGATGCATCTCCGTCCGCGACGATCTCCTTCTCGAACCGCGTCCACGCGCCGAGCTCGAAGTCGACGCCGGACATCGAAATCTCGCGCCAGTCGAACGTCAGGCGGTACTTCTCGCCCTTGACGAACCACATTCCGTCGAGTCCGCGGTTCCTGACGCCGGCAAGCCCGTGTCCGAACGACTCGATGCGGAGATGCTTCGCCGTGTTGGGATGGACCGGTGCGCCGTACTGGAAGGAGAGCCGCGCCATGCCTCCGTCGCGATAGTCCGGCTCCCATCCGTCCTCGGTGCAGTTCCACTTCTCGTGGTCGGCCTGCGACCAGTCGAATCCGCCGTTAGCCAGCATCTCCACGCTGAGTCCGCCGTCAGCCGCCCAGTTGATGTCCTCGAAGAATATGCCCCAGAGCGCCTTCGGGACCTCGAAGCCCTCCGACGCGTCGCCAATGGACACGGATACCGGCGCGGCGATCGCCGACGCCATGGCCAGGATTCCTGCCGCGGCCACCGCCGTCCTCACTCTCATCTGCATGTTGTCTCCTTTTCGCGGTTGTTGATGTACCAGGACTGGAATATCGCAATAAGCGCGAAGAGCGCGATCATCATCTCGCCGCCCTCCTCGAGCGCAGTGCACAGCGACTGCGCGGACGTCACGCCCTCCGCGGACTTCTCGAGTCCGTGCGCATGCCCAAGCCACGACGGGAGCCTATCCGCGATCTGCACGAGAACGCCCGAGCCGCCGAAGCATCCGACGGACCACGCTACGGGATGAAGCGTGAAGACTCCCTTGACGAACGGCACGGCGAAGTAGGCGAGAAGCGCCGCGAACACGCCGAAGAACGAAGCGAAGTAGAGGACGACGAACGCCTTTGCGCCGAGCGGAACGGCGCCGTTCGTGAGGAAGCGGGCCTTGAATGGAGTGCCTGTGAGCGGACTGCCGTTCGGCTTGAAGAGGACACCGGGGATTATCTTCCCGTCTTCGCCGATGATGTTCGGACACAGCGCGTGCAAGGCCATGTTGTGGAGGTCGAGCTCCTTGACTATCGCCATCAGCGCGACGAGCGAGACGGCCAGGCAGAGAATTGTGCGACGGCGCTTCGAGCCCGTGAAGGGGCATTTCCACCACACGAGCGGGACTATCGCCGCGAAGAAGGGAAGTGTCGCAAGCTCGAACGGAGAGCGTCCGTCCTGGTCGAAGGCGTTCACCAGCGCGCCCGGATCCATCACCGCCCACGTCACGAGAAGCGCGGCGACAAACACAAACCAAAGCGCTGGCGACGAATACCAGCGTGTTATAACATTGTCGTTCATGCGAATATTATACCAAAATTACCCCGCCGACCGCATCACCCGAGCGCGTTCGACACCACTTTCACCACGCTCGGAGACTGCCCGTTGCGCGTCACCTCGATGTGCGTGCGGATGCGCTCGCGCAGACGCTCGACGTGGCTTATCACGCCTACCTTGCGCGATCCCGTAATCGCGTTCAGCCGCTCGAGCGCCTCGATTGCGGAATTCAAATGCTCGCCGCTCAGCGTTCCGAATCCCTCGTCGATGAGCAGCATGTCCGCGCCCAGCCCCGCTTCGCCCGCACCGGCAAGCCCAAGCGCAAGCGCGAGGGAGACGAGGAACTGCTCGCCGCCGGAAAGCGTGTTCACCGGACGTTCCGTTCCGCCGTCGAAAGCGTCTTTCACCGACAGCGTCAACCCCTCGCACGAAAGTTCGTACCGACTCGTCAACTGCCTCAGGTAGTGGTTCGCCTTCACGAGAACATTTGCCAGCACGTACGACTGTATCTCGCGGCGGATCTTCTTTCCGTCGTTGTCCCCGAAGTACGCATGGATCGGAC
>Ga0129306_1002585_pt1 | contig 15525 bp, 12 predicted proteins | sample P827metagenome_FD_94438 | JGI IMG/M metagenome (GOLD analysis project Ga0129306, IMG submission 94438) | Capybara group fecal microbial communities from Wisconsin, USA - P827 metagenome | ecosystem: Host-associated > Mammals > Digestive system > Large intestine > Fecal | place: USA: Wisconsin...
GACAATAGTTTTACTGACGAAAACCTGCATACAAAGGTATCGTCTGAACTCCTTGTAACTCCTGAACTCCTGAACTCCAAAAAAACAAACAGCTTCATCTCTCATTCTTCATTCAATAGGGCTTTTTATTCTTCATTCTTCATTTTTCGTTCTTCATTTTTTATAATTCCTAATTATCAATAAGGTTCAATCGCCAGGTGAGGCCGATGTTGAGCCCCCAGGCATCGGGATGGAGCGTGCCGTTCGGGTTGTCGCCGAAGGTGTGGCTGAAAGTGGCGTGGAGGCGATAGCGGCTGTCGGCCATGGGATACCAGAGGATGCCGCCTCCGATGACACCCAGACGGGTGCCCACGAAGGCGAGGCCGTCGTCGGCATCGTCGGCATTATGGTCGTACGAGCCTTCGAAGGTGAGCGTCACGTGGCGCGTCATCCGCCAGTCAACACAGCCGATGAGCGTGAAGTCCTCGGCCGGACGGCCCGTCTGACGGATATGACGGAGCGTGCTACGTTGCACCCAGTCGAGGCAGATCCACCAATGGCCGAAGTAGAAGCGGTTGCCCAGCGCCGTCATGGCCATGTAGCCTCGCGGCGCATACTGGTGGAGGTTAGCCGACCAGTAGGGGCGCCAGATGCCCGGCCCGCTGTGGCGCCAGCTGATGTTGTAGGAGAAATAGCGGTGGAGCGCCTCGTTGTCGCAAAGGCTCTGGGTAATCTGAAAGACAACGTCGTCGTTCGCTCCGAGATGGCGGGTGACGGAGGCGCCAAGCTGATAGGCTTCCGCCTGGTGAATCCACTCGGAATAGCGGAACACATCGTTCGGGTTGGCGTCGTACTCCATGCTGCCAACCTCCATCACCTGCTTGCCGGCAGCAAGGCTCCAGCGCTCGTCGGGGCTCCAGATGAGCTGCGCCCAATCGACGGAGGCCATCACCGAGGGGTCGGGGTTCATGCGGTTGAGGCGCTGGCGGAAGGCGTATGAGAAATGGTCGTCGATACGGCCGTCGATGCGCAGGAACAGGTTGTTGACGCGGAAACCATTATCGCCTGCAGCAACGCCCACGCCGGGATGGCCGAGGTCGTTGCGGTAGTCGGTACGCATCTCGGTGCTGATGCGCAGATGCTGCATTCCGTCATCGGCTGCCGAGAGATGTCCCGCTGTCAAGAGCAGAGCGATAAACGTGAGTATCCGAGTTCTCATTCCCATCCTATCCAACCAAGTATTTACCTATGTAGGGGATACGCTGCAGCAACAGGGCTATTACCGCTGAGATTACATACGTGGTTGCGGCACATGCCAGCATATGGAGCGGCGTCGGGAGGCCGTTGAACCAGGGGAATACCGCCACAAGCACGAACATGTGCATCAGGTACATGCCGTAGCTGGCTTTAGAGACGGGCAACACCACCTTACGGTAGAATCCGCCCTGCGAAGTGATCTTACGCAACACCAGGAAGTCGGCAATCACCTGCATCACCACGCCCACCGAGCAGAAACGCCAGCTCTGCTCCATGTCAACGGCGAGGTCGATGGCATCCTTGACGGGATAGCTCGTGGGGATGCGGCTCCAGAACCAACCGGCAGTAATGGCGTAGCCCACCACCCACAGCGGCAGGGCGATGGCAAGCGTCCGACGCCACGTGAGCAGACCGACATACTTCTTGAAATAGTGCCCCAGCACCACGTAGCCCATGAAGCCGCTGATGTAGTAGAGTGTGCCGAACTCGTTCCAGTTGGCTTCGCCCCACAACTCGGACGTTCCGAGAAGAGCTTCCGACGCCTTGCGGAAAAAGGGGACGAGCGTGGTGAACGCCCAGAGAAGCAGCATGGCCTGTTCCTCGCGCTTCGTGGCCTTCTCCAACCAGGGCGAGACCACGGGCATGACGAGATAGACGCCCAGCAGCATATAGACAAACCACAGGTGGCCGGAGTCCATATTCAGGTTGAACACCAGCTGCCTCAGCGCACCCAGCACATCCGACGTTCCCTTGCCAAAGGGCATGAAGATGGCGTAGAGCAACGACCAGATGGCAAAGGGGATGAACACGCGGACAAAGCGCTTGCGGAAGAACGTCCGGGTGTCGTACTTCAGCGGCACAAGCAGATAGCTGGAGGTCATGACAAACAGCCCGATGGCCACGCGCAAGGCAGAGTTAATGACCGTACACCAGATGGCATCGCCGCGCGTCCCGATGAGCGTGCCGCCATCGCCCAGATAAAAAGGCTCGATGGAGTGCACCAGCATCACCATGAAGCAGGCCACGAAGCGCGTCCAGTCCAAAAATGCCACACGATTGTTCTCTTTCATTTTGAATTGTCCATTATCCATTGTCAATTATCCATTGTCCATTCAGTTCAGCATCACCTGTCCGCCGGTGACGGGAATAGCCTGTCCCGTCTCGCCCGTCTGCTCGATGGCATAGAGGATGGCCTTCGTGACATCGGCAGGCGTGCAGCCCTTGCGCATGGGCACCTGGGCCAGATAGTACGCCTTGACGTCCTCGACGGTTGTTGCTCCGGGCACCTTGCCGGCACGGAGATACTGCACGAACAGGCCGTTCTCGGGGTCGCTCCACAGCGGGCCGTCGTAGAAATTGCCCGGGCAGATGCTGTTCACCTTGATGCGGAAGGGCGCCAGCTCAAGTGCAAACGACTGCGTGAGCCCGATGCCGCCGAACTTGCTGCCGGCATAGGCGTAGTTGGCCTTCGAGCCGCGCAGACCGCTCTTGCTGTTCACCTGGATGATGTCGGCAAAATAGTCGGGGTCGTACTTCGTAAGCGTCTTCATCACCTTGCTCACCACCTTGGCGCAGTAGAAGTAGGCCATATAGTTGATGCGGGTGACAAACTCGAACTGTTCGATGGTCAGGTCATCGAGGCTGCCGGCGCGCAGCACGCCGGCGTTGCTGACGAAGACATCGACGGCGCCAAAGGCCATCAGCGTCTCATGGACAAGGGCCCGTATGCTCTCGATATCGCTGACGTTCGTCTTGACGAAGATGGCACGATTGTTTTTAGCTTCAGCATTAAATGAGGCAACCGTTTTCTGTCCGACGGCCTCGTTGATGTCCGCCACGACGATGTTGGCGCCCTCGGCCATCAGCAACCTGGCGATGCCCTCGCCGAAGCCTTGTGCCGCGCCGGTGACGATGGCTGTCCTGCCGGCCATCCGACCCGCGGAAGTGCCGCTGCTCACGCGGCGACGGTAGTTCTCCACCTCCCAGTTGTCGATGAACGACACCCAAGCGGGCTCCATGCCGTGTGCCCCGCCGAACGATTCGGCTATGCAGGCAATCTGCATGGCATCGGTGAAGACGGCGGTAATGGTGTCGGCCTCTTTGGCGTGATCGCCCACAGCCACCAGCCCGATGCCCTTGATGAGCAGGACCTTCGGCGTATGGCCGCGCTGGCTAACATAGGCCTCAATCCGATCCTCGGCCTGGGCGAGCAGGGAGTCTGCGTCGTCGGCATCCAGATAGACGTACTGCGACTTGCAATAGACAATCATATCGGGTGTGAAAGGCGTAGCCACCTGTTCGAAACGGGCTGTGCTCTCGGCAAAATGGAGGGCGAGGTCGCTGGTCGTCAACCTGAGCGTCTTTAATCCCCGCCCCCCTCGGCTCAGCATCTGGCGGATAGCAGGGATGGTATTCAGAGTGAAAGTCTGATAGTCTGTCAGTCTTGGACCGTCTGCCCGTCTGTTAGGCTGATAGGCCGAAAGGATCTTTTCAAAAATGTCTTCGTAGATTTTCTCTACCTCCTCCGTTGTGTCGGCTCCGACAAAGACGCCGTGATTCTGGAGGAAGATGACCTGCGGCTCCTGCCCACGCTCGGCTTTGTAGGCCGCCATGCGGTCGTGCACTTTCTTGAAGAGCGTGTAGCCCGGGTCGGTATATTCCACATAGAGGGCATCGGGGAAGAGCGTATGGCACAGTTCTTCTGCTTTGTTGGAACACATCAGGCCGTTCACCAGCGTGGGGTGGAGGTGTACGACAAAGCGGGCGCTCATGTTCTCGTGGAGCGACGTCTCGACAGAGGGCCGGCGGGCCGGCGTCAGGCAGGCTGCAGCAAGGTCGTCCTTCACCTGCTGCTCGCGCTCCGCGGCATCGGCGCTGTAGGCCTTAGTGGCCATAGGAGCCAGACGAGCACGGTCCATGACGGCAAAGCCTTCCTCGGTGATGGTAGCCAGCGCATGGCCGCTGGCCTTCACCCACATCTTCTCCTTATTCTTATATGACGTGTTGCCGCCTCCGGCGATGACATAGCGAGGGTCGGAGCCATACTTGTGCGACAAGGCTATCAGGGAATCCAGTTCTACCATTTGATAATTAGGATTTTTAGTTTAACGTTTAATATTAAATGTTTAACGTTTAATGTTTAACGAGCACGTCCTCAGCGAGGTAAGAGGTTCGAAGTAAGAGGTAAAAGTTATTTACGGGCATTCACGGATCATTCACGGACATTCACGTAGCGTCGCAGACAGGCGCCTTCGGCGCAATTGATAATTGAAAAATGATAATTGATATTTTTCGTTTAACGTTTAACGTTTAATGTCCTTGCGACAGGACATTTGTCTGAACTTCTGAACTCCTCGTTATACATTAAACGTTAAACAAGAACTCTTCATTTTTCATTAAGAATCAGCCGTTCTCCGGCGGCGGCATCGGCGCCAAGCCCAGCCTGATGGGCGGCAATACGGCAGGCTCCGCGCCAGTTGATGGCTCGCAGCTTGTCCGTCAGGCTTTCGGCATCACGGGTACGCAGCCGGATGGGCTCCATCGCAGGGGTGTTATGTTCCGAACCGAAGGTGACGATGAAGCCTTCGTCCTCGAGGTAGCCCGCATACTGCTCCAGCACAGGCGTCGTGTTGCGCGTGGTGATGAACTCCACCGACGGGATGCCCCTGCGCCGCAACGTGTCGGCAGCCTGCATGAGGTCACCCTCGAAATCGGTAAAGCCGCCCTTGGCATCGTCGGCCAGGAAGGGATAGGTGGGTATGCCGCCTGCCGCCCGGATGATGGCGCATACCGTCTCCACAGGCAGGAACGCAGCAGGTTCCTCTGGCACAAACGCCGCGCCGCCCGCCTTCAGCAGATAGCTGCGCAGCTCGTTCTCCACGCCTGCTGCATCCGTCACGTCCGACTTCAGCGGCTTTCCGCAGAGGTGTTCATAGAACCCGGCCAGCTCATCGGCCTGCTTTCCCTCTAACCCCTCACCCATAACCTCTAACCTCTCACCTCTTACCTCACACATCTTCTCCGCAGCCAGCCTCAGCGCTTTGGCCAGATGGCGCTCGCGCAGACTGCCACGGGTAAGCGTGCGGACGAGTTCGTCGTAGTCCAAGCGGAATCCAGCCTTCCTGGCGTCAAGCACCTCGTTCAGCTTGGCGCACATGCAGGCCACTTGGCGGTTACTCTCTTCGCGTACCGTCCGCAGCTGCTCCGCCTCACGTCCGCTGAGGATGACAGGGTAAGCCAATCCCTTGCCGCTCAGGTAGGTACGGCCCGGATTATTGGGGTCATTCACGCGCATTCCCGCACGCTGGGCATCGGCATTCAGCGCAATCATCTCCATGCCGAAAAGCGGATAAAGCCCGCGCCTGGCGCAGCCGTCGTGCCACTCACGATAGCCGTCCATGCTATAGAAGTCGTTGATGCCCACCACCTTCACATTCTCTTCAGCCGCCATATCAAGCGCCTGTGCCACATCGTCAAACGCACTAAACGAATAAGGCGTATGCAAATGTGCATTTACATCAAATATCTTGCTCATCTTTACTTTTGATTCTCGGCAGCAAAGTTACAACGTATAATCGAAACTTCAAAGCATCGCCCCACAAAAAACCGCTCATCTTCTCTGGCTTGCCCTTCAGCCAAGCTGCATAGGCAAGCCAGACAGGCAGCGAACTCGGGGGATATCCAGATAGCAGATGCCACCTATCGCCTACCGGGAAAACACAAACATTTGGCGGAAACTGCCAAAAACCAAAAAATAAAAAAGGCGGAAACTGCCATTTTTAACATAGATAAGGAGCCGGCATACGCGATAGCGCCTCCTTAACTATCAAAAATCGCACCCTTAAGGAGCCAGTATCGTTAGATGTATAAAGGAGATAAGAGGGATGACGGAAGAGGGAAGAGGGAGAGACGGGGCTAAACTACTTTTCAAAATGGGTTGACATTCGTTTCAGATTTGAGGTAAGAGGGAAGATGTAAGAAGGAAGAGGTAAGACAGAAGAGGCTCGTCACAGGAACATGACGTAATAGACGGGCATGTATGTGATGCCGCCTTCGGTATGAACGACACGGTGGTTGGACAGCACTATCGCTTTATGGATATTATACTCTTTTATCTCAACAAAAGACGTCAGGGCGCTATGAACCTTGTAGTCCTTACCTGATTTCACCTCTATGGGGACTACTGAAAGGAGATCATCACGCTCAATCAAGAAATCGACTTCGCCGTATTTTTTGTTATCGTAATAGTATAGTCGATGTCCGTGGGCGCATAATTCCTGCGCCACCACAGACTCATAGACGGAGCCCAGATTGATGCTCCCCGTACCCGCGAATACTGCCTCAATGCCCCGGCCATAAAACAAGCCTGTCAAAATGCCCACGTCGTTAAGATAGAGCTTCAGTAGCGATTTCTGACTCGACTCCAAAAGCGGGAACTTGGGATTCGACACAGCTTTCACCTCCAATGCGATGCCCGCCTGCACGAGATAGTCGAATTCTTCCATGTAATCGCTGAAACGCTTGCCTTGTTTTCCTTCTATTCGATTAGCAAATATGCGCTTACGTTTATTTTCCAAACTCGAAGGAATCATGTCGTACACACGACGTATCTTCAGTCTGTTGGCCACGTCGTATTGAGCGGCATCGGCGCCATAATAATCATGTATTTCCATTTGTATTTCCCTGATGGCTCCGATGTCTGTCGTTTCAATATAAGCGTTTACAGCATCTGGCATACCCCCGACAAGCAGGTATTTCTTAAACAGATCCAGCATTCTCGTATGCAAGCCTTCATCCAACGATTTTTCTTCGCGGTATTGCTGGCGAAGGTGTTCCAAAATTACTTCGCCAAAGCCATTAGCTATTAGGAATTCTTCGAAATCAAGAGGATACATTGTCTTAATATGAATGCTTCCAATGGGAATCGATACGGTTTTTGCCAACGAAACACCCAGCAAAGAGCCGCTGGCGATATAGGTGTACCTATCGTCTGCCTTCAAGAACTTCAGCATGGTAAGCAGATGGGGATAAGCCTGAATCTCATCCAGAAAAACCAGCGTATCGCTTTTCTTGCCCAACCTGCTGCCCGCCATAGCGCTCAACCTCAGATAGAAGTCAACGGGCGTCCGGGCATCATTGAAAAAACGTTGACCATTGAAATCTTCTAATAGGTTCACCTCGACATAGTTCTCAAAGAGCTGCTTGCCCACATGGCGAATAATAAACGACTTGCCAACCTGCCTGGCACCGTTGATAATCAGCACCTTGTTTGAATCTGACTGAAAGTATTCTCTCAGTTCCCTTTCTATCTTCCTGAAAAGCATATCATTAACACTTTTTCCTTGTTTTTTTTGTGACAAAAATACACTTTTTCCTGATTTCAGGCAAGGAAAAACTACACTTTTTCTCAAAAATCGAGTTTTTCATCCTAAAAAAGGACAAAATCAATATTCGATTAAAGGCTGAAGGATGCTGGAGGAGAGACGGGGCTAAACTACTTTTCAAAATGGGTTGACATTCGTCTGATTCCTGATGTAAAGATGTAAGAAGGAAGAGGGAAGACGGGGCTGTCGCCCTCTCCGCCTACTGGGCGTAGGCGGAGAGGGTGGCGAGGTCGGCGGAGGCGGGGGCAGGACGGCGGCGGAGGTTGTAGCGGCGATGGTTCACGCCGCGGAGAGGCTGGGCACCCAGCTCCTTCAGCTTGGCGCCGAACTGATGCTCCGAGAAGCAGGACATCAGCTCCGGGTTGGCCTTCATCAGGTCGTCCCACACCTCCTGGGCGGTGAGGAAGCCCATCCGCTCTGCCATGACGTCGGTACAGCCGTCCATCGGGCAGATGAGCGGCTCAAAGCGCTCATCCAAGAGGTCTTTCAGGCACTTGTCGGCACAGAAGGGGCGGTTGTGCTCCTCGATGCGGCGGTTCTCCTCCTGCGTGAACCACGGCTTCAGCCGTCCTTCGCGAAGCTCGGCAAGGGCCTGGGCGTAGAACTGGGGATAGTCGATGGCGAGGCTGAGGTCGAGGCTCCGCTTCAGCACGACGGGGAAGAAACGGCGCGAGCCGGAGGGATCGTTCAGGACATACCTGCGGTTGGTGGTGGCCCAGAACGAGGCGATGCGCGGACGCGTCTCCATCCAGCTGGCGTAGGCGCGGCGGAGCTTGATGTCGCCCATCTGGATGAGGTTCTTCAGCAACGCCATCGGCTTGGGGCCGTAGTGGTCGAGCTCGTCGAGGTTGATGAGGGCAAAGGAGGCCATGCGGCGCAGACAGTCGTCCTCGTTGCTCAGCTTGAAGGTGTCCGTGAAGTAGGCGTCAAGCTCGGGCGGCAGCAGACGGCGGACGGACTTGCTCTTGCCCCAGCCTTGCACGGGGCTGATGAGCACGGGGCAGAGCTCGTTGCCGTAGCGTCCCGAGAGGCCGCCCATCTGCGCCACGGTGGCGAGGAAGGCACGATGGAGCACTTCGAGCTCCCACTCGTCGGCCGTGATGCGATGGAAGAAGACGTCGATGCGGTTCTGGCCGTCCCACGCGGGCAGCTGTCCCAGCCACTCGGCAATAGGGTCGTAGAGGGGCACGGCGGCGTTGTCGATGACGATGTCGAGCGCCGTCGTGCCGTTCACGCCGATGCCCACGCCCAGCAGCTCCATCAGCACGGAGCGCTTCCACTCCTTGCCGACGGGCACGAAACGCCCCGCCTCCTTCGGCGCAGCCTCCAGACGACCGTCCAGACGGTTGCGACGGAAGCGGTAGCGGTTGTTCAGATACTCCCCAGCCTGCAGCATGGGGTGAAGTGTTGAAAAGTCGGATACATTTTCCATAAGTATGACCGATGCGGGAGTGGTTAGCCCGTCACCAGACGATGCAAAGATAATACGTCTTTCTGACGCCAGATGTACAGTAACACGCTTTTGCGGAGCATTTTTTGTCACTTTTTTTGCACATTATTTGGATGTTCCGAAATCAATATCTACCTTTGCAACGCAGTCAAAACTGCGATGTACCATCGCGATGGTACGGATGAACCATCGCGATGACACAGGTGAATCATCGCGATGACACAATCGTTTCATCGCGATGGTATAGAGGAAAAAGTCAATAACAACAACCATAGCACCTATATTCTATGAGCAAAGGAAAAACACCCGTAGAGACTGACAAAGAGTCCAAAAAAGCCCCTATTCTCTGCCGCGCCAGCAAGCGCACCATCGTGACGGGCAGCGAGCGTCGCGACGACGGCATCCGCATCACCCGTCAGGGGCTGAGTCCCATCACGACAGAGGAGCTTGCCGCAGAAATCCAGCATGGCTCGTCCCTCACGCGGGGCGACGTCATCCACGTTCTCACCGAGCTACAGGACATCATGGCAAAATGCCTCCGCAAGGGGCAGATGGTGTGCCTCGACAAAATCGGCTCGTTCGACCTCAGCATCGGCACCACCCAACCCATGTATGGCACCCGCGACATCCACGACAGCGACATCGTCGCGAAGGGCATCACGTTCCGCCCCACGGAAGCACTCCTGAAGGGGCTGGAGGGTATCAAGTTTCACGTCATCGCCGACACCCGCTCCATCATCTCCGAACGCAGCAGCATACCCCTCATCCGCGACTGGTTTGACAATCATGACGTTATCACAATGTTAAACTACGCCACCATGTGCCATTGCTCGCGCACAACCGCCCGGCGGCGCATCAACAACCTGCTTGCCACCCATCGTCTCGAACGCCTTCCCCACTCCACCACCTGCTACGTCCCAGGCGTCAACCTCTACTCCACCAACCGCCCATGACAGTTGACCAATGTCAACCCATTTTGAAAAGTAGTTTTGAGAAAGAAATGGATATCGTGCATCACTATATAGAAAAAGGAGAAGGAGAGCCGCTCATCCTGCTGCATGGCAACGGGGAGGACTGCTCGTACTTCGCGCATCAGATGGACGCGTTTGCAGCGGCTGGATTCCACGTCATGGCCCTTGACACGCGCGGGCATGGGCTGACGCCGAGGGGCACGGCGCCGTTCACCATCCGTCAGTTAGCCGACGACCTACTGGGGTTCATGGACCTCCACGCCATCGGCAAGGCACACCTCCTCGGCTTCTCCGACGGAGGGAATATCGCCTTGGTCTTTGCCCTGGCCTATCCCGAAAGGGTGGACAGGCTCATCCTGAACGGCGCCAACCTCGACGCCTCGGGGGTGAAGCGGAGCGTGCAGCTGCCCATTGAGATTGGCTATCGCATAGCCCGGCTGTTTGCCCGCCGGCACGAGGGAGCTCGCCGCAAGGCGGAGCTGCTGGGACTGATGGTGAACGACCCGAATATACCCTCTCAGGCGCTAAGCGGCATCCAGTCGCCGACGCTCGTCATCGCCGGCACCAACGACATGATCAAGGACGACCACACGCGCCTCATCGCCGACAGCATCCCCGATGCCCGGCTCACGCTCATCAAAGGCAGCCATTTCATTGCCAACCAATGTCCTGAGGCATTCAACGAAGCTATACTACAGTTCCTCCGCACTTAGCCTAACACTACTCTAGTTAAGAATTAAAAGTTAAGAGTTAAGAAAAATAGTATTGGGCGCTGAGTACTTTTTTTCGACTACGAATTTCACGAATTATACGAATTCTTGGAGCAGCGAGAGCAAAAGAGCTTGCTCGTTTTGCCGAACCGACGAACGAAGCAAGCGCAGAACCGAACTCGTTCGGGTTATGCCTTGCAAGAAGGAGGAAGACCGAAGGTCAGTCGGGACAAAAATAAACAAGTTAGTTTTTTCCGCTTCGCGGTTTTTAGAAGTCTGCTTCGCAGAGAAATTTTTCAAAAAATATAATCAAAATTTTACAAAATTATGCGTTCGACGTTCGGCGTGCGAAGCCATCGCCGCAAGGAAATTATTAACTTCGTTTATTCTTGTCGCGACCCGGCAAAATGAGCAAGCTCCTTTGCTCTCGCTGCTCCAAGAATTCGTATAATTCGTGAAATTCGTAGTGAAAAAAGTGTGTTAATATTCACTCTGCTCTCGCTGCTTCGTCGGCTCCATGTGGAGAGTGACAAGTGCCTCTTCCCCGAAACGCTCGCGTAGTTTCTGCTCGATGGCCGAAGCATGCTCGTGGGCTTTCCACAACGGCAGATTGCCGTCCATACGGACGTGTACCTCGATGGCGATGCGGTTGCCGATGCGACGGGTGCGCAAGTTGTGCGGTTCAGAGACATCGGGGAAGGCGCAGATGATGTTTTCTATTTCCTGTTCCACCTCGTCCGACAGCGAATGGTCGGTCAGCTCGCCGATGCTGCCCTTCAGCAAATCGACCGTCACCTTCACCAGCATAGCGCCGACGACGATGGATGCCACCGGGTCGAGGACTGTCCACCGATGGCCCAGCAGGATGGCTCCGCCGATGCCGATGGCTGCGCCGATAGACGAGAGGGCGTCGCTCCGGTGATGCCAGGCATTGGCCACGACAGCCTGCGAGTCCAGCTCCCTGCCTCTGCGTACCGTATAACGATACAGCAATTCCTTGACCACGATTGACGCCAGCGCCGCCCAGAGGGCCAGCATGCCCGGCGCCGGCAGCTGTTCGCCGCCTATCCACGCCGCCAGCTTCAGGGCACCCGAGGTCATGATACTGATGGCTGCCGCCAGCAGGGCCAAGCCGATGAACAACGTGGCGATGGCCTCGTACTTCCCGTGCCCATAGTCGTGCGACGCATCCTGCGGCTTGGCGCTGATGCTGACGAAGGCCAGCACGACGATGTCCGTGATGAAGTCGGAAAGCGAATGGACGGCATCGGCAATCATGGCGGCGCTATGCCCCAGTATGCCGGCAGCAAACTTGAACGCCAGCAGAGCCACGTTGCCCACGCTGCCCACAAGCGTTACCTTATAGATTTGACGTTGTCTTATCTTGTCACGACTTGGCAAATCAGACATGTTTGTTTGCGCTCGCTGCTCCAAGAATTCTTTTTCTCTGTTCACGGTTTATGAATGATGTAAATTGGGTTAGAGGTTAGAATTTCGTTTAACGTTTAATGTTTAACGTTTAACGACCATGATAACTTCGTTAATTGACAATGGACAATGGATAATTATCATTTTTCAATTATCAATTGCGCCGAAGGCGCCAGACGTGTTCGTTAAACGTTAAACATTACACGTTAAACCAGAATCCTCTTAATTCTTAACTAAAAAACTCGCTGGCCAGCGGCACGAGATAGTCACGCAGCTCAGGGAAAATGGGGAGGTGACGGCCTGGATAAAGATGGGCTGAGCCGGGGTAGTGAAGGGCGAACTCGTCATAACCGTCGACAAGCTCGTCATGGTCGGCAAAGAGTCCTGCGGTAAGGGCTCTCTCTTCGACTGTCAGCCCGTCAAACTGGTCTTTCTCTACCTCGGCATAGCCCTGGCAGATGGCCGGCGTAACGGTAAACGTCGTCGCCCCGTCGCGGCGGGGCGAGAGCCAGGTGTTCTCGCCCATCTTCGTATGGAGACGGGCTGAGGGATGGAAGTCGGGATTGATGCAAATCTTCCGATACCCACGCAGCTTCTGCGCCCAGAAACCGCCCAACGACAGCCCCACGATAAGGTCCGGCTGCGCTTCCGCACAGATGCCGCGCAACATCGGTATCGCTTCTACAGGGTCTATGGGCACGTCGGGCGCCACCACCTCGCAAGGACGGAACAGGATGCGAAGCGACTCAGCCGTCTTATAGGCCCCGCTGGACGCCAAACCGTGGATAAAGAGAATGCGCATGGAGAATAAATTTTTAAACTACGAATTATACGAATTACACGAATTTTTGCGGCGATGGCTTCGCACGCCGAATGTAGGGAAAGTGCCCCTGCGGGGCAAAAATGATTCAAAATAATTCTCAAAATAATTCAAAATTTCGATACCGCGTTTAGCAATTAGATACTCCATATTATGTGAAATTTTAAATTTTTTTTTAACTTTCTGCTTCGAAGAGACACTCTAAATAATTAACTTCGTTTATTCTTGTCGCGACTCGGCAAAATGAGCAAGCTCCTTTGCTCTCGCTGCTCCAAGAATTCGTTTAATTCGTGTAATTCGTAGTCGAAAAACGCGTATTAAAACATGTCGAGTGCGCGGTTCTCGGCGGCTTCCATCTGTTCGCGCTCGCCCGGACCTTTGTCGTTCAGGCCGCAGAGGTGGAGGATGCCGTGGATGATGACGCGATGGAGCTCCTGATCGTAGGCAGAGCGGAAGCGCGATGTGTCGAACGAGGCCACGAACTGCTCGGCGTTCGTGCGGACCGTGTCGAGGCTGATGACCATGTCGCCGCTCACCACGTCGGCGTGGCAGTAGTCGAAAGTGATGATGTCCGTATAGTAGTCGTGGCCGAGGAACTGGCGGTTGACGGCGAGGATGTTCTCGTCGTCCACGAAACGGTAGCCGATGGCGCCCGTCCGCTTGCCATAGCTGTGGGCAACAGCCACTATCCACTCGCTAACCCTCTTCTTGTCTATATCCGGCTGGGCCACGCCGTCTGACTGGAAAGTAATCATTGGCTATTAATGGTCAATAGTCGATAGTCTATAGTCTATAGCTTTTTACGCCCCTTTTGGGGCGTGGCGGCCAGAGGCCGCGAAAAGCGATTGACCATAGACTATAGACCATAGACCCCAAAAATGTTAAACGTTAAACGATATTTCTTAATTCTTAACTAAAAAACAGGTATGCCATGAAGATGGCGGCTATGATGCCGGCGGCATCGGCTGCCAGGCCGCAGGGCACGGCATGGCGCGTTTTGCGGATGCCGACCGAACCGAAATAGACGGCCAGGATGTAGAACGTGGTATCGGTGCTGCCTTGAAAGATGCTCGCCAGACGTCCCACGAACGAGTCGGCGCCGTAGGCCGTCATGGCATCGACCATCATACCCCTTGCTCCGCTGCCGCTGAGCGGCTTCATCAGGGCAGTCGGCAGGGCTCCCACGAAGTCGGTGCTGCCCCCACATTGGCGTACAACCCACGCGATGCCGTTCGTCACGCCGTCCATGGCGCCCGACGCACGGAACACGGCGATGCCCACCAGCATGGCTACGAGATAAGGGATGATGCGTACAGCCGTCGTGAAACCGCCCTTCGCCCCTTCGATAAAGTCCTCATAGACGTTGCGCTTCTTCACCATACCCGCCACGATGAACCCCACGATGATGGCCATGAGCAGAATGCTCGACACCAGCGTCGAGACCGTGTTCATCGTCTCGGACGACATGCGGCTGAAGCCCCAGATAATCCCCGCCACCAGCACGCACAACCCGCCCACGAAGAGCAACAGCGTCTTATTGAAGAGGTTGATGCGCTGCACCAGGCAGGTCACCACCAGTCCCACCAGCGTCGAGAAGAACGTCGCCAGCAGGATGGGCACGAAGACATCCGTTGCCTGTGCCGCTCCCAGCTGGGCGCGATAGACCATCACGCTGACGGGGATGATGGTCAGTCCGCTGGTGTTCAGCACCAGGAACATCGTCATGGCGTTCGACGCCGTGTCCCTCTTCGGGTTCAGCTCCTGCAGCTGCTCCATCGCCTTCAGTCCCATGGGTGTAGCGGCGTTGTCCAACCCCAGCATATTGGCCGCGATATTCATGAACATGGTGCCCATGACGGGGTGGTCCTTTGGAATCTCGGGAAACAGCTTCGTCAGCACGGGGCTGAGCCATCGTGCCAGCCTGCCCACGGCGCCGCTCCGCTCGCCAATCTTCATCACCCCCATCCACAGCGAGAGCACCCCCGTCAGCCCGATGGAGATTTCAAAAGCCGTCTTGGCGGACGAGAACGTGCCGTCTATCATGGCAGGAAACACCGAGGTGTCGCCCATGAACACCAACCGCGCCAGCGCCACCACAAAGGCCACCAGAAAAAACGCTATCCAAATATAATTCAGCACCATGTCGCAAAATATCTTTTTTATCTTGCAAAGATAGGGTGAGCCGAGCGATAATGCAAATTTATTTGCAAATATCCGAGGCGACCCCTATCTAAAAGCCCCCATAGGGGGATTAAAGGTACGAGTAAGCGAGAGAAAAACCAAATTTATTTGAGTTTTTCCGAGCGGGAGTACCTAAAAGCCCCGAAGGGGATTAAATGATTTTGCGTGGCAAAATCGGTTTATTAACCTCCGGCAAAGCCGGAACAATGGTTTAACGTTTAATGTTTAACGAACACGTCCTCTGATTTTTGTTTAACGTTTTCCTTTCTTCTTGTCTGCGACGCTACGTGAATGTCCGTAAATAATCCGTGAATGTCCGTAAATGATTCTTACCTCAGACCTCTTA
>Ga0129306_1002587_pt1 | contig 15519 bp, 10 predicted proteins | sample P827metagenome_FD_94438 | JGI IMG/M metagenome (GOLD analysis project Ga0129306, IMG submission 94438) | Capybara group fecal microbial communities from Wisconsin, USA - P827 metagenome | ecosystem: Host-associated > Mammals > Digestive system > Large intestine > Fecal | place: USA: Wisconsin...
ACGAAAGAACGTACAATGACAATCATGCGATAAAAGCACTCAGCGTTGATGAGGCCGGCAATGTGTGGTTTGCAGTGTACGGATATATGAATCGCGGAACTTATGAAGGCCGCGTGGGTGTGACGCTGTATCAGTTTAACGGTGTTACCAATGAAGTTGAGGAAGAGTTCTTTATTTCTTCGGACAAGTCGGCGGATATAGTTATGCGTGATTTGGAAGAGCTTTGCTTTTTAAATCGTGAAGGCATTTTCTACATGATGCTTGATAAGTCGATTTATGCGATAGATGTTGAGAACAAGACCACAGAGATTCTGGTTGAGAATCTTGAGGAAGACAAATACACAGTATCCGACAACTCTACGATGATGGTGTGGCAGGAAGGCGCCGACGTTAACGCTTCCACGAGCCTTAAACTCATGAACATGCTTACCAAGCAGATTTCCACCATCGAAGCGCCTGCCGGACAGTACATTAAGCCGATAGCGTTCCTCGGTGAAGATTTTGCGTATGGCCTTGCGTACAAGAGCGATGTTACGGAGGACAATACCGGCCGAGTTACATTCCCTATGTATTGCGTTAAGATTCAAAGTAAATTCGGCGAGAATCGTAAGCAGTACAGTGAAGACGGAGCGTACGTAATCGGCGGCACTGTTAAGGATAGCCTTCTTACCCTGACAAGAGTTAAAAAAACGGACAAAGAAACACTTTCGTACGTAGGAATTGACAACGAATACATCACCAATAACCAGAAAAAAGAAGACCTTCAGAATAAAATTGACGTGTTTACATATGCAGACTATCAAAAAGTTGTACGCATTATTCTGAAAAAAGACGCAGGAGCCAAGATTGTTAAGATTGTTCCCAGAGAAGTAATATACGAAGGAACTAGAGAACTCGAGATGAAACGTGCGGTTTCTACGCATGCTTATTACTATGTTTATTACAAAGGAAGGCTCCAGAAAATATACACAAATCCGGCCAACGCGGTTCAGGAAGCTAACCTTAACTATGCTACCGTTTTAAACGGTTCCGGCCGCTATGTATGGTACAGAGCCAACAGAAATCAGCGCAACCAGATAATGAATTTGAGCGTTAATCCTGTAGGTGAAGAGACCAGAAGCCCGCTTGCTTTTTGTCTTGATAAGATGCTTGAGTATGAGGGGGTTGTACGTAACTCGGACTACATGCTGGCTCGTGGCAACTCTGTTCTTTCGATACTGCGCGGAAGCCTTGAAAATGCTGAAGTTCTTGACTTGAGCTGATGCTCGCTTGACAGTATTTTGTACTACGTCAACAGAGATATACCTGTGCTCGGTATTGCGGGCGACGATGCGTATCTTGTAATAGGATTTAACCAAATAGCGGTGGTGGTGCTCGACTCCAAGAAAGGCTGGTACAAACTTGGCATGAATGAGGCTGAGAAACTCTTTGAAAATACGGGTAACAGATTTATCACTTATGTACCGTTAAAACAGGAATAATTTTGATTTTTTGTAATTTCTCGTTTATTTCCGACATTATAATTATATTTAGAAATATTGCCAAATAATTTGATGGAGGCGTATACATGAGAAAAATAGGATCAAAGATACTGATTATTGTCGCGGTTTTGTTTGTTGCATTTGCTTGTAATGTAGTAATTACGATAAATGCAATGAAGAATGTTCAGACCACCGGTAACCTCATGGGCGATAAGATTATCCCCGCCGAGTACGCGGCTGCACAAATCGGTAAAAACATAGAGGTATGTAAGCTGGACGCTAACCTCTTGGCGTTAATGCCCGATGCAGATCCGGGCCTGGTACAAAGCATCAGCGGTGGTTTCTATGGTTCGATGGGTATTGTAGATGAGTACAGAGAATCTCTTAATAAATTGGTTCCCGCCATTAACGATAAAGCCCTTACGGAAGCGCATGCCACATATGAAGGTTTCCTTGCTACGGCATCCGGAATGCTTAATACCGCTATGTCCAGCATCTTGGCAGGAGATATTGATACTGCCAATACAATGCTTGGTTCCGACTTTATGGGCCTTGTAATAGGTGTCGGTGAACCCGCCAGCGACGCATTCTATGCGGCACTTGATGATGTTAACAAGAAGGCCGAAGCGACATTTGCCTCTACAGTTAAGCATATTCAGATGATGACACTTGTTCTTTCTGCAGTATTCGTACTTGCAGTTGTAGTGGGCATTATCTTTATCGTCCGTACAGTCAGCAGCCCTGCCAACAGAGCAAGTAAACAGCTTGAGACCATTATCAGTGATATCAAGCATGACAGAGGTGACTTAACTGCACGACTCGATGTTACCACCAAGGACGAAATCGGTGTACTTTCAGTCGGTATCAATGACTTTATTGAAAATCTCCAGAGCATCATGAAGAAGATTGGTGAAGAGTCAGAAAAGATGCAGGCTTCCATCGAAACAATGGACAGAAACGTATCCGATTCCGACGACGATATTACAGGTCTTTCCGCAGTTATGGAACAGCTCTCGGCCAGCATGGTTGAAGTTACCAATATGATACATCAGATGGACGACGGTATACAGAATGTAATGTCTTCCGTTACCGCTATGAGTGATGAAACCGATCAGGGTAGCAATCTTGTACTTGAAATCAAAGGACGTGCTAAGGGCGTTAAGAGCGATGCCAACTCACGTAAGGAAAAGATTCTCAAGATTGTTGAAACCCGTAAGGAAGAACTTGAAACAGCTATCGAAGAAAGTAAGCGAGTTAATGAAATCGACGGACTTACCGGCGATATCCTTGATATAGCAAGCCAGACCAACCTTCTTGCACTTAACGCAAGTATTGAGGCTGCAAGAGCAGGTGAAGCAGGACGAGGCTTCGCGGTAGTTGCGGAAGAAATCAGTAAGCTTGCCGGCAACAGCCAGGAAACAGCCAACATGATTCAGGGCATCAGCGCCAAGGTTATAAGTGCGGTAGAAAGCCTTATGAACAATGCTAACCAGCTTATTGAATTCCTGTCTCAGGATATTATTGAAGACTACAAGAATTTTGAAGGTGTAGCCGATCATTACTATACCGACGCAGAAGATATGGACAGAATCTTTGAAGCATATCGTGAAGGTGTTAAGACACTTGATAAGACCGTATCGGATATTACTAACTCCATGAAGAGTATTTCCTCCGCTACCGAAGAAAGCTCCAAGGCCATCACATCGGCGGCAGAGAATACCGGAGACCTTGTATCCGCTATTCAGAATATCAAGAACGAAGCTGAAGAAAACCTTAGCATTTCCGGTTCCCTTCAGGGCGAAGTATCAAGATTCAAGAATATCTAAAGAGCATAGAATTAAGGCGTCCCCGAGAGGGGGCGCCTTTTTAAATTAATGGCGGTAAAAGAAAAACAGCCGGTGCAAACAATGCACCGGCTGAAAATATATCAATATTAATCAAGCTCGCCCATCTTGTATCTGCTTACGATACGCTGGATACGCTCGTTAGGAATAAGCAGATCGCTTATAGAGGTATCGTGGTTAAGTGTATCGATGATGTAAGCGATGTACTTACTCATGTCGCAGTTAATGTACCACTCCTTGGAAAGAAGCTCGGGAGACTGATATACAAGGTTAGTGGTAAGAACTCTTGTAATAGTACCGTCTTCGTACGCCTTATCGAAACGATCGAGGCCGTTGGTGAAAAGTCCGAAGGATGAGAAGATAAATATCTTATTGGCATTTCTGGACTTTAAGTTAGCTGCAACTTCGAGAACGCTTTCGCCTGAAGAAATCATATCGTCTACGATGATAACATCCTTACCGTCTACGCTTGAGCCTAAGAACTCATGAGCAACGATGGGGTTACGTCCGTTGACAACCTTGGTGTAGTCACGTCTCTTGTAGAACATACCCATATCAAGACCAAGTACGTTGGCAAGATAAATGGCACGTCCCATACCACCTTCATCAGGTGAAATAACCATCATGTGGTCGGAATCGATATTTAAGCCCTTCACGTTCTTAAGTAAGCCTTTGATAAACTGGTAAGCAGGCTGTATAGTCTCAAAACCGTGAAGCGGAATTGCGTTCTGAACTCTGGGGTCATGAGCGTCAAAGGTAATGATGTTGTCAACGCCCATATTGGTAAGCTCCTGAAGAGCCATTGCACAGTCGAGAGATTCACGGCCTGTGCGCTTGTGCTGCCTGCTTTCGTAAAGGAAAGGCATGATTACGGTAATACGTCTTGCCTTACCGCCTACAGCTGCGATGATACGCTTTAAATCCTGGTAGTGATCGTCGGGCGACATGTGATTCTCATAGCCGCACATTGAATAAGTGAGAGAGTAGTTACATACATCCACCATAAGGTATAAGTCGGTACCTCTTACTGACTCAAGGATAAGACCCTTTGCCTCACCGGAACCGAATCTCGGAACCTTGGCCTGAAGAATATAAGAAGGTCTCATGTAACCCGAGAAAGCTAAGCTTTCCTTGTGCTCGTTCTCGCGCTCCTCACGCCACTTAACGAGATAACTGTCTACCTTCTGTCCCAATTCTTTGCATCCCTCAAGAGGAATAATACCAAGAGAACCAACGGGGATGGTCTCTAGATTACGCTTGTCTTCAAAAACAGCCATGAAAAAGAATCCTCACTTTCGAAATCAACACTTACGCTTGACGATTCTTATGTCAGCTCCTGAAAGCTTGCAGGCCGTATAGGTATTGATAATACGGGAGAAAACTCTGTCAGAGTATCTGTCGCTTATCTGCTCAAGAGAAAGGTTCGTAGAAATAATGGTAGACTTCTTGCGAAGGTTTCTCTCGTTGATAAACGAGAAGAGCTGGTTGGAAACAAAGGTGTTGGAAACCTCTGTTCCCAAATCGTCTACGATTAGCAAATCACAATTATATATATATTCATGGAAATTGTAAAGGTCTTCTTTGGCCTTGTTGTCAAAGGTTTCTCGAGCCAGAGCTTCAAAGAGGGATACGGCACTGAAATAGATAACCGAGTGCCCCGAATCGAGTACGTCCTTGGCAATACAACCGGAAAGGAACGACTTACCGGTGCCTACAGACCCATAAAACAAAATGTTTTTGTGTTCAAAATCAATCTTCTCAACAAGCTCGCGGCTTACAAAGACAGCGCGCTTAAAGGCCTCAAAGCCCTCGCCTGTGTGATAGGTATAGTCAAGCTTACTGAAGTTATTGTCTTCAAGGAATTCCTTGATATTGGACTGTTCGTATAAGACTTCGATAATCTGCTGTTTAAGGCAGTGACACTTCTCGTTCTTAATGTAACCGGTGTCCTTGCAATCGGGGCAGTCATAGATAGGCTCGAGGTAATCCTCGGGAAGACCTGCGCCTTTAAGAAGGCTGTGCTTCATGCTCTTTAAGTCCGCAAGGAGAGCGCGAAGCTCTTCCATGGCGTCCTTGTCGCCGGCCATTTTCTTACGGGCCATGTCCATGGAGACGGATACAACGGAGTCGTCGAGCTCCTTGTAGCCTTCCACGTTCTTGTATACGTAATCTCTTCTGTCGTTGAGAATGTGCTGGTTCTTAAGTCTGGTTACTTCGTATCTTTGTAATATAGTATCAAACTGAGCTTGTGATAATGCCATATTGACCCTTTCATACTAACCTATTACAGGCAACGAACAGCAAACACTAATTGCTTAATATCTGACGTTCGATTTCATCAAAGTCGTACTTGGTATGAATCATCTGGTTGAACTGATTCTTGGAGGAAGCACCTGAAGCCGCAGCCTTGGGCTTTCTGTAAGAAGAATCTGCGGCGGCTATATCGGAAAGGCTCTTAACGCCTGCTTTCTTCCAGGAAGAAAGAATACCCTCGCAGTATTCCAGCCTGTGGGATTCGACTGCAAGAACCGCTCTGCCGCAAGCCTCATTGATGATTTCTAAGTCAAATCCGTAGTCCTTGTACCATTTAGTAACCATCTCGGCTTCCTTTTGAGTGGGAGTCGAGTTGCGTCCGAGGGACTTAAGGATGGTGTATACGGTCTTGTCATAACTGTTGCCGGCAAAAGCCTTGGCCTGCTTGGGAGTCTTAATCTCCGCCTCGGCCCAGGAAATGGCAACCTTCTTAATGTAAGCGAAGCTGGTCTTGCCGCGGTCTACGCAATACTGAAGCAGGTAGTCCACAAGGTCTGACGAAAACTTAAGCTCGTCGGTAATAAAATAAAGAATCTCGATATCCTTAAGCGTAAGCTGCTTCTGAAGATAAGTCTCTGCTATAAAAAGAAGCTGTCCCGTCTCGGCGTTTTCCTTGAATGCCTTAAGCTGATCCCTGGAATATGAAATATTGTCGTAATCGGGCTTCGCAGGCTCAATGGGAGCGGGCTCGGCAGCTTTAACCTCCGCAGGCGCGGACACAAGTTTCAAAGGAACAATCGGAGCAAGAGGTCTCTCAACGCTCGCAGCTGCTTCCGACGGTGAAAGAAAGCGAATTCCCGTAAGAGACTTCGCTTCGTTATATTCAAGAGCAATAAGGTGCTGTCTCTCCCAGTACTTAAGAGCTCTCATAATGTCTTTCTCGGTGTGGTTGAACTTATCGGCCATATCGGAGATTCCGGTAGGAAGATTGGCGCTCATCATGCGCACAAGATAAAGGTAGACTTTGAGCTGGGCATCGTTGGCTTCCGTCATATAATTGTCGATAAATCTATTGGAAATGGCGGTGCTGCCGGCATAGTCATCTTTATAAATTGTCAAAGAGTTCATGGAAATCTCCCCTATCCCCTTAAAGAGGTAGTCTATACAAAATTTGGAAAACGCACATCTCCACTGCGCGGCCGAATGAGGGTACCCCAAACGGAACTTCCAAGGCTGATTCTACCAAAAACAGCCTCCAAATAAAATGGGTAAAATGCCGAAAAAGCCAGCAAAATCAAGGCTTTCGAGCTGACAGGGTGATTTTGTGGAAAGTGTGGATAATGTGGATGCATTTTGAGAAAACCACTAAAACACGCAGAAAAACGGGCAAAAAATAATCCACATTTTCAAGCGGCTTTTCAACCCTCAAAAATGTGGACTTGTGGATAAATATTATGAAACCAGATTCTGACCGATGTTTACGACGTCTCCCGCACCCATAGTTATCAACAGGTCATCGGTAGTGCAATTTTCCTTAACGAATTTTTCGATTTCCGAAAAATCTTTAATATACGTTACATCGATTCCGCGTTTCTTCATTGCTTCGTAAAGCGTCTGCGAGTTGCAACCGTAAATGTCTTTCTCACGTGCCGCATATACATCACACAGTACAACCTTGTCGGCCAAAGAAAGCGCTTCGACAAAATCAGGCAACAACGCCTTCGTACGCGTGTATGTATGAGGCTGGAACACAACCCAAAGCTTATTGTGAGGCTTCTGCAATGCTGCATTCAACGTAGCGCGGATCTCTGTGGGATGGTGAGCGTAATCGTCCACTACGGTCACACCGTTAAAGGAACCGAGCTCCTCGAAACGACGCTTCGAACCGCTGCACTTAAGGAGCGCCGACTTAATATTGGAAGCGGATACCTTAAGGTTACGTGCAACAGCAATTGCCGCAAGCGCATTGGATACATTGTGGATACCGGTCGTTGCAAGCGTTACATCAAACTCTCCACCCGTCTTCTTAACATGACAGGTAAAAGAAGGATGTCCGTTCTTATCAAAACTTATATCGGAAGCCCAGAAATCAAACGCAGGTGAGAAACCGTAAGTAACATAAGGGCACTTGATATCCTTGACTATCTCGCGATAGTTATCAATCTCACCGTTAATGACAAGCAAACCGTCTTCGGGCAACAAATCCGCGAAACGCTTGAAAGAACTGCGAATATCGTTAATATCCTTAAAGAAATCGAGATGGTCTTCTTCTATATTAAGTATGACCGAAATCTTCGGGAAGAAACTCAAAAAGCTGTTGGTGTACTCGCAGGCTTCAAAAATAAAGTAATCGTGAGCGCCTACGCGAAGATTGGAATTGATGCTCTTTAAAACACCGCCGACCGAAAGGGTAGGATCTGTATCGGCCTCAAGCATAATCTCCGAAATCATCGAAGTGGTGGTGGTCTTACCGTGAGTACCGCTTATTGCAACGGGAGTATTGTATCCCTTCATAAGCTGACCCAAAAACTCGGCTCTTGTCATGTGAGCCTTGCCCGATTCCATCATAGCCTTGTACTCGGCGTTATCGGGACGGATGGCTGCGGTATAGACGATTAAATCAACATCATCGGTAATATGGGAAGTTTCCTGACCGTAGTAGACGGTAGCGCCGTCTTCGGAGAGCTTTCTTGTCAAATCGCTTTCCTTGGAATCGGAGCCGGAAACCTTGAAGCCGTCCGCAAGAAGAATGCTTGCAAGACCGCTCATGGAGATGCCTCCGATGCCTATAAAATAAACATGCATATCAGAATTTAAAGTAATACTCATAACTAAATCTCCCGTCGGACACTTTCTTTTTCCAAATCCGACAGATTGATTATAGCATTACTGACAAAAAACGCAAACGAAACGAAACTTTTGTTGATTAAAAAGAAAAAGTGGGGTACACTTAATATAGAGCATTTTTCGGAGCATTCTCGCTCCATAATAAGCTATATTTGGAGGCATCAATGATAAAAAAAGAGATGATTGCCATGCTTTTGGCGGGTGGCCAGGGAAGCCGACTCGGAGTTTTGACCGCCAAGATGGCCAAGCCTGCCGTTTCTTTTGGCGGCAAGTACAGAATTATTGATTTTCCGCTTTCCAACTGTATTAATTCGGGTGTTGATACCGTGGGTGTACTCACTCAGTACCAGCCGCTTCGACTTAATACGCACATCGGCATAGGTATTCCGTGGGATCTCGACCGTAACATCGGTGGTGTAACCGTTCTTCCTCCTTACGAGAAGAGCGAGAACAGTGAGTGGTACACAGGTACGGCCAATGCAATCTACCAGAACCTGGATTATATGGAGACATACAATCCGGACTATGTTCTTATTCTTTCCGGTGACCATATTTATAAGATGGACTATGAAGTTATGCTTGATTTCCACAAGGAGAAAGGCGCTGACGTAACTATCGCCGTTATGCCCGTTCCCATGGAGGAAGCTAAGCGTTTCGGTATCATGATTACCGACGAGACCGGAAAGATTACCGAATTCGAAGAAAAGCCCGAGAACCCGAGGAGTAACCTCGCTTCGATGGGTATCTATATATTTAACTGGAAGACATTAAAAGAAGCCCTTATCGCGAAGGCCAATCAGCCCGCACTGGACTTTGGTAAGCATGTCATTCCCTACTGCCACGATAACGGTTCGCCCATGTACGCTTATGAGTTCACGGGTTACTGGAAGGATGTAGGAACTCTTGAGTCCTACTGGCAGGCTAATATGGAGCTTATCGACCTTGTGCCTGAGTTTAACCTCTACGAAGAGTACTGGAAGATTTACACCAAGAGCGAGACCCTTCCTCCTCAGTACCTCTCCAAGGACAGCGTAATCGAGAGAAGTATCGTGGGTGAAGGCAGTGAGATTTACGGTAAGGTATACAATTCCGTAATCGGTCGCGGCGTTGTCATCGGCGAGAATGCCGTAATCAGAGACTCCATCATCATGAATGAAGTCGAGATCAAAGAAAGCGCCCAGTGCATTAAGTGTATTGTTGCAGAAGGTGCCGTAATAGGCGAGAACGCCGTGCTCGGCGAGGGTGAAGAACAGCCCAATGAAACCGATCCCAAGATTTATAATGCAGGTATTGTAACAATCGGCGAGAAGACACTTATCCCCGCAGATGTCCGCATCGGCAAGAACAGCGTGGTACTCGGTGCCACCGGCCCCGAGGATTACCCCGAAGGAGTTTTAAAGAGCGGTTCAACACTTATAAAGGCAGGTGACGAGGTATGAGAGCAATCGGTATAGTATTGGCCGGCGGATCCAGCCATCGTATGAAAGAACTCGTGTCCAGAAGGGCGGTTGCCGCAATGCCCGTTGCAGGCAGCTACAGAAGTATCGACTTCGTACTCAGTAACATGTCCAACTCTCACATTCAGAAGGTCGGCGTATTTACCCAGTACAATGCCGGAAGTCTTAATGAGCACTTAAGCTCATCCAAATGGTGGGACTTCGGACGTAAGCAGGGTGGTCTTTACGTATTCACTCCCGCGGTTACTGCCGAGAATAACTTCTGGTACAGAGGAACGGCAGACGCAATTTATCAGAATCTTTCTTTCTTGAAGAACAGCCACGAGCCTTACGTAGTAATCGCTTCCGCAGACTGTATCTATAAGATGGATTACAACAAACTTCTTGAGTATCATATCAATAAGAAGGCCGACATCACCGTTGTGTGCCGAGATGCGGACGACCTTCGCGATATAGACCGCTTCGGTACCATCAAGATGAACGAAGAGTATCGCATCGAAGAGTTTGAGGAAAAACCCGTAGTGGCCAAGACCTCCACCATTTCCTGCGGCATCTACGTAATCAGAAGGCGTGCGCTCATTGAGATGATTGAGAAGTGTGCTTCCGAAGACCGCTACGATTTTGTGCGGGATGTTCTTATCCGGATGAAGGATATTAAGAAGATTTACGGTTATAAGATAGCCGAATACTGGCGTAATATTGCAAGCCTCGAGGATTATTTCTATACCAACATGGACTTCTTAAAGCCTCAGATTCGCAACTACTTCTTTAAGCAGTACCCGGATATTTATTCCAAGGTAGACGACCTTCCGCCTGCCAAGTACAATGTCGGCGCGCAGGTACGTAACAGCCTGATATCAAGCGGTACCATCGTTAACGGCGTAGTCGAGGATTCCGTAATCTTCAAGGAGACCTACATCGGTAACAACTGTGTTATTAAGAATTCAATCATCCTTAACGACGTATACATCGGTGACAACTCCTACATCGAGAACTGCATCGTAGAAAGCCACGGCACCGTCCGGGCTAACTCTTATTACAAGGGCGAAGGCGGTATCAAGGTAGTCATCGAAGAGAGCGACAGATTTATAATGTAGTTTATGGGGCCCGCGGGTATGTTCTCGCGGGCTTTTATGCGCTTTCTTTGGCCTCAAACGGTTGCCTTAATACACGCGCTTTTGTATAATGATTGCGGTGTAAGACACCTTAGGAGAAGTAAAAATGATTATTATCGCAGGTCTCGGCAATCCCGGGAAAGATTATGCAGGAACCCGCCACAACGCGGGCTTCATGACTATAGATGCACTCGCCTCCAAGTACGGCATTGACGTAGGCGAGAAAAAGCACAAGGCAATCATAGGTAAAGGCGCCATCGAGGGCCACAAGGTAATACTTGCGAAACCTCAGACATTTATGAATAACAGCGGCGAGAGCCTTAGGGAACTCGTGGATTATTATAAGCCCGACATTGAGACGGAAGTCATTGTTATCTACGATGACATTACCCTTGATGTAGGCGGTATTCGCGTGCGCAAGAAAGGCTCCGCGGGCGGACACAACGGCATGAAGAGCATCATCGCTCATCTCGGCACCACCGACTTTCAGAGAGTCCGCGTGGGAATAGGCGAGAAGCCTCCGCGCATGGACCTTGCAGATTGGGTGCTCGGACATTTCCACAAAGAAGACATGGAGCCGCTTAAGGACGCAATCGATGAAGCCTGCGCCGCGACCCTTATGATTATGAACGGCGAAGTTGACGAAGCCATGAACAAATACAACCGCAAGGTTGACAGGACACAAGAATGAGAGTATTGACAGGGCCCCTTATGAGCCTTCCGGGTATCACGGAGGCCAAAGCGGAACTTAGGAAAAAGAAAAACGTATCGGTCACGGGCTGCGTCGATTCCCAGAAGTGGAACATGGCATTTGCCCTTGCCGAAGGGTTTTCCAATAAAGTGATAGTAACGTACAGTGATGTCCGGGTTAAAGAAATTTACGAGGACTACAGAATGTACGATAAAAACGTGCGCATGTATCCCGCCAAGGACGCTATTTTCTACCAGGCGGATGTGCACGGTAACAAGATTACAAGAGACAGAATCGCATGTCTTAAGAGAATACTCATGGGCCTTCCCTGCACCATTATCACCACTTTCGGCGGTCTTATGAATGCGGGTGCGGGACTCGATGTACTTAAGAACAGTCTCATCAAAATCTCTGTTAACGGCGAGGTATCCGAGAAGGAACTTATTAAGAAGCTTTGCGCTCTCGGTTACGAAAAGACCTATCAGGTGGAAGCGGGCGGCCAGTTCTCGGTGCGCGGCGGTATCATCGACATCTTTGATTTCACCGAAGACAATCCATACAGAATAGAGCTCTGGGGTGATGAAGTCAGCTCCGTACGAAGCTTTGACGTTCAGAGCCAGCGTTCCATCGAGCGCCTCGAGAGCATTACCATCTATCCTGCTACCGAGTTGCCTCTTTCCGAGGACGAACTCTTAGGCGGTTTAGTCGGTATTGAAGCCGAGACCAAGGCGGCAGTTAATAAGTTCAGAAAGAACGGTCAGCCCGAAGAAGCCCACAGACTTGAAGCAATGTTCGAAGAAGTAAGAGAGCAGATTACGGAGCTTCCTTGGACATTTAACGCCGACGGTTATCTTAAGTATTTCTTCAAAGAGCCCCTTTCGGTCTGTGACTATATGCCGGGCGCTTTATTTATACTGGACGAGCCTTCCCGTATCAAAGAACATGCCGAGGCGGTGGAGCTTGAGTTCAGAGAAAGCATGAAGGCCCGCCTTGAGAAGGGTTACAGCCTCCCGGGACAGACCGACATCCTCATCGGCAGTGCGACCATCAATGCGAAGCTTGCGGCAGGAAGCCTCCTTATGCTCAGCACCATGCCTGTGAAGGGCTATTCGATTAAGCCTGACTTCACCGTGGGCGTAACCGCAAGAAGCATCCCTTCTTACAACAACAGCTTTAACGAACTCGTAAGAGATTTGAACTCATATAAGAAGCGTAAGTATAAAGTCCTCATTCTTTCGGGCTCGCGTTCCAGAGCGGAGCGTATTGCCGAGAGTTTAAGAGGTGAAGAAGTCAACGCTTTCTTTTCCGAAGACCGCAATCACGAGCTTCAAAGCGGCGAGATAATGACCATGTACGGCCGGGTTATGAAGGGCTTTGAATACCCCGAAATCGGCTTTGTTGTCATATCCGAAAGCGATATCTTCACAGAGGCAAAGAAGAAAAAACGCAAGAAGCGTTACGAATCCGAAGGCAACAAGGTCAGAGACTTTAACGACCTTCAGATAGGCGATTACGTCGTGCACGAAAGCTTCGGCATCGGCGTTTACAAGGGCATCGAGAAGGTTGAAGTCGACAAGGTCGCCAAGGATTACATGCGCATAGAATACAAGGACGGTGGTGTGCTTTACGTGCCCGCGACCGCTCTTGACGTTATCATGAAATATGCTTCCGCGGATGCCAAGAAGCCTAAGATCAACAAACTTGGCACCAAGGAATGGGAGAATACCACCGGCAAGGTTAAGACCGCAGTCAATGAAGTAGCCGAGGAACTCGTGACCCTTTACGCCGCAAGACGCGACAAGGCCGGCTACGTATTCAGCGCCGACACTGTCTGGCAGCAGGAATTCGAGGAGAGCTTCCCCTACGAAGAAACCGGCGACCAGCTCGAAGCCATCGAGGCTACCAAGGCGGACATGGAGAGCACCAAGATTATGGACCGCCTCATCTGCGGCGACGTAGGCTTCGGCAAGACCGAGATAGCCATTCGCGCGGCCTTCAAGGCAGTTCAGGACGGCAAGCAGGTAGTCTTCCTCGTACCCACCACCATCCTCGCTCAGCAGCACTACAACACCTTCAGCGAAAGAATGCGCGACTTCCCCGTAAAGGTAGCGCTTTTAAGCCGTTTTGTGCCCAAATCCGAGCAAAAGAAAACCATCGAAGACCTTAAGAAAGGCATGGTAGATATCGTAATCGGTACCCACCGCATGCTTTCTGCAGACATACAGTTCAAAGACCTTGGGCTCCTTATTATCGATGAGGAGCAGCGCTTCGGCGTAACTCACAAGGAGAAGATCAAGCATATCAAGGACGACGTCGACGTGCTTACCCTTACCGCAACACCTATTCCCAGAACGCTTCACATGAGCCTTGTGGGAATAAGGGACATGAGCCTTCTCGAAGAGGCTCCCGGCGACAGACTGCCCATTCAGACCTACGTGTGTGAGTATAATCCCGAGATGGTGCGCGAAGCCATCAACCGAGAACTTTCCCGCCACGGTCAGGTCTATTACGTATACAACAGAGTCAACAATATCGCAGAGGTTACCGCGGGTATCCAGGCACTTGTGCCCGAAGCGAATGTTGCTTTTGCCCACGGACAGATGAAGGAGTCCGAGATTGAGCGTATTATGTACGACTTCATCAAGGGCGATATCGATGTGCTCGTGTCCACGACGATTATCGAGACCGGTATTGATATTCCGAATGTTAATACCATGATTATTCACGACTCCGACAGGCTCGGACTTTCGCAGTTATACCAGCTTCGCGGCCGCGTAGGTCGTTCCAACAGGACGGCGTATGCTTTCTTGATGTACAAGCGCGACAAGATACTTGAGGAAGTTGCGGAGAAGCGCCTTCAGACCATTCGTGAATTTACAGATCTCGGAAGCGGCTACAAGATTGCTATGCGCGACCTTGAAATCCGCGGCGCCGGCAATATCCTCGGCATGAGCCAGCACGGTCACATGGCAGCTGTCGGTTACGACCTTTACTGCAAGATGCTTAACAAAGCAGTTCAGATGAAAAAAGGCGAGACCGTCACCGAGGACTTTAACACGGTTGCGGACCTTGACGTAGATGCATATATTCCCTCCGAATATATCCTCAACGAAATCCAGAAGCTCGATACTTACAAGCGTATCGCCGCACTCGAGACTCAGGAAGAAATCAACGACATGCGCGACGAACTCAAGGACCGCTTCGGCACCGTTCCGAAGGCCTGCGAGCACCTGCTTCGTATTTCGGGACTCAGAAATGCCGCTCACAGACTGGGCATTACCGAAGTGCGCGGGCGTAACGGGGAGATTTCTTTTACCTTCAAGCCCGATGCTGCGATTAAGACAGAGAATATCGGCACGCTCCTTACACGTCACAAGAAGAATCTGACGCTTTTTGCCAAGGCCGTACCGCCCGTATTTACCTACAGATACAGGACTGTCGGCGAGGTGGGACAGGACGAAAAGCTGCTTCTTGAAAAGACCGAGAAAATGATTGAAGAAATGACTGAATATTTGCTGTAAAAAGAACAGTTGTTATATTAATTGGTTAATTAGAAAATTGTAGTATTAATAAGTAATTTTATATTGCCGTACTGTCGGAAACTTGATAGAATGACTGTTGGAGCGCTTTTGAGGGGTGGTTATTAATGAAAAGAGGAGAACTTAACGAAATAGTCAAACAGATTTCTCTTCTGGGCCAGTTGAGCCTGTCAATTATAATGCCACTTCTTCTGTGCATATTGCTGTGCTGGTATTTAACTACGAGGCACGGGGTGGGCCTTTGGGTCTACATTCCCGGTTTCTTTTTCGGCCTCGGTGGCTCGGCAATGAC
>Ga0129306_1002588_pt1 | contig 15518 bp, 14 predicted proteins | sample P827metagenome_FD_94438 | JGI IMG/M metagenome (GOLD analysis project Ga0129306, IMG submission 94438) | Capybara group fecal microbial communities from Wisconsin, USA - P827 metagenome | ecosystem: Host-associated > Mammals > Digestive system > Large intestine > Fecal | place: USA: Wisconsin...
AATAAATAATAAAAAACCGCCGAAGGCGGCATTCCGGGGTCAAGGGGGATGTTATCTCCCTTGCAGGGGGTGAATGAGGGGGACAGCGTCCCCCTGACGAAGTAGTAAAGCAAGAGTAGCGATACTTTACGGATGGTTTACAAGAATTATGAATCGCCCCAAAAAAGTAAATGCTGTTGCCCTGCAAATCGGGGATTAGCCCCGATTTCATGTCATTGAGTCAGGAAAAGCCCCCAGTAATATCGAGGGTTTAGATGCATATTATTAACTTACATTTATTCATCTGCATTTTGAAGTATTTCTTATGGAAGATGTTTTTCTCATATACCTCAAATACTTTTTATCGCAATAAGCTATCATTATACAACTCCATCTACTTTGTCATCCCCCATAATCCATAGGGATCGTTTCTGAGTTCATTTTCACACAGTGACACAACCGACCATATATCAAAGAACATGGCCTTACAATCGCCAATGTACATTTCCTTGATAAGACCTTTTTCGTATGCCATTGCCTGTATTTTGTACCATGCTTTCACAGGAGGATGACCTGCTTCAATGAACCATTCATCGGGAGGATATATGCGATTGATCTCATCGCCCGGTGCAAACTGTGCATTGATATCATCGGGAGTTATCGTTTCAACGTAGTGCATTGCCGTCAGCTTATAGATATCAACTCCAAGCAGAAGTGCTTTTCCGCCATTGTGAATAGCGTAATCAAGTCCGCCTGTTAACGCTTCACTGCCATGTTTTCCCCAACCTGAGGTACTGATAGTATCACGTCCCGTATATGTATCAGGCATTTTTCTGAACGTGTCCGCAACAATGCCCATTGCAGTCCGCTCAGCATCAGGTTCAAGAATTCTGATCTTCACAGTTATGCCAAGTTTCTTATCATTTTCTGTCAATTCAAGTTCTTTGCTGAGTCTCAGAGCAGGCATGAAAATACTGCCATCATCGGTGACAAGTTCTTTCAGGGTATCAATAACGGTCAATGCCCCGCCTTCCAGTTCACCAAAACTACTAAGCGAACTGTGAACTTCCAATGTCATTCCCTTATTAATGCCTAATTCTTTCAAAGCATTTTTAAGCTGTTCTTTTGTTACCATAATCCCCACTCCTATTTTAATGAAACTCCAAGTTCGTATGCTTCTTCCAGTGCGGTATGTCCCTCAAGATCCCCGATATCCTTGACTCCACGCACCAGAACTGTACCTATGCTTTTCAGCTTGAAGAAGTCCAATACCATTTGATATTGCATGATTATCGGTTCAAACAGATTCGGAAGCTGAGCCGCTCCAACAAGCAATAGTCCCAGTTTCCTGATGTGGAATGTGTTTCTCATCGGAGTGTGAAGCCTGTCCACAATAGCTTTCAGCTGTGCGCTGATACCATAGCAGAAATACTCATCCTTATCCAGCGATTTTTTTATCATAGAAAGCGGCTTTAATTCGTCACTCGGGAAGCCGTGCTTCATGTATGAATCGTACACGGAAGCTATCTCCTCCCATGTAAGTATACGGCAGTTGTACATTTTTATCTCCTTCTTTGCTCAGTTTTCATGCGATAGAAATCGGGAGCGGAATTCTGTCGGAGTTGATCCCGTCACATTCTTGAACTGCTTCATGAAATAACTTTCAGTGGAATAACCGCATCTCACTGTTATCTCTGTCAGAGACAGTGTTGTATCTTTAAGCAGACGTTTTGCAAGCTCCACACGGAACTGTATAAGCTCCTCGAAAATACTCTTTCCGAAACAGGATTTGTAATGTTTCTGTATGGTACTTCTTCCCATACCTATCGTCCTGCTCATTTTATCGACAGTCCAGGAAAGTTCGGGTTCATTCATAAGCTTTTGCCGCAGTTCGGTCATTTTCTGCCTGATCTCTTTCTGACGGAGACTATGGGGAGTATCGTCTGAAATACGTTTTTCTGTGTAAAGCTGACGGTCCAGTGCGATCTCAGTGTTTGCAATAAACCGCAGATAATTCTCATCATACAGCCTGTCATACTCAGCAAATGACAATGAGACAATCCCAAATGAACGCTTTCCGAAATGGAGAGGCGATAAGAATAATATTTCAGAACTTTCACTGCCTCTCAGAAATTCCGTTACATCATCAGAAGAAAATGATTTTTCCGTTATCTCAGTTCCGTTTTCAAGGGAAGCCTTGCAGCTGAGGCAATTGTTGTCATCATCCAGATATATCCTCAGATCACCAAGCTTATACAGCTTTTTTGAGTGATATATCGACTTATGAAGTACCTCAGCAACACTTTGTGCCTGTGCAAGATCAAACGCAAGATCATCGCAGAACATCTTCTCACGCCACTCCTCAGGAACTATCTCGCTCTGACTTTCTATCAGCTGTCTTGCAGGAACACTGCTGCATCCGCATGAATTGCCGATAATGAATCCGTTTTCAGGACGATTGACTTTATTGCAGAGTATACCCGTCATATTGCGGTACAATCTCCGCACAGAATCTGCACCCAGCTGATAATGATTGCGGTCATATGTCGTAAGTGAGACCTTCATTTCTGCGAGCCTGAAACCATCATATCCCGTAACAGCAATATCCTCGGGGACTTTTATCCCTGAGTTCATAAGTTCATTTATAAGTGCAGCGGCCATTGCATCGTTTCCGCAAACTACAGCCTCGGGGCGTGAAAGCCGGCCTGAGACTATTTTTTCTGCGTATTCGATTGCACAGTCGATCCAGAATGTGCCGTAGCTGTAATAGCTTTCATCGAAATACAGCCCGTGTTCGCTCATCTGATCCTGATATGCTTTCAGACGGGTCTGCGCCTGAAATAGAAACTCAGGACCTGTCAGGCAATATATTTTCCTGTAGCCGTGAACTTCTATAAGATGACGGACAACTTTGCTGAAATCGTCATAATCATCGTACTGCGTACTGTCAAAAACTGGATGTTCACGCTCATCCACTGTCATAACATATTTGTTTGAAAGAAGCAGAAGCGACTCCACCTCGGCAGTTACTTCATCCCCCATTGTGGTGTCGTCCTTGACATAGAGGAATCCGTCAAATGCATCCGACTGGATCAGACGATAGATACTGCGTTCAACCGCTGCATGATCGGCGGCACATTGCGTAAAATGGCACAGAGGCGCAAGTACGATGCAGTCGCATCCGCAGGCATTTATCTGGGCAAGCGCTCCACGAACGATACTGCGAATGTGATCTCTTGCAAGAATAGGCGTAACGATACCGATCAATGGCTTTTTCTTCATACTGCACCTCCGATAATTTTTATAATACTATTATAGCACGATCGTCTCACTTTTTCAAGACAATATTACAAACGCAGACATATTTGCTGTAAAATTATGTATTGAAAAATACGTTATATTCAATTGATTTTTTATCGTTCCGATTGTACAATATAAATAGAAAGAAACATCGTATCTTCGGGTTAAAAGGAGGATCACTTATGATAAAACGAAACAGAGTCGGCGCATTTCTGCTTGCATCTGCACTGTGCCTCACTCCCCTTTCATCACAGTCAGCCGTTCCCTTTCATATGAATAATACGATCACGGCATCAGCTGAGAGTATCAGCGATATGCCTGCGGATTTTCAGTATGCCGCTGACTGGATATGGCAGAACCGCATTGAACGTGAAAAATCAACAGTCCGCCGAAACACCATTTTCGATCAGATAGTCGCAGGAAAAGGAACTATCAACTATGTGGTTAAGTGGCAGTCCTACCGCACTGTCACCTATGAACAGCGTCAGAAGTTTGAAAAAATGCTGTCAGACTGCATCAACGCATGGAATGACTGGCTTGCAGGCTACGAAAACTGGCCATACGATCACATCGATGTAAAGATCGTCGGCTGGGCTGTTATCGATAAAAACTGTCTTCTCGATCTCCATGATGACGAGGTAGTATATACCGACACAAAATACTACGACGCACAATATGACACTTCAAACGGAAGGGACACTATCCCCGATAAAGAGCCGTTTGCGCCGTCTGAGCTTTCACGCTTCGATCATTTCACCGAAAAGAATTATCAGTACCCGGGCGGACTTGACAGCCGCTTTGATATGTATATGTGGGCTACTCAGGGATTCCCAGATATCGGCGGCTGCGGAGGCGACTGGGGACAGCGTCTCTCCGATACTGCTTATCTTGGAATGATACAGCACGGCAGTCTGCACGTTCTTGAACATGAGATCGGTCACGGCTTCGGAATGACCGATTTCTACGGCGGTGAAGGAGAATCCGACGGTTTCCCTCCCGGAGGTTTCCCAGGTGGTGAAAACTCCATTATGATGGCCGGTTCATCTGCGAAGATCACTGATTTTGACGGTTGGATGCTCCGCTATATGTGGACGAAGATCAAAGATGACAAGGACAGATTCGATCTCGCAAACGCACAGCCTGAGCAGAAACAGCACGAAACGACTGAAACTCAGCAGCCTGTCACAACTCAGCCACAGAAAGATGAAACTTTCATTATTGGTGACGTAAATGCAAGCGGAAAGGTGGATATCGCCGATCTGGTGCTTCTGCAAAAATGGCTTCTTTCCGTTCCCGATACCTATCTCCCAAACTGGAAAGCAGGTGATCTCTGTCAGGACGAGAAACTGGACGTATTCGACCTCTGTGCCCTCAGACGTTTGCTGTTGTCAGATAACTTCCCTGCTATAGAAGACGAACCGCAGAAGCAGGCGGAATTCATAACTGCAAATCTGGCAAAACACGGCGCTTCTCTGCCTACACAGGGCGACGCAAAGCTTGTTGTATTCTACGTGGACTTTCCCGACTGCCGCTACGACTACGAACCCACGACCGAACAACTGAATAATATAACTTTCGGTGGGGCTGACGAGAAAAATGTATGCTATCCATTCGAGAGTATTTCCGCCTTTTACGGCAGGGCTTCCAAGGGCAGCATGAATTTCAGCGGTCAGGTTTTCCACTACACCACAAAGGAAAAGCACTCCGCTTACGACACTGATAAAGTCAGGATAGCTGAGGAGTGCTATGAGGCTTTCAAGGATAAAGTGGACTTCTCACAGTTTGACGGCAACGGCGACGGAAGGATAGATGCAACGCTGTTCACCACTCCCGCAAAAGCAGGCGACACTAACTGGTGGCCGTGTTCAGGTGCATTCGGAGATCCGAAATACCGTGTTGACGGTGTCAGCATCGGTCACATCATCACAGGAAATGCACAGATAGAGTCTACCGAAAACTACGTCAACTACATCAGCACCTATTGCCACGAACTCGGACACTGCACAGGACTTCCCGACTACTACCTTTTCACCACAAATGACAGCGAGGGTATGCATGGTACCGCAGGCGCTGAGCTTATGGATACTGATGCAGGATCGGATTTTGGTGCTTTCTCAAAATTAGTTGAAGGCTGGTACACTAAAGATCAGGTTCAGGTGTGGTATCCCGATCAGGGCACCAAAACCTTTACTCTCAGCAATGCACAAACAAATGCAGGAAACTGCCTGATAATCCCCAACGGAAAACTTGCAGACGACTACTTCTCTGAATATTTTATCGTGGAATACGCTACAAAAGACGGCAATAACAGCGGTATAGGCAAAAACACAGCATGGTGGGTGAAGTCCGGCGAAGGTGTAAGGATATATCACATCGATGCAACCACTGAATACGGCTGGAACAACTATTTCCGATACGCAAGCGGAAGCGAATTCACAAATAAAGATAAGGGCAGACGCCTTATCCGCATAATCGACGACAGAGAGACTGATAATTTATACCACACTGGTGATATCATCAACGGCAATATTTCGGGATTCCACTGGTATGACGCAAATGGCGGTCAGACTGTAGATACCGGATTCTCCATTGAGATCGGCGAGAACAAAAACGGTACTTGCTCCGTCACAGTGAAAAAATAAGATACTTTTCGGAAATATTATAATTAAAAATTGATCTGATACACTTACGGCTCATTTATTTGAGCCGTTATTTTTTTTGCCCGTTTTTTAGGAATAATCTGTCTTATCCCTTGACATTCTCCTAAAGCTTCTATAATGTCGAAAGTTCAGATTACTTTTAAGACTTTTTTCTTCTATACCGAAAAAACGTCTTGACACTTGCAACTATTTATGGTATATTGATAAAAAGGAAGTGATACTATGATACTCAGACCTGATTATATTAACGCAATAGAGCCGTTTATAGACTCTCCAATTGTTAAGATACTCGCCGGAGTTCGTCGCTGCGGTAAATCCACTATACTTGAAATGGTAGCTGATGAGCTCATAAAGCACGGAGCTTCAAAAGAAAACATCATTGAACGCAGATACAACGAAATCATGTATGAAGATTTTTCAGCAAAGGATATGTATTCTGACCTGAAAAATGATATATCCGGTAAAGGACGATGCTATCTGCTTCTTGATGAATTACAGGAAATTAAAGGTTGGGAGAAGGTCATTAACGACCTTCTTGAAAACAGCGATGTTGATATATATGTCACCGGTTCAAACAGCAAGCTGATGTCGAGCGAGATATCCACATACCTCACCGGAAGATATGTGACGATCCCTGTATATACTCTTTCGCTTCGTGAGTACCTGACTTTCAAGAATAAAGATGTGTCTCAGGCAAGAGACGTATTTGATGAATATGTTCAGTACGGCGGTTTTCCTCTTGTTGGTATAAGCAGCTTCGATACAAAGGCTGCGTATCAGATCGTTGAAGGTATATACGCATCCGTCATCACAAGAGATATCTCCAAGCGTCATAAGATACGCAATAAAGAGCTGTTCGACAGAGTTGTCCGTTATGTGATTGAAAATGTTGGTATGACCTTCTCGGCGAATACGATAGTGAAGTTCCTGAAAAGTGAGAACCGCAGTCTTTCTGTTGAGACTATCTACAACTATCTGAAGTGGCTGGGTGAAGCATTTATCATCTATCCTTGTCAGCGTTACGACCTTCAGGGTAAGGCAGTGCTCAAAACTCAGGAAAAATACTATCTTTCTGATATTTCTATCAAGTACAGTCAGATGGGCTTCGATACAAAAATGCTTTCAGCTGTATTCGAGAATATAGTGTACCTCGAAATGAAGCGCAGGGGTTATGATGTCTACATTGGCAAGAACAATACCAAAGAGATCGACTTTGTTGCCGTTCGCAGAGATGAAAGGATATATGTTCAGGTCTGTGTTCAGCTTCCCGACGGATCCGACCGTGAGACTGCAAATCTTATGGATATAAAGGATCACTACCATAAATATGTGGTCTGCCGCGACACACTTGCTTTAGGGAACGATAACGGCATTGAGATAGTGCATATAGCAGATTTCCTTATGCGCGATAACTGGTAAAGGAGCATTAATATGAATATTGATAATACACTTTACAGCGGACGTCCGACAGATGAACGCTCTGACGTTGAAATGGCTATATATGATAAACTCGATGCTCTTGGTATAGAATACAAACGAGCTGATCACGACCACGCATATACTATGGAGGATTGTCTTGCTATCGAAAAGGTACTTGGTGCTAAGATATGCAAGAACCTGTTTCTCTGCAACCGCCAGAAGACCAGCTTCTATATGCTCCTTATGCCAGGTGATAAGCCATTCAAAACCAAGTTTCTGACATCGCAGCTGAACTGTGCCCGTCTATCCTTTGCGGAGGCTGATAAGATGCAGGAGTATCTGCATACTATCCCCGGTTCTGTATCAGCGCTGGAGCTTATATTCGATACCGATAACAACATACAGCTCGTCATAGATAACGACCTTATGAGCGATGAATACATTTGCGGACATCCGGGTATCAATACTTCGACAGTCCGCCTGCTACGAGAGGATATGCTCAAATATGTCCGTGCGGCTAAGCATGAACCCACATTCATTGACCTTCCAACGGAGTGATATTATGCGTATATTTGCATTGGAGCTTGATAACGACATCAAAGGTATAGAACGCAGAAAAGCATATATCGAGGGGCTTATTGAGAAACTTCCGAAGCCTGATATCGTAGTTCTGCCCGAGCTTGCCATATGCAGTTATATGGCAAGTCAGAAGATATGGAAACTTGCAGATGACTGCGGTCGTGACGCAAGCCAGTGGACTGTAAGCATAGCAAAAAAAACAATACCTATATCGGAGCAGGCTATCTCGACAAGGAGAACGGCGACTACTATAACCGCTATATGATCGCAAGTCCTGACGGTGTATGTGGTGTTGTTACCAAGTCTGAGGGTGAATCCCTCTCTGTCCGCCATATAAGTAAAATAATACGCTTGTTGTCGCCCTGCCGACAAAACCGAAGACCACATGAGAAAAGGACAGCCGAAAAAGCTGTCCTTTTGTTTTCATCAAAAAAGGTTGACAAAGAATATAGAATAGGGTAAAATAAGAGCAGTAAAGGAGTTGAGGACGATGCAGAACGTAACAACTGAAAAAGCCATAAAAAATCAGGTCGCTTCCGCAGAAATAGAAGGAATCCATTTCAATCAGAAAGCACTGGAAATAATAAGACAGTACGCAGATAACGAGATATCACATGAAGAACTCGTCAGAATAGTAGCACAATCCGTAAGAGGAAGAAACAATGGCAGTCTACAGTCTTGAGGGAAGTCAGGATAGCTGCTACCCTGACACTACCGTTCTTGTAAATAAGCTCGACATAAGGACACAGGAACTTCTGACAGAAGCCGAATCTGTGCTGGTAACTTCATGTTCTGTAAAACTGGAAAAAACAATGAGGTTCGAGAACGTTGACTTTGACTACTACAAGAATCTTCACAGACAGATGTTTTCCGATCTCTACGACTGGGCAGGCACGGTCAGAAAAATAAACATCTCTAAAAAAGGTACTGTTTTCTGCAACGCTTCGGACATAGAACGCATAGGAACACTAAAGTTTGAGCGTCTGAAAAAACAGAAGTTTCTGAAAGAAATGAAAAATGATGAGTTTCTTGACGAGTTGACAGACCTATACCATGGACTGAATATGCTGCACCCTTTTCGAGAAGGCAACGGAAGGACACTAAGGCTGTTTGTAACACTTCTTGTGAGAAATACAGGCAGAGACATAGACTTCAACAATGCTGACAGCGACTTGCTGACAATAGCTACTATAAGAGCTTCACAAGGAGATAAATCACTTCTCAGAAGTGTGTTCGGAGAACTGGTGCTGTCGCCATGACGACGTAGCCGACGACAACAACAAGCGTAACAGACAAGAGGATTTTCGTTTGTTTTCGTTCTCTGAAAAGAACACTAAATAAACAAAAACAGCAGTAAACAGACTAAAAGTTGTTCTAACTGCTGGAACTCGTGTATACGTTAATAGCGTATCGAGGGTTCGAATCCCTCTCTGTCCGCCAGAATGGTAAAAGAAAAAGGTTGAATCGCATATGATAATGCGGTTCAACCTTTTTCTTTTTATACAGTCAATTACCGTCATCAATTCGTCTGAGAAAACATCATCCATAGTCAAAATAGACAAATCGTGCAGTCATTTGTTGTTTATCTACACAAATATTTACTGCCGATGAATGTTTTTGATTGAATTCTCTTGACAATTTTGACACTTGATGATATAATTCAATCAACATCAATCATATTCATTCGCATTCGCTCATAAATGTTCGTTTGATAATGATACTATTAAATATTCAGGACGGGGATAATTTTGCTTGCAGAAGAAAGACATAAGATGATACTTAATGCACTCGACGGTAAAAATGCCGTTACGCTCAGTGAGCTTTGCTCATTACTCGGCGCTTCTGCATCTACCGTGAGGAGAGATCTTAATCACCTTGCAGAACGCGGACTGCTTATCAAGATACATGGCGGTGCTATGCCCTGCATTGACAAATTCAGCTTCGGAGAACAGAATATTGAAGAAAAATCTCATCTTTATAATGATGAAAAGACTGCTATAGCTAAGTATGCAGCTTCACTGATAGAAGACGGTGATTTCGTATTCATTGACGCCGGAACAACAACTGAAAAAATGATAGACTATATCTCTGCAAAAAACGTCACATTTGTTACCAATGCCTTTGTTCACGCAAAAAAGCTTGCACAAAGAGGCTTCAAAGTTTTCCTCCCAGCCGGTGAGATAAAGCTTACAACAGAAGCGATCGTCGGTGCAGAGTGTGTCAGCAGCCTTCAGGCTTACAACTTCACAAAAAGCTTCATTGGAGCAAACGGAATCTCACTTTCTGCCGGAGTTTCCACTCCCGACAGAAATGAGGCGAGCATAAAGGCTGAGGTGATCAGACACAGCAGGACCGCATATATCCTTTCGGATCATTCCAAATTCGATCAGATTACCTCAGTAACTTTCACGGATCTTAATAAGGTCATAATAATCACTGATAAACTCAGTGATAAAAAATATCTGACAGCTGCAAATATCAAGGAGGTGATGTAGTTGGTATACACTGTAACATTCAACCCTGCCATCGACTATGTTGTACACACAGCTGAAATGAGGCTTGGCGAAGTTAATCGTTCATCATCGGAGGAAATGTACTTCGGCGGCAAAGGAATAAATGTGTCCATAGTTCTGAATGAGCTTGGTACACCGTCCATTGCTCTGGGCTTCACCGCAGGCTTCACAGGCGAGGCTATCGAAAACGGTATCAACGCAATGGGCATAAAATCAGATTTCGTAAGGCTGAAAACCGGCAACTCCCGGATTAATGTCAAGATCAAAGCCGGCGAAGAAACCGAACTCAACGGGCAGGGGCCGCACATAGACGACGAGGCGCTGGAAGCACTTTTCGTAAAGCTGGACAAGCTGTCAGACGGTGATACGCTCGTGCTTGCAGGCAGTATCCCTTCCAGTCTTCCATCGGACATCTATGAGAGGATCATGCAGAGACTTTCGGACAGAAAGATCAGGACAGTTGTTGACGCCACAAATGACCTTCTGCTCAACGTTCTGAAGTACAAGCCCTTCCTCATCAAGCCAAATAATCATGAGCTTGGTGAGATGTTCGGAGTAGCCCTCTCGGAAGATGAAGAAATAGAGCGCTATGCCCGAAAACTGAAAGACATGGGAGCTATAAATGTTCTGATCTCAATGGCTGGTGACGGAGCTATGCTTATTGACGAGAACGGTAAATGCCACCGCTGCGGCGTCTGCAAGGGAAAAGTCAGAAACTCGGTCGGTGCAGGAGATTCCATGGTAGCAGGTTTTCTGACCGGAGCTCAGAACGGCGACTATGAATACGCATTAAAGCTCGGTACCGCCGCAGGAGGAGCCACAGCTTTCTCAGACGGACTGGCAGTAAAAAACAAGATCGAAGAGCTGCTCGCTCAGCTCTGATATTACAACAGTAAGGAGGAATAGCTCATGAGAATTGTAGATCTGCTCAGCAAAAATAGCATCAAGCTAAACGCTTCCCCAAAGTCAAAATCCGAAGCTATCGATATGCTCATAGACCTTCAGGTAAAAGGCGGAAATATCGCCGATAAGGAAGCTTATAAAAAAGGCATCCTCGCAAGAGAGGAAAAGGGTTCCACCGCTGTTGGCGAAGGAATTGCAATACCACACGCAAAAAGCGAAGCTGTAAAGGCTCCATCACTGGCGGCAATGACAGTTCCGGATGGAGTTGATTACGAAGCCCTTGATGATGAGCCCTCAAATCTGCTGTTTATGATAGCAGCCCCCAATGACGGAGACGTTCATCTTGAAGTTCTGTCCAGACTTATGACTATACTCATGGACGAGGATTTCAGAGACGACCTTCTGAAAGCCAAGGACGCTGATGAGTTCCTGAAGGTCATCGACGATATGGAGAAAGAGAAATATCCCGACGAACCTGCTGCTGAAGAAAGATCCGAAAACGGATATAAAGTTCTTGCGGTAACCGCCTGCCCGACGGGTATTGCCCACACATATATGGCTGCCGAGGCTCTTGAAAAAGCAGGCAAAAAGCTGGGCATCTCCATTAAGGTAGAGACAAACGGCTCAGGTGGTGCAAAGAATATCCTCACTCAGGAGGAGATAGACGCCTGTGACGGAATCATCGTTGCCGCAGACAAGACCGTTTCCATGGCGCGTTTCAACGGCAAAAAAGTCATAAAGACCAAGGTATCAGATGGTATCAAGATCCCCGAAGAGCTTATAAACCGCATCGAAGCAGGAGACGCTCCCGTATATCATCATGAGGGCGAAGCCGACAGCAGCTCATCGAGCTCATCTGACAGCGAAGGCTTCGGAAGAAAGCTTTACAAACACCTCATGAACGGCGTTTCAAATATGCTGCCCTTCACAGTTGCGGGAGGCATTTTTATCGCGATAGCCTTCCTGATAGACTCCTTCGGAGGCGCTCCTCAGGACGGTGATTTCGGTTCCCACCTTGCGGCTGCGGCATGGTTCAAGACTATCGGAAACTACGCTTTCCAGTTCATGATACCTGTGCTTGCAGGATATATCGGACTCAGCATCGCTGACCGCCCCGGCTTCCTTGTCGGTATGGCAGGAGGTGCAATGGCAGCCGCAGGTGCAACCTTTGCTTCTCCGGGAGGAGACGTTCCCTCAGGCTTCCTCGGTGCGCTGCTGGCGGGCTTTATCGGCGGATACTTCACACTTTGCCTGGAAAAGGCGTGCAATAAGCTGCCCAAGGCTCTCAACGGTATCAAGCCCGTACTCATTTATCCTCTCGGAGGACTCGCCATTGTCGGCATCATGATGTGTGCAGTCAACCCTGTAATGGGCATTCTCAACGACGGTCTCTCCAACTTCCTCAACGGCATGGGCGACTCGAGCAAGGTCCTCCTTGGCTGCATACTCGGAGGTATGATGGCGATAGACATGGGCGGTCCCTTCAACAAGGCAGCCTATGTATTCGGCGTTGCTGCTATCTCTCAGGGCAACTTCAATATCATGGCAGCAGTAATGTTAGGAGGTATGGTCCCCCCTATCGCTATAGCACTGGCTACCACATTCTTCAAAAACAGATTTACCGAGGAGGAACGCAAGAACGGTCCCGTCAACTACATTATGGGACTCAGCTTCATAACAGAAGGCGCTATCCCCTACGCCGCAGCTGACCCTGCAAGAGTGATCCCCTCCTGTATCCTAGGTGCGGCAACAGCAGGCGGCATATCAATGGCATTCGACTGTACGCTCAGAGCTCCTCACGGCGGTATATTCGTATTCCCTGTGGTAGGACACCCTCTCCAGTATGTTATAGCACTTGCCATCGGCTCAGTAGTTGGAATGTTAATGCTGGCTCTGCTCAAAAAGAAGCATCCTCAGAACGCATAAAACAAATCATTATTATAAGGAGTGAAAATTTATGGTATCAAAAAAGGTAACTATCGTAAACGCAGAAGGTATGCACATGAGACCCGCAGGTATGATCGCAAAGGCTGTCAAGGCTCATTCAGACAGCGAGGTCATTCTCAAAGCCAATGATAAGGACATCAAGGCTAAAAATGTCATGCAGATCATGGCAGCGGGACTCAAAAAGGGCACTGAAGTGGAAATAGTCGTTAACGGCGGTAACGAGCAGGCAGTTCTTGATGAACTCGCTGCAATGTTCGAGAACGGTTTCGGCGAATAATTCCAAACGAAAATGGGACGGCATCACTGCTGTCCCATACCTTTAAAGGAGGTGCATCAATATGACCATTTTCAAAGGCAAGGGAGTTTACGGTGCTGTAGCTATCGGTAAGATCTCTGTTTTCAAACGAAGGGACACAACTGTAAAGCGAATACACGTCAGCGATACAGCTGCCGAGAAGAAAAGACTGGAAGCCGCAAAGGAAGCGGCAACAGCTCAGCTTCAGGAAATATATGACAAGGCACTCAAGGAGGTCGGTGAGCAGAATGCTCAGATCTTTGAGATACACATGATGATGATCGAAGATGACGATTACAACGAGTCCATCGAAAGTATTATCGACACTCAGTCTGTCAATGCAGAATATGCAGTCTCGGTGACCGCCGATAACTTTTCAGAAATGTTCGCATCTATGGACGATGCCTATATGCAGGCGCGCTCCGCAGACGTAAAGGATATATCGAATCGCATTATCGCCTGCCTTTCAGACGACGGTTCTCAGGAGAACAGCAGCGACGAAAAAGTGATAATCTGTGCAGACGATCTGGCTCCCAGCGAAACCGTTCTGCTGGACAAGAACAAGGTCCTCGCTTTTGTTACATCTCACGGCTCTTCAAATTCTCACACAGCTATACTGGCAAGGAATATGAATATCCCTGCCGTTATCGGTGCAGGTGATGATTTTCTCTCAGCTGTGTCAGACGGAATGTTTGCCGCAGTTGACGGATATACCGGTGAGGTATTCCTCTCTCCTGACACCGAGGCTCTCGAAAAACTCGAAACGAAGCAGAAAGAGGACGAGGAAAAGAAGAGGCTTCTCCAGGAGTTAAAAGGCAAGGAAAACGTTACGCTCGATGGAACAAGGATCAATATTTTTGCCAATATCGGCGGAGTGGATCATATCGGAGCAGTTCTTGCCAACGACGCAGGAGGAATTGGTCTATTCCGAAGTGAATTTCTCTATCTTGAGAGCAGCGATTATCCGACCGAAGAGCAGCAGTTTGCTGCCTACAAAAAGGTGCTTGAAAGCATGGCTGGCAAAAAGGTCATTATACGTACTCTTGACATCGGCGCTGACAAGAAGGTGGATTATTTTGATCTCGCAAAGGAGGACAATCCTGCCCTCGGTTTCAGAGCTATAAGGATCTGTCTCACTCGTCCAGAGATATTCAGGACACAGCTCCGTGCCCTTTACAGGGCTTCCGCATTCGGCAAGCTTGGTATCATGTTCCCTATGATAACAAGTGTATCGGAGGTGGAACAGATCAAAAAAATATGCGCAGAGGTCAGAGAGGAGCTCCGCACTGACGGAGTAGACTTCGATGAAAACGCAGAACTCGGTATAATGATCGAAACTCCCGCAGCAGCTGTCATAAGCGATAAACTTGCTCCTCTTGTTGACTTTTTCAGCGTAGGTACCAATGACCTGACACAATACACTCTCGCCTGTGACAGGCAAAACAGTGCCGTTGAACAGTTCGTTGATACACACCATGAAGCTATTCTCCGGCTCATAGAAATGTCTGCAAAAAATGCCCATGCAAATGGTGCGTGGATAGGTATATGCGGCGAACTTGCAGCTGACACAAGTCTTACCGAAACATTCCTGAGAATGGGTATAGACGAGCTTTCAGTTTCGCCTTCCTTTGTACTCAAGGTCAGAGACGCAGTAAGACACACTGATCTCTCCTGATAATTAAACCAAACAAAAAAGCGCCTGTAACTGTGATATGAGTATCGCTGTTACAGGCGCTTTTAATATTAAGGCAACACCGCACAAAGCACACCTGACGGCTTTGCGCTGAATCTGCTTGCATATTTTCCGTCATCTTGCACAGAAATCCCTTGACATACGTAAGTATGCCTGCGAAATTTCTATACAATCTGACGAAAAATCTGTCGGCGCATCTTCAGCACAATCTTTGTGCGGTGCTGCCTTAA
>Ga0129306_1002590_pt1 | contig 15514 bp, 36 predicted proteins | sample P827metagenome_FD_94438 | JGI IMG/M metagenome (GOLD analysis project Ga0129306, IMG submission 94438) | Capybara group fecal microbial communities from Wisconsin, USA - P827 metagenome | ecosystem: Host-associated > Mammals > Digestive system > Large intestine > Fecal | place: USA: Wisconsin...
ACAATATAGATGCCGCCGCCTCCGAAACATCTGTCCCAGGACAAAACAGTCGAGAACTTTTCCTGCCATTTCAAATCTTCCAAGATGCTTAACAGTGAACTCGTTTCTTTTCCCAAAACGTCGTCCCCACGTTTCAGCTTGAATTGCGCCCTGACTGCTTCACAGGCCGGCGCCTCGATAATCTTCCGGGCCAGTCCGTTGAACGTGAAAAGCTGGTCACATGATTCATCATCGAGTTCCATTTCCGGCCTGATGCGGTAATACTCCATAGGGTCAAACCGCTTTGTACCACGTCCGAACATGGCATTGAAATAGCCGTCTAATCTTTTGTCGCTCATATAAACACCTCTTAACTGGTGACGCCTCGCCAGCTCTTATTCTTAGCGATCATCATAAAAGCATCAGAGCATGCGTCAACTTGGTCGTCATGTAATGCGTCCGGGAATCCTTCCAGCTCGCTTAACAGCTTTTCATTCCATTCGCCTTTCAGTAACAGTACGTTTCCGTTCTGCCATTGCGCTGCGAATGGTTCCGCACGTGAAGTCTTGGAGCCGCTAACCGGTTTACTCTTGACGGAGTAACCAGCCAGCTCCTTCATATAGCTTTCCGCTTGGTCTTTACCGGCTTGCCCGGGGTCCTGCGGTATCGAAATTCTCCGGCATTTGTACTGCGCTGCATCCGTCTTTGCCGTGTTTTTCAGGAGACTTCTGACACGAGATGCGCTGTACGTGCCATGCCGCATGTCCAATATGATGTACTGGTCATTCCGCATTCGTGCCATTAAGCAGCCGGCAGTTCTATCCGGGTCTGCATTTTCTTCTGACGGTTCCGTTGCCGCCAAGTCCCATGCTCTTGCAATGGTAACGATTTTATCAGGCAGTGTTTCCACAATCCGTGTTTGGTCACGACGGAAGTAAAGCCCTGCAGCCGGTCTAATTTTCCAGTTGCCATGCAAAAGCCGTTCTCGTTCTACCAGTGACAGTGCATGCAGATTTGCCAAATACTCCGGGTTGTTCTGCAGAAGGATTTTGTTATCATATACGCTGGATGCGATAAATGTGACGCTTTTTATCAAATCGTTCGCAGACAGGTATTTGTCATTCAGCATGGAGCCGTACTTCTCCAACAGTTCTGCCCTGGTGTCGCCCCACTTGATTTCGTCTCCGATACGAATGAAAAAACGGACTTTCCCGCTGCGTTCTTTTATGGGATAGCCCGTGTTCTTATCAATCCACCAACTAATAAATTCCGCTACCCACGAATCGCTGTCCGGGTTCGTTGTTGCCCTGATGTACGGATGCACACCGCAAGCCGAGCGGTTACGTGATAGCATGTAGAAAAACTGAAACTTTGTGAAATGCGTCAGCTCGTCAAAACCTATGTAGCAAATCTGTGAGCCTTGCCATGCGTAAACGTCATCATCTCTTGAAATATAATCAAACGTGAGCTTTGCGTTTCTTCCGAAAATCCATCTTCCCTTTGGTGATTTTGTATGCTTTGCGCCTTTTATGGGCGAATACATCTTAATGCTTTCGTCCCATAGCCCGCCTGGTGACGATATCTGCGTATATTCATTTCTGAATATAACCGCTTCATATCCCGGTACTCCTTTGTACCTTAGCACTTCCATGAGCAACGCATGAGTTTTGCCGCCTCCTGCTGCACCTCCGTAGATGGCAATGTCAGCAGATGTTGCAAGGAATCTTTCCTGCGGGCCTTTTTGCGGCCTAATCACCATGGTCTGCTTCATTCTTTTGGATCCTTCTCAGGCAGATATACGACGGTGTCTGTTTCGTTTCCGTAGGCATCCGTCTGTTCCACAGGCTTGTCTCTGTATTTTTCAGGCATCCTGTTCTTTGCTAAAAATATCTGCATCGTAGGATTCGGCGGCACTTTCCTTTTTATCTTTTCAATCCTGACCGGTTCCCCGGTCTTTATATCAACAATCGTTCGTGTGATTTCTTCGTAGCAATTCCCGGTAGCCAAATCGAACATGGAATTTTCCAATTCTAAGTTCGGAATCGTCTTCGCGTTTTTTATGGCCTCTGAAAACTCCGTGAATCGCTTTTTCCATTCATAATATGTCGAAACGCTTTTCAGTCCCATATTATGAGCAATCTGCTCGTCCGTAAGTCCGAGCTTTGCCCATTTTTTAACCATCTCAAGACCTTTGCCTTGTATCCAGTTTTGATATAAGCCACCTCTTGCCACTTTAATCACCCAGATATCTTTCCGCCATGATACGCAGGAAGTCCAGCTTATTCTTCGGGTCAAGTCCTTCTTCGTCAATCATTTTCTTGACCGCTTTCGAAATGGTATTCGCTACCTCTTGTGGCAGAGCTTTCGAACCGAATATGCTTGTCATCTGAACCCACTGTTCGTTTCCCGTATATCCAGCTTCATCCATAACTTGCATTGTCAGTTTTGTCATGGCATGGATAGCCGCTCCGATGTTTTTTACATCTTCATATCCCTGGAACTTTGCCAGCGCTTCAATGAACGGCTTGTATTCGTCTATCGCTGCCACACCAACTTTATCAGGTGACAGCCGCTTAACTGCGTCAATCAGTTTGTTCATGTCGTTTATCTGATGCGGCAGAAAAGCGAACATGATATTTTTCCATTCAAAATTCACTACCGGGCTGAGATATTTATCTATGTCCTCATGCACTTGTGCGAGAACGTCTTTCCCGGCATAAGACTCAATCATATCGTCTACGTCATTAAGCAGTTTCGCCAGCTCTTTCAGTGTAGACTGGTCATCAAAACCTGAGATGGCGTTATGAGCAATCTGCTTTGCGGTAATCTTCGACCGGTTCAGCCCGCTTATATCAAGGATGACATAAAACTCTTTCAGACCGGCATCCTTTCCTGAGCGTATGCGGTGATGCCCGGAAATTATTTCGATTCTTGTATCGTCTTGCGTCAGCGCACAAAACGGAAGTGATTCAAGCTGCCCACGTTTTTTAATATTGTCGGTCAACTGCTTCTGCATTTCCGTTTTCATTATGCGAGCATTGATGTCCTGCTCCCTGATATGATTCGCTGCCACTTTAGCGATGATTAAGCCGGAGCCCATGTCGGCTATTTTTTCATACGCTATTTTTTGTTTTTCGTCCGTTCCCCTCTCCACTTATTTTCCCTCCTTAACCATTCAACCAGTGTTTGAGCTTCTGTTCTGTCCTTCAGATCTGAAACGTAAGTCAGCCTATAACCGAACTTTGGGTCTTTCCTTCTGTCCGTCAGCTTCATGATTCCACGCATTTCTTTTGCTTCCGGATATTTCGTCATCTGTACAGTTTTGAGAGTTTTCGCCTTTTCCTTCTCTAAATCTGTACACAGCCCCATAATGAATTTTCGGTTTTGCGCTAACATTGTCAGCAGTCTGTTTAATCTATATACACGATGCGGAACTGTCATGCCGTACATCAGGAATACGGAATCTGACACCTGCGTTCCGAATGCGCCCATCGTCAATGCGCCTTTATCTAAACCAAATACTCCAGCTATTTTCTTGTCAATGAACAATGCTATATTTATCTGTGCAGCATGCCCGGTAAAGTTATGCGTCCATAGCTTCCGGTAATACTGCGCTGATTTCGACTCAATTCTGCATATCCTGACATCTGATGTTTCCTTAATCTCGTAATCAATTGGCATGATAGGGCAATCAAGAGGCACCAATTCTGACTCGTTTGGCCTGTCTATTTTCTTCCCTCTTGCCAATGCTTCTGATTCTTCAAGGCGATTCGTGGTCAGGTACACATTCACGCCATTCCGGACACCATATCTTGCAAAAACCGGTTCTCCTGCTGTTTCTCCCGGAACATTTTCCTCGTAACACAGCACCAGGCATTTTGCGTTCTTCACTAAATCCATGAACTGTTTCAGCCCAGTCTTTGGGTCGAACATGCCATATTCAGGTTCTTTCCATGTCATGTTTCCGCCCGTGTCATAATACTTTTCAAACCCGGCAAGGTAGGTGGGCGGATTTGCTATCACGAGAGCATGCGGATCATCCAGCACTTCGTCCATGTGTTTCCACATATCGAGTGCGCGGTAACTCATTCCTCCGAGAATTTCCTTCGCTCTTCCGAGCTGCTCTCTAAGGAATTTGATGTGCTCCTCACGCCTTTGCTCCATGTCAATCATGTAGTTATAGAAATAATCTTTGCCGGCATTTTTTACCATGCTCAGGTATTTCCATGCGTAAAGGGCGACAGCCGGGTCCAGCAATTCCTCATTCGTGAAACCTTTTGCCCTCAGCTCTAATTCCTCAAGTGGCTGGCCGGTTATTGCGTAGCCCATGATGGACGTAAACATTGAAACGTCGGAAGTCTCAATTTGCTCCGGCGTGAATCCTGACTGCGTTGCAAGATGCGCCATTGCGAATGCTCCGGCGCAAGGTTCAACGAACTTTGTATAGCCGTGGTGCGATGCGTTCGTAATCAGCGTCTTCAGGAACTTTTGTTCTGATGGTACTAACGTCCCAAGAAAAAACGTCCCGGGATTTTGAAACTTTGCCATAATGTCCTCTTCCTTCCCAATAAAATAGCCCCGGCCATTGGAGGCCGAGGCTTGATTGCTGGTCCGCCGAGAAGGAATCGAACACTTCGTCTCCCCGGTAAAGTGCCGGGTGCTCTTACACTAAGCTATCGGCGTATATTCTGTTTTCAGGAACTTTCGTTCAATCAAATAGGCTTGGCTGGTTGGCTGATTTTTTAGGACTTGTGCCGCTTATCGGCGAGTCGTCTTTTAATTCAGGAATCGCCTGGCCTGTCCGTTTAAACCACCACGATGCGAACACCAGCCTGTGGCACCACTCATTCGGTTTCCGCACATCTTCGTAGCAGCAAAGCACAACATCTTTTCCCATTGCGCTGTACTTTTTCAGTTGCGCTTCAATTCTTGCTACACCGATGCGGTCAAGATATGACATATACGGTACACTGAATGCTTCACGTTCATTTACGTTGAAAAGCCATCCGGGCGGTGCGATCTCGATAATGTTTCCGGCTAATTCGTATTTCAACGGAAATTTAGGTAGTCCTCTGACAACCCCAACCACTGTATACTTGCCGCTGCTCAATTCTTTATTCGAAAACCTGCTTGTGTAAATCACTTTCCCATCTCCTCGATATACATTTTCCCTTAACTTCATTCTAGCACTTTAGCACCATAAAGTCAAGATTAAAAACATTTCATTGAAATATTTTGCGTATATTTTTAAGGAGTGCCCGGCAGGATTTCTACCGGGCTGTTGAGAAGGTAACGAATCGTATGGCAGCGTTTCGTTCTTCCGGACATCTATATGATAGCATAGTTTTCTGTACTTTTGTTACCCAATTTTTATCTCACTTTTACCCTAAAAATATCACGCTTTTACCCTAAACTGCTCCGAACATGATGGATGCCAACATGCGCAAAGCGCAGTCGTGATGCTTCCTGCAGTAGTTTATGCTTGAATTCGTTTTCAAGGATATTTCGTACCACGTTTTTTTGTCTTTCCATTTCAAAGAAACTATATTTCTGTCTGTTTCCTCAAGCTTTTTTAATGCTGAGTCCACCCGGCAAAGGTTCAGCCATATTCCATAGTTTTTGTTCTCAAGGTCTTTTATTCTGCTTTGGAGCTGCTCTCTCTGTACGTATTCCGATTCCGGCTGCCCTCCGTTACTATTCCCTGACTTTGGCATAAACGAATATTTGGGAGATTTTGGCGAGCCGTCCAAAGTGGCGAGTCTTGATACGCAGTTTTCGATTTCTTTGTCATTCAAATCCATATAAGCTATCCAGTTATTATAATTCTCAAGATACGTTTTAACCTTTTCGATTGCCTTTTCTAATTCCAACTTTAGACACCCCGCTTTCTGCAATTTTCCAATTCTTCGGCGCCACAACAATGTATTTGTTACTGATAAGTCCTATGCAGCAATCAACGCCGTAGCCTCCCCACCCTTCGCAAAGGAATATGCAGTTTCCGCAATCCGGATATGTGCAGTTTTCCTTTATATCGCGAGCCGAACGCTGCAGCGTGGATTCTTTGCTGTTCTGTTTTACCGCCCTGGCCATTTTAACACCTGAATCTGTTTATCGTGTAAATCACTGCCATCGTTACTATGACTATGCTTGCGATGCAGATATATGCAATGATTTCAAGGATGCTCAACAACATAATCTCCTCCTATCTCCACGGCCTGCTTCCGTCAAATTTCACTTTGATTTTGTTCTGACAGGTTTCAACTTCATCGTTGTTTACCATGCCACCGCAGACAAAACACTGCTGCAATCCGAGAGAACGGACAACATATCTTTTGCAGTATGGGCAAACATATATGATTCCGTCTTTTTTATCTTCCATCGCTAAAATCTTCTTAGGTTTCGGCATCTCTTTTCTCCTTCAGTGCTTCATCAAGTTTTGCGCTTGCCCGGTCATTGATTTCGTCATCACTTACATCGAACATGAATTGCGATTGCTGGCACAAAACATAAACATCGGCAAGTTCTTCCTTGAAGTTTTCGTCATCAGCAAATACGTTTTCATGGCGCAAAACTCGTTCCAGCAATTTCGTTGTTGCTTGCTGCAGTTCAGCCATTTCCTCGACCAGCTTCACAAGCTGGTGCTCAAACCCGTACTTCTGTATAGCGCCTAAACATTTTTTCTTGTTTTCTTTGCTCAGCACTTTTTATCACCTGCCTTTTGATAAACTTTTCCCAGCCAACATGCAAGTCTTTTGTCTTCTTCTCATTTATCTGCTGTCGCACATATTGCGCCTCGATAGCGCAGCCGCAAATTATCATAATTTCAGCTCCTTGATTATTTTATCCACAATCTCCTGCACTGTCATTTTGCCTGTTGTTCTGAATGATATCTTTCTGCCTTTATTTGCCCTGGCGCCAATCAGCAAAGTTTGGTTATTTATCACCATGCGATATTCCCACCCTTTTACCGATACTGTCTTAACAAAACTTTTTATAGCGGAGTCTCTACTTTGCATTTCAGCCATTGCCTTCCCCATTGCCAGCATTCATCCTCCGTCCGCATAAAAATATCCAGCCTGTCCTTGTAATTTCCGCCAAACCTGTCTGTTACAACAAGGACTTTTCCGGTCGGCAATGTGACTTTTGTGCCAAAAGGCAGGTGATCTGCAGCGCACATTCCGACTTCCGGCCATACTCCGCTTGCCGTCCTGTTCCCGGTATGGCAATAGGCTGACGTGTTCAGCACCTGCCAAAACACTGCCACCAAAATTAAAAACTTCATTTCTTTTCCTCTTCCTGATTTTCAAATAAACTTCCTTGTGCCCTTTGCCCGTCAACGTATAAGTTCGCCTCGTCAATCAAATGTTGTAGCTTATCCACGCACTCTGACCGCAAGCACATTTTTTCATACGTTTCATCGTTGTATTCGCAATCTGTGTTGTATGGCTCCTCAGGTTTGTTTGGCGTGTTCAGATTCAATGGCGCATTACTGTATTCCAGTTTCATCCTTGCCGTTATAGTGGCGCCAATCGTTTCGTTGTCTCCGCCATAGTTCAGGCTTACGCTTCGTACCTCAATGCGGTCAACGTAATCTTCCGGCAATTCGCAGAGCAGCCTTACTTCCTCGCATAAATCATCAAAAGCCTTTACCATTTCCGGCCTGGGTCTTTCGTCGCACTTCAAGCTATATTCATTTTGAAAATTGTCGCCCTCTTCGTACTGGATGACTACATTGCTTCCGTCAAATTTTATTTTCCTAAACCTTCTTGCCATTTTGCGCCTCCGCTTTCGTAATATGCCGTCTTGCGTCCCTGACGTTTGCTATTGCATTTTCGATATAGTCGATTGCGGTTTCGTATGAGCTATATCGGGCGCCAGTCAAATTATCAAAGTACATTTTTCTTTCAGCGTTTATAATTCGTTTTTCTATTGCTTTTAACGATTTTATCGTTGAGTTCATCTGTTCTTTAATGCTTAGTGTTCGTCCAGTTTGATGTAAGCCCATTTCACTACATCCCCCGCTTCTGTTACTTTTGGATCGTGTCGTCCGTCAGAGCAAAAAACAATTTTCCCATCAGACTCGCCCACGCTGTAAAGTCGTGACACTACATATTCATCGTCTCCTAAATCCAGCAGCACTGTCCTTGTAGGAACAGGCAAAACTTTTTCTATGTTATGCCATTTTCCAATTCTGTTCATTCTTTCTTCTCCGCCATCCGGCTATACACCGGATGCTCCTCCCGGTAAATCGCCTCGTAAATTTCATCCGGAGTCTCTTTTACAAAAATCCGCCCGCCATCAGACAGGTGGACTGTGGTCATTTCGTCAATCACAAAACACTGAATGATGTGAGCAGCGTTTATAACTATTTCTCTGAAAACGTAAACATTTTCTCTCTTAAACATGCTCGTCAGTCGTATCATCGTCGTCATCTATCTTTCCCTCCTTTACGTTTTGCAGGATTTCTACCATTTCGCTAAAATCAGAATACATCGAAAAAGCTATTGCCTTTAACTGGCTTGCAATCTTAAGCACTAATTCGCAGCCGGTGCCAGTTAAGCCGGTCGGGCCAAACATCAGCCTTGCCATTTCGTTTAAATCCTGCACGTTCTTTTTGGCGAGTTCGTCCATTCTCTTTTCTACATCAGCTCTTCGCATCTCGTGCCTCCTTTTGTATAACCGCACTTATCGCAAATCCAAACGTCTTTTCCTTCGTGATATTCGAGCTTATTGCCTTTGCAGTAAGGGCACCTCGGAGTCTTAGGCAACTTCTTTCGTCTCATTTTCCTTGCAAAGCTCATTTTTCGTATTCCTCCTCTAACCATTCTTTAAAATCATCTTCTTCGTGCGGGTTCCCGGCTAAACAATCAATATCTTCTGCATTCTCGCAGAAAAACTTTATTAACTGTTTTTTACTACAAGTGCGTATGTAAATTTCACGAGTCTGCTTGACAAGCCCGGTTCCGTTACATATTTGGCATTGCATTTCAGAAAATCCGCCAGTACCAAAATCGTAATGCCCCGTAAATCCTGTTCCTGAGCAAACCGGACATTCAACTATTTTCATTTTGTTATCCTCCATACTTCGTCCGGATAATCGAGCAATCGAAAACCCATTCGTCGCATCCATCGTCACTGATTCCTTTTTCGCATTTCAAGCAGTGTTCATCACGTATGAATTCTTGCACGTCGTCCCATGTGAATTCTTGCTCTACCTCGGTGCAATAGTGATCTAACATCTCCCGGCACGGAACGCAAAGGATTCTCTCAAAAAAATCCCCGTTCCACTTCCCGGATTCACGGCTATACCGCTCACCTTTTTGAATAACCTTGCCGCAGCACTCACACTTGTATTCTTTATGCGCTGTATGGTAAGTTCCGTTGTAAAACTCCATCATGACTTATGCTCCTTATTTAACCAATAGTCCCAAAAGGTAATTGTCTTAACAAAACTAACATCTTTCCCATTTTCAATATCATCCAAAAGGCTTTCAAACGCTTTTGCCATAAACTCAGATTTCTCGGTTAATGGCAACTTACAGAACCATTTTTCGTTGGTCATCGGTACTTCACCACTTCCGTGGCACATATCACATTCAACCAATATTTTGCGACTTCGTTTTCCGTCATTAAAAACCTCTTTGAAGTATTCTGCTTTCCCTTTGCATTTTGGACATTTCATTCTGCTACCTCCCTACGATGAAAACCCTCCTGCTGATTTGTGACCGTTTCTTTCGCCTCTTACACAAAGCTTGTCCTGCTTTATCCGTGTGGCCAGTGCGTCATATTTCTTTCGTGCCGCCTTGTACTTTTTGCATCTTGAATGACAACCAGGCTTACGTTCTTTGCAAACGTGGCAGCACTCAAAGGCGTTTCTTTGCATTATTGGTATCATTTCGCCACAACTCCCTCTATCACTAATACCCAGTATTCTGTCCCAGGTTCCGCTCCCCATTCCGGCTTTCCGGTTCCCGTTTTGAGTGAAATTCTCACGATAGCTTCCGGGGCAGTTTTGCTATACCCGGCTCGCAGTTTAATTGTCCTTTCACCAAACTGCAGAATTCGTGTAAATCTTTTTGTCCAGTAGGGGGTGAGGTCCCGGTATTCCTCCTTTTTTTCGCCGGACAGTATCATATCCAGCCATTTCTTTTTAATCGGCAGCGTCAGCATCGTATTCCTCCTGCAGTGGTCTTTCTATCTCTGCCAGCTCCGCTTTCAGAGTCTGCGCTGTCAATGCGTTCATGTTTACAGAAACGTGAAGCTTTTTCCCTTCATGGTTAGGATACCAGGAATCGAACAGGTTCATGTGCCACACTTCCGCATCCAGTATTTCCTGCGGAATATTCTTTTTGTTCACTCCCCATCCTGTTTCCCATAATCCATTTTTTCGTATTATGTCCCCGTGTAAATTTATTTTTTTGTCAATAATACTTAGCCAGCCCTGTTCACGTTGGTGCCACATGTGAGTCGTTTCTTCTACGTTTTCTCCAAAAAGCCATTCGTGCTGCAGTCGATAATCGTCATAGGCCGAAACATGTAACTCGGTAACAGTCCATATGATACCGAGCAAATCTCCAAGTTTTACCATCTATTTTTCATACCTCCGCAATTCCTTCATTGACTGCTGGTCAAATCTAAACAGGCGCAGTTCTACAACATCGGATTCTTTCTGATACCGTTTAAAATCTTCCTCAACCGCAATCAGGCACTCAGAACGCAACTGGTAAAAAACTGCCATGCTTTTTCTGATTCCGTTATTTGTCTCTTTTGTGATTATCAGCTTATAACCCTCGTACATCAGTTCCTCCTGTTCCACCACTCAATTGCTTCTTCTTCCGTTGCAAATTCCTCAGTTGCAAGAAAAATGTTATTTTCGCAGTCAAACGTTCTGTCGCATCCTGCAATATAAAAACCGTTATCTTCTTGCATGACATCGCCATCGCCACCACAATATTTGCACTTCTTCATGGTCTCCATTTTTAAACCTCCTTGGCGCAGCAGCCGAAACTGCTGCGCCACAAAACATATTATTCACCAGCTTTTTGTGCCGGTTTGTCCGGATCCACGTAAATTTCATCTTTACCGTAAATCAGCTTTTCCTCTGCCTCCGACATTACATAACCGATGCTTGTCAGCCAATCGTACAGATAGATTGCTTTGTGATTCTTCGTGTATTCCGGCCATGCCATGCGGAAGGTAGTGCCTGTCGGCATTGTCTTTTCGCTGTCGCCAAACATGTTCCAAATAAGCCTTGCCATCTTTTTGTTATCCATCTTGTTGCAGGCGTCCAACGACTTACTCAGCCTTTCCTTGTCGTACTGGTCTTCCAGCCCTAAGAGTTTGGTGGTCTCTGCCGTATCGAGCTGATTGTAAACAAACATCGAATAGATGCCGGCAATGAGAGCGCCTTTCAAAACCCCGCACTTGTTCTTCGTCGTTACGGAAAGCTTTTCGATAAAATCTTTCCTCATTGCGTACAATACTTTTGCCTGTTCGTCCAAATATTCCCAGGCGCCTTTGATTTTCCGGTTACGTTCAATTTCTTCCGGAGTCTTTTTCTGCTTCTTTTCCTTCTGCGCCTTGCGGTACAGTTTCAGTTTGCCTGACGTTTCGATATCGTAAAAGACCTCGCCCTTCAAATCAGGAATCTTTTTCTTTGACTCTTCCCAATTCTCAATATCGTAATTGTTCCAGCCTCCGATATCTTCATACTGGTTCGTGTACTTCTTTTCTGCCGGAATCTGTTTTGCGTCAATCTTTTTCACGAAATCCTTTACGTCTTGCATGTTCTTGTTGACCGCTTGCTTTCTCAGTTCCCCGGTCAGCTTATAGTTAAAATCCCTTGTGCCAATATCTGCTAGCAACTTATTCCTTGCCTTTACGTCTTCAATCTTGGAGAGCTCATTCAAATCCGTCAGCGAAATCTGCCGGGTGTCAACAACTTCTTTCAGCTTTTTCTGATTCAGTTCTTTCAGTTTCGTCCTGCGCCGGATCGTAGCTTCTGAGAACCCAGTCTTCTGTGCCACTGTTTCAATGCTGTCGCCAAAATCCAGCAACATCTGCAGGCCGTTCGCTTCTTCATAGATTTTCAGGTCCGACCTCTGCATGTTTTCCAACAGCATAGTCTGAATCTGTTCTTTCGGTGTCATCTCCGCAATGATGCAGGGCACAACCTCAAGACCTGCTTCGATTGCCGCCGCTCTTCTCCTGTGGCCAATGATGACTGTGTAGCCGTCTTCTTTTCCGCCATGCCCTTTTACCACTGTAAGATTTTGCAATATGCCGTTTTCCTTAATGCTGGCTGCAAGCTCTGACAAGTCCCCTAAATCTTTTCTCGGATTCTCCGGATGCGGATATAGTTCTGCTACCGGTAAATACACTAAGCTTTCGTTATTTTCCATTTTCTTTTTCCTCCTTCAAATAGTTTCTGCCAATCAGTGCCATAAATTCGTCGTGGGAATGCGTCTCTTCGAATTTTTCCTGACACATCCTCTTTAACATTAGGTCATATTTCCTGTTAAAATGCACAGCGTTGTCGCTCATATTGTGATGATACGCACAGAGCGGAACCTTGAATCCCATACGTTCACTGGTATTCCTCAGCGCCCCTCCGTAAATGTGATGCTCGTGATTGCTCCTTGTCTCGTACCCTGACATTTCGCATATAAAGCAATGCTCGTCGTCATCTGTCAAAATAGAATCCATGCTAACCTCCTCAAAACGGAATCTCTTCGTCAAACGGAACTTCCTGCCCCATATCTTCCATGCCGCTGCAGTAAGCGTCCTGCTGGCCTTGCTGAGACTGATAGCCCTGATTTTTCTTTTCGATAAAATAGAAGTCGGAACAGATAATCTCTGTTACCCAGCGTCTTACTCCGGTATCGTCATCGTAAGACCTGATCTGCAGTCTCCCTTCCACCAAAACCCGGTGGCCTTTCGCAAAACTGTTGCCGGCCGTTTCTGCCATTTTTCCCCACAGCACACATGGAATGAAATCCGCTTCCCTGGCGCCGTTCTTTGATAAAAACGGTCTGTTCACCGCAAGCGTAAAGGAACAAACGACTTTTCCTGACTGCGTATACTTAATATCCGGGTCCTTTGTCAGCCGACCCATCAGAATCACTTTGTTCATTACCTACTCTCCTGTCCCAATTATCAATCGCTGCCTGTAAATTCTTGTTTACCACCATAAACCCGCATTTTTTGCAGGATACGTGCCACAACCGGCTTTTGCTGTTCCGCCATACATAAGTTTCGCTCCCGCAGCCCGGGCATGTATTCTTCGGCTTTTTCATTTCCATCTCCCGTTTTCCAGTTCGTCCGCTATGTGCAAAGCTTTGGAGTATTCGCCGGTAGATACATTCATGTTTATCGGCGCATCCATGTTATAAACACGTTTCATAACCTTTTCTGCCAAAACGTGCAATATAGCGAAACCTGCATCCTCATTGTCCGGAAGTTCTGCTTTCAGCATTACCGCCATAATGATTTCAGCAAACTTGAAATACGCAAACCCTTTGCAGTGAGTAAAGAAGTTTTGCTTCCGGCCTTTCTTTGAAATGGCCACAAAAAACTCTTTTGGCTCAAATACGACTATGGTGTTTCCGCATTCGTCAATCTGCTTCGCTGCCATGATTACACCTTCACGTAGAACTTGTCCGTTTCGACTTTTTTCACAAAATCCAGCTTCTCGCCATCCTGGGTAATTGCGGATCCGTCTTCTGCAAACATCAGATGTGCTTTGAACCCCGTCCAGTCCGGCGACTCTTTGACTTTGATGAATTCCGGGCAATTCTCCCGGAAGTATGCCATCATCTTAGCTTCGTCTCTTTCAAAAGTCGTTGACTTGCTGAAAGATAATGTACCGCTCGGCAGCTTTACGGAGCGTTTCTTCGTTCCTTCTAACTGCTGCAAAGCGTATGGGAGCAGCTTACCTTTAAAAAACTCGATTGCGCTGTCAAAGCTCTTCACGTTGTCGGCCAGCGTTTCCTGAATTTTGTTCATATAGGCCGTGTACTCTTCAACCAGCTTGGCCTTTTCTTTTTCCTTTTCCGCAATCTTTTTCAGGCACCATTCAGCGCTGCCGATGTCCGTAACCTGAAAACCTTTATGCTCCTCTTCCAAAGGGATTGCGTTTTCCTGCATTTCCTGCAAAGTCTCATTATCAATAAATTCCATGTCCGTTCCTCCTTACACGTACAATGCCCATGCTTCATCTTTGCTAACCAGCGAACTGTACTCGACTCCGTTGATTACCACAAAAGCTTCCCACGGATAATTGCAATCACGTTCTTTTTCGAATATCCGATACTTGATATCGCCTTCCGGCAAAACCTTCGCTCCGCCAAACATGAATACGTTTACCGGATTCTTATCGTCTCCGTACCGGATAGAACAAAATTCCCCATGTTCAGTTTCGATATCTTTTCTGCCAGCTTAACCAGCTTTTCTAATTTTTGCTTAAAATCCATAAACAACTCACTCCTCTCTTGAGTTATCCACATTATCCACATTATCCACAGGCCTTACTACTAACCTATACTAATCTTACCTAACCTATACTAACCTAACCTGTGTCGGCAGGTTGTTGACGGTTTGTTGACGTGTTGTCAGCATGTTGTCAACACGGTATTTGTTGTCAACGTTTTGTCGACAAATTGTCAGCATCTTGTCAACCTCATTCCGACTCTTCGTCAACCTTTTGTTGACCTAAAGCCGGAAAATCATCAGCAATCTGCTTGCGTATAGCTTCTGCCTGTTCTTCTGTTTCTTCGTACAGCTCGTACACCTTATCTTCGTTTAATATCACGCTGGCCAATTCTTTGACGAATGATGTCTGCTTGAATCTCGATGGCTGGACTTTGTTCATCAGCAGCCAGTGAGCTATCAGGTACACTCCGGATTCAAACTGAATTACATATCCGTTTTTAACCAACGCTTTTAAATCTGAGTTCGATGCACATGCTTCAAACATTAGCTTTTTAATGCCGTTCGTAAACCCGCTGTCGTCAGAGTGCAAAATCATGTACACGTACAACAACCTTGCTTTTGGTGATAGGTCTATAAACCTATCTGCATCAAAAACTTCTTTCGATATCATTCTGCGATCAGCCATAGTTCGTTACCTTCGTCTCAACTTGCTTTCTCTGTAATCTCTTTGAGTATTCCTTCATAATCCCACGTCTTAATTTCTGCCGTCGAAACATACGCATGATTCATGAGGACTTCCTTCACAATATCATTCTTGCCTTTGGCCGCATGGAATAATGCTGACTGCTGTTCCCTCGTGATGCTGTCATCGGTTTTCTTTTCCGGTGACTTCGCCTGAGGGGCTTGCTGCTTAGGCTGTACGTTCTTTGGCTGTGCATTCTGCGCTGGAGCCGGACTCGGATTCTGCGCTGCGTTTTGTGCTGGTTTCGCTGCCGGCTTTTCATTGTTCTTTTTTTCCGGCTTCCCGTTTTTGGTGTCGATTCCTTCGGTTGCTCCGTTACCATCGTCGTCCTCTTCTGCGCCCAGTCCCAAAATAGCAGCTATG
>Ga0129306_1002592_pt1 | contig 15503 bp, 10 predicted proteins | sample P827metagenome_FD_94438 | JGI IMG/M metagenome (GOLD analysis project Ga0129306, IMG submission 94438) | Capybara group fecal microbial communities from Wisconsin, USA - P827 metagenome | ecosystem: Host-associated > Mammals > Digestive system > Large intestine > Fecal | place: USA: Wisconsin...
CCAGCCCCCATCCGCAATGCACCGCGAGCTGCCAGCAATGCTGCGCCGCGATACCGGTCTGACCCGGCTATGATCAAGACACCGCCTCTGCTGCCCTTATGATCGTCAGCATTTCGCTTTGGCGCCAGGGCGGCAATATCGCTGGGCTCCAATTCCCAAGCATCTGCGCTGCCAAGATGATATTCAGCCTCATCGCACAACGGGATCAGCGTGACCTCTCCTGCCAACGCTGCACCTCGTCCAGTCGCTATCGATAGTTTATTCGCCGCAACGGTACACGTCCATTGTGCTTGGACTGCTTCGTTGCTATTGATGCCGCTGGGGACATCTACAGCCAAAACACCTCGTCCGTCACGCGTTCTATTGACCGCGGCAATCAAACGCGCAGCTTCGGGCCGAAGCATTCCGTAAGCGCCTGTTCCTAAAAGCGCATCTACAACCAACGCATGACTTTGGATGAGTTTCACGAGAGCCTCATCGTCAAATTCACTGCTTCGGAAAACCTTCACACTCGTTTTCGGCAGACGTTCATAATTCACAGAAGGATCGCTTTGCCTTCGAAAATGATCTCCGCTTATGAGGACAGTAACCTTCCAGTTATCGCCGGCAAGAAGACGAGCGACAACCAGACCGTCGCCTCCGTTATTACCGGAACCGACGATAATCAAAACAGTGTGTTCAACGTTCAGGCTCTGAATAAAACGTGCTATTCCTTTTCCCGCCGTCTCCATTAGCTCGAGACCACTTTTCCCTTTTGCTATCAAAGATTGGTCCAGGCGGCGAACTTTTTCGGTCGAATACCACGGTTTCATGATAGTTCATTCCCCTTTATATTTCGTACACGACCACAGCGGCAGCAAAACCGCTGTCATGACTGATCGAAAGGAAGAAGTGAGCATTCGAGTACAAATCGTAATATTTTGCGGCAGGCGAGATCTTCAACGACGGGCGGCCCAAGTCATCATGCAGGACCTCAACATTCTTTAACCCCATACGGGCAAGCCCCAAACCGGTAGCTTTGGCAAATGCTTCCTTAACAGCAAACATGCCAGCTAATGTCTCAAACCTGGATGCCCGTTTTGCTGCATACGCCAATTCTCTCTCAGTAAAGACCCGGCGGCAAAATACATCTGACACGCAAAACTTCTTGATCCGCTCTACACTGCACAGATCAATACCAATTCCAGCAATCATTTACTTTCACCGCCCGGATATACTATAACTCTTTTTCTAAAAATTACAACAGTGTTAGCTTCATCAAATTTCATTTATATAGTAATCATCATGAATGATAATCAATACAAAATTTTGGTTAGAAAAAAAGAGCACCCCCGTTAAAGGATGCTCTTTTTTAAAAATCATGGTGGGTGATACAAGAATCGAACTTGTGACCTCTTCCGTGTCAGGGAAGCGCTCTTCCTCTGAGCTAATCACCCGTCTCAGAGACGGAAAATGGTGGGTGATACAAGAATCGAACTTGTGACCTCTTCCGTGTCAGGGAAGCGCTCTTCCTCTGAGCTAATCACCCACGAATCGAATCGCAACAGGCAAGATTTTAGCCTTTTGCCGCCGTTCTGTCAAGTACCGCTGTCGTTCTCTTAAGAAACAGTTTCAAAAAACAGCATAGATATTTACCGTGGCCTGGAAAGCAAGGTTAAGTCTTCACTTCCGCACTGCTTTATTAAAGGCCTCGGTGCCGGCATGCGTTTTTTCTGCAGTAGCAATCAACGCTTCGACAAAAGCGCTCTTGAATCCGTTTTTAAGAAGCGACCGGCAGCCGGCGATCGTTGTGCCGCCGGGAGTACATACAGCATCCTTGAGAACGGCCGGGTGCTCACCGCGCGCAGCCGCAAGTTCGGCCGCGCCTTTGAGCGTTGCTATGCCTGCTCGCAGCGATACGTCTCCCTTCATGCCGACAGCAAGCCCGCCTTGGATGAAGCCTTCCAACAGCTCAAATACGTAGGCGATCGCGGAACCCGAAAGGCAGATCACGCCGTCAAGGTCTTTTTCACTAACTTCAACAGCATCACCAAAGGAACGACACAATGAAGTCACCATGTTCAGTTCTTCATCGCTCCAATTTCCGCGAACGATTCCAGTAAAACCGGCTCCGACAGCAGAAGCGATATTCGGCATGACGCGCCCCCACCGTGCGTCGGGAGCTGCTTGTTCAAGAAGTGAAAGATTCACGAGCGCCGCACAGGAAACGACAGTTTTGCCTGCAAGCAGCCCTGCGTGTTCAGCAGCGTAACTCTGGATCAGCCAGGGTTTCAAAGCAATGAAAACGGGCCCAGCCCCCTCGGGCAGCGCTTGCTCGATAACGTCATATGTTTCGATCCCATCGGCGACGAGGCCGTCAAAATTTTTCCCTTTATGCTGCACGACGACCGGTCGAATACCTGACCTGTATAATCCCCGTGCGACAGCGCCGCCAAGATTGCCGCCGCCAACGATAATGGGGCGAAGAGTTTTGACATCCATTTTTAAATACCTCCTACAAGGATCATTAGCCAATATCTCTACCACAGCCGTTCACTCGCGCCCATTCAAACATCCCCAGGGCAGCCGCGACACTCGCATTCAAATTGCCCGTCTGTCCGGCCATCGGGATTTTCACGAGCTTGTCACATTTTTTTGCCGCCAGTGCAGAGATCCCCTCTCCTTCAGAACCTACGACAAGAACAAGGCGCTTTGGCAGAGGCGCGCCCCATATCGTCTCGTCCGTATTATGGTCCAGACCGACAACCCAGAAACCTTTTTCTTTCAATTGCTCTAATGCCCGACTAACGTTGACGACCTGCGCTACCGGCAAACGAAAAGCAGCGCCGGCGCTGGTTTTGACAACTGTGCCGTTGACCGTGGCAGAACGGTCGTTCTGACAGACGACACACGCAGCGCCGGCAATCTCGGCAGTGCGTATGACAGCGCCGAGGTTGTGAGGGTCTTGGCAATGGTCAAGCAGGACGATAAGCGCCGGATCGCCTTCAGGAATTTGATCAACGATATTGCCCAGATCGGCTGGAGGTATCGGTTTCATCTTTGCGACTATCCCCTGATGGACGGCTGCGCCGGTAAGGCGATCCAACTCTTCACGTGATTCAAAGTTGAGCTGAATGCCGCCGTCGGCACACAGACGAACGACACTGTCGCAAAAAGCGCCCTCGGAACCTTCGGCTAATGAAACGCTGCGGCAAAGCTGCGGACGATTTTGCAGAAGCGTCAAAACAGGATTTCGCCCCCAGCAGAGATCGTCAGCTACGCTCTGTGCGCTGCGGCGCTGCGGCAGACGACGGTCGTATACAGACTTTGCCCCTTCACCGCGTCGCTGCGTATGACGATCGGAAGCAACGCCAGACTGTCTGTTTTTCATAATCTGCCCCCTGCCGCAGGACGCAGGGCGATCGCTCATACCTTCATTTTGCTTTTTTCTTTTTTGCATGAGAGGTTTCCTTTCCGAATTCCTTAAGATATTCACGGATCGCCTGTGCCGTATATCCCTTTCCTTTTTCGGCCAACTGCTGAGGGGGGCCGCAATCGACGATCTTACCTCCAGCGCTGCCGCCTTCCGGACCGAGATCGATGATATAGTCGCTCGAGCAAATGATATCCATATTATGCTCGATCAGTAAGACAGAATTCCCTTGATCGACAAGGCCGTGGAGAATATAAAGCAGCCGTTCGACATCAGGATAAAAGAGCCCAGTTGAAGGTTCGTCCAACATATACAACGTATTGCCGCCAAATCGCTTGCTCAGCTCTTTTGCCAGTTTGACGCGCTGCGCCTCGCCGCCGCTGAGTGTTAACGCCGATTGCCCCAGATGGATATAGCCAAGCCCAGCCCGCTGCAAGAATTCGAGTTTATGGGAGATCTTCGGGATATCCTGAAATAAATCAAGCGCTTCATCTACGGAAAGATTCAAGACATCGGCGATACTATGTCCCTTGAATTTTACTTCCAACGTTTCACGGTTATAGCGCGTACCGTGGCAAACGTCGCACTCCACATACACGTCCGGCATAAAGAGCATGGACACGCGCTTTTCCCCCGCGCCTCCGCACGCTTCGCAACGCCCGCCCTTGATGTTGAAACTGAAACGGCCACTGCTGTAACCGCGCAGTTTAGCCTCCGGCAGCTGCGCAAAAAGATCGCGTATCGCTGAAAAAACACCGGTATACGTAGCCGGATTTGACCGTGGGGTGCGACCTATCGGACTTTGATCGACCATAGAGACATTTTTTAAAACTTCCCAGCCGACGATATCACCGTGCTTGCCAGGACGGTCTCGGTAATCAGGGTCAAGTTTTCGCCGCAGCCCCCGATACAATACTTCGTACATCAAAGAACTTTTGCCCGATCCCGAAACGCCCGTAAGGCAAACAAGGGAATGGAGCGGGATACAAACGTCGATATTTTTGAGGTTATGTTCTGCCGCTTGCAAGATATGCAGGCTTTCTTTAGGCAACACCAGTCGCTGTGACGGCACTATGCCGCATTTGTCACCTCGCAGATACGGGCCGGTCAAAGAATTGGTGCGGCGAAATTCGTCTGCACTGCCGCTTTGAACGAGAGTCCCGCCGCCGCTGCCAGCAGCTGGTCCTATCTCGACAAGATAATCGGCGGCCAGCATCGTGTCACGGTCGTGTTCCACAACAATAACGGTGTTGTCCATATCTCGGACCGACTTGAGCGCGCCGACCAGCTTTCCTGTATCGCGAGAATGAAGTCCGATCGTCGGTTCGTCAAGGACGTACATCACGCCAGACAACTTAGACCCAAGCTGCGTGGCCAGACGGATCCTCTGGCTTTCACCGCCGCTGAGGGTATCGGCACGCCGTTTGAGCGTCAGGTAGCCGACCCCCACCTCCACAAGAAAGCTTAGGCGTTTTTCCAGCTCAACGATGACCTGACTGACAACTTCATTTTGTCCTTTATCGTCCTTGTGACTCAGGACCAAATCATAAAAATCGCAAACAGGCAACGATGTCAACTCGTCAATGTTTTTATCCCAAAATTTCACAGAGAGAGCTTCGGGACGCAGGCGTGTGCCATGACACTTTTTACATTCGTCCTCGATGCGGTAGCGTTCCAGCTCCTCGGCCGTCGTCTCCGATTCTGTGCTGTCATAATAGCGTTGAAGCCAGGGAATGACTCCCTCATAACGCCCCTGATATTCGGTAACCTGCCCCCCTCGTTCAAACAAGAGCGGCATTCGGATATCGGTACCGTACATCAAAATATGCTTCTGCTCTTCGGACAACGTCTTATAGGGGACATCAAGGTCCAGCTTGATCCTTTTGGCCAGCTGTTCTAGCCTATACATCATATACTGCTTACCACGAAAAGGAAGTATGGCGCCATCCCGCACAGAAATATCCGGATTAACCGCAAGTTCCTCGGAAAAATGGCTGTGACTGCCGAGTCCTGAGCAATCGGGACAAGCTCCCGCCGGATTGTTAAATGAGAATAGTGCCGGCTGAATATCTGGCAACGATATTTCACAATCCGGGCATACAAAACGTTCTGTCAGCATATCCTCGACACCGCCAGCGGAAACAAGGACGAACCCGTCGCCTAACTGCAAGGCCGTCTGCACAGCCTCAGCAATACGCCCCTTGCGGTCTTCCTGAACGTTCATACGATCGATGACGACTTCGATGTTGTGTTTTTTATTTTTTTCAAGCGGGATGTCCTCTTCGAGCCAAAGGACTTCTCCGTCAACTCGAACACGCATATAGCCTTTCTTGCGCAAAGCGGCAAAGATGTTTTTGAATTCGCCCTTTTTTGCTCGAACCATCGGGGCCATGATCTCTAAACGCGCCCCGGAGTGCTGACGGAAGATGCGATCCACGATCTCATCGACCGAATAACGATGCACCGGTTTTCCGCATTTGGGACAATACGGAGTTCCCGCACGGGCAAACAAAAGCCGCAAAAAGTCATAGATCTCCGTCACTGTGCCTACGGTCGAACGCGGATTATGAGAAGCCCCTTTCTGCTCGATCGAAATGGCCGGTGACAATCCTTCAATATCATCGACATCGGGCTTTTTTTGGACGCCGAGGAACTGCCGCGCATATGACGAAAGCGATTCAACATAACGTCGTTGTCCTTCGGCATAAAGAGTATCAAAAGCAAGCGAGCTTTTTCCAGAACCGGACGGACCGGTGATCACAATCAGTTTATTTTTTGGCAGCGCAAGAGAGATATTTTTCAGATTATGCTCTCTTGCGTTTTTTATGACGATTTCCTGACGCGGCACGGAAATATTTTCCTCCTTCTTCGAACTCTTCCGAACTTATTGAGACAGACGTCTCCTTTTTCTCTTCCATTTCCTGGAGCATATCGCGGATCTTCGCGGCCTTTTCAAACTGAAGTTTTTCGACAGCCTCCCACATCATCTTCTCCAGGCTGAGATTATCGATATGTTCAAGCGACTGCCGCTCCTTATGGCTCACGTTCTCTGGGGCGGCCTCAAATTCCACTTCGGGAAGCATGCGCTGGATCGCCTTATGAATGGTCTTAGGGACGATGCCATGTTCTTTATTGTACTTCAACTGAGCTTCACGGCGCCGCCCCGACTCGGTGACAGCGGCTTTGATGCTGTCAGTCAGGTCGTCGGCATAAAGCAGCACACGCGAATCGACGTTGCGCGCCGCGCGTCCCATGACCTGAACAAGCGAGCGATACGAACGCAAAAAGCCTTCGCGGTCGGCATCAAGGATGGCAACCAGCGTAACTTCCGGCATGTCGATCCCTTCACGAAGCAGGTTGATGCCGATCAGCACCTCGATGTCACCGCTGCGCAGTTTATTGATCTCCTCCGCTCGCTCAAAGGCATTCAACTCGGAATGGATATACTCGGCTTTGATCCTCAAAGTGTTCATATATTCGGCCAGTTCCTCTGCGCCTTTTTTTGTCAAGGTTGTGACCAAGGCCCGCCCGCCCTGCTCACGCACTTTCTGTATTTCGTTCAGCAAATCGTCGATCTGTCCGGTCGCTTTCCGAACCTCGACCAGCGGATCGGGGATCCCCGTCGGGCGAATCAACTGCTCGACAAGGCGTTTGGAATGCTCGGTCTCCCAATCGCCAGGTGTTGCAGAACAACAGATGACGCGCTGCATATAACGCTCAAACTCGTGCCACTTCAACGGCCGGTTATCAAGACATGAAGGCAGACGAAAACCATGCTCAACGAGAACTTCTTTGCGTGCTCGGTCACCGTTGAACATGCCGCGCACCTGCGGCAGAGTGATATGCGACTCGTCGACGACTAGCAGAAAATCAGGAGGGAAGAAATCCAATAACGTACCAGGCTGTTCTCCTTCTTCGCGGCCGTCGAGATAGCGCGAATAATTTTCGATGCCGGAACAATACCCTGCCTCGGCAAGCATTTCCATGTCATAACGGGTTCGGCTGCTTAAGCGTTCAGCTTCGAGGTATTTTCCTTCGGATTTAAACCGCCCGACCTGGATCTCCAGTTCCTTTTTGATCTTGTCCATTGATTCGGCGATTGCTCCGTCGCTCGTCACATAATGCTGCGCCGGGAAGATCGATACATGTTCTACCTTCTCCAGGCTGTGCCCGCTGATTGGATCGACTTCTTCGATCATTTCCAATTCTTCATCGAAAAATGAAAAACGCAATGTCCTGTCGCTGTAAACGGGATACACCTCGAGCACATCGCCGCGGACCCGGTATTTACCGGGCTGAAGCTCAAAATCGTTCCGTTCGTAGTAGGCCTTCATCAGCGCTTCCTGAAAACTGTGCCGATTCCAATGCTCTCCCACAGAAAAATTGATAATGGCTTCTTCGTAATTTTCCCTTTTGCCCATTCCATAAATACATGACACCGAAGCGACCACGATCACGTCGCGGCGTTCGATCAGGGATTTTGTCGTCGCCAGCCGCATTCGTTCGATCTGGGTGTTGATCGAAGCGTCTTTTTCGATATAGGTATCTGAACTCGGCAAGTAGGCTTCCGGTTGATAATAATCATAATAACTGACGTAATAATGCACCGCGTTTTCCGGGAAAAAACGTCGAAATTCGCTGTACAGCTGGGCCGCCAGGGTTTTATTATGCGCCAGCACGAGCGTCGGTCGATTATATCGAGCGATAACGTTGGCAACTGTAAAAGTTTTTCCGCTTCCCGTCACGCCGAGAAGCGTAGAGATTTGTTCGTTATTATTCAGGCCGGCCAAAAGTAATTCGATCGCCTGCGGCTGGTCGCCGGACGGCTGCCAAGGCGCTTGCAGTTTAAACGTTCCAGTATCCATGATCCGTCCCCCACGATCATTAATTATCGTAGCTCACTACGATCTGACATTATAAAAAGGGGCAAGGAGTTTTCTCCCCGCCCCTCTATTGTATCAGTTTATCCTTTATTTTGACGATTCCTCGCCATCCTGTTTTACTTCCGAACTTTCTGGCATCGTGTCGCCGCCGATCGTCTGAGCAGAGGGAATAAAACCTTCGTCCTCGTTTGCAAGCTCACTCTTCTCTAAGCCGGTTCCTGTTTGCGATTCACAAGACGAAGGAGACACGTCCTTCTCGGCCGCCTTTGGACATTCCGCAGACTTTTCGATGTGTTCCATTGCGGCATCAGCAGCTGCGTGTTCCGTCTCTTTTATCAGATTCTCCTCACCGGAGCCAGCCTCGGATTTCTCTTCTGGCAATTTTTCACCAAGCAGGACAGAAAGATCGCTGCCGTCCATGACTTCGCGCTGTAAAAGCGCCTCGGCGACAAGTTTTACGGTTTCAATCTTTTCGGTCAGAAGCTCTTTCACTCGCTTATAGCAGTCCTCGACGATCTTGCGAACTTCCTCGTCGATCGCAAAAGCGATCTGCTCGCTGTAATTGCGGTCTTCGCCAAGATCGCGCCCGAGGAACACTTCGTGGCGCGGACGGCCCAGCACAACCGGCCCCAGCGAACTCATCCCGTACTGCATGACCATGCTGCGAGCAAGTTTAGTAGCGCGTTCAAGATCGTTGCTCGCGCCTGTAGTGATATCGCCAAAGACGATGTCCTCCACCACGCGGCCGCCCAGCAAAACGCAGATATTGTTCGTAAGCTCGTTCTTAGAGGCAAGGAAACGATCTTCTGCCGGCAGCTGCATGGTATACCCAAGTGCCGCGCTGCCGCGAGGGATGATCGAGATCTTGTGAACAGGGTCACAGCCGGGAATAAATTTCGCCACAAGAGCGTGCCCCGTCTCGTGATAAGCGATAATTTTCTTTTCTCGCTCGCCGATCAGGCGACTTTTGCGTTCGGGCCCCGCAATGGCACGGTCGATACCTTCCTCAAGTTCCTTCATACTGATCTCGGTTTTGCCGGCACGAGCAGCAAGAAGCGCCGCTTCATTGATCACATTCGCCAGATCAGCGCCGACAAATCCGGGCGTGCGTTTGGCCAGGACCTCAAAATCGACATCTTTGGTAAACTTTTTCTCCTTGGCATGAACTTTGAGGATTGCCTCGCGGCCCTTGACATCCGGCGCATCAACGACCACCTGACGATCGAAACGGCCGGGACGCAGCAGAGCCGGGTCAAGGATATCGGCACGGTTGGTCGCTGCGATGAGGATGATCCCCGTCTGTTCGTCAAAGCCGTCCATCTCAACAAGAAGTTGATTGAGCGTCTGTTCGCGCTCATCATGCCCACCGCCCAATCCTGCGCCGCGGTGACGGCCTACGGCGTCGATCTCGTCGATAAAGACGAGGCAGGGCTGATACTTCCGCGCCTGATCAAAAAGATCGCGCACTCGCGACGCGCCCACCCCCACGAACATTTCTACGAAATCGGAGCCGCTCGTGCTGAAGAAAGGGACATCTGCCTCTCCAGCACAGGCACGGGCCAGAAGCGTTTTTCCTGTTCCGGGCGAGCCAAGGAGAAGGACGCCCTTAGGCACTTTCGCACCCAGCTTGGTGAACTTGTCCGGCGATTTCAAAAACTCGACGACTTCTTTCAGCTCTTCTTTAGCCTCGTCACAGCCGGCCACATCGGCAAAGGTGACTTTGGGACGGTTATCCATGAACATCTTCGCTTTGCTCTTGCCGAAGTTCATCATGCGGCCGCCGCCGCCCTGCATATTATGCATGAAAAAGATCCACACACCGATCAGCAGTAAGGTCGGGAAAACAGATGTAGCGACCGTCATCCACCACGGCGTTTCCGGGGGTTCGGCAATACGGACTTCGACACCGCGCTCCACGGCAGAATCGGCTACGTCCTTGACGCCGACAATGTTGCTTACAAACGCGGTACCGTCACTATACCGTCCGCTGACTTTCATGTCAGAGATGGTAAAGTTTTTGATCTTTCCGGCAGCTAAATCCGTTTTAAACTGACTGTAAGGGATCTCGGGCACTTCAGGGGTTTGAGACTGCGGCGTGAGGAACATGTTCACGATACTGACGACGAGCACCACAAGGATCAGGTACACGCCAAGATTTTTCATCAACCGATGCAAATTAGCGCCTCCTTAAATAAATTATTCAGCAAATTCACGGACGACATGGATAGAAGGGAGATTGCGCATCTTCTCATCATAATCCATGCCATAACCGACCACGAACTGATCTGGGATCACAAAACCGACGTACTCAACAGGAACGTTGGCAACGCGACGCTCCCTTTTATCCAACAGGACACACACTTCCACCTTAGCTGCACCGCTTGCGGAGAAGTATTCGCACAGACGCTTCAACGTCAGGCCCGTGTCAACAATATCTTCAACGATGATGACGTTACGGTCTCGCACATCGATCGTCGGTCCGTTTGAAATCTCGACTTTTCCGGAACTTTGAGTGGAGGCGCCGTATGAAGATGCTTTCATGAATTCCATCGTCACTTCGACAGACGGATCGATCGCACGCACCAGATCGGACAAAAAAATCGCGGCACCGCGCAAAATGCCGATCATGAGTACACTGTCACCGGCATATTTTTGACTTATCTCTGACGCGATCGCGTCGACGCGCTCGGCGATGCGCTCCTTAGAAATGAGCACCTCCGCAGCTTTCAATACCATGTGATATTCCTCCATTTTCCGCACAATGGCGTCAGGATGACGTGACTCAAGATTTTACATTCTTCACAGTCAGAGCGCAATTCCCAAATAAACCGGCTTTTTCTGACGAGGCTCAAATCTTGCGCGCTGATCCGGGGCAGCGGGTCGTTGAACAGCGATCGATCATCATTTTTTTGAAGAGCAATAAGAGGGCAAGCCTGTGTTGCAGTTGACTTTTCGTTACTGTATGCCCCCGCTTTCACCGGCACGACATCTACGCGCCAGCCCCCCCAGCGGCCAGAAGTTCCTGCCGCAAGTTCAATTTTCTGATGCCGTTTTTCCGCTGCCGGATGCCAGCGCACGACACCGTCTGCCGCGGTCAGATCAACTGCCGATCCCCACTGAAAAACCCACCGGCCGGACGTGACGATCAAACGTTGTAATTCCTCCGTGCGCCCCCGCGATAACGATTCAAGCTCAAGTTCTCTGCCAATGTAGCGCAGCAGTTCGCCGAGTTCGCCAGACCGCAGTTTTCTGAGCTGTTTTAGACTCAAGGCCGGCCAGGCGCACTCCGCTACCACAGCTTCGCGCAAAAAAAGTTGACAGCGTTCGTCCAGCTCCTGTCTTAGCGAATAAGCCTCCTCCGCCAAATCAGCCAAATGACGGACGACCTGCGGATTGACATTCTGGACAATGCAGGGGATAACAAGGTTGCGCACTCTGTTGCGCTGATAAATGTTTGAATCGTTCGACTCGTCTTCGATCCATGAAACGTCGTTTTCTTCAAGATACCGGCGCAGCTCCTCACGCATAAACCCAAGCAGGGGGCGGATCAGTTTATTTCTTTGCGGCGGGATGCCGGCCAGCCCGCGCAGTCCGCTGCCTCGGGAAATATTCATCAGCACGCTTTCTGCAAGGTCGTTGCGCGTGTGTCCCAGCGCGATCCACATACAACCCAAACGGGCTCTCTGCTCTTCAAAAAACTCATATCGCAGCCGTCTGCCAGCCGCCTCGACAGATTCGTTTTTAAGCGAAAGCTCAGCGACCGGCCTTTTCTCGACAATGCAGCATACGCCAAGATGCTTACAGCATTCTTCAACAAAATGGGCGTCGGAAGGAGACCTGTCACGTAACGCGTGATCCATATGTGCCACGACAATCTGTTTTTTGTCAAAGAGGGCCGTAAAAAGACTTAATAAAGCCATCGAGTCGCTTCCGCCGGAAACGCCAAGCAGATAGGGCCCATTCCCTTCCCAGCCGCGCTCTTTCATGACCCTGATAAATCTTTTCTCCACTGCCCCTTTTATGCTTTTATCCGCCATGCCTCATTCTCCTTGTCGTCCATAAATGTTGATTCTAAATCGAACAAGGTAGAATTGCAAGGTCAAAGAGACTGCCATTTTTCGGCACAAAAAAACTTCCGGCCGCCATAGGCTCGGAAGTTATGTTCGAAATTTCGATTCGACTCAGGCACTTTCAAATTTTCCTTTTACTTCATCATAACTTTTGACAATATCTTTGAGGATATGCTGGTGCTCAAAATCGCGCAGATAGACGATGTTGATCTTGCGTGCCATGCTTAAATGTTCAATCGGAAGAGCTGCGATCTTGTTCTTTTTCAACTCGTCAAGACATGTGCTGCGCGCCAGTACCGAAACCCCCAGATCGCGACGGATCAAGTCCTTGATCGTGGCAATGTTGTTGATCTCCATGATCACGTTGAAATCGCTGATCGACATGTTCCGCGCCTCGAGCGACGAAACAAAAAGATTGCGCGTTCCCGAATCCGGCAAACGAAGAATGAGTCTCTCTTTTTTCAGGTCGCTGATCGTCACGACTTTTTTTTGAGTCAAAGGGTGTTCTGGAGCAACAGCCAGGACAAGACAATCACTGTCGAGCATCAGATAGACAAGGTCAGGATCGTTAGTGCTGCCCTCAACAACGGCCAGATCGATCTCATAATTCTTTAATTTGTCATAAAGATTTCCAGCCGCGTCCGTGATTATCTTTAGACTGACAGCACCACTGGAATGAGCATATTTTGCCAGCGCCTCTGCGATCGCATTGCTTTCTGCCGTGTGCGTGATACCGATGGTCAACGAACGCAGCTGGAGTTTTTCATTGTTGAGCTCGCGGCGGAGGTTGTTGCTGAGGGCAATGAGACGCTTTGCGTATTTCAAGACCGTTTCTCCCTCATGAGTGATATGCAGTCTATTATTGACCCGTTCAAAAATCTTGACGTTGAACTCTTCCTCAAGCGAACGAATATGTTGACTTACAGCCGGCTGCGTCAGCGACAACTGTTCGGCAGCGCGGGTATAATTGCCGAACTCTGCGACTTTGAGCAGTGAATAGAGCCTTGAATCTACCATTTATGAGACCTTCTTTCTGGATCGGGCTTTCATGGCAAATGCGATACGCTGTTTACAAACTGCGCATTAAAAGTCTTCGATGTAATTTCGCTTATGCGGCATTCATAAAAACGCTTGAACATACAGATTGCAGCAACACAGGAAACGAGATCGGCCACCGGAGTTGCCCAGACGACACCATAAATCGGCAAGACAGAGCTTAGCATAAACATCAAAGGGATATCAAGGACCCCTTTTCGCAGGATCGCTAAAACGAACGATTTGCGCCCGCGCTTCACTGCCTGAAAGAAAGAAATGACAGAATAGGCGCCGGCCGATACGGGCCCGCCAAGACTGAGGATCCTAAGAAAACTGGCACCGTACAAAAGCGACCCAGTTTCAGCCCTGATAAAAGCGCCAATAAGCGCGTTCGAACACATCAGGCAGACAACCATACACACAGAAGCCAGAGCCGCAGAGATGAATGCCGAAGCACGGAAGACTGCGTTCATACGTTTGAAATTGCCAGCAGCATAATTATACGCTATCAGAGGCAAAACGCCCTGTGCCATGCCGCGAACGATACAATGGGCCAGCATATTGACTTTTTTAGCAACGCCGATCCCCGCCTGGATCATCGTTCCGTGCGCCATGAGCAGCCTATCGAGCACCGCAAAAGAGATATTTTCAAACAGAGTCATCACACATGCCGGCAACCCCGTAGAAAGAACGTTTTTAACAAGACGGGCGTCAAACATCCCCATACTCGGAACAAAGGACAGCACCGAACGATGCCTGCGCTTCCAAATCACAAACATGAAATATACAACTGCCGCAAAATTAGAAAGCGCCGTCGCATAAGCAGCACCTGCAACCTCCATACCCGCAGGCAGCAGATGGAACATGAACAGCGGATCAAGTACGATATTGAGAAGACCGCCTGCCATGATCCCCAGCCCAGCTTGAAGACTGCGCCCCTCAGAGCGCAGCAGATGAGCAAGAAGTGCGTTCATCGACGTGCCTATACCGCCCCACACTACCGTTGGCAGCAAATAGTCTTTTGAGAGATAACATACTTCGGCCGCACCGCCGCCAAGCAGATCGATATAGACTTCCATAAACAGCCAGACACACAAAGAATACACCAGTGTCACAACCGCGCAAGCCCAAAAGGCGAAAGCCGACGTATGGCTTGCGTGTTTGCTTCGTCTACGCCCCAAAGCCCGGGAAATCTCGCTGGAGCCTCCAACACCAAACAAATTTGAAATCGCCGAAAGGAACATGAACGCGGGCATACAGACCGTGACCGCCGTCAACTTTGCGTCGCTGCCCGTCATGCCGATAAAGAACGTGTCGGCCATATTATAGAACACCAGGATGATCTGGCCGGCGACCGTCGGAAGGGACAAGCGACATATGGAGATGAGCACAGGGCTTTTCTCAAAAAGCTGATAATCTTTTGACAACTCATCCATAGCTGTTCCTCCCTTCGCAACTGCCCCAAAAGCGGTTTCTCATCACCGTCTCTTATTACCATAAGGAATAAAAAAATCCTATTACAAAATGACTGAACCAAACATCCTCATCATAATGGCAATTACAACAACAATAAAATCTATCGTTTCTATCGTTGTAATCTATCGTCTAATGACATACTAGCAAAGATTCCGCAAAGATTCTAATAACAATTCAAAATAGGATAATAAAACCCGCTTATACATAAACACTGCCACAGAAAATATAAAACAATAGCACAGTAAGCTCTAATGCATAACAAGCCGCTTCACTTATAACTATCAATAATAGATTTGCAATTCAACAGAAACAAACGTCAACTCTTCGTCAGACACAGATTAAATGAGTCCGATGAACTGTCGAGGGATTTCGTCGTAGTTGCAAGGAGAAGCAAAGAAGCTTAACGGGGCTATGTGGACGACGCAAAGCTAGTCCTTTAGGGTGAGCTTCGACGCAGTCAGGCGGCGAAAGCCCCGACAGAGCGCGAACGAATCAATCAGCGTCGGTAACGCCCTTATAATGGTGTAAAAAGAACAACGAGCCATAAGGTTCAACTTCAGGTAAGATGTTGTTGCCCATAACAACACATGCCTGAAAGGAGAACGATTATGGCTCACATCAATCTTA